>Ga0268281_1000342_pt1 | contig 36117 bp, 29 predicted proteins | sample saktaG_10_FD_190134 | JGI IMG/M metagenome (GOLD analysis project Ga0268281, IMG submission 190134) | Saline water microbial communities from Sakinaw Lake, British Columbia, Canada - sak_2011_5_24_50m | ecosystem: Environmental > Aquatic > Non-marine Saline and Alkaline > Saline ...
CGGTTTCCATTTCAAACGGACACAATTTTTATCGAACAATAACACCTGAAAATGGTCCACCGGCAATGGTTGAATAACATAATCGGTCTGGTATTCTGACGCGATAAATTTTACAAAGGCTTTATATATCGACCGGCTTACATCAAAACGAAATCGCGGGTCATTACCAAATTTCATATCCAGAAAATTCTGGTGGGAAAGCAACTCCAGCAAGACCGCCGGAACATTTGGCCGCCATGCTTCGGAATAACCACGGTCCCAGAGCGCTCGCCGGTTCCAGACCGGATCGTATTTGGCTTTGATATCATCCACAATCTGGGTTTGTAAAATATCTGCCAGGTCGCGGCTGGCCAGACGGGACTGGCCATCAGGAAATTGGTAACTTGTGTCGGCGCCATCGGTGTTATAAATCGACAGTGTTCCAATTACAACTCCGTTGCGGGTCTCCCCTGCATCGGTGTGAAACGCCAAGGATAAATCGATCGGAATTCCCAGTCCTGAAGTATCGGGTTTTTTCGTCGGACCAAAAGGCGCACCTTTCAGGTAATTCACCCATTCACCCCGGCATTGATAATCATCATTATAATCGATGGAATCGCCATTCAGGTTATAAACCAAAGTATCCGGCATTCCGGCATATTGCAGATAGTACCGTGCCGCTTCAGCATAACGGGGACGACCACTGATCTGACCGTTCCGGGAAATGTTGCCCATCCCGCCCCCGAAACGAACAGCATCTACGGTGATAATTCCGCCTGGATTTTGATTCTTGTTGGAAACAACAACTTTGCCGATGTCCGGATTTTTACCAGCCTTGAACGTAAATGTCCCCAGATGGATCCAGATACCACCGCCGATTTGCTGATTGACTAAAAAATCTGTTTTCCCACCGGTATGGAATACCGTATAATGAACATCGTCAATACTGTTTTTCAGCGTTTCATAGGCAACCGTAATTGCATAATTACCATCTTCCGGAATATCGGGAATGAATTCAACAGAAACAGTTTCCACACTATTCGTACTGAAATATCGATAAGTACCCTGTCGGAAGGGGTTCTGCCTCGAACTATAGGGTGGTGTACCGATTGCAAATCCACTGGAATCCATACCTGAATAAATAACGATACTGCTGTCCTGAAGATTCTCTATATAATCACACCCAACAGTGCTGATATCATTATCCACGATTACTTCACTGGTTTGTAAATCACGTTCCCGGGGAACAAACACATTGGCCCCGGCATTTTCCAGCATAGGAATCAGATAGGAGACTGTAAAAGACATGGGAAACAGATCTTCAACAATTTGATAAACCCGCGCTCGCTGCCATTCCCAGCGATTGAGTTTGTTTTCATAATACCAGCCATGACTGTGCCAGAGGGCAATATTTCGCTGATACAGCCCGGCAGTAGGCCGCCAGGGATTGCTGATATTGCAGACGATGGGCGTTGCCTCGACCGTTTTTTGCACCATTCGGGATTGATCCAGTTCGGTACCTTCTTTGCGATAAAAATTGGGAACCAGCTCCTCTACGGGAAATTTCTTTGAATAAATTTGAACATCATAGTTCCGGTAACGCCAGCCTAATTCCTTTCGGAAAGCATCATAGACCGGCTGAACATTTTCTTCCCGATAAGGCACCTGCCCTAACACCCAATTATAATAAACATCGATCTTTTTATCCTGCCGGTTTACCAGCACGCTGTCGACTTTCAATCCACGGGATACACTGACCGGTTCACCTTTGCGAACACAATCACGGGCAAACTTTTCGGCGCTTTTGTGGACTGCTTTTGTGGGATGATCCATGTTTTGGTAATCATAGCGAGATTTCTGAACTGACATCGTGGCACACCCGGTTAAAAACAGACCTGCCAATACGAAGGAAAATATTTTTAGGGCGTTTTGATTACTCTTTTTCACAAAATTCTCCAAAACAAAAAATACCTACAAAAACTAATCGTTTAAAGTTAAGATGATTTGGACTCAGGATAAAGGAGAAATACAGTAGCAATCAGAACGGTATAGAGACAGTGATAAAATACGGAACAACTGATTTAGAGACATGATTCGCATTGTCATTGTCAGACAATTTTTTTTCCTGGTAATCGTAAATCAGCCAGGCAACGCCACTGCCCAGCAGACCGCCGGCAATCACATCGGATAAAAAGTGCCGGTTGTCTGCAATGCGGGTGTACCCGACATAGGCTGCCAGGGCATGACTACCAATCGCATATATCCATGAACCGGTTTTATTTTCGCCGTCAAAATGATCCAGCGCGTACAGCGAACTGTAGCTGGCAATGGCAAAGGCTATCGAGGCATGCCCGGAAGGAAAGGATTTATTCGCATCAAAAATATCATCTTCCGGATAATTACTGAAGCACGGACGTTTTCGGCCAACGATGTTTTTTACCACATTGGTGAATAAAAACGTGGCTGACAATGTTTCGACCATTCCTTTGGAATGATGATAGGCGGATTCATCCAGCCAGCCATTGTCATTCGGGATAAAACCAATTCCCAGGGTCGTCACTCCCGCAGCAGCATAGAGGTTCAAGCTTGAAACCGTGTTTTTAAGAAATTCCATATTTGTTGATTTATTAGAAATCGTCCGGTTAGACCAGACCGGCTGATGATCCAGCCATTTCGCAGTATAAAAAACCAATCCGCTGGTGCCCCACTCCGCCAGTTCCGGAATAAATCTGACCGGTTCATTAGCAGTCAGAGTTATATTGATACCGGTCAGAAAAATCAGAATACATAAACTAAGTTTTAATTTCATGTTCATACACAAATCGACGTTATTTTTCACCAAGAAGATCAAGGAGCATATCGGGATGGTTTGTGATAATACCATCAACTCCAGCCTCGATCATTTTCTGCATATCGGCTTTTTCGTTCACGGTCCAGACAAGCACTTCGTAGCCATGCCGGTGCCACCGTTTCACCTTATGTTTCCTGATGCGAACCTGTTCGTCCGCGATGATAGCGGGCTTGACCTTGCCACGGAACCACAGGCGGCGCAAAATCACTTTTTTAATCAAAATCAGATCTTCATCCTTGAATGTTCCTGTGAGCATGCCCCGGCGAATATCGGGATTCTTCTCCCGAAGACGAACCAACATATAAGGATTGAATGCCGTGACATAAACCTGATCAACCAGGCCAGCCCTTTCTATCTCGGCCACTACCGCGTCTGCCAGAGGCTCATGAGGCGTGCGATCTTTGATCTCAATGTCAATCGGGACCACACCGCCAAAACGCTCAAGCACCTCGCGCAAAGTCGGAATTCGCTCACCGATAAACTCTTCACCAAACCAGCTCCCGGCATCCAGCAATTTAATCTCCGCCAGTGACAAGTCGCCAATCTCTCCACTACCATCGGTTGTTCTGTCAACAGTATCGTCATGGATAATCACCACTTCGCCGTCACTCGAAAGTGTAACATCCAGTTCAAAACCAACCCCTAGGTCAGCCGCGGCCTGAAATGCGGCTATGGTGTTCTCAGGAGCAATCCCGGAAAAGCCGCGATGGGCAATCACCTGAACATCACCTGCCCAGATACACGTTACAAACAGAAAAATGAATATTGTTGATCTAAATATGTTTTTGGACTTCATGGAACCCTCCTGTATAAAGATAGGAACTATACTTGCGCAAGGCAAGCCAATTAAAAAACAAGCAAAGATTCTGGTTAAAAATAATTTAAGCAAAATTGATTATTTGTGTTGGCCAAATAAACCGGGTATTATTTCACCGGTTTATAAAAGCAAACCTTGGGAGATTCAACTTTACCCTGATCTTTCAAGGTCTTGATTGCTTTGGACACCTGGACTTTGTCCACGTTAACCATCTAGGCAATATCCCCCGGTTTTCCGGCTTTTTGCATGGCTTCTAGTACTTTCAATTCTAATTCCATTACACACTCCCATAATACTAAACGAAAAATTAAAAATCTGTTATATCAAAGACAACTTCACACTTAAATTTGCATCAAATTTCTATTAAAACAATGAGTTCAAATAGTAACTGAAACATCCGGGGAAAAACCATGATTCGAAATTATCTGGTCAGCGCATTGCGCAATTTAAGGAAAACCGCCGGTTTTTCGGCCATTAACATTTTGGGATTATCTTCAGGAATCGCAGCCTGTCTGCTGATTCTGCATTATGTGCATTTTGAAAACAGTTTCGACAATTATCACCCAAATGGCGATCGGATTTACCGCATCCGCTATGAGCGACACAGCAACAACGGAACCTCTGTGCGGTTTGCCTCCTGCAGTCCGCCGACCGCTCCGATTCTGAAAAAACGGATTCCGGAGATTGAAATCATTGCCCGAATTTTCCGTTATAAAGCCACCGCTCTGAATGGCGATATTAAATTCTCCGAAGAACGTATGTTCTTTGCCGAAGAGGATTTCCTGAAAATCTTTCAACTCAATTTTGTCAAAGGCAATCCCGCAACAGCTCTTTCCAATGCAAACACCGCCATCATTTCCCAATCAACCGCTAAGAAGTATTTCCCTGGCGAAGACCCCATGGGAAAACTGATATCCGTCGATAAAAAGATCGATTTTATCATTACCGGAATATTTGAAGATTCGCCGCCCAATTCACATTTAAAATTGGACATCATCTTATCCTATCCTTCGATCCATTCATTCTATACTGATGATGTTCTGGACTCCTGGGGACATACCGGTTTTTTCACATATACGCTGGTAAAGGAGACTACTGACCCGGCAGTTCTAAAATCCAAACTGGCCACCGTTGTCGAAGAGGTTCTTGGCGACGCTTTTAAAGCCTATGATCTTACCGTGGTCCTTGAACCCCAACTCATGCGGAACATTCATTTAACCAGTCATTACCTGCAGGAATATGAAGCAAATGGCGATAAAAACTCGGTGATCTTTATGTCCATTATCGCATTTGTCATCATTATCATCGCCTGGGTCAATTACATCAACCTCAGCACCACAAAAGCAATTAAAAGAGCAAAAGAGGTTGGTTTACGGAAAGTCGTCGGCGCCAATCACAGACAACTCGTTACCCAGTTTTTCATTGAAACAATTTTTTTGAACATTATCGGATTAATCGCTGGTTTAATATTTATTGGTCTGATATTTCCCTATTTTTGCCGAATCAGTGGAATGTCTCCGGAGATTTCCATCTGGCGATCAAAAATATTCTATGTCGAATTAATTACTCTGTTTCTATGCAGTATTCTTTTTTCCGGTATTTATCCGGTGTTTGTGCAAACCTCCTTTAAACCAATTGCCGTAATCCGGGGAAAATTCGGGACTTCTTCCCGGGGAATCGGTTTTCGTAAAGTACTTGTATTGTTTCAATTTTCAATTGCCTTCGTTTTGCTTGTCGCAACTTTAACAATTTTCGAACAAATTAAATTCATGCGAACACAGACCCTGGGATTTGATATTGACCAGATAGTTGTGTTAAAAGCGCCCAGAATACAGGGTGAGAACTTCGAGAAACGGTTCGAATCGTTTAAAGATGAACTGCGACGGTACCCGAATATAGCGGACATTGCCTTTTCGCGAGAAGTCCCAGGTCGGCAGATTTACTGGGACAACGGCGGAATTTTCCCGGCTGGCAGCGATGTCAGTAAAAGTAAAAATTATATGATTATGGGAATTGGTTACGAATTTCTGGATATGTACGATATAAAATTCCTTGCAGGGAGGAATTTTTCCAAGGAATTCAGCACCGATCCCGATGGCCTGATTCTTAATGAAACCGCCTTGCAATGGCTAGAATTTGAGTCGCCGGAAAATGCGATTGGAAAACAGATTAGTTACTGGGGGAAAATCTACACGGTGATCGGCGTGGTCGCCGACTATCATCATGAATCACCGAAAGCGGCTTTTGAGCCAACCATCTTCCGGTTTCTGACAAACAGCCCTCGAGGCATGTATTCCATCAAGATAAAATCCGCGAATTTCTCTGCAACACTCAAACAGATTGAAACCGTATATAAGAAGTCCTTCCCCGACAATCCATTTACCTTCTTCTTCCTGGATGAGTACTTCAATGAACAGTATTTCGCCGACAAACAATTTGGTGCTGTTTTTCGCACATTTACAGGATTAGCCCTGCTTGTAACCTGCCTTGGGATCTTCGGTTTAGCAGCCTTCAATGCCAGTCAGCGCCGCAAAGAAATCGGAATTCGAAAAGTACTGGGAGCCAGTGTCTCAACAATTGTCATACTGCTGGTAAAAGACCTGTTTTATTTGGTTTTTACTTCAACAGTATTAATGATTCCAGTCTCCTTTTTTGGAATCCGCAACTGGCTTCAGGGTTTTAACAGCCGAATGGAAATTGGTATTTTCCTGTTTGTAATTCCGCTGATTATTTTGGTAGTGATAACCGGTTTGACCGTTGTCTTTCAATCAATCAAGGCGGCTTTAGCCAACCCGGTGGAATCGATCAAATATGAGTAACAATACCAACTGAGTATATTTGAAATATAACTTTCCCCGGCCTATACTGGGGTGAGTTATGTATTTAGGTTTGGGGTTTTTTGTATTGCCAATGATGATACTTGTCCCGACTTTCACCAGGAACAATAAAAAGTTTTAGATTTCCAATACCTGCCTGCGCTTTTCAATTATTGAGATATATATCGCCTTTATTTCCGATGACAGAAAACTGTTTCGAATCGTGTCATACCACTGGTCAAATGAATTGGAAAATCGTGTCAATTCCTTTTTAATTACCACTGAATTCAACCCCAATCGTCCAAAACCAAAATAGTCTATCCACATTTTACGTGACAGATTTCGCTTTTTTCCGTTTAATGGAAGAGCAACTTCTTCGATATCTTCAATTTTTTTTCCAATCGATAAAAATGCCGCTGTTGTGCTCAGAAAATCATACGCAGGAGACAATTCAACTTTATTATCTCTTGTTATCAAGGAAAAATTTTTCAGATGCATATCTTCGTTGCCAATCAGATAATTAAAAATACAACGGCGAAAAAGGCGCACCCTTTCTACCGCCGGAAACGTGCAAAAATCGAGGATAGATACGAGTTTTTCCATACTGAAATTGTATTTGGTTTCTCTGTACATTTCAGCCAACTGCGCAAAATCCTCAACTGCCACTTTGCCGGATTTCCCTTCCCGATCAAAACGTTTGATGATATAGGAAAAAGAACCATCCTTACAATAAATCAAACCGTGCGGCGGTACGGTTATTCCAACAATTCCCGCCAATCGCATGGATAGGTCTTCGTTTTCCGGTAGCTGTGGATAAATATCATGTTGCGGTTTGATGATATATCGTCCGTCTTTATCAACAATTTCAAAACTGGCTTTTACCACATTCAAACGCACACTTATTTTCGGTTGGATGCCCTGGATTGACATTTTTGCCACTCGAATCACGGATTCTTGCCGCTGCTCTTCTGCTGAGTATGGAAAATCCTGCAAGTATTCCAAACGCCGTGACAATTTTTTTAGCCCTGCTGAAGAATATTTTTTTTTACCACAATCTATATATGCTATCGGACAACGATTCATGATATTTCCTCAACTGTCACCGCCCCAACCAAATCCTGACCAACGGCGAGCAATTGGAAAAAAAGATCTTCTCGGTCTATTTTACGCTGCCGTAACAAACCTTCCAGCATTGCACCTTCCGGTAAAAGACCATCAAAAAATGCCGGGAATTTTTTAAATTCATATTTTCCTTTTTGCACTGGCATATTCAGAGAAATAGGCTCATCGGTATAGTCATCTAAATATGTAAAACGATAGTGTTTGCTAGATTCGATTTCTTCAAGCACACCGGTAAGTTTTCCATGCATGAATATATTCGCAGCTCTCACACCTGATTTTCCTTATTTTTGAAATGGTTCATCATCGGACTTTCGGGGCGTAGATGAATATTCAGTACTGCCAAAATTGCCATCAAAGTATTTAGCCTGACCGAATTTTTCCCTTTTTCAATATCAAAAACGGCGGACTTTCCAACACCGGCAAGGGTTGCCAGTTGTTTTTGGGTCAGCCCTGCTTTTTTTCGATGAAATCGAATGATACTTCCGATGTTTTTAATGTTGTTCATGATATATTCCTTTTATAGCAGCAAATTAATACGTATATGTGGTGGTATCAAGTACTATTTTTAGTTGTACGCACTTTTTTACTTATATGGCAGGAAATAGTAACAAAACTTAATAAATAGGGATCATGATTTTAAATTATCGTCGTTAATTACTGATATTGCGGGAATATTACATTTTTTAATGTAGATTATTTTAACCGAGCGGAGCCATTATTGGGATATGATTCCCACGATGAACCTGGGTATCAATTTTAATCTCGTAAGTCATCTCGATTCCCCGATAAATAGGGGAGAGAAATCGCGTAAGGTGAGAACACTGGTCTGGGCCGGTTTCTCCTCTCCCCGCATTAAAATGCGGGGTTATTCTTTACCTCTCGTACCAGAACCCCACTCCGGAGCAATTTTTTTAGCACCTGGTGTCTTTGTGGTTCAACATATTTGACCGATTGTTCAAAAAACATCTTGACAAAATTTATTTCACTTATTATATTTTGACTGAACGGTCAATAAAAACATTCGGAGTTCGATAACCATGACAAAACAAAATAAACACCAGGTCAAAACAAAAATCCTCGATGCGGCCGAAAATCTCTTCGCTCAAAAAGGTTTCGACGCGACCGGCATCGACGCTATCGCTAAAACAGCCGGCATCACCAAGTCCCTGATCTATTACTACTTCAAAAGTAAGGAGGAAATCCTGGCGGAACTCTTCGATATATTTGGTAAAAAATCGGTGGAAATGAAATTGCATGTTACCAACCACTGGCGTAAAAATCCGGACCTGTCCATGGAGAACATTCTCAGTCAACATACGCTGCCCTTCATGATGGAGAACAAGAACATCATCAAAATCTCATTTTCTGAGTCGCTGAAGGACGCCCCGGAAAATCCCCATGTGAATATTTTCAAATATTTCGAGCAAAATTTCAAAGCCGGTTTCCGAATCGCGGAAGAGGCCGGCCTTCAATATGAAGATAAGCCCGCCACGTCACTGGCCGGATTTTTCCTGATTTTCGCTCCAATTTTTTCCTTTGTCATTTTCAGCGATGAATGGTGCGAGCATTATAAAATGGATTTGCTGGCCACAACCCGGACGTTTGTGAAGGCCTTTGCAAACATGTATCAGAGTTTGATCGGGCAGGTCGCCGGTAAGAACAGCATCGACCGAATTCTGGAGCGACCGCCGAAAGATTAATATTTTCAGAAGAGTTTTCTCATTTATCATAGCACGATAGGAGGAATTATGAAAGCAGAAGAAAAAATGATGGGCGTCGTCTCCAATTTTGTAACCCGCTTTTATAAATGGATACCGTTTTGGGCTCTCCTGGTATTCATTCTCAGTTTGATTTCGGCCTCCAATATTGAGGTAAAAACTGAAGTTAAAGACCTGATGTCTGAAAAAGATCCAATGATTGCCAGCTATATCGAAATTGACTCGGTTTTCGATGGTGGCGCCACGATCATGATCACCATCGAAGGCAATGATAAAATCCGCATGGGGCAGTGCGCTGAAGATTTTGTGACCGCACTAAAAGCGACTCCGAAAACTCTGAACGATGTCAAAGCCATCAATCTGAAAGTGGATCGCCAATTTATTGATAACTGGGGCTTGATGCTGCAGAAAGCCAAAGATATCAAGAAAACAAGCGAGACACTTTCCGAATTGAACCTGCTGCCCTTTATCACTTCTCTGAATAATTCCTTCGAAGAAACCTATACCGGCGATGAAGCCGAGGAGGAGCTTGAAACAAATAAGCAGGAAAATGACGCCGTAGCGACGCTCTCCCAACTGGAATCCTTTTTCACCCTGTTGCGGGAATATCTCGAAAATCCCGACATTTTACCGGTTAGCGAACAGGGCAAAACTCTGGCAGAAACATTTCTGTACGGCAATCCCTATAATTTCAATCATGATAACACTATGATGCTGTTTACTATTACGCCAAACTTCAGTTCCATTGAAATTGAAAAAATTGTCGTCTTAATGAATGGCATCAAGGCCATCCAGGCGGACATGAATACCCGTTATCCCGACTTGAATGTCAGTTACACCGGCGATATTCCGATCCAGAGTGACGAACAGGATGCACTGGGTTTCGACATGCTGGTTCCGTCTATCGTCGCATTGGTCCTGATCCTGGGGCTGTTCATTTTCTCATTCAGCCAGCTGCGCTCCATTCTGTTTATACTGATTGTCCTTGTGGCAGGTATAGTCTTCAATTACGGATTCATCGGTATCACAATCAAAGAGATCAATATGCTGACCAGTATCATGGGTGTGCTGCTGATCGGGCTCGGTGTGGATTACGGTATTCAGATTGTCACGAATTTCACCACCTATCGCGAAGACGGCCTGGAGCCGAAAGAGGCTTTGCGCCTGACCTACCTGAAAGCCGGGATGGGCACATTGCTGGCGGCACTGACCACCGCCCTTGCATTTTTCGTCATGTCCGCTACTGGCATCAAAGCCTTCGCTCAGTTTGGTCTTATCATGGGCACCGGTATTATCAACTGTTTCCTGGCCATGTTTTTCATTCTGCCGGCGCTTCTGCTCCGTTGGGGTAAAAAGGATTTGAGCAAATCACATCTGCCCAATATCAATTATCAGTTTCTCGCCAGACTCGGGAAAACCACCTATCGACACCGCACTGCGACAATTATTGTGGGTATCGTTATCACGGTCGGGCTTTCTGCCGCCGTATTTTTAAACGAGATGGAATTTGACATGATGCAGCTGGAGCCGCAGCAGATGCCGTCCATCATTCAATACGAAAAGGTCATGGAAAAATTTGAAATGACGCCCTTCGCTTCCATGGTAATTACAGATAGCATTGAAGAGGCTCGGGAAATAACGGAAAAGTTGGAAAAAACACCAATGGTCGCTGACATCAGTTCGGTATCCTACTTTTTTCCGCCGCCTGAAGAACAACAGGCACGACTCGCCGCCATTGCTAAAATCCGACAAATGCCCGCCCGTTACAAAACAATGAACTATTCCCTAGATGATATGGAGACCTTCACTTACGAAGTTCAGCGAACCGAATGGAATATCATCGAAATGGGTGATCTCTCTGTCGCCGGTCTGGGTGAAAACAATAAAATTGTCAAGAAACGCAACCAGATGATCCGCGAGATTTACGGAGCTGAGGTCGGCAAACCTGGCAATGAAGTATTCCAGAAATTGATTCAATTGATCGAAAGCAACCCCTCGTTGTATGTCTCAAGACTCACCAATCTGGATAGGTATTTTGCGAAAGAAATGGACGAAATTGTCACCAGAATGTCCGGCGCCAATCGTCCGATGACCATTGACGATCTGCCGGATAATATTCGGAAAAGCATGTTCGACAAAACTGGAAAGCGCAATCTGGTCATGATTTATCCTGACAACGGAATTCTCGACAATATCAGCAATGCCCGTCATTTCAATAATTCTGTCGGCCGGGCCTCGGCAAAAATCACCGGGACATCCCAGGTCCTGACCGCTTGGCTGGATGAGGTGATCAGCGCTTCGGGAAAAGCCGGCATCTATATTTTCGCGGCGGTGCTATTTTTCCTGGCCCTGATTTTCAGGAACCTGAAATATACCGTTTTTGCGACAATCCCATTGCTCATCGGAATGATCTGGATGGCTGGCATATATCCACTGCTGGGACAGAAATTGAATTTTATCAATATTGCCATGATTCCACTGGTAATCGGGATGGGAATTGATTTTGGAATTCACATTTCCCACCGCTACAAAGTCGAACAGAATATTGAAACGGTCTATCGCTACACCGGCAAAGGGGTTTTCCTCTCAGCCTTTACTACCATGATCGGGTTCGGATCACTGGGCCTGATCGGCAGGTTCGGCTCTGTAAATTCCATGGGCCGGCTCCTCTTTGTCGGCATTCTGATGTGCCTTCTGACGACCCTGATCCTGTTGCCGGCTCTGTTATCCTTTGATAAATCGAAAAAGAACCCAAAATCCTAGGGGGTTGTCATGAAACGAATTGTCACACGAACAGCGATTTTGCTATCCGCCCTTTTCATCTCGGTTTCACTATTTGCCGAGGAAGATGTGTTGCCCATCATCCGCAAGATGGATGAAGTCGGCCAAACCAGCAGCAGCATCGCCAAAATGAGTATGCTGACCTTTCCCTATTCCGAGGACAACAGCAATTACCGCGACATGAAGGTCCTCGCCTACGGCAAAGGTGAAGACAACAGCTATATGGAATTCATATCACCAAAATCCATCAAGGGACTACGGATTCTGTCATTGGAAGGCAACCAGTGGGTGTTTTTCCCATCCACCGGCAGAGTGCGGAAAATTGCCGCAAAATCCAAAGATAAATCCATCCAAGGCGTCGGTGGTGATTTTTCCTACGAAGACCTTGGCGGTGGTTCCATGGAAGAAAAATACAGCTTCAAAATCCTGAGTTCCGATGAAAAGCTTTGGGTTCTGGAAGGCATTCCGATCAAAGAATCCGCATATTCGAAAATTCTCATCACAGTTTCCAAAGAGACTTACCAGTCCCACAAAGTTGAGTTTTATACGGAAGAAGACGGTCATAAAAAAGACCTGGTCACCGAGGAATTTAAAACCATTTCCGGACGACTGATGCCCACCCGCATGACGATGCTTAACCTGGTCAAACAGAGCAAAACCGTCGTCATTATCCATGAAGCCCAGTATGATGTTCCCATAGATGAAAAGTATTTCAACCCGATGCGATTTTATAAATAGGAAACGCCGTCATGAATAAGACAATCATCCTGTTACTAATTCTAACATTTTGCGGATTCTCCTTTATCGTTGCCCAGGATACCGGCTTCCCGGATGTCGGATGGGACACTGCCGAATCGGAGAGTTCAGCGATCAGCAGCTACGAAGAAACATTCAGTTTATACGGATACATGATTGACTATGTTCAATCCAGTTTGAATTATACTCATCAGAAGTTCTCAAAACCAACCTACGGAAACGCTTTACTTCTGCGCTTAAAAGGCGACTGGCGACCGGAAAACAATCTGCGCTTTCACATGGAATTCTCGTACATCTCCAATATGGGCAACCAAAACCCATATCTGATGTATGAAAAGTTGGGTATTGCCGGATTTGCTCAGAGCGATTTTCCGCTGGAAGATTACAATCAGCGCATGTTTTTCGATCACGTCTGGGGCATGGCTAACATCGGTAATTTTGATCTGCAGTTCGGCAAATTCCCCGTCGCCTGGGGCACCGGTTATGTGTTCAATCCGACATCGCGCGTGGCGTTTCCGCCCTTTCTCGATATGGTCACCGAAGACACGCCCGGCACAATGGCAATTCTGCCCAGTTATGCACTTTCCGACCGATTCTCTCTGGAGGCCTATCTCGCGTTTCAGGATAAAACCCACAAAACAACCGCCTACCATGAAGACAGCGATGCGGCCAATCTCCCTTATGGCGTCAAGTTGAAAACCGTTGTCGGTACCTTTGATATGTCACTCAGTTGGATCAAGGAAGTGCTCTATAATGATCTTGATTATCGCCCCATCGATGACATTCTCGACGAAGCCGGCTGGCAGTATATTCAGGGCATCGTCACCAATCAGACGATAGCGGATATTCTGGTCGATGGTGATACCGCAACGGTCCTGGATATGTTCAAGCAGGGCGCTTTGGCGGAAGTGACCGGTGATTTACCGATGCATCCGTATTATAAACGCAGCTATTATTCCGGGTTCGATTTCGCCGGGGCAGTCGAAAATTTCGGTGTCTACGGAGAATTTGCGTTCCGGATTCCCCACGACATTTCAGACCAGAAATTTGTACTGAAAAACTATAGCCTTTCCGACAATCTGGAGATGTGCATCGGCTTTGACTACATGATTCCCGGAGCGGAGATCGACACCCGCATGGAATATTACTACCAGGGCATCGGCGCTAAAAGCAAAAAAGACTACAATCTATTGACTGTCATCTCTGGCGAAAAACTGGTTAACGCCCGCAATTATTCATTTCTATTCTTTGAAAAAACCGTGAAGGATTTTCACAAATTCAGCCTGGCGTTTTTTAACAATCTCGATGACGGCAGCTATGCGATTTTACCGGGTTATAGTTATTCGCCCTACTCCAATCTTGAGATCACCGCCGGGGCGTTTATTCTGGGTGGATCAAGAGGATCGGAATTCGATGGCCGCTATACGCTGTACGGCGTGGAAGAGATAGATCTGATCGAGAATATCTGGCCTTACATAAGGCTGAAAATCAGTTTTTAAAATGGATGCGTAATGAGTAAACTCATCTGGAAACAGCACATTTTATCATCGGTTGCAGGCGTTTTTTCAATAGCGCAGCTGGTGACGATTTTCTTTCTCCCGGGAGGAGATATGAAAATCCTTCGAATCATTGGCTGGATCTTCTGGGCAATGTCGGTAGTGTTTGGCTGGCTGCCAATGTACCACCTGAGAAAATACGGTTCGGTCACTAATGGACAATCTTATATGCATACACAACAGTTGGTAAACAAAGGAATTTACAGTATCGTCCGGCACCCACAGTATTTGGCTTTACCGCTGTTTAATATCGGATTAATGTTAATTTCTCAGCACTGGCTGATTATTGCTCTCGGAATTCCGGCCATTTTGCTGATGATTCCCGACCTTCATCTCGCCGACCAAGAAGGCCTTGAGAAATTCGGGGACACTTACCGGAAATACGCAGAACAGGTTCCCAAACTGAATTTCGTTCTAGGGATTTTCAGACTCCTGAAAAGGAAGTTGCGACGGATAGATGAAATAGAATAAAAAAATGGTTCATCCCGATGAAATCGGAGAGAGTTATGTTTTAGGTTTGGGATCTTCTGAAGATTTTTTAATATCTTCACATTCCATCCCGCAGTTGTCTTTCATCAGACAGGAATCGCAGGCGGATTGCGGTTTCTTAAGGGTTTTATAGAATCGTTTCAATAGAATAAACCCGCTGACGATCACAAAAACTATGACTATGACAATTTGCCAGTTCATTTCTTTCGTTATCCTCCGAATCCCAGCAAACTTCCAATTTGGTAAATCCCAGCAGCCAATATAAACGCAACAAAAAGCGTGTAGCCCGCCTGAAATAGGGGCCATTTCCAGGAACCCAATTCCTTTTTAACCATCGCCAATGTTGCCAGACAGGGAATATAGACCATAATAAATATCATCAGCGCAAACGCCATAAGCGGGGAATACGCTGGATCCTGACTTAATTTGTCCTTTACAAAAAAATCGACATGTGCCGGACTATCAGGCGGACGTTTATCCATACCATAGAGAATGCCCATTGTTGAAATGATAACTTCTTTAGCAGCAACACCAGCAACCAGACTTACCCCAATTTTCCAGTCAAAGCCCATCAATTTCAGGATTGGCTCCAATCCTTTTCCTAAACGTCCTGCATAACTATACTCTACCAATGGAGTATTATCGGTATATAATCCGCTGTCTGTCGACGATGGTTTCGGATAGGAAAGCAAAAACCACATTACAATTGAGGCCGCTAAAATCACGGTACCGGCTTTTTTCACATATTCTGAAGATTTTTCCCACATGTGAATCAATACATTCTTGAACAAGGGACGCCGGTAAGGCGGTAATTCCATCACAAAGGGCGTTTGTTCACCCCGAAATAGTGACTTTTTAAAGATCAACGCCATAACAAAGGCCATTAACCAGCCAAAGAGCCAAATATTCCAAAAAACAAATGTCGCATTGTTTGGAAAAAATGCCGCCACCAGCATTGCGACAACCGGTGCTTTAGCACCACACATCATCAACGGCGATACCAGAATCGTCACGATGCGGTCTTTTCGATTAGCCAGTACGCGGGCGCTCATTATACCCGGAACAGCACAGCCGGTGGAAATCATAAAGGGAATAAAACTGCGGCCATGCAAACCAAAAATATGGAGAAACTTATCCATGACAAAGGCGGCCCGGGACATATAACCAGTATCCTCCAGAAATGAAAGTCCCATAAACAGCAACAGGACCAGCGGCAAGAATGTCAAAACACCACCAACACCATTAATGATACCATTGGTTAACAAGTCCTGCAGTGGACCGGACGGCATACTATCCGTTAATACATTGGACAGGTAGCCACATCCAATCGAGATACCGTCTGAAAGTGGATTCCCTAGAGCAAATGTTATCTGATAAATGACAAACATAACAGCAAAAAAAATCGGCATTCCCAGGTATCGATTGAGCACAACACGATCAATTTGTTCAGTGACATCAACAAGTTTTTGCTGCCGGACCTGTGTCACGGTCTCTTTTACTGCTCCATGGATATAAGCATAGCGCTGTTCACCGATAATAACTTCAGAATCTTCGTTGTAGTGCTTTTCCAATCGCTGCCGCCACTCATCTGCAACACTGAAAACCATTTTGGCAAAACGGTGTTCCTTTTTGATTTTTTCTTCAGCGTCCCGGTCTTTTTCCAGCAATTTAATCGCAATCCAGTGCATTGAGTACCGCTGTTTAAATTTATCATCCATCTCCAGCGTATCAATGACCGCATTATGAGCCAGCTCCACATGCTTCCCATAATTTAAGTGCCGTTTGTTGGACTCCTGTTCCCCCCCGGCAACTTTCATGGCCATATCCAGTAATAAATCTATTCCGACGCCCGTGCTTCCGACTGTTTTTACGAACGGAATTCCCAAAATTATTGATAGCTGTTCGCTATTAATATGAATTCCCTTTTCTTCGGCCTCGTCGGTCATATTCAGAGCACCGACAATTGGCACTCCCAATTCCTGAAACTGCAGCAATAGATACAGGTGCCGATCCAGATTCGTCGAATCCAGGACATCAACAATAACGTCGGGCTTTTCATTCAATACAAAATCCCGGGAGACAATCTCTTCCATTGAGTAAGCGCTCAGGCTGTATGTTCCCGGCAAATCGATAAATTCAATGTTTTTTCCGTCAATCGTAATTATTCCAGACTTTTTTTCGACAGTAACGCCGGGATAATTACCAATATGCTGATGCTGACCGGTTAAAGCATTAAATATACTGGTCTTCCCGGAATTCGGATTGCCGGCTAAAGCAATTCTGATAATGTCTTGATTTTCAGGGTGATTTCTGCGCCCGAAACGCCGACGCAATCGGCGTTGAACCGGAGGACCGGTTGTATCCATTATATTTCTTCCACGTCAATTAGTTTTGCTTCAGAGCGCCGCAATGACACTTTCGTCCCTTTGATTTCTATTTCGATGGGATCTTTTAAAAGCGCTTTCCGTATGGTACAACCATTCTGATTTTTAATAAAACCTATGTCCAACAATCGCTGTCGAATCTCTCCGGTAGCGTTTATTTTAAGCACTTTAAAAAGTGACCCGGAATTGATTTTAGAAAGATCGGTTATCCTGTTTGCTGAATGACTCTTGTTCATAATCCCCGGATTTAATTGGATTGTTCAATGGCAACTTCAATAATATTGGCGGCGTTTACATCTAGTTCAACGGAACATCCGTCGCTGAGAACACGAAATGGACTGTTGGCATTGCCCTCTTCTTCAAGTACAAATACACTTCCCGGCATTAATCCTTTTTCAATGATTTTTCGCCGAAGATCCGTATCCGGACCAAGCATGACGACCTGCCCCTGTTGCCCGCGACTCATCTTTGAAAGAAGCGTGTGTACTGTCGATTTTCCCAGCCGATGGGGGAAATTACTGGCCACAAAGCAGGATTTGCAATCGGGATCAATTTCCGACATTCCCTCGGCCGATTGAACACATGTTTTAAACAAATGAAGAGTCAATTGATCGTTTTTCTTACATTCACTTAAAAACTGGTAAAGCAAAATCAATCGATCAAGCGTCACAACGCTGAGATGGTGTTCCACTTCACAGGCTTCCTTCTCGGCAATACTATCTTCAATCCCAAGTACATCGACGAAAAAACTCTTCAGGAACAAGTTCTTACTATATAAACGATGAGCTGTAATTTCACCCGCAGACGTCAGCTCCACAAATTCCCGTGCTGAATACTGGACAAAGCCTTCGTTCGACAATTTGCGCATGGCTTCGGTTACCGAGGGCATGCTTACTCCTTTTCGCTGGGCGATTTCTTTGATCCGGGCGACTTTCTTTTCATTGATTAAATCGAGCACGATTTTCAGGTAATCCTGCTGACTTTCCGATAATAATGATTGGGCCATACTTCTCATCCTTTTATGCGCCCCTAATTTAGTTAGGCGCCCCTAATTAGTCAAGACAAATTGCAAGATGATAATAAATTTGTACTTTTACTCTTTGCTTTCATCCATGACTTTCTATATTTTCTAATATTATAGAATTGTGGAGCGGTTTTGGAATTTTCAGATAGAATTAAACAGGGATTAGTCCTTTTTGACGGGGCTATGGGGACCCAGATACACAACCTTAATCCGAGTGATGCGGAATGGGACGGTCGTAATGGCTGCCCGGAAATATTGAACCTCACGATCCCGGATAAAATTCAACGCATCCATGAAAACTATCTGGCCGCCGGCTCTGACGTCATCGAAACAAATACCTTTGGTGGTAATAAAATTGTTTTATCTGAATTTGATCTCGGCGATAAAATCGCGGAAATCAATCACCGTGCCGCCGAAATCGCCCGGCGGGCCGCGCAAAAATATTCCTCTCCGGGCAAACCCCGTTTTGTCGCCGGTGACATTGGTCCGGGGACTAAACTTATCACTCTGGAACAAATCGATTTCGATTCTTTGTATGAATCCTACGCCCTCCAGGTCCGGGGATTGATACAGGGGGGCGTGGACCTGTTTATCATTGAAACCTGTCAAGATCCCCTTCAGATCAAAGCGGCGCTTACTGCGGTTGACGACGAATTAAAATCCGCCGGACTGAAGCTGCCCCGAATTGTCTCAATTACTATCGAAACCACCGGCGCCATGCTGATTGGCACGGATATCGCCGCAGCATTAGCGATTCTTGAACCTTTTCAGATTGATGTCGTTGGCATCAATTGTGCCACCGGACCGGAGCAGATGCGACCCTACGTTAAACAGATTTGCCAGTTATTTCATGGACCGGTTCTTGTACAACCAAATGCTGGTTTGCCCCAAATGGTCAACGGCGAAATGATCTATACCTTATCGATTGAAGAATACGTAACTGTTTTATCCGATTTTGTTGAAAAATATGGCGTTCAGATCGTTGGCGGTTGTTGTGGTACTACACCAGAATTTATTCGTGCTCTGGCATCCAGATCACTGACACTAAGCCCCGCCAAACGGAATCCGGTTCTAATACCATCTGTCGCATCGGTTTTTTCCGCCCAGGAGTTGCGTCAGGACCCCGCACCGTTTTTCGTCGGTGAGCGATCGAACACAAACGGCAGCAAGAAATTTCGTGATTGCCTGCTGGCCAATGACTGGGATGGCATTGTTAATATCTCCAAACAACAGGAATTGACCGGCGCTCATGGCCTTGATCTTTGCGTTGCCTATACCGGTCGGAATGAAACGGCGGATATGCATGAATCTGTCACACGGATCGTCCGACAAGTAGATTTGCCGATATTTATTGACTCTACCGATGTCACCGTCATCGAAAACGCATTGAAACTGATTGGCGGACGGGCAGTAATAAATTCCATCAACCTCGAAGATGGAGAAGAGCGCTCCCGGCAAATCTGCCGGTTGGCAAAACGCTTTGGCGCTGCCGTAATTGCACTGACTATCGATGAAAGCGGAATGGCGCACGATGTTAGTAAAAAGGTCGCAATCGCCAAACGGATTTACGATATTGCTGTCTACCAAAACGGATTGCGTCCTCAGGATTTAATATTCGATACTCTGACCTTCACACTGGGTAGCGGCGATGAATCCCTCAAAGAGGCCGGCAAAAATACAATCGCAGGAATTAAAGCTGTAAAAGATGAACTCCCCGGTGTGTATACAATTCTCGGTGTATCCAATATTTCCTTTGGGCTGAATCCCGGTTCCCGCGAGATTCTTAATTCCGTTTTTCTGAATGAAGCCATAAGTGCCGGCATGGACATGGCAATTGTTAATGTTCAAAAAATTATGCCACTCTATAAAATCGATCAGGCGGATGTGGATATATGTCTTGACCTGGTCTATAATCGCGGCACCAATGCCTTGTTTACATTTATCGATTATTTTGATAAAAAAGCCGGCGTTCAGAGAACAAAATCCATTGAAGATGACACAACCCCCATCAATGAAAAAATCAAGCAGCGCATCATTCAGGGAAATCGCGTCGGTCTGGAAAAACTGCTTACCGAAGCTCTTGAAAACACCAAAGCTATTGACATTATTAATAATTGGTTAATCCCGGCAATGAAAATCGTCGGTGACCTGTTTGGTTCCGGGAAAATGCAGCTGCCTTTTGTTCTTCAATCCGCCGAAGTAATGAAATTTGCCGTCGGCAAGCTGGAGTCCTTTCTTGATAAAACAGACACCGAGATACAAACCAGTATTGTTCTGGCGACTGTTCGTGGCGATGTCCATGATATCGGCAAAAATCTGGTGGATATTATTCTGAGCAACAACGGATACAGAGTGTATAATCTTGGTATCAAGTGTGAAATCGAAACGATGCTCCAGAAGGCCAACGAGGTTCATGCAGATGCGATTGGAATGAGCGGATTACTGGTCAAGTCAACGACGGTGATGAAAGAAAATCTAGAATTAATGAAGCAACGCAATATTAATATTCCGGTTTTATTGGGGGGTGCGGCACTTACTCACGATTTTGTGGACGATATCTGTGCGCCAATTTCCGGCGGACCGGTTGTTTATTGCCCTGACGCCTTTGCGGGGCTGGACACAATGAGCCTGATAAAAGGAAAAGACTGGTTAGCATTGAAACCGAATAAAGACACCGGAAAAAAGAAAAAGAACCGGACAATATCAAGACCACCAACCATTCAGCATGAAGAATTCCGTCGCGACATCGATATTCCGACACCGCCGTTTTGGGGCATGAAATATATTACCAAAATTGATCTTGAAACGGTTTTTTCGTTTTTAACTGAGTCTGTTCTTTTTAGGGGACGCTGGGGATACCGACGGGGAAAATTAAACAAAGAAGAATATGATGATTTAATTGAAACACGTGTGCGACCCGAATTTATTGCTCTAAAACAGCATTGTATCGATGAAAAACTCCTGGTGCCACAGATTGCATACGGTTATTTTCCCTGTAATAGTCTCGGGGATAGCGTTATTATTTTTAAGTCAAATTCCAATATTGAAATTGAGCGGCTGCATTTTCCGCGACAAAAAAAGGCACCTAATCGCTCGATTGCCGATTTCTTCCTGCCATTGGAATCCGGAAAAAAAGATATTATCGCCCTGCAGGTCGCGACCATCGGAACCAATGCACACATAGAAGCCCTGCGTTTATACAAGGAAAATCATTATAAGGACTATTTGCTTTTTCATGGGCTAAGCGTTGAAACAGCTGAAGCGCTAGCGGAATACTGGCATCAACAGATTCGGATTGAATTAAAAATCAGCAAAGAGGATGGTGCCGGAATCGAGGATTTCGTCGTTCAGAAATATCGTGGATCCCGATACTCCTTTGGGTACCCGGCCTGTCCGGATTTATCGGAAAACAATAAAATCCTGGCTCTGTTAAATGCTGAAAAAATTGGCGTTTCGGCAACTGACAGTTTTCAGATGGTCCCGGAACAGACCACCTCAGCCTTTGTCGTCCATCATCCGCAAGCCAAATATTTCACTTTAGAATAAGGAAGTATTACATGGACAAATACATATGTACCAATTGCGGCTATATTTACGATCCCGAGATTGGCGATGACGAAAGCGGAATAGCGCCGGGAACTGCTTTTGATGATTTGCCGGACGATTGGATATGCCCGGTTTGCTACGTAAACAAAGATCAGTTCGACCCCTTATAAAAAATAAGTGTTTAGTAAAATCAACTTCACAGACCTATTGAAAAATAAGTACCTACCCGTTCTATTCTCCATACTCATTGTGGCCCAAACTATATGTTCGGCGGAACTGTTGATGAAAACCCACGGACATCTGATATTGGCATCCTATGTTAATGGAATGGACAAGAATATAGCCGTATATCCGGCTTATCGGTCAGAGGCTATGGCATACGTGGATTTTTTTAAGTGGAATCGCCTGGTAATCAACGGTCTAATTGGGAACACAACAATGATTTCCCATTCCGATTCAATGGTTTGGGAAATGGATCACATTATTTACAATCTTTCTCCAGGATTCCGACTGGAGTTCAAACAGTGGCTTATCAAAGGAACCCTGCAACATCAATGTATTCACCGCCTAGATAGACTCGAGCTAATTATTCCTGGATTGGGACATGGATCCACCTGGTGGAATAGTTTTCAGATTGGTATTGGCACCAGAGGATCCTACTATTTATATCTTCGGAATCAATTTAAAGCACGCAATACACTTCTCAGCACGTGGGACGGACAAATCAATATCGGTCAGTACATTGTACCAAAAAACACTATGCTGACCGGTCAAAATCATACTTATCGTTATGAAATATTCAGTTTGATCCGATACAATATTGGCGCTTATCATAACTGGGCGTCTTTTATCGGTCTGAGACAATACAGCTGGATAAACGCCGATCATTCGACGGAGCATAAAATTAGTCTAACCGTAAACCTTTTCCGGAAGGGACTTTATAACTTTGCCGGCCTATTTTATAGCTATTATCTATATGATTCATTTACACATGATAAAGAAAACCATCTTGGGGCAATCGGGGTAAAAATTGTATTTTAAAATTCCCCTCAAGTCATCTCAAAAACAGTATTTTTCACGAAATACAATAATTTTTATACTCCTTTTATCCATTCTGATGTTTGCCGAAAATTTATCCGGTCAATTGCTGATGCATACCCATGGATATGTGGCTTTTTCGCCCTATATAAGTGGAAAAATATTGGAAGATGAATCCTGGCCGGGATACCGGGCGGATTTTTTAACAAATATTGATTTGTTTAAGATCGGCCATTCAACCGTGTACGGCACGGTTGGCAATACAACCTTAATTTCCGTCAGTGAAACTGATGTATTCACCTTAAACAAAATCCGATTTAATTTGGCCGCAAGCCTACGCTATGAATTTAAAAACCTGTTGGTTAAAGGTACATTTTATCGGGGAAGTATCCATAAAATCAGTACTATCGAAGAGGGTTCGCCAGTCTGGTGGAATAGTGTCCAGTTCGGCCTTGGCACGCCCGGCGCCTACTACCTGTATTTAAGAGACGAATATAGAAAACGGGAAAATACGCTAATTAACAGCTGGGACGCCCAGATTAACATTGGTGCCTTTATTAAACCAACCGGCAACGCCTTCGGCGGGATTAATCATCACTACAAATATGAATTATTCAGCCTGCTACGCTATCAAATTGGTGTATATAAGAAATGGGCCTCGTTTATTGGAATCAACCACAACGTTTGGATGCTACGTGACTCTTCAACGGAGTACAAAATTTCTGCAACCATTAATCTGTTCCGCAAAGGTACCGTAAATTTTGCCGGCTTCTATTACAGCTACGTGTTTTTTGACTCCTACAAACAGGACAATGAAAATAAAATGAGTTCGCTGGGTTTTCGGATCATTTTTTAATATTCATTTAAGAACCATAATTCATTAGGTCGCATTTTTTATTGATTTTAAATTCAATTAATGAAAATACTTCGGAAGTTTTCGACCATACTATATCTATTCCTGCTGATAAATATTAATTCTCGCGGCTCAAATCTTGATGCCGTAACAATCCTGAAAAAACCCGGTAGTAATCATCAATTAACGATCGGTTACTGGAACGATAATCTTATCTACCAGAACTTTTTAAAAAACATTCTTAAAGTTGGTTCAGATGATTTTGTCACCACCTGCCTGTGGTCGCAGGTAGCATATATGCGTGCCAAAAGATGGTGGATATTTGATCTCTATTACAATGTTCTGACCAACAAATCGGCTAATTATCGTTTCGATCTGATTACCAGTCGGATATCAGTGGAGAAAGACACACCCAGGGCCCTCTACCAGGTTGGTGCTGGTTTTGTATTCCGGGGAAATTATGGTGGTGAATTTATTCAAAACGGCTATCACCAGCTTTGGGGTTATGGTATTATTGACCTACCCTACACTGAACATACCGCTGTTGGCCTTTTGTTTTTAATAAAAACCGAGCCATACCTCATTAATAATAATCGACAAATTCTAAAATTGTCTTTCAGTAATGCCTATCGCACCGCAGCAGGTCCAAGTAATTTCCGGGCCGGAATTAACGCTATCTATCGATTTGACAAAACCAATGCGCCAATCTCATTCATTGCCCAGGGGCGCCTAGGATATATTTGGTATTATCATCTGGACAATCTGATCGATCCAATCTTTGACAAGGGGCCTGGGTATACACTAATGATTACGAGTACATACCGAAATCGCTACGGGATTTCCATCTGGAGGACAGAAAATCAATATGGTCGGCATAATCCCCATTATGGATTGTCCTTTTCGCTCAAACCAAAAGGGCGGCGCTTGTTGAGAATCAGCGATATTATGGTTCCCTGAAAAAAAATTTAAAAACTCTTGACTTTCCAAAACCAACCCACTACATTATTAGTGTGTTAGTTTTATAATACACTACAACGGAGACAATTATGATTGAATTAACAAACCTGAGTTTTGCCTACAAAAACAAAGCCCCGCTGTTTGACCAGCTAAGCCTGAAAACTACCGAAGGGAACATTTACGGCCTGCTGGGAAAAAACGGCGCCGGCAAAACAACATTGCTGAAAATCATCTGCGGACTATTATTCCCCCAACAAGGATCCTGTGATGTTCTCGATTTTACACCCTGGAAACGATCCGCCGATATGCTCAAAGAAATTTACTTTATACCCGAAGAACTCTACACGCCAACTCTTAAAATTAGCGAGTATTTACTCCTTTATGCCCCATTTTATCCGAACTTTGACCCCAGGGCCTTTGAGAATTATATCACCACCTTTGACCTGCCGACCAACGAGCAGTTAACCTCGCTGTCTTACGGACAAAAGAAGAAATTTCTGATTGCCTTTGGACTGGCTGCAAATAGCCGGTTACTGATCCTCGATGAACCAACCAATGGCCTCGACATTCCCAGCAAAAGCCAACTCCGCAAATTACTGGCAGCGGCCATGGAAGAAAACCGAACCATCATTATTTCAACCCATCAGGTCCGGGACATCGGAAATCTTATCGATCCTATTATTATTCTGGATAACGGTAAAATCATTTTTAATCAGACCATCGAATCAATTTCCCGAAAATTATCCGTTAAACTCCAAAAGACGGAGCCGGACGAAATGGATGTTCTCTACTCGGAAAAAACACTTGGCGGCTATGTGGTGATTAACGAAAATCACGGCGAAACTGACAGCAACCTGGACATTGAATTGCTGTTTAATGCCGTCATCAACAATCAGCAACACATGAGCGAACTCTTCGCCCGGGAGGCATAAATGAAAATTAACAGTTATTTCAATATCAGACGTTTTATGTTATTGCTTCGCAACGATTTGCTCCGCAATTACCGGACAATGTTGATCGGGGCGGGGACCGTTGCCGCCATCTATTTTATTGCCACCCTGACCCCAATGATATTTTCCCACGAAAGTATCGGTTATGACTTTAATATCGGCTTTTTCCCAACAGTTCTATTCATTTGCGGCTTTCTGCTCAGCGCTGCGGTCTTCAATGAAATTCATCTCTCACAAAAAAATACTGCCTTTTTCATGTTGCCGGCAACCATTTTCGAAAAATTCACCAGCCGTTTATTATTAACAACAATCGGATATGTTGTCATCAGTGTTGTTTTCTATTTTATTCTGAACATGATATCGCTTCTCCTCTCGGCATTGTTCCTCAACTCCGGATTTTCGGTCTTTAATCCTTTTACTGAAGACATGTTGATGGCAATGGCTATTTATTTAATCACCCAATCCATTTTTCTGTTTGGCAGTATTTTCTTTAAAAATCACGCCTTTATGAAAACCGGTCTTTCTTTATTTGGGCTTTCCGTAATAATCGGTATTTTTACCTCTCTAATTTTCCGAATCGTATATCACGATTTTTTTGATCATATGCGATTTATGGATAATTACCTGGCCAGTGATTTTCTATATCTGGAAGACTGGGGCAAAACATTAGCATCAATTGCCAAATATCTGTTCTGGCTGGTTCTGGCTCCTTATTTCTGGATTATTTCTTATATCCGGTTGAGTGAAAAGGAGGTGTAATATGGAATTTGAAAAGGAACAAGCTATCTATCTCCAGATCGCCGATCTGATTTGTGAAAACATCCTGTCCGGTGAATGGGCAGAAGAAGAGCGAATTCCATCCGTCCGTGAACTGGCCATAGTTACAGAGGTCAATCCAAATACCGCAATGCGCAGCTACGCCTGGCTTCAGGAGAAAGGCATTATTCAGAATCGCCGGGGTATTGGGTATTTCGTGTCAGGAGGTGCTCTGGAAAAAACCAGAACATTGAAGAAAGAAGAATTTATCAATAACCAGATACCACAACTTTTCAAAATGATGGACTTGCTTAATATCCGCTATGATGAATTGAAAACATTATACGACAATCACTAATGACTGGAGTTTGCCATGAAAAACAGCAATAAAATTTTACTTACATCCATTCTCGCGATACTCGTCATCGTCACCGGTCTGATCATCAGCAGCCGGATAATGATCAAAAATATTCCCAACCGGCCTACAAAATATTCCGATGAAGAAATAGTAACAAAAGTCCTCGATTTAAAGGATTTTGAATCCATCGAAACTAAGGGTGTCTGGCTTTTGGAAATTGTACAGGGAAATGAATTTTTCGTCTCAATCGAATACCCGGAATCCGAAGCTGGTGAAATTGACATAGATACCTGGAATTCGTGTCTTCAACTTGAAAATGATTTAGAATGGGATCGCCGGCGATCACCATTTCGGGCTAAAGTGACAATGCCAAATCTGAAAAGCATAAGAACTGAAAATGGTGCTTCTATCGAAATACAGGATTTCACATGCGAAGAGTTAGACGTAAGAATAAAAGGTGCAGCTGAAATTGATGCTCAGAATTTAAAAATTACGAATTTAACATTACGTTGTGACGGTGCTTCTGATGCTAATTTTAAAAACTCCGGTGTTTTTAATGCAACGATAGATGTCAATGGAGCCAGCCGAATCGTTCTGAGAATGACCGGAGGTAGACTCTCTGGTAGTGCACATGGTGCATCGTCAATTGTATACTATGGTGATGTTTCATCTAAAAACTTTAGCACTGCCGGGGCAGCTTCTGTACAACATCGTAAAAATTGAATCGTCCCATAATGATTGATTAGCCAGACGATGAAAATAACCATTATATCTACTCATCATCACAATATCTATTTATTGTTAATATTTTTATTGAGTTCGTTGAATTGGTCATTTGGTCAAGCTACAGAAAACCTGAAGGGCCATTATATCGGTGACGGAAAAATTATTGTAAATTGGTGCAATCAGGAACGCCTATCCTTCGATATTAATATCGATAATTTCGGAACTGTAACAGGAAAAATTGGAGACGCTACCATCCATATAGGACATTTGAAAAAAAACACATGGGGTCCCAAAAAATATCTTATCATTGCTGATTTGGATGGTTATTTAGTTGAAGAAGATCTAATCCGGCGAAAGTCGATAAAAATAACTTTAAATGTAGTTGATCGTCGATTAATTGGCGGATTTGGAACCAGTGGCTTTAAAATTGGCGGAAAAAAGAAAATGATTCTCAGTGGTTCAAATTTGGTCCTGGAAAAACAATAATCCTCCCATTCTCTTTGGTAAATTACTATAAGTCATTGATATATTACTTCCTCTATTATGTACATCGGATTTATTACTACACCAGATGTTGCAGCAATTTGTTTTTACACATTTACCGATTTTAAAAAATATTGGCAAAAAATTATACTATAAGCGTTCACAATTACCATTATTAGTTGTGATTCTCGTCAGATTGTCTCGTCAATTCGCTTGACATTGACGGGAATTTTCAATAACATTTTTGGCGTTTTTGATTCGATATAAAATATCTGTAAAAATATCATGAAGCTATTAATTTCATCAAATAATCCGGATAAAATAAAGGAAATTCGTTCCATCTTTCAGTTACCTGAAGTCGAACTGGTCACTTTGGATGATATTCCTAATACTCATGAAATTGTAGAAGATGGGAACACCCTCTACGAAAATGCATTAAAGAAGGCATCAATGCTTTATGAATTTACAGGGCTGCCGACTATTTCCGATGACACTGGTTTAGAAGTTGATGCTTTAAACGGCCGGCCCGGCATCTATTCAGCCCGGTATGCGGGTGAGAACGCCAGTTATGACGATAACGTAAAAAAAATGATCAATGAAATGCAATCAGTTCCAGAGAAAGACCGGACGGCGCGATTCCGGACTGTGGCAGTTTTTTATCACCCGGATTTGTTAATTCACAAGGAAGGTGTGATCGAAGGAATGATTTTATCCGAAAGACGCGGCAATGGTGGTTTTGGATACGATCCGATCTTCTACGTTCCAGGAAAGAGAAGAACACTGGCTGAAATGAACCACGACGAGAAGAATGCCATCAGCCATCGAGGCCAGGCATTTTCACGTCTGTATAAATCGCTGCTTACACAGCTCCCGTCTATAACCGATATTAACTGAGGTGTCGTTAAACAAACTTGCTACGACTTTCTTAAGTAATTAAGCCTATATTAACATTTTTAGGAGTGACGACACTGTATCGTATCGGGAAATATATATATCCACTGATTTTATCAGTTTTACTTTACTCAAACCTATTGGCCCAACAGGAAACTGACGCGGCAAATGGTGTGGCGTTTCCCTTACAAGTGGATTGGCTTTCATACCGTTTCTCGTCAATTAAAATTGACTCGCCTCGCGGTTTATCCCTGCTTTCACCCTATGCAACCCAGTCTAACAAGACTGTCTTGAAAATAAACTATACCTCCCGGTTAAAATTTGACACTCAGTTGGATTACACCGGACGTAATCTCATTTTTACCGAAGAATATGACGGTATACCAGGCCCGATTCCGCGGGGTATGTCTTTGGACTCCTACTTTCAGACGAAGTCAACTTACTATTTGCGAAATGAACTAAAAAGTCTATGCAGTAAAGGATTTTCAGAAGAAAAATCTGCCACCCGTTCCGAAAAGCTGGAACTGATCGGCGCCGATATCGCCGGTCAGCGGGTTTCGCTGCGGGTTTCCGGAAACGTCAATATTAACGGTCGCTTGCAAAACCAGCAGCAGTCCCAGGTTCGCACCGGCTACAATGCCGGTTCCTCCACCACCTTTATCGTAGACCAGAAACAGCAGCTGAACATCGAAGGCAAAATCGGTGATCGCATCAGTATTCTTGTCGACCAGGACAGTGAACGGGACTTCGATTTCGAAAATAACCTGAAAATTATCTATACCGGACAAGAAGACGATATCATTCAAAAAGTCGAGGCCGGCAACATTTCTCTATCGCTGCCGGGAACCCAGTATGTGACATTTTCAGGAACGAACAACGGCTTGTTCGGTTTGAAAGCACTCATGAAACTGGGCGCCATCGACATTACCACCATCGCCAGTGTTGAAAAAGGGAAAAAAGAAAAATTGAGTGTTGATGGTGGAGCCCAACAAACTAATAATTTTAAAAGAGATTACGACTATCGTAAAAATACATATTTCTTTCTGGATATGAATTATCGGAGTACGTTTTACGACGGGTTTTTGGAAAATGGCGGTCAATTTATATATGATCCAGATCGGGTTGTTGCCGATTTGGAAGTATATAAATCAATCGTCACCGAGGTCGCCGGAAGTATGTACGGATTTGCCTATGTGGATCCGAACAACCCGAACCAGGATACAACAAATATTGAGCAGCGAATATTTCAACGCCTAACTCTGGATCAGGATTATATTGCCAACTTAAACCTTGGATTTATCCGGCTAAACACACAGGTACAGGATGACGAAATTATCGCCGTTGTTTACCGAACGGTCAACTCTGGCAAACAAACCATTGAGAGTTACGGTGACTGGCAGGCCAAAGATACGAGTAATATTAAACTGAAACTAATTAAACCCAGGCAAAACAAACCGAGCCACCCCTGCTGGGATCTGGAATTTAAAAACGTTTATTATCTCGGAACCACCGGTATCAACGAAGAGGGGTTTGAGTTGAGCCTGGTCTATGTCTACGGTGAAACCGGCGATGTGGAACGCGATCCGACAGACGGTGAAACATTTTTAACGAAATTCGGTCTGGACACCAAGGACCAGTCTGGCAATCCCACTCCAGATAATGTCATTGATCTGGACAATCCGGCTATTATTAATCTACAGTCCGGTGAGTTGTGGTTCCCGTACCTGCGTCCATTTCAGTATGACTCCACCGGATTCAGTACAAACCAAAATCCAAATCTTAATGATCTGTATAACTGCTCGGCCATGTACGACAGTAACCGCACCAATCAAACAGCGATTAACCAGGACTCAAAATTTAAAATTGTTTTTAAATATGAAAACCGCAGCTCCGTTATCAATCTCGGCGCCATGGTAATCGACGGCAGCGAATCGGTCACACTGGGCAGCCAAACCCTGGTCAGGGGCATTGATTACACCATCGATTATTTCACCGGTACTTTAACATTATTGAACCAAGACGCAATGAGCCCGGATGCCAATCTGGATGTAAAATATGAACGAAACCAGTTTTTTCAGCTGGACAAAAAAACCATATTGGGCGCCCGTGCTCAATATGACTTTGGCGATAATTCCTTCATTGGTGGCACTGCACTATATTTCAGCCAGTCGGTTGTCGATGAGAAAGTGGATGTCGGATATGAACCGATGCGGAACTTCGTTTGGGATATAAATGGCCGGGTTAACCAGGATTTGAATTTTTTGACACGGGCAGTAAACTGGCTTCCATTAATCCAGACAGACAAAGCATCTTCAATCACGCTCGAGGGTGAAATTGCCCAGGTCCGCCCCAATCCAAACACGCTCAGCAACGACGCTACCGGCGATCCAAACGGCGTCGGGTTTATTGATGATTTCGAAGGCTCAAAACGAATTACATCACCACCAATTATGCAGCGCTACTGGGCCCCATCATCGGCACCATTGGGGAAAAATGAAAATCAGCGCGGTTTCTTGTTCTGGTACAATCCCTACGGCGGCGTTGCAACCACTAACATCTGGCCCAACAAACAGGTCAGTACCCAGGCCCAGAACAACCTCACCGAAATTATGGTACTGACACTTGATCCGGATTGGTCAATTGCGGTCGCAGACGGCGTATCACCAAGGGAAGAAGCCTGGGGCGGCATCACCTATGCATTCCCAACCAGTTATTATGATCAGTCCAAAACAAAATTTATGGAGATCTGGGTCCGGGGCCGGTCCGGCCAGATGCATGTGGATATGGGATACATCAGCGAAGATTATATCCCAAATAAAATTCTCAATACCGAGGATAAACCTGAGGCCGGTTTTACTCTTGGAAACGACCTCTTGGACGAGGAAACCGAAGATACAGGTATTGACGGGGTATTTGATATTGATGAATATATTATCAATAGTTTCGGTGAAACGATACCTTATGGTGATGACCGGCTGACAAATTATAAACGCAGTACATCCGATCCACATAGTGATAATTGGAAATGGACCGAAGGATCCTCCAATTACCGTTATATTAACGGTACTGAAAAAAGCATCAAGGATGCCAGCGGCTACGTTCCCGATTCCGAAGATCTAAACCGTAATTATGTAGTCGATCTGACCAATGATTACTACACAATCGATTTTTCTCTGAACGACCGGGTTGAAGATGAATACGTCGCTGGCCGGACTCAATATGATAATGGTGCATATACTGGCTGGAAACTGTACCGAATCCCCTTGAACGAATTTCAGAAAGCCAGCGGTGACGGCGATGTCAGTTGGCAAACCGTCGAAGCCTGCCGTATCTGGATCGATGGGGTCAGCAGCGAAGATTCCATCATGCTCGCAAAGATTGAAATGGTTGGCAATGAATGGGAAGAGCTGGGGATCGGAGATGGTGTTGACGGCGAATTTGTTAAAAACAACGAGGTGTTTAGCATCAGCGTACTGAACACCGAAGACAATTCCGACACATATGACGCTCCCAAGGGTGTCAGGGGAGAATATGACGCCGTAAATGAGATTCAATTGAAAGAACAATCCCTGGTCATGTGGTTTAACAGTAGCCAGGGACTCCGGCCGGGCGAGGTTGTGGCCGCTAAAAAAGTGCTGCTTGAAGAGGCCAGTTTTATTACATATAAGAAAATGAAACTCTACATCAATGGTAACGACCTGCACTCGCGCACGAAATATTTTAATGCAGGCGAAAAGACTCCGCTACAATTCTTTATAAAATTTGGCGTCATAAACGACGAAAACAACATCTATAACTACTATGAATATCGCCAGCCTATTTATCCCGGATGGGATGAGAACAATGATCTGGAAATCGATTTTGACTTTCTGACCAGTCTGAAAGGATATGCCACAGAAACGGAATTTGAAGAAAATTACTCTAACAATTCCGGGCCCAAACAGTATACCATTACTCACGATGGCGAAGGCGGTGTTTTGAAGCGACATTGGAAAGAGGTCAAAAACGGTAAATATACAGGCAAGGAAATCCTGATTATTGGAAGCCCTACTATTTCAAAAGTCAAACGGATTGACATGGGAATTATTAACCAGAAATACGCTTTGGATGATTTTGATCAATCTGCTCCGCTTCCCCGCTATGATAATACAATGTATGGCAAAATCTGGCTGGACGAACTCCGCTTGTCTGATGTGCGTCGCGACGCCGGAACCGCCTACCGTGGCTCTGTGTCCCTGACGATAGCCGACCTGGCAAAGCTGAATGTCGGTATCACTAAAAAAGACGCGGATTTTCATACTGTTGAGCAACGTCCCAGCCTGCATACAACCGGATTAAATAATACCCAAAACCTGTCCGTCCGGGGTAGTCTCAACCTGGATAAACTAACACCGGTCAAATGGGGATTAAGCTTACCGGTATCCGGTTCCTATACAAATCAGAACAGCGCACCGAAATTTCTGCCCAACTCCGATATTCTGGCCGGAGACAATCCCCCGGACAGCGTTTTGAGTTTGTCGGAATCCTATGGAGTCAATATTTCCTATGGAAAGCGTACTTCCGATTTCTGGTTGACAAAATATACTATTGACCAGATTAAAGTATCGGCCAACGCCCAGTGGTCAAACAGCTCTTCTGTAACCGTCAGAAAAAAGGAGTCGGAATCCTATAAGGGAAGTATCTCCTATAAGGTTCCGTTCGGCCGGGACAACTTTTTTCAGCCCTTTAAATGGATTCAAAATGTACCCTACCTGGGTGATCGTTTGGGCGAGCTGCGCCTGTACTATACACCCAGCAACTTGGATTTCTCGATGGACGCCACTGAAAGCAAATCATTAAACATTCCACGCCTGGGCGATATAACCGAGCCCTATGATTTCGGTATGAATCGTTCCATCGCCGGCGCTTATAAAGTATTCGATAATCTCAACCTGAATTATTCCCGGAAAACAAAAAGCACTCTGGTCGATTTTCGGGATGACAAGCTTAAAGCAATCCAGGAACTGAATCCCGGAACACCGGTCAATATCAATGAGAGCTATTCGGCATCTTTTTCTCCCAAAATATTTGACTGGCTGACCCCTAGTTTGAGCTATAACGCAAATTACTCCTGGAGTGAACCCGCCGGAAGCAGCTCCGAGAGTATCGACCAACTCAGTAATCAGAATCGGATTTCCAGTTCCTTCAGTCTCAGCCCGGCCGCCATTATGAAAACTTTTTATACACCAAAATCGACGTCAAAAACATCCCGTAAATCCCCCGGTGACACAAGCGCGCCCAAGGGCCGTAGTGGCCGTAATGCCAAACCGGACGCTACTCCGGAACCAGCAGAAGAAACCGTCAAAGAAGCCAAAAAAGAGATACAACTTCTGGAATATTTATATCAAGCTTTTGACCGCATACAGCCAATCCAGGTCAGTTACTCCACCAGCCGAAGCAACAATAATAAAGGCCGGATTGGTGAACCGGGCCTCCTTTACCGCATGGGCCTCAGCTCCGATCCCGCCCTGGATACCATCGCTACAGAAGCTGGGGCTTTCCCCGATAATGTATCAATAAATTCCGACGCCAGCCTGCGCAGTGGAATTAAACTATCTAACAGTATCAAAACAACCTTTTCTTACGGCCAGAATATGTCCTGGTCTGAGTCACAAGGCAGTAAAAATCGCAATCTGACCCGTGACTATATTACCTTAGACAACTCCGGTAAAAAGGGTATTCCTTTTCCCAGCTGGACTCTGAACATATCACAGATTGAAAAAATCGCCTTTCTGGCAAAAGTCTTTAAAAAACTGTCCCTGGATCACGGATTCTCAGGCAAGGAGTCTAAGGTCTATCGCAATGGCGAGGTTCAAAGCTCAACATATAAACTGTATTTTCAACCCCTGTTCGGTCTTTCGATGCAGTTTGAAAATAATATCAGTTCTACTGTCCGCATGACTATGGGACAAACCATCACCAATCAATCCAACGGCGGCGCCAGCATCGTCACCGATCAAAGCATTAACGCCTCCATGAATTACCAAAAAAAGGGAGGGTTCACCATACCACTGCCTTTCCTGCGAAACAAGCGACTGGAAAACAACATCAATTTCACCATGGCCTTTGACTATAGCAAGTCTCTTTCAAAAGGTAAGAATACAGCCGAAGATAAATTTGCCACACAGAACGAAAACCGGACCTGGAAAATCGAACCGCGCATCAGTTACTCATTCACCCAGAAAGTCACGGGCGGACTTTTCTATTCATACGGTGAAAGTTTTAATGCCCGAACCGGTAAACGTATCACCCGCAATGGCGGCTTTGACGTCAACATCGCTATCAGAGGTTAATATGCGAAAAATGTTTATTATCTCCATTTTGTTTATTTCTTTCGCCTGTAGTCGTCAAAGCAGCTCTTTTGACGGTGAAAAAGCATTTATATATCTCCGAAAACAATGCGATATCGGGTACCGGAATCCCGGTTCTCCGGGCCACCAGGAAGCGCTGAACTATTACCGGGATTTCTTTTCTGGATTAGCCGACACCCTCATTTTGCAGACATTTATCCAAGAAATTCCCGATGATAATGTCTCTTTCACGTTTACAAATGTTATTGCCGGATTCAGTCCCGGCGGACAGAACCCATTGCTCATCGGCGCCCACTGGGACACCCGGCCTCGTGCTGACCACGACCCGGATCCTAAAAAACGACCGTCTCCAATTCTCGGTGCCAATGATGGCGCCAGCGGTATCGCAGTACTGATGCATCTGGGAGAACTACTCCAGAAAAATCAGCCCGAACGTGCGATCTACCTGGTACTGTTTGACGGCGAAGATTACGGCTATTCCGGTTCTCTGAAATACTATTGCATGGGATCGGAATATTTTGCGAAAAACCTGCCCATTCCAAAACCATCCGAAGCCATTGTAATTGATATGATCGGCGATAAGGAACTGAATATCCCGATCGAGCGCCAATCATACTCCAGTCATCCCGAATTGGTAAAAACACTCTGGGCACTGGCAAAGAAACGGGGATATTCCGAATTTCAGCACAAATTTGGCAGCTACATTCACGACGATCATGTGATGTTGATTGAACATGCCGGAATTCCATCGGTCGATCTGATTGATTTCGAATATCCGAACCGGTATCAGAATTTCTGGCATACCAGCATGGACACTCCGGACAAATGCAGCCCGAAAAGCCTGGAAGTCGTCGGGCAAGTGCTTTATGATTATATTTATTTAAACGAGAGCATCGCAAAGTGAGTAAACCAAACA
>Ga0268281_1000343_pt1 | contig 36061 bp, 28 predicted proteins | sample saktaG_10_FD_190134 | JGI IMG/M metagenome (GOLD analysis project Ga0268281, IMG submission 190134) | Saline water microbial communities from Sakinaw Lake, British Columbia, Canada - sak_2011_5_24_50m | ecosystem: Environmental > Aquatic > Non-marine Saline and Alkaline > Saline ...
TAGATCTCCGGTGAAAGGGAACAGAATGGTATCTTTAGTAAACGGGATTAGATTACCTAATTTTCAAAGAACAATAAAAGACTAAGGCCGCTCTGGTAAAGCTACCGCGGAGCGGTTTAGTTCAACTCTTTATATCCGAACTTACTATTTATTTTAAAATTCTCTAATAATGTCTTTTATCTTTCTTCTAATTATTCATAACCTAAATTTCTCATATCTTTCTATATTTATAATACCACATAATTTTTAAAAATCCTTCTTTTTAAATTAAAAAACCCTTCAGCTAAATCGCTGAAAGGCTTTATTTATAAGGACTTGGTGGAGGCTAGTAGACGAGTTTCGCAACTTCTGTTTGAATGACAATACTAATATCTACCATAACCTAAAAACTATAATTACACCTTTATAAGGACTGATTATTGTCTGGCTCCCCTATTGTGTACATTGGAACTTTTTTTATAAATTACTACACTTAAACATTTTATTCCGGACTAACCTTACTATAATCAAGTCTTCTATAAAAAATTAGAAATATTTACCGAATTATTGACTTGTTATATCTTCTAAATTTATTTAAATATGACAAATGAAACTCCCCTTGTCTTACTTGCCTTATTTAAAAATTAAAGAAATATTAGATAAATACCAATCTTTTTGTTTTTCAGATATACGAAATCTGTCTATTACTCCTTCGAAACCTGTTTGAAAGTAAATTTCATTTTTTTCTTTCTTTAATAATCTACATCTACATCCCAAAGGCTATCGTAACGATCAACTCTTAATTCTGCTTGATACTCTGCAAGGCAGTCTTTTTCTGAAAATGAATATAATTTTATTACTGCACTATGGAAAATATCCTCGTCAAAATTCCATAAGTAAGATCCTCTTTTGCCTCCTTCCTTAATTTTAGTTTCACCATAGGGCACACCTTTAAATTGATCCAAATTCATTTCTTGGGTTTTTCGACCCCGCAAAGTAATTACAATTCTCCGGAGAATAAGTGGTAAATCTCCCCAATTTTTCACGACGATATCAACGTTAGTTAAATAATGACCCCGTCCTATATACACCCCTCCTAGAGGCGATCCTTCAATTTCTATGATTCTGACCTTTGCATCAATTATTTCTAAAACTGGAGGACTAAATCTTATTTCTTTTTGATAAACTGTCTTTTCCGGCGTAATTGTCTTAATGGTAAGATTATATGTTCCTGATGGTGGATTTTCTTCTTTACATAAAGATACCTTCACACTTTCAAAGTTGTCTATCAAATCCCTTTTTGATATAAATCGGGTGGTTGACCATCCTTCTGGATTAGTAAGTATAATCCCTAATTCGTCAGCGGGACCACTAATATTTACAAGTAGATGTGTAAAGATATTAGCAGTTACTATTGGCTCATATTCTACATGATATGGAGAAATCTCTTTTTTCACTTCCTCCTTAAATTCTTCAAAAAATTCAGTAACTTGTTCTTTTTGAGTTTCTTCGAGACTTCCCAATTTAATTAATTGAGAATCCATAAGCACGATGTATCCTCCGTCTGAAGTCTGTTGGAAGGATTCGAGCTCTGGGGGTTCTGCTTTTTCTGTCCAATTCCATATTTTATGTCCTGATGCATCTGTTTTAATCAACTCTATATTATCTTTTGTATTTCCAACCAAAATATACCCTCCATCAGGGGTTTGTTGGACGAAATAAGGCCATATTTCATCTTCAAAAATTTTTTCCCATTGTTCATCTACATTAGAATTTGTCTTCATTAGCCAAGGATAGTGTTTAGAATCTTTATAATAAATAACTCCAGCTAAAATGTATCCTCCATCAGGGGTTTGTTGCAGGCGATGAGCTTTCTTTTCTTCAAATATTTTTTTAAATACCTTTTGGCCAAAGGCATCTGTTTTAATTAGACACCCTCTCACCACTAAAATATACCCTCCATCTGATGTCTGCTGGAGAGAGGATATAACGCCTTCTTCTTCAAAGATCTTTTCCCACTGCTTATCTCCTTTAGAATCAGTCTTTATTAGCCATGGGTGGTACTTTTCAGAATCTTTATAATAAATAACTCCAGCTAAAATGTATCCTCCATCAGGGGTTTGCTCGGCAAAAAAATAAGGCTCAACTCCCCTGGCAACTTCTAAATAGCGAATTATATCAGACTCTCTTCCCGATTGGTCTTTTTCATTGAATCTCTTATCCCATATTTTATGGCCAGAGGCATCTGTTTTAATCAAGTACATAGTAGATTCTGTTCCCCCAATCTCATCAGCGAAAGCTAATAAAATGTATCCTCCGTCTGGTGTTTTTTGAAGAGAAAGAACCCATGGACATCTATATCTAAGCCTTGACTCTCCTGTTTTCTGGCCAAATGAATCTAATTTAATTAAACCTATAAATCCTCTATCACATCCCCCGCCGTTTGCGAAAATATATCCCCCATCAGGTGTTTGCATAATATATCTGGGCCACGGCTCGTAAAGTTCTCTACTCCATATAACTTCAGGAGGGGCCGAAACCTTCAATTCTTCTGAAATTAAAAGCTGTGTTTCCCCTTTTTCCTTAACATTAATATCTTCTATCCTATCCTCATCAGCCAACCCAGAGCCTAAGTCAATGCACGTATTCCAATTGCCATCCGGTGTTTGGTAAGTACAAAAGAAATTATAATTTCCCACTTTATTTAAAGTAAGAGTTCCTTGATAGTTATAAGATTTAGATGGTTTAAGGGTGATGTTTTGTCTATGGGTAAAATCTGCAACGTGATTATCGGGGTCTCTACCACCTACAGTTAATACACTAAATTTAATAAGGAGCGTACCTTGGTTAGCAATTGTAAATTCAGCATTAATTGTATCTCCTGCATAATAAGGAGGGTCGGTAGTTATTTTTAAAGGAGAAGTTATAACTGGAGCAACGACTTCCTGACCAACAGTAAAATCAACTGCTGAATCGAGGTTCCCCCCAAAACTTACCCACTCACTGCTAATTCCATATTCATCAATAGCCCTTGCCCGCCAATGATAACGACCATCAGATATTCCATAAACAGGGATCATAATTTCAATATTATTCTTAAATAGGTCGCTTTGTTGTAGTCCTCCTTTTTCTTCATCAAATTTAGCTTCGTATTCGTCAAGTTTCCTTAATTCTATCTGTAATCTTGCTTTATTCCCGTCAGGGTCACTTACTTTAGCTTTAAGAATTACTGTCTTTTCAGTGGTTGTTTTACCTATCTTTAATATAGTCTTCCCATCAGATTTAAATTGGATCATATTAGTAGGAGGATTTGGAGGCCGGTTTAGAGCTTGCAGGATGAGTACTCTTAGAAATTCGTGCTGTTCTTCTCTAAAATTGTCTAAGTTATCCGAGAAAATAGCCTCTCTGTATTTATTCCATAAAGACTGAAAAAAACTTTCTGTTTGCCAGTTATCGTATAAAGGCGGTATGCCTTCTCCCCAGGCTGTCTCATGAGAATCACCCTGGGAGCGATTAAATAAATAGTAAAAAAGTGCACGGTTATTTATCACTTTTGCCAGTTTTGCCATTGCAACATTTATTTGAGCTAGATCTATAGCTAAGAATAGAGTACTTGTTCCTATACCAAGTTTAGGCATCTTAAGACAAGCTTCAATAACCCCCTGGAGAGCTAATTTGGTTGTTTTGCTGGCAAAGTGTTCTTGCCAATCACTGAGATTACCCGCTAATTTGGAAAAAAATAAGCTTGATTCCTCATCATTAAAATTAGGGTAACACATCTCTACCAATTTTTCTTCATATAGAGCATTAAGAATAAAAGAACCAAAGGTCAAACCCGGTGTTTCCTGGGAATTTATTTCTTTATCAAAAGCTTCTTTTAGTATAGAATCAGTATAAGAATAAAAAATAGGATCTTTTGAGAGGTTTAATTCAAATTTAATTTCTTTAAGCTCGTTGCCACCTATTTTTTTTATTTTTTCACCAAATAATCCAGCATTTACTGATATAAAAGTAGATAACAATATAGAGGAAATTATCAATAATAAAATAATTATTTTTAACTTTACATTCTTCAAAACAGGTGGTCTAAATCCCATTAATCCTCACCTTCTTTGTAGTGGATTTAAATTTATCTTTTAAAGACATAAAATCTCCATTGCATTTCACGTACAATAAATCCCCAACCTTCTTTGAAGCCAATGGTTACCGCTACACACAGAAAGAGCGGAATGAGTACTGGGCATCCCTCCGGCTCCAAAAAATCTCATGACATCCCATTTTTTTCCGTAAAATAAAATATAAATAATTTCAATCTCTTGTTCAATATCCAGGTTATAAAAGCAATTATTATAATTTGATTTCTAAGAATTTGAGTTAAATTGATAATATTAATCTCTATTTCCCTCTCTTCCTAACTGCTAAATATATCATTTAAATTTTATGGTTTAATCCAATCTTCATCTCTAAGCAAAGGCATACTGATATCTATATGTCCGACTAAACTCTTCATCTCATTTCCCTCCACCAATATTTGCACACCTCTAATGGTGGGAATTTCAGTTAAAGTATTTACTATGGAATAGACAGTCATCAACTGACCACTACTTCCTCTGGGATGATTTTTAAATACTTCCTCAGAAAGATCTATATAAACAATATCGCCGGCAATATAAACTTCATTAACTTGAGTGCCTTGAGGAATAGTAGGATAAAGGTCGGGGCTAGCCGGACCTTTAATAAGCTCATTTACAATATGTTTTGCTAATGTGGAAGTTTTAAGTATTTTTCTTCTTTCGGGTACCAGATAAATCGCCTGAGAATCAGAAAAATAAAGTTGAATCTCTATCATCTCTGCTGATAGAGATTCAACTTCGTTTTTCTCAACACTAATTTTTTCTTCCTTTGATGTAACTCCTCTTTTCTTATTTCGCAAGGAATCAATTAAGAACTCAAGAGTAAAAAAGTTATCACTATTGGGAGTCTCTGTTGCGGTAATACTTTTTTTTGTTGAATCTATAGCGCTTTTATTATCTGTTCCTGTGTTCCCATCTCCAAAATTACCTTCTATATAATTCTCAAAAGGTCGCATCAAGGAACGCCTGTCTTTATTACGATTTCTTATGTTGTAAGGGGTATCGCCAATTCCATCTCCATCAGCATCTGTGCCTGTATAATCATCCCAGTAGTTGCCGAGATTGTTTGTGTAGGTGTTGCCTTTATATGTATAGGTTATTTTTGAAGTAGAATCCCAGATACAAGTTTTCTCGAACTCGAAGTCTAGATAATAAATGTTATTTCCATTTTTTACAAAGTTATTGAGGTATATACTATTACCGTTCGAATCTGCCAAGCAGATGCCTCTTGTCAAAGTCAAGGCTCCCTTTGAATCGTTAAAATTTACATTGTTCTTTGTGATCGTATTGTTATTCGAATTTTTCGCCAATAAAATACCATCAAAATAACTCGTTTTTACATTGTTCTTTGTGATCATATTGTTATTCGAATGATTCAAATGAATGCCACGCGAGTTTCCTGAAATAATATTATTGGAAATAATACAATACTCAACATTGTCAAGAAAAATTCCAACTTTTCCAAGTGCATCTGCACCACTTATCGTAAACCCGTTTATATTTACATAATCCGTAATTACATCAAAGACATGATATTCTGAATTTGCTGCTTGAACAAGCGTCTTTTCCGCTCCGTTTTCTGACTTAATAGTTAAGTTTTTATCTATCTCTACATTTTCAATATAGGTTCCATCTCTAATAATTATAGTGTCATCAGGGCTTGCTGCATCTACCGCTGATTGGATAGTTGAGCAATTATCTGGCACATAAAGGGTCTTATCCCATTCCAAATTAACCTCTCCTGAAATAGTTGGTACTGTAGATGGTTTTTCTTTTTCCTTAACATTAATATCTTCTATCCTATCCTCATCAACTAACCCAGAACCTAAATCAACATTTGTATTCCAATCACCATCCGGTGTTTGGTAAGTACAGAAGAAATGATGATCTCCCACTTTATTTAAAGTAAGAGTTCCTTGATAATTATAAGATTTGGATGTTTCAAGTGTGATGTTTTGTCTAAGGGTAAAATCTGAAACGTGATTATCAGGGTCTCTCCCTCCTACAGTTAATACACTAAATTTGATAGAGAGTGAACTTTGGTTAGTAATTGTAAAATCGGCATTAATTGTATCTCCTACATAGTAGGGAGGGTCGGGGGTTATTTTCAAAGGAGAAGTAATAATTGGGGTGGTTTTAGAAATTTCGGCAGCTTGTTCTATTTTGGCAATGTGCCTTTCAATAAATCCTGTCCCATTCTTAGGATCAGTACTTGGATTAAACCAATCTGCTAATACTTGCTCGTGGGTTGGATCATCAGGATTTTTTTGAACTTCATTATTTATTTTAATGGTAGTATAACCGGGATAGTACCAAAAACCTGTTCTAGTGTCCTTGCCGCTTTTGTAAGGTCCTTTTCTAATTCCAAAATGTAAGTGTGGTAAACTTTTATAGTCTTTCTGTTTACCAGAAACATACCCAATAGGGCTGTCTGTAGATACTACTTCACCAAATTTAAGTTTGATTCCTCCTTCACCTAGCCTTTTCATATGATAATATACGCTACAAACATAATCTCCATCTGGGTCACTAACTGTCAACTTGTGTTCTATAATTACGGTATAGCCAAGGACTATATCTGCAAATTTAACAACTCCATCAGCCATAGGATAAACTGCATAGTTTTTTATATCAGCATCTTCTCTCCCAATATCCTCTCCAAGATGGTATCCATTCCATTGATTATTCCATTTACCGAAGTCTTGCCATAAAGGTGACCAATCTCCCTCGAGAGGAAAACGAAAACTATTAGCTATGGGCGCTTCCTGCGCATTTACAATAATAATTGACAAAAAAGTAACCAATAAAGTTATTACTAATAAATATTTTTCCTTCTTAAACATTTTTAGCCTCCAAAAGATTTATTTTTAAAGTACTAAAATTAAAAAAAGAATCCAAGTACAGATAATATAGTACCGAATATTTTGTTTTCCTATATTGTAAACTAATGTCTAGAAATGTTTATATATCCAATCGCGATTCTCAGAAAAGATTTTATTTTACTAATAACTATTTATAATATACTAATAAAAATTTAAAAAATCCTTCTTTTAGGATTTAAACTTTATCAAAAATTATTATAAAGACCTTGCAAAATTTATTGAATCCTTTATAATTCACTATTACCGCAATTTTGCTCCTTAAAAATCATGCCATGCTCCCTAGAACCGTTTCCTCGATCTGATTAAGTATAGTAGGTATTTGATTATTGATAAAATTTGTAATTCCCCTTTATGATTCCCTATGAAACTTAAAAATCGTTTGTTATACGCGAAATTTGAAGGAGTATTTTTATAGTTAAGGGTTAAAGTTAAAACAGCTCAAAAATCACTTTTTGTCAATTTTTCTTCACAGAAGACAATAAGATTTTAATCTCACTATTGGCCATTTCTACTCAGTTATTTTGATTTCTTACTTCCTCGTTTTCCTTTAAGTCGTCTGATTTCGGATGTATTATTCTATGGTTAAAGCTTTTTTAAGGCTTACGGTCTCGCCTCCTATTAGTGGTATCGTTATTGTCACAAAATACTTTCCTTTTTTCAACCCATACATTGCTTCCGCCCTTATAGGTACCTTGTTCTTCCCATTGGGAATATAAGTGGGGGGATAGAAATCTATTTTATAAGGTGAAATGGAATATCGTCTCGTAAGGAGGGTCATGTTCTCTAGTTTCCCATCTAGGGTAATTAGAGCTCGTTCATTTGTATCTCTCTTTGCTGGCAGATCTCCGTTATTTATTAGTGTAAGACTGGTCATCTCCAGGAAATAATAACCAGCATAACCATAGGCACCACCTAGGTGGGTTATTTTATATGTAAATTCTGCATCCGCTATGGAAACGTCTGGTAATGTAAACCATAACTCTTTCTTGTAAATAATTTTTTCTGGTGTTACAGTTTTTACAGTTAGAATATAAGGACCTTTAGATAAGGGTGCATTCCCCATACGAATCTTGACAGTTTCGAAGTTGTCAATTAATGCTCTTTTTGATATAAATCTAATATCTGTCTCTCCTTCAGGATTGGCAAGTATAAGTGCCAATTCATCCGCTGGACCACTTACGTTTACAGGTATGACTACAAATATGTTACCTGATACTATTGGCTTATTGCACTCGATGTGATACAAAGATGAGTCTATAAGTAATTTTTCTTTTTTTGTCTTAATTACTTTCATTGAATTTATAATAGATTTAGCAATATTTTGATATTTTGACCACTTATCTTCCGCTACAATAACTGAAACTGAAAAATATTTATTATTTTCTTTACAATAGAAATCCTTAAATAAAATATGAATCTTTGAACTATTTAGAAAATCATTAATATACACTTTTTTTAAAAATTCTCCATCTAAATCGAGTAGTATCTCCATAAAATTTCCGTTATCAGTTTTTTCATCTTTTATTATTTGTGTACTACCCATATAAAATTCTATTGTTTTTCCTCTTTTTATTGCTTCTTTTTCTAGATCTTCTGGCACTTCCCTTAAGAATTTAAAAAGATCCATTAAATCAAAATCTTGAGAAATTATCATATGTATACTTATTTCTTTCGAATATCCCACATCTAATGATTTTTTTAAACCGACATGAGTAAATTTTGCTTCAGGAATATTAGGCCAATCAGGATATCTTGCTGAATATTCTGCATAAATATCTTTATAATAAAAGGTTTTAAAAGTTATTTCTTTTTTTGTTTTATCCTCTACTGATTCCATAGCGGCAATTTCTTCTTCAAGTGCTTCGATGCTTCCTGATTCCTCTTCCATTATTTCTGCAAATTTATTCTGGTTAATTATTTTGGTGCTATGGGGAATCATGCTGGCGGGGAATAAGATTCTTGCTTCCACCATTTCTCTCGAAGATAATCCATCAACTTCATATACTATTTTACCGTCCTCCCGAATAGACACTTTTCCATCTAATGGGTCATGTCCAAACACTTTTAGTTCTTCTGGCGAGACTTCTGCAGACGGGAGCTCTATTTCTATTTTAATGTGGCCGATGGGGGAAGTATTGGATTCATCAAAAAATTTCCAATAAAATTCTGCGGTATCATTGTATAAAGTTGCAACATTTTTTAACTGGTACTCCAGTAAAAATGATTTTCTTTCGCTACTGGATTTATCATAAATTTTATAAGTCACCATATCTGCGGCGAGACTTTGAGTATATTCTAATTCTTTATCTTCAGGGAAATATTCGGAAGCCTTGAAATACTTAAATCCATCCGACCCTTTAATTCCTATAGTCCTTATTATGCCATTAAAATCACCATCAAAACTATACTCAAAAATTTCGCTTACCTGAATATCACCATTTTCTAATATCTTTAGCTGGGCTTGATAATCAGTTATTTTAAAACTCCTTTCCCATTCTATATTTAGCTCTTCTGAAATATCAGGGGCTATAGACGGTTTTTCTTTTTCCTCAACATTAATATCTTCTATCCTATCCTCATCAACTAACCCAGAACCTAAATCAACATTTGTATTCCAATCACCATCCGGTGTTTGGTAAGTACAGAAGAAATGATGATCTCCCACTTTATTTAAAGTAAGAGTTCCTTGATAATTATAAGATTTGGATGTTTCAAGTGTGATGTTTTGTCTAAGGGTAAAATCTGAAACGTGATTATCAGGGTCTCTCCCTCCTACAGTTAATACACTAAATTTGATAGGGAGTGTACCTTGGTTAGTAATTGTAAATTCGGCATTGATTATGTCCCCCACTTGATAAGGAGAAGGAGGGGCTATTTTTAAAGGGGAAGTAATAATGGGATGAGGTTCAGATCCTAATGCATAAAGAAGAAGCATTTTCAGACTTTCTCGTTGTTGACTTTTAAAATCTGCATCCAATTCATTTTCCGCTATGTGATCTCCATACCTATTCCATAGAGATTTAAAATGTTCCTCTATAGCCTTTCTTATTTCTTTCCATTTCTCAGGGGGTAATAAGAGGAATATATGATTTATATAAGATTCTGGTAGTTGCGTCCAAGCATCAGTATGACCGTAATTAGATGGCTCATTACGAAATTTTATATAAGACCAAAATGCTTTTTCATACCACACCTCGTTTAACCTAGTAATACTAGTTTTTATTATACTAAGGCCACAAAACAGACCCAGAGTGCTTATTCCAATACTCAGAGTAGGAGCTGCCATCGCAGTACATGTAGCCTCAATGATTTTTTTAAGGAGTAATTTGCTTAATTGAGATTTCCAGTCTGCAAGATTCTCGCCAAGTTTACTGAAATATTCACCATTTGCTTGACCAGGTGAACCCGTCTTTATACCCATTTCTACTAGCTCTTTTTCGTTTATAGCATTAAGGATATATCTTCCATAAGTTAAGTTACCTAATTCATCTTTTTTTATATCTGCATCTAATATTTTCATCACTTGCTGAGTTATCTCTATCTTCTTGTTTAAAGCATCTAATAACTCTTCAGAACCAGTATAACCACTATAATAAAGACTGAATATTTCGTTATAATAAGACAAATTAGGGTCATCATAAATGCGTAGTTCTGTGATAATTCTCTGGAGATCCTGCGCATCAACTTTATTGCCCCATAACGCAGCGCATGCTGGCATAGAAATAAATAATAACAAAAGAATGGTAATTATTATTAATTTAATACTTTTTGGGGGGAATATTCGAAAATTCATTCAATAACCACCTCTTTTTAGAAATAAAAAAAACAGAATAAGAAAACAATTATATTACTCTCTTACTCTGTCCTTTTACCTGAAAGATTCTTCCTATGTAATTAGGAAATAGCTCTCTTAGTAAACTCTGCTGGGTTTTCCTAAAAATTAGGAGTTGCCCCTTCGGTGCTTTTTTGTATAAAGCTCTCCAGAGTTCTGTCCGGTAACAGTCCTTTTGCCTGAAAGTTTGGATACTTTTGGTATCTTGCCCCTTCGGTGCTTTTTCTTTTATAATGGAAAGAAAAAGTCTCTCCTGTTACCTTCATACAGGTTACAATATTTAATTTTAGGTTAAGTAATTATAGAAGATTGATGGTTGGATGGTTAGTATAGTTAGGATGTGTGACTTAGTGGGTCTCTTGGGGTAGAGAAAGAGTGCTACTCTTATGCTAAATCTTAGATAATTGAGCTTTTTCTTTTAGTATAATGATATTATAAATATTGCACTTAGATAGAAAAATTGATTGATTTAATATTTTGTAACACACTATTTACTTTATACAACAAGTCTATTCAAAAACCCTTCTTTCTTATAAAAATAATTTATAAAAAATAAAAAAAGCCCTTCAGTATAATCGCTGAAAGGCTTTGTTTGTAAGGATTTGGTGGAGGCGGCGAGATTCGAACTCGCGTCCAAAGATATTTCAGTAAGAACCGCTACGAGCATAGTCTATGATTTGGTTCTCGCTCTTTTTACCTCCCATAGACAGGATGTAAATTGAGCCAGCCCTTAATTTTCTCTTTTACCTCCCAGGGCAGTAAGATAAAAGATAGTCTACTTTATGTTACACCCATAAAGGTCTCGTAGACACAAGACCAGTATAGACGTGCAGCCTAATTAGGCTGCAAATGCTAATTGTTCGTTTCTAGCAATTAATGTTTTTCCACAGTTTTACGAGGACATGGAACCTCGACTCGCTGTTCTTACCTCTCTTATCCCTGTCGAAACCTATCGCCCCCATTCTTTATTCTTTAACTCTCTTTCTACATCTCTTTGGGCATCTTTTTCAGCCATTGCTTGTCGTTTATCATACAATCTTTTTCCCTTAGCCAAAGCTAATTCGATCTTGGCATGACCTCTTTTAAAATAAATTCGTAAAGGCACCAGGGTTAAACCTTTCTCTTCGACCTGTCCTTTTAAACGATTAATCTCTCGTTTATGCACAAGCAATTTACGCTTCCTTATCGGGTCAACATTGAATATGTTACCAAAGGCATAAGGAGAAATATGCATACTCATTATAAAAAGTTCGTTATTTTCAAATTGAGCAAAACTTTCCCGCAGGCTAACTTTGCTTTCTCTTAAAGATTTTACCTCTGTTCCTTTTAGAACCAACCCTACTTCGTAAGTATCTAATATATGATACTCATGTCGTGCTTTTCTGTTTACAGCTACATTTTTTACTTCATCTTTATTTTTGGCTGAACTCATACTTTTTCCCTCAACTTGCAGTTAAATTATAGCATAAATGAGGGGAGTTTTCAATAAGAAGATTAGGAAGAAGATAGGAGTAGGAGCCTAATTCGTATCTCGTGAATCGTACCTCGCGTTCTTGCATATAGCATAAAGCGTTTAGTGGATAGAATATAGTGGAAAACAAAAAACTGATAAAATAATTATTTTTATCATTTACCTATTATATATTATCGTCCTTCTCTTTATATAGCTAATAATTCTTATTGACTTTAGATCTACAAGTATATTCTCCTTCCAGTAATTGACGATTCTTTAATTGCTTCAACAACTCGAAGAGTTTCTGTAGCATCATATGCTGTGATTCTTGATTCGGCCTTGCCTTTTATTAACTCGCAAAAATGCTTTAGCTCTTCTTCAATGATATCAAAACAATCAACCGGAAGATTTTGCCGTTTAAAGGGTTTATGCCACCCTTCTCCCAAATTTTTATCATAAGAGAACAATTCCATGGATGGAAACGCAAGACTGGCTTTTTTACCAAAGAAAAAATAACAATTAAAATTACTTGGATAGAAGAAAGAATACTCTTGTGTACAAGCTTCATAATACCAGGGGGAAGGAGAATTATCTGTTAAAAAAATTGTTGCTATAGCCCCATTTTTAAATCTAAGATTAATAACACCTGAATCCTCTACTTCATTTCCTCTAAATTCATTAGTTACATATGCTTGAACCATATCTATATCGCCAATAATATAGCGAAGGTCATCTACATCATGAATGGTATTGATCAATAACGGGCCACCGCTTTCTTTATCTATTCTCCAGGAACGCGTAAAATAATCATCAGGTTTTTTTGCAGCCCAAATAACATTAACTCCGATAATATCTCCTAATGTGCCTTTCTTAACTGCTTCTTTGGCGCGGTTTATTTGCTTTGAAAATCTTCGGTGATGACCCACCATAAATTTAATTTGGGATTTTTCTACAATTTCGTTTATTTTTTCTGCATCAGAAACATTGCAAGCGATAGGCTTTTCAAGCAACAAATTTATTCCTCTATTAGCAGTTTCTTTTGTTACTTCTAAATGTAAATTATTCGGTAAAGCAGCAATTACTCCATCTAATTCTTCTCCTACGTCATTTAATAGATCTTTATAATCCTTATAAATTTTGACACCTAATAATTTTGATTTCTCGCTCACTTCCGATTCATTTACACTGTATGATTTTAAAGCCGTCTCAATGGACAAATCTGCCACTGCCACTAGTTTGGCAAAATTGCAATTTATTAATCGTTTTACAAATTTATAGCCGTGAGAAAGTCCTAACACAGCAAGTTTTGGAGAAGACATTGAACTATTCCTCAATTTTCAAATATAATTGCTCCCTCAGTTCCTTCCTTAAAGATTCTTATTGCCTCTTCTGCTTGTTCTAAAGGAAAACTCCTGGTAAAATTATCTAACTAAAAATAAGTAAAATATATATCCAGCATATATTGCTGTTCTACCTATATAAAACTTGTCCATTTTTCATGACAAAATCTATATTTTGCAGAACCTTAATATCATCTAATGGATTTCCTTTAAAGGCTATGATGTCAGCCACTTTATTGTATTCGATTGTACCAGTTATGTTATCAACCCCAATGGCTTCAGCGCTGTTTTTTGTTCCCGATATAATAGCCTGCATTGGTTTCATTCCCCACTCAACCGCTAATTCGAATTCCTTAGCAAATTGATCTTGAGGGTGAGTGGGATATCCTATCAAATCTGAACCCAAGGCATATTTGATTCCCTTCTCTATATTTTTTTTAAAATCCTTCTTCATAGCATCCAAATGAATTCTATATATTTCTTTTCGTTTTAAGGAATAATGATACTTTTTTTCAGCTTTGATGTGGAAAACAATTTGCGAAATAGTACTTACGATCATTTTTTTTGTTTTTAAAATTTTATTTCTAGTTTCTTCATCAATACCGTACCCATGATTTATTACATCTACTCCGTTATCAATGGCAAGCTGGACAGATGCATCACCTATACAATGTGCTGATACTTTTAACTCATTTAAATGAGCTTCTTCCACAACTGCCCTAACTTCCTCAGCACTGTAAGCTGCTACTGTCGTATAAGGATTATCTCCCCAAATATGATTAATATCATCGATCTTTCCTTTGGAAAGACCTATTTTAATAATATTTGCACCCTGACGAATACGTTCTCTAACTTTTTTACGAACCTCATCAACACCGTCTGCAAATATACCTGACTTGTTAACGAGATCCATTGGAATATCAAGATAATCCCACGTCCCTCCTGTGGAACAAATAAATTCTCCAGCACAAATTATATGAGGCCCTTTAATATATCCTGCATCTATTGACTGTTTTAATACAGGAGAAATAGAAGAACCCTGACAACATGCTGTAGTTACACCCGCTTTCAACATTTTCTCTGCCTCATTTGAGGCTCTTAAAATTCTTGACTCCTCCGATTCAACAAATTTCTTTTTTACATCAGTACTTGGAACTCCAAAGAAATGCATGTGAGCATCAATTAAACCCGGCATGACTGTTTTATCACGTAAATCAAATACTTCTACACTCTTTGGTATACTAGAATTTTTTGCTTTAGATATTCTTTGAATTTTGTCATTTTGGATTAATATATGCATATTTTCTCTTGCTTCAAAATATTTTCCATCAATTAATAATCCAGCTTTTATTAATTTAGTTTGTTTTTGATGATTCAAAATTTTTCTCTCTCCATAAACTGATAATATAATATACATATATTAATTTTATAATATAATTTCTATTTATTTCTTTTTGTTTATTATAATTAGCTACCAGATGCCCATTCTAAATATGATATTTAGGAGGAAGGGCATCTGGTTATTTAATATTTCTTTATCTTAATGGTCGTTTATTTATCCAACAATCTCTTTATTTTATTAAAAATTAATTTTCTTCAACCACTTTATCGACAGCTTCTAACGCCTCATTAATTAAATCAATATTAATTTGGGTCTTTAGCCATTCAATTACAGGTCCTTGTGTGGCTCTTTTAAATAGATCTTTTTCATCAGGGCTAAGTGCATATACTTCCATTCCTGCTTCCCTTAAAGTATCAATCCCCATAGCAGCGTTTAGTTGTGAAACACCACGCCCAACTAAGTTGGCAATTTCCGCAGCGTCTTGGACTATCTTCTGTAAATCTGAAGGTAAACTCTCAAAAAAATCATTATTCATAAGGAACCAATTAACTCCATAAACATGGCCGTCTAAAGTTAAATAATCCTGTACCTCTGCAAAATTAGCAAAAATTATTGTACCCACGGGATTTTCCTGGCCATCAACAACACCACTTTCCAAAGCAGTATAACATTCGATCCAGGCAATTGGCGTAGGATTAGCACCTAGTGCTTTTACCATTGTAATAAATAAAGGACTCTCTTGTACTCTAATTTTTAATCCTTTCATATCTTCGGGAGTATGAATAGGTCTTACACTATTAGTAAAATTCCTATATCCTATTTCAGAGAATCCCAAATTTCTTAGGCCTGTTTCTTCGAATAATAATTGTGATAGCTTGTCTCCAAAAGCACCATCTAATACTTTATAAGCTACTTTTACATCAGGAAAAAAATATGGAATGTCTGTAATCATTGCGGGAGGGAAAAAACTCCCTACCACACCTGATGCAAGACCAGCTTCCAAAGACCCTGCCATGATAGCTTCTACATATTCGCGTTCACCACCAACAGCACCAGCACCAAACACTCTAACTTCTATTCTATCTCCGCTCCTGCTTTCGACAAGTTGTTTAAAGGTCATCGCAATAGCATGTTGATGCGCATCATATACATTTACAGCACTAGAATGGGCTATTTTTAATACATATTCACTTTCGGCTTGTACTGCACTTGCCCCCAGTTGTAGAAAAATAAAAATCAATAAAAAAACTAAATAGACAATTAAGGAATTACATTTTTTCATTTCAATAAACCTCACTTTTTATTTTTATAAATTTTTTAACTTGAATCATATATAAAACATTTGTTATCACATCTCTTCTCTTAATATAACAATAATATTAATCTTGATTTTGCATGCTTACCTGCCTCCCTCAATTAAAATATTTTTAATGTATAGCCCTCAATTTTCAAATATAATTGCTCCCTCAGTTCCTTCCTTAAAGACTCTGATAGCCTCTTCTGCTTGTTCTAAAGGAAAACTCCTGGTGATAATAGGTTCAGCCAGGACTTTATTAATTTCTATCCAACGCATCGCTCTTATAAAATGTTTAGTTAAAAGTGCAACATCTCCACAAATCGTTAATCCTTTTCTTATTACACTTAGAGGTGAAATTGTTGCTTCCGGATAAAGCCCAAAGGTAGAAATTCGTGCCTTGGGAGCAGCTAACTCAATAGCCATGGAAAAACATTTTGGCGAATTAGCAGTTTCAATGACAATATCTACGCCTCGACCTTTGGTTAAATCCTTTATTTTTTCAATTGGATCTTCTTTGCTCCCATTGATGATAAAACTTGCGCCTAATTTTTCAGCAATTTCAAATCTTTTTTTATCTTGATCAAGACCTATAATAAAAATTTCTGAGACTCCTGATGCTTTTAAAGCTTGCAAATGAAAAAGTCCGATTTTCCCGGGACCAATAATAGCTGCTCTGTCCCCAAGTACAGGTTGAACATGTTCTAATGATCTAACTGTTAATCCAATAGGTTCCAGGCAAGAAACATTTTTGAAGGAAACGTTTTCTGGTAACTTATGAACTCCATTCTCTGGAACCGCTACATATTCTGCAAAGGTACCATCACAGGTAATTCCTAAATGCTCCCAATCATGACACATATTTTTATTTCCCAATTTACAATCAATACATTGACCACAACCTCGCAAAGGCTCAATAGCCACTCGGTCACCAACGCTAAAATAATTCACTTCTTTACCGATATCGGCAATAATTCCGGCACCTTCATGTCCGAGAATCATTGGAATGGGTACAGGTTTCTTCCCAATATATTTATTATATAAAATAGAGATATCAGTACCACAAACAGCAGTTGCTTTCATTTGTACTAAAACATCACATGCTCCAATCTTCGGAACATCTACCTCCCTTACTTCATAAGCACCAGATTCTTCGCTGTATTTAACCAATGCTTTCATATCATCACTCCTCCAAAAAATAATTTTAAACTCAATAGATATATATTATCATCATCTTATATAACCTAATACCTTAGGTAACCATAAGGTCAGAAAAGGCCAATAGGTCACTAACATAAGTGTTGCTATCTCAGCAATTAAAAAAGGTATGACTGCTATTGATATTCTTTCTAAGGAAATCTTTGCAATTCCACAGGCAACATATAAACATAATCCAACCGGTGGAGTAATCAGACCTATCATTAAGTTTAATACCACAATGATTCCAAACATAACCGGATGAATTCCATATGATACTGCAATCGGTAAAAATATTGGAACTGTAATAATCATTGCAGCGGTTCCCTCCATAAATGTCCCTAAAAATAAAAGCAACACATTTAACATTAATAGAAACATGACTGGGGTAGAAATATATTCTTTAAAATAACTAGCCATTAATTGCGGTACTTGTTCAACAGACAATAACCAATTAAATATATTTGCACATGCTATAACCAAAAAAACCACACCGGTAGTCTTTGCAGTATCTATAAATGCAGCACGTAAATCTTTTATTTTTAGAGTGCGATATACCAATAAGCCGATAATTAATGCATAAACGACTGCTACGGCAGAGGCCTCTGTTGCAGTAAATACTCCGGAAAGAATCCCACCTAATATAATTAAAGGCATCATCAATGGAACAATAGCATGGATGCAACTCATGATAAATTCTTTCCACCCTATTTTCTCATCTCTTTTAGGGTAATTTCTCTTCACCGAAATGAAATAAGATAAAACCAACAATGCCAAACCTACTAATATTCCCGGTAACATCCCTGCCATAAATAGTGCTGCTACAGATTGACCAGACAGTAAAGCAAAGATGACCATAGGTATACTGGGGGGTATAATAGGACCTACTACAGAAGATGCTGCAGTAATAGCAGCACTAAAATCAAGGTCAAAGCCTTTTTCTTTCATGGCAGGAATCATCATTGAACCAATGGCTGAGGCATCGGCTACTGCCGAACCGCTTATACCGGCAAGGAACATATTAGAAACTACATTAATATGAGACAAACCGCCTTTGATATGGCCAACAAAAAGATCTGAAAATTTTACTAAATTTTTAGTTATCCCCGATTTTTCCATTAAGCTTCCTGCCAGTATAAAAAAAGGAACTGCCATAAAAGGGAATACATCAATACCTGTAAACATTCTCTGGGCAATAACTATAAGGGGGAAATTTTTAGTATACAATATTGCTGCACTTGATATTCCCAGACAAAAGGCAATAGGAATCCCCATCATCAGACCAATTAATAACACGATAACTCCTATAATCATCTAATTCCTCCCTGTTTTACTTTTTCGAATTCATTCTTCTTCTATTTATTGTCCTTATGCAACCGTTTTTATAGCTTACTTTTTATACTAACACATTCAACTTATCTTCTTATCTCAATTATTTAGGAAAAAAATAAAAAGATTTTACAATCCTTAATCTTCCTATTTTTTAAACATTGCCTTGGCGTTCAGACAAATCAAGCGAATAACTTCAATAGCCATTACTAGAGATCCAAAAGTGATAGATAGATATGGATATTTCATCGATATTCGTACCGCAGGAGAAGTTTGGACCTTTACAATTTTAAACACATTTAACGATTGGTAAAAAAGGGTGATTAGAAAAAATAATACTAGTAAATAGGAGATTATTTTAATAAGGTGACGAATAGATAAAGGAAATAAATTTACAATAACGTTAACGTTTACATGACTTTCATCCCTAAAGGCTATAGCCATACCAATATAGGCAAACCATATCATCAGATATCGCGCCACTTCTTCAGTCCATGATAAGGAATTGTTTAACACATAACGATAAAAGACACCCATTGCCACATTGCTAACCATAATACCTAATAAGATTACTACTAAATTTTCTTCAACGAACTTAATAAAACTGTATATTCTATTTATGATTTTTAAGAACATGACAAGTTTTTCCTTTTTTGTTTTTTTATAAGCACAGATGCCCTATCTATTCTTTAATAGAGCGATAAAATAAAAATAGGGCATCTGTCAATTGCCTATTGTCAGCTCTTGTTAGAAGCTCTAAACCTTACTTAATCAAAGCTTTTTGTACCTCAACTGCTTTTTTCACCTCTTCCAAGGCCTCATTAATTAAATCAATGCTAATTTCGGTCTTTAGCCATTCGATGACAGGGCCTTGCGCTGCTTCTCTGAATTGAGCCATTTCTTCCTCGGTTGGTGCATAGATTTCCATACCGTAATCCTTCACAGTTTGATATCCTACAACGTTGGAATTAAGCTGTTGAAGACCACGGCCAACACCTGCAGATATTTTGGCACAATCGACTATAATATATTGTAAGTCTTCAGGTAAGCTCTTAAAAAATTTATTACTGATTACAAACCAATCAACTCCGTATACATGCCCGTCAAGGGTCAGATATTTCTGCACTTCATAAATTTTAGCAAAAACTGTGGATGAAATCGGATTTTCGTGACCATCAACAACCCCGGTCTGTAAAGCAGTATAAACTTCGGTCCAGGCAATTGGTGTGGGATTACCGCCTAATGCTTTTATCAAAGTCATAAAAAGAGGATTTTCTTGTACTCTAATCTTTAACCCTTTTACATCTGCAGGACTCTTGATTGGCCTAGCATCGTTGGTAAAATGCCTGAATCCCACTTCGGCAAAGGCTAAATTTCTAAGACCGGTTTTTTCTAATAGCAAGTTAGAAAGCTTGTCTCCGAATGGACCATCCAACACTTTCCATGCGATGGATGCTGAAGGAAAAAGATAGGGGATGTCTGTAACCATAGCCTCACGTAAAAATCCACCCATTACACCTGAAGCGATCCCTGCCTGCACTGTTCCTGCCATAATTGCTTCTACGTATTCACGCTCAGCCCCAAGAGTACCTGCTCCGTAGACCTGCACTTCAATTCTGCCCCCGCCTCTGGCATTTACCAGATTTGCAAATATCATGCACTGGGCATGCTTTCTTGAAGTAAAGACATCGGTAGCATCTGCATGGGCAAGTTTCAATATGATCGGTTGGTCAGCGGCTTGTACCGAAAGCACAAAACAACTAAACATCATCAATAGACCCATCATTAATAAGATTGATTTTTTACTAAACATTATTATACCTCCATTTAAAATTTAACTTTTCCGTTATTTACCTTTCTACAATGCTATTTTGTTAACATCAGTCACCTCCTTTAGATTGTTGTTTTTTCAAAATAATTATAATCATCGACCTATTTAGAAATAACCTATTTTAGAATTATGAGGGCCAGGCAATCGTATAAATATGCTTTCCACCGTCTGACGGTCCTTTTAATAATTTATCTATTTCTTCTTTATCTCTCTGTGTCATATATTTAGCCTCTGGCAACACTCCTGGAGGAAATTTCTCTAAGATATCATCATGTAATTTAACTACATAATCTAAATATGTTTCTATCGCTTTATACGCTTTTTCCGCTTTAGCCAGAGAAGGTTTACCTAAAACTCCCTCCGGATAAATAATACATTCAATACCACCGCCGCCAATGTGACTTTGACCGGGAATCGGATAATTGTAAATATCACCTCCCTTATCTATATGTCCCTCTGGCAAGAAACCCCAAGTTTTTGTATCTACTGCATTTTCCATTTGAACAAATTCTGGGAATAGAGCTAAACATATAGAATTTTCTGCCTCATCACCATGTCTAAATATAGTTTCAAATTCACCTCCATGAGCTTTATCCTTCAATCCTACACCCATGATCTTAGGTACATCTAAAAAGATAACAACTGCCGGGACTTGATACTTTTTGCCCCACTCCTGAATGGCAGAAGGAATAATATATTCTTGTCCATGACTACTCATAAATATCTGTTTTCGAAATCCAGTGTTCCAAAACCCTGATATTATCGACCTAATGTAGGCAGAATTAACTTCATCAGGTATTGGAACGGTCCCTTTTTGTCCTAAATGGGAAAATGGATGTGACGCATACCAAACAGGCTCTGCAACTGTACAACCAGTTTTTTGGGCAATTAATTCAGCCATCCTGGTTACTATAAAAGTATCCTCTCCATACGGTTGAGCATCTCCATGATTTTCTGTAGAGCCTAAGGGAATAAGAAGTATATCGTTTTTCTTTAGTCTCTCTTCCACATCTTTTTTGGTCATGGTTTGATAATAAATTTTATCGGGTTTTTCCATATGTCCCCCTTGTGGGGGTAATTTCCAATTACTCATATCTATCTCCTCCTTCTTAATTTTAATTTTCTTTTTTATGACTTGGTAGTTGAGGGGAATAGATCCAAACAAACCTTAATACTTCATCTCCGGTATTAATAATTTTGTGGGATTTTCCCGGTGGATTATACACAACGGTTCCCGGATTAAGATCAATTTCCTCATCCTCAGTAATAAATTTACCTTCTCCTGCTACAAAATACATTACTTCCTCTTGACTATCGTGTTTGTGTTCCGGTACCATGCCGCCTGGATAAGTTTCATTGACTCCCATAGCAACGTTTTTTGAACCAACGGTTTTTTCCGAAACCAGTATCCATGAAGTTCTGGGTGGCTCTCGTCTTTCTCCTTTAACATCTTTTATTCGAATCACTTTCACCTTCGACATATCTATTCCTCCTTATAAAATTATTTCATTAAAATTCCACCGTTAACGTCAAGTGTCACACCGGTGATCCAATCTGATTTACTTGAAGACAAAAAGATAACTGCATCAGCAACATCCTGTGGCAAACCATCCTTTTTGACGGCACGACCAACATTCCAACTTGCAAAAACATCTGCCGGATATTGTTTTGTTTGTTCAGTTAATATCGGCCCCGGACAAATAGAATTAACATAAATTCCACTAGGACCAAGCTCACGAGCCAGTGTCTGTGTTAAACCAATGACTCCTGCTTTGGAAGCTGCATAATTCACTCCCACCCCTGGGCGGCCTGTTCTACCACCTAAAGAAGCAATATTGACAATTTTGCCTCTTTTTTGCTTTTCCATGTAAGGAATAACACTCTTACTGCATATAAACGGACCATTAAGATTAATATTGATCACCTTGTTAAAATCTTCTACTGACATCTCTTTGGTTGGTTTATGCAAAGAAATACCTGCGTTATTTACCAGAATATCAATCTTGCCAAATTTATTAAACACCTTTGACATAGCATCTTTGATTATCATTTCATCCGTCACATCGGCTTTAACGGTCATAACTCTTTCCCCCGAAGAATCCAATTTCTTTGCAAGATTTTCTACTAAATCATATTGAATATCGAATAAAGCTAAAAGTGCACCTTCTTTGTAAAGTTCTTCCGCTATGCTTTCCCCTAAGCCTTTACCTGCACCGGTAATAATAGCAACACAGTCTTTCAGTATCATCATAAAGCTCCTTTCTTTTCCTTAAAATATTTTTTAAAATTCATCAATCGGAATTTTAACATCCCATATTCTTTTCATTTCTTCTCGAGATATATCAAATACGGTATCATTCGGAGGCAAAGGTTCGTCTCTCATAAATTCAGGAAAAGACCAAAATTCTTCAGAGACACCCGCTTTTTTATTAAACTCTCTTTCTGTCTGTAATACATCTTCGGCAATGTTTTTTATATCTTTTAATTCCAATTTCCATCCATATCTACCTTTTAAAAGAGATTTATAAAATTCAGGGTGCTTTACAAATGGTGGTCTTACAAATAAACAAAGTCCAAGTGTATCTAAAAGTGCTACTCGTAATTGTAATTTTTTAGAATCTTCTATTTGTCCCTTACCACTTAAGGGATTAATTTTTCCAGCTGATCCAAAAGTATTTCCGGCTGTATGGTCTGCTCCCATTGGGGAAGTAAAGTAAGTAACTCCATTACCTTTTAGAGCTCTAGGGTCATAACCGGGAATGGCTTGTCCCTTTATTGCAGGAATTCTCTTTGCTCCAAATACCTGACCTGTTAGCTTTGTTCCGTTTCCTATTATTCGGCCAATATGGGTCCCCTTGCCAATCTGATTTATAATATCCTTTGCTGCTTCTGCATCCCCAAAATTAATTTCTCCTGATTCCATTAATACGCCTATTGCAGCTCCTGTCTCTATTGCATCTACGCCAACTTGGTTACACAAATTATTCATTTCTGCTATATCATCTAAATTGCCAATACCACAGTTTGGACCCAAAAGGGCTATATTTTCATATTGTATTGAAGCTACAATCTTTTTTCCTTCAGTATCTGGAAAAACATTACAACATTGAATGACACATCCCTTTACGCAAAAATGTCCTGTACGACCTACTCCGCCGCGCTTTAGAATAACTTCTCTAACTTTTTCACCTGTTATATTTTGTATATCTTCAAAACTTCCTGAAGAAAAATTTCTGGTAGGTAATAAGCCAAGTTCATTGGCTGCTTCCATAATTGCGGGAGTTCCAAACATATTTCTATTTTCAGTTTTAGGATCTTTTTTTAAATATTGTACAATTTCTTTGCCAGTCTTTCTTAACAGCTCTGAATCAAAATATTTAGGGGTTTTTGCTCCATTATCATTAATTACAACAGCTTTTAATCCTTTTGAACCCATTAGTGCTCCAAGGCCCCCTCTTGCAGCATATCTAATCTGAATATCTTTCTCATCGGTAACAGCAATACCTGAGCCGTATAATTTCATTTCACCAGCTGGGCCGATACAAATAATTCCTACATTTAATCCAAATTTTTTTCTAATGATATCGATAGTCTCGTCTACCATTTTACCCTTAAGATCGGGTGAATTTATAAGTTCTATCTTATTGGCTGCTAAAACAAGAACTTTAGTTGACAAATTTTTAGGAGTATCCTCAATAACTAAAGCTCTTATTCCTAATTTAGCAAGTTTTTTTCCTGCCGAACCACCTACATTGCTTTCTTTTACCCCACCTGTCAAAGGGCTTTTCCCACCTATAGAAATCTGACCGGTTGTAGTGATTGCTGTATCGGCAATTAGACCTGAGGAAAATATTAATTTATTATATCGTCCGAGCGGTTCACAAGTTGGAGGAACTTCTCTAAGGAGTAACTTGGCAATTAATAAGCGGCCACCCCAATGCTTTTCTTCTTCAGAAGCTGTATATTTATCAATTTTTCCATTTCGCATATTTACTCTAATTATCCACTTCATCAATCAGACTCCTTTTCAGGTGTAAGCCTTAAATGATTTCCTAACTCTTCTAAAATATCGTTTAAATTTTTCATAACTTTTGAGTCAAGATCAATTCCTTCTTCGCGGCTTTTTTGTTCTCGAATAAATTCTATTTCTCCCGGTAAATAAATTTCTGAGGTATTTTTTACTTTTTTTAGATTTTTAATTGACCGAATATATTCATCAATCTTTGAATAAAAAAGTTCTAATTCAATAAATTGACTAATATCAATAGCCATACAAAATACACCAACTCCTGTTGCTCCCTTCAACTTATGAAATGTTTTAACTTCTGGTCCAAATCTTGATCCGGATAGCATACCAGCTATAATATCGATAACGATGGCCAAGGCTGAGCCCTTTGGGCCTGCAATTGGAAGAAGTGTCCCTTTTAATGCCTCATTCGCATCAGTGGTGGGATTACCATCTTCATCAATGGCCCATCCTAATGGAATTTTTTCTTTATTTCGTGAAGCTTTTCTTATTTTTCCACGGGCAACAATACTAGAAGACATATCTAAAATGATTGATCTCTCTTTTTTAGCCGGTATAGAAATAGAAATAGGACTTGTTCCCATAAAAGCTTCTGAACTTCCCCATGGCGCCATTGAAGAAGCAGCATTGCATCCAATAAAACCAATCATACCTTCCTGGGTGGCTAAATTTGAATAATAACCTAAAAAACTAATATTATTTGTATTTCTTACCAAGGTCAATGCGATACCATATTTTTTAGCCTTTTTAATGCTAATATCCATCGCTTTTCTCGCTGCTAATTGTCCTAATCCATTTCCACCATCAATAATTGAAGTTGCATTATTTTCCTTTACTAAAGTAATTTTTGTAGGAAGATTCAACATTCCTGCTTTCACACGTTGAAACATTGGGATCAATAAATAAGTGCCATGTGTTGAAATTCCTCTCATGTCTGCCTTTACTAAACAATCCGCTGCTAATAATGCTGATTCCTTATTCTCTCCGTAACCCTTTAATATTTCAGATATTATTTTTTTTAATTTTTTTTCACTTATCATAGTAATTATTCCTCAATCAAATTCAAAGATGCAAAAACTTTATCGAGTTTATTATATTTAACGCTCGTTATACCATCCATTAATGCTTTTGCCTTTATTTTTTCTTTTTGAATCCTTTCTTGAGATTTAGCTAATACTTCTTCGCAGTCCTGAAATCTAACAACAACCATTCCATCATCATCTCCTAAAATTAGATCGCCAGGATTAACCACTGTTCCACCAAAATTAATTGGGTAATTTATAAGTCCCAAAGATGCTTTTACTGTTCCTCGGATAGCTAGTCCTCTAGAAAATATTGGAAATCCCATTTCAATAATATCCTCAGAATCTCTAACGCATCCATCAATTGCTAATCCTTCTAATTTTTTTGCTTTAGCCTGGACGGACATTAAATCACCCCAATATCCATATTCATATTCATTGCCAACTATAGCAACAATAACATCTCCTTCTTGTGATTTTTCTAAAGCTTTATGCAGCATAATATTATCCCCCGGAGCAGTTTGAACCGTAAAAGCAGGACCGCACAATTTAATTCCTTTTATTATTGGTTTGATTTTTGGATCTATAAATCCTTTCCTGCCTGAAGCTTCATAAACTGTTGCAACAGAAATCGAACGAAACTTTTCAATTACTTCTTTTGATGGTCTTTTAATATTTGTTATTACATGAATCATTGGATACATCTCCTTTTTTACTTTTATAGACATGAAATTCTATTAATATTAAATTTGTCTGTATTTAATATTTTCTGCTATGCTATATAATTTTGATTTAATTTATTAATTATTACCAAATCATGGTATAGCTATTTTCTATTATCGATGGTAATATCCTTTTTTATTTCGCTCTTCACTATTATGAATATGTTTCATTAATTCTTTAACTGCTTTTTGTTTATTTTTTTGTTTTATATATTTAATTATGCTCTCGTGTTCTTCAATAGCATCAATATTTTCATTTTTATCAATACTATTTAACGTTTTATAAGAACAAATAAAATATTTATCCATAACATTTTTCATTAGGTTTACTAAAACTGAATTATTGTATACCTTGAAAAATAACATATGGAATTTTTTATCATATCTACGAAAGCCTTTTATATCTTTTTGTTTTAGATAATTAATTTCTTTTGCAATATAACCAGAAAGAGCAATTAAATGTTCATCGGTTAAAGAGTCAAAAACTTCTTTAAAAACATGTTTTTCTACAACTTTACGGACTTCAAATATTTCAATGATGTTTTTCATCTCTATTTGGGGAATAAAATAGCCTATTCCCGGTAGTCCTTTTAGTAATCCTTCTTGATGTAAACGTTGACATGCTTCTCTTATTGGGGAATAGCCCATATTGAGCTCTTTAGATATTTTTCTTATACTAATATATTGATCATTAGAAAAACTAACTTTATTTTTAATTAGCCTATAAGCTTTTTCGCTTAAAAATTCTTTTTCTATTTTTCTCACCTCGTTCAAATAATATTACTTTTTATAATAATATATTTATTTCTTCAATTATAATATGTTTATATCATTGATATATCACTTTTTAATATTTTAACATTATATAAAGTCCTTGTCAAATGAGTTTTTAGATAGGAAAAAAGTTAAAAATTCTGAGCTTAATTTAGTGCATTTTTAACTAACAATACTTTTTGTATATGTCTTTTAAAAATTAAAAGTGCACGCCATAGACTATAATCTAAAATTAAAAAAAGATTGGAGGTTTAGCTTACCGCTTGTAGCTTTCTGGGAAACTAATAATTTACAGTTTTTTTCTCAGTATTTTAGCTTTTTGGAATTCTTCTTTCAATCTGCTCGGATTATTTTTGAGTTTATCTTCTAATATTCCAAGATAATTTCTAAATTCCTGAATCATTTCTAAAATATTTTCTTGATTAGTTTCGCAGATATCTTCCCACATCTTATAAGGACTGGAAGTAATTCGGGTCATGTCTTTAAACCCCTCTCCAACGGCTTTAAAATAATTATTATTATTTCCCCGTAGAGCCAATTCACCTATTGCATTGATTAGGGAAACTGCGATAATCTGAGGTAGATGACTCACTGCACTAACAATTCTATCGTGCTCGAGAGGATCTAATATTAGTTCCTTTGCGCCTGTCATTTTAATTAATAAAGACATTTTCTCAAGTGCTCTTAAATTACTTTTAGGGGCAGGAGTTAGGATATAAGTTTTATTATGAAAGAGACAGGGGTCTGCTGACTCTATACCGCATTTTTCTGAACCCGCCATAGGATGGCCGCCGATAAAAAATATGTCTTCGGATAATACTTTATTTGCTTTTTGTACAATTTTCTGCTTAGTGCTTCCGGTATCAGTTACCAGACATTCTTTTTTAAGAAAGGGATTAATTTGGGGCAATAAATCTAAAATTATTTTTACAGGAGTAGCTAAAATTACTACATCTGCTTCTTTTATTCCTTCTTCGAGATTGACTGTGCCTTCATCAATAGCACCTCGGGTAATTGCTTTTTCAATTATTGCTTGTTTATCTATTCCTGCAATTTTGAAATTTGGCTTCTTTTCTTTTAAAGCTAATCCCAGTGAGCCGCCGATTAGACCTACACCGATGATAGTTATTTTTTTAAAGTCACTTTCCTCTTTCATTTTGATTTTCTCCTTTGTAGTAATTAACCAATTGCCCGATTGACCAATTTACCAATTGGGAAAAAGTAGGACAGACACCTTTTTAAATCAAAAAAGTAGCCAGTCCCCATTTTCCATAAATCCTCCTCACTCTAACCCTCTCCCTCCAAGGGGAGAAGGAAAAACGGGAATGACAGAATTGGAATTATTTTATTAAAGCTCTTCTGGTTTTTTCTTTAACAAATCTTGAAGAGCATAGATAGCGAGGATATAGCTCTGGTATCCAAATCCAGCAATCTGTTCTGTACAAGCAGAAGCAGTTACTGATTTCCTCCGAAAGTCTTCTCGGGAAAATATATCGGAAAGATGAACTTCAATTTTTGGAATTGGGCAATCTTTAAGGGCATCGGCAATAGCATAACTATAATGAGTGTAGGCTGCCGGATTAATAATTAAACCATCCACCTGGGAAGAAAAATACTGAATAGAATCAATAATCTCTCCCTCAGAATTTGATTGTTTTATAGTTAATTCAATATCTTCTTTTTTAGCAAAAGATTCAATTTTGTGATTCATTTCTTCCAGTGTTAAATTTCCGTAAATTTTTTGATCTCTTTTCCCCAGCATATTTAAATTTGGTCCATTAATTATTCCTATCTTTAACATAATTTCCACTCCTTTTTAAATTCTTCTAAAGCTTCTATTACTTCTTTTTTATTTATATCATCAATTAAGACAACTTTCCCCAGGGTTTCCGGTAGAATAAATGTTATCTTACCTTGAGAATTTTTTTTGTCTAAGGTTAAGGTTTCCCAGAATTGGTTGTAGTCTATATTTTTAATGTATTTAGATATAAATTCCCGCTTTCGTCTGTCTGCGTGTACTGTACAGGCGGGCAGGAATGATAATATTTGTTTAATTTGTTTTTCAAACTCTTCCGAGCACATTCCTCTGCTGCGAGCTATTTTAGTCTCGATTAACATACCCAGGGCTACTGCCTCTCCATGACTTAAATCCTCATATCCTGCTCCTACTTCCAGGGCATGGCCAATACTGTGACCAAAGTTTAGCACCTTACGCAATCCTCTTTCCCATGGATCTTTTAAAATTATATTCGCTTTTAAGGAAACAGCTTCTTTAACCAGTTCACATAGCAGGTCTCTATGTTTTTTTATTAATAGATCAATATTTTTTTCTATCCATTTAAAAAAAGCCGGAGATTTAATAACTGCTATTTTTATAGCCTCCACTATTCCATTTTTTATATCCTTATCTGATAAGGTTTGTAAAACTTCGGGGTCGATGTAAACTGCTTTTGGCTGATAGAAACTCCCGATTATATTTTTAGCTAAATGATGATCAACTGCCACTTTCCCCCCTATACTGCTATCTACCTGGGCTAAAAGAGTAGTGGGAATATGCACCAAAGGCAGGCCTCTCATATAGGTAGCGGCAACAAACCCGGTTAAATCTCCTATAACTCCTCCGCCCAAAGCTATAAGGGTAGTGGTTCGGTCTGCTTTCCTTTTTAGTAATTCATCGTAGAGATATTTTGCCGTAGATAGAGATTTATATTTCTCGCCATCGGGGACTTCAATTAAATCTATTAAATCAGGATTAAATCCACCCTTTTTTAAGGAAGACAACAGCTTAACTCCATACAAACAATTTACTAAAGAATTGGTAATTATAATAATTCTCTTATTCTCTATTGTCTTAGATAAATGCTCGTCTAAATTAATAAGAATTCCCTTTTTGATACAAATCTTATATTCTTTATCTTCTGTAATTTTTATTTTTATTTCTTTCATCTGTTCACCCTTCGCTCTTCAAACGCTCTTTAAAAGAGCTATTATTTTATCTACAACTTCCTGAATGCTCAGATTAGTGGTATCAATTTTTGTAGTAAAATTATTATATGCCTTCTTTCTTTCTTTTAAAATACGGTTAATCTTGCTTAAGACGTTTTCTCCTTTTAAGAGGGGCCGATTATTCTTTTTATTTACCCGATTATAGATAGTCTGGGAATCAGCGTAAAGACAGATTATTTGTCCCCTCTGGCCTAGTGTCCTGGCATTATCTGAGGAAAGTAGAGTTCCCCCGCCGGTAGCAATCACCGTATTTTCTTTCTGGGATAATTCTTTTACCAGTTTATTCTCTTGTTCCCGAAAATAATTTTCCCCGTGTCCGGCAAAAATATCTGCTATGCTTGTTCCCCGGCGTTCTTCGATTATCCGGTCCATATCTATAAATTCCATTTTTAATTTTCGAGCTACCTCTTTTGCCACCACACTCTTGCCGGTACCCATAAAACCGGTAATGATAATATTACTCTTCATATCTTTTGGAGCCTCTTCTTGTAGTTTTTGAAATTTTCCTTAATTTCCAGTAAAGAATCCCCACTAAATTTTTCCAGAAATGCTGTAGCTATCTCCCAGGCTGCCGCCTCTTCTCCTACTACACTGGCTGCTGGGACAACACATATATCAGACCTTTGATAGATTGCCCTGGTCTCTTTTTTGGTGGCAAAGTCAATGGAACGAAGAGGATTAATCAAAGTAGGTATAGGTTTAAGATAAGCTCTGATTACCACCTTTTCCCCATTGGTCACTCCACCCTCTATACCGCCAGCCCGATTGGTCTTTCGGTAATATCGAAAGGAATCTTTTTCTGATTCTTCCGGTGCAAAGATTTCATCGTGGACAGCTGAACCTTTTTTCTCCGAAGCTTCTATTCCTTCACCTATTTCTACCGCCTTTACCCCCGGTATGCTCATAAAAGCTGAAGCCAGGCGAGCATCCAGGCGTCTATCCCACTGGACATAACTTCCCAAGCCTATGGGAACACCGGTAATCACCACTTCAAATACCCCGCCTAAAGTATCTCCTTTCTCCCGAGCCCTGTCAATTTCCCTACACATTCCAACTGATGCTATCCCGTCTATACAATATACAGGGGATTTATTAATCTCTGTCTTGATTTTTGAATCAAAAGAAGTAATCCTTCGGGCTTTGACCTGACCAATCCTTAATACATAACTGTAAATTTCTATATTGAACTCTGCTAAAAGAGTGCCGGCTGCTGAACCTATAGCTACTCTCATAGCAGTCTGCCGGGCACTGGCTCTTTCTAAAACTTTCCTTACATCTTTAAATCCATATTTTATAGCACCGGAAAAATCTACATGCCCTGGTCGAGGAATAGTCAAAGGAGGATATTCCTTTTCTTGCCAATTTTCCCAGTCTTTATTTTTTATCATTAGTCCGAGGGGAGTTCCTATAGTCTTACCTTCTACCAATCCGGATAATACCTCTGCTCGGTCCTGTTCAATCTTCATCCTCTCTCCTCTGCCATAACCCCCTTGACGTCTTTTTAGATTAAGATTGATATTTTCTTCGCTTAAGGAAAGACCAGCTGGCAATCCTTCTATTATTCCCAACAGACATTTTCCGTGAGATTCTCCTGCATCAAGAAACCTTAACATTTTTACTTTTCTCCCTTCTTAAATAGTCGTTAGTCGTTAGATAGTAAGATGTCTGACTTATGTGAAGGCTGGGGGATATTTTTACATCTTTAGCATTTGTATTTTTCCGCAATTGTTCCCCGCGCCTATACGCTACCCGCTGTACGCTATACGCTAACTGACTAGTTTATGTAATTTGTCTAATCATTTCTAATACTTCTTTCCCTTCCGCTTTAAGTCCGCTCCAGAGATAGAAACTCTCTATACCCTGATAAACCAACATCGGTAAACCGTTAATTATCTTTGCCCCTGCCCCCTCCGCTTGCTTTAATAAAAGGGTCTTTGCCGGGTGATAGATAAGGTCATAAACTAAGAGATTAGAGTGAAACAATTTTTCATCAGGCAAAGGAGTATTGTTGAGTTGAGATGCCATCCCTACGGAAGTAGCATTAACCAAAAGATTAGCTTCTTTTATTTTATCTTTCAAATCGTTCTGCTCAAAAGAAAATATATTAATACTGCTTTTTGGGAAAAAAGGTGAAAGATTTTGTTTAATCTTTTTAGCTTTTTCTAAAGTTCGATTAAAGATACTTATTTCTTCTATTCCCTCCTCTAAGAGGGAATAAGTTACTGCGCGAGCAGCTCCTCCTGCCCCCAAAATAACTGCTTTTTTTTCTTTTATGACAAACTTTCCATTGTCCTGCAGGCTTTTTTTAAACCCAATCACATCGGTATTGTAACCGGTGAGAATTCCTTTATTATTGACAATAGTATTTACCGCTCCAATTCTTCGGGCAGATTCTTCTACTTCATCTAAAAATTCAATTACTCTCTCTTTATAGGGAAAAGTAATGTTTACCCCTCTTACATTTAAGGCTCTTATACCTTGAATGGCTTCGCCTAAATCGGTTTCTGCTACTTGAAAAGGTAGATAACAAAAGTTTACAGAATGTTTGAGTATTATTTGGTTATGGAAAAGCGGAGAAAGACTGTTTTCTATATTTTCACCGATCAATCCAATTATTTTAGTCTTTCCGCTTATTTCTTTTTTCATTTAGGTTCACGCCCCCACCTTAATCCTTTATAGAGATTACTTCACTTCGTTCGCAATGACAGATTAAAAATTAATCAAATTTTGTAAAATCTTTTTAAACCCGGGGAAAGATATATCTATACATTCTGAATTTTTGATAACAGTTTTTCCTTCAGCTAATAAAGCCGCCACTGCTAAAGACATAGCAATTCGATGGTCATTATAACTTTCACAAACTGCCCCTTTTAATTTAGAAGGTCCCTCCACTATAAAGCCATCTTCTTTTTCTTTAATATCTGCTCCCATCTTTTTTAGTTCGCTTACTATCGCCTTTATCCTATCGGTCTCCTTTACCCTTAATTCCCTTGCCCCACTTACCACCGTTTTACCTTGCGCTTGAGTTGCCGCCACCGCAATAAGGGGTAATTCATCGATCAAGAAAGGTATATTTTCTTTCTTAATCTCTACTCCCTTTAGTTTTGAATATTCTATCATTAAATCAGCCTGAGGCTCATTCGATTTTATCTGATAATTTAAGATATCGATTTTTGCGCCCATTTTGTTTAGCATTTCGATTATCCCGGTCCTGGTTGGATTAACCCCTGCCTGTTTAATCGTAATTTGTGAATCTTTCAATATACTGGCAGCTGCTATGAAATAAGCAGCAGAAGAAATATCCCCGGGTATAAAAATATCCGCACCCCTTAATTCTTTTCCGCCCATTAATTTAATTTCTGGAGGAGATATTTTAATATCTGCCTGCATAATCTCTAACATTCTCTCGGTATGGTCCCTGGCAGGCAGAGGTTCTTTAATTACTGTCTCGCCTTTAGTATAAAGACCAGCCAATAAGAGAGCAGTTTTTACCTGAGCACTGGCTACCGGCAAAGTATAGTGGAGAGGATTGAGCTTATTTCCTTTAACACTTAAAGGAGTAAATTGACCGTCTTTTCTCCCCCATATATCTGCCCCCATTAATCTAAGGGGCTCGACAACTCTTTTCATAGGTCTCTTTCTGATTGAAGCATCGCCATTTAAAACAGAATAAAAATCCTGTCCGCTAAGTAAACCGGCTAAGAGGCGGATGGTCGTCCCTGAGTTTCCCACATCAAGTATATCTTTCGGTTCTTGTAAACCGTATAATCCTTTACCTTTTATTTTAACAGAATTATCTTTACATAACTCTACTTCTGCTCCCAAAGCCTGCATACACTCTAATGTTTTAAGACAATCCAAAGAATTTAAAAAATTAGATATTCGGGTCTCTCCCCGGGCTATAGACCCTAAAATCAGAGAGCGGTGAGATATTGATTTATCTCCCGGGACAAATATATTTCCTGTTAATTTACTGGTTTTCTCTAAAACAAGTTTCACTTAATTTTTCATCCTCTCTAAATCATCTTCAGCAGATGTGCCCAATTCTCGACCTACCGCCCAAACTATAGGGCTTAATTCTTTCATTAATTGAGTAAAGGTGTCGATTTTTAAAGTCTGAGCTCCATCACTAAGTGAATTTTTGGGATCAGGGTGAACTTCGATAAGTAGGCCGTCCGCTCCAACAGCTATGGCAGCCTTAGACATCGGACTTACCAGCCTCCATTTACCGGTAGCATGGCTGGGATCTACAATTACCGGCAAGTGACTCAACCGCTTTAATGCCGGGACTGCGCTTAAATCCAAAGTATTACGGGTATAGTTTTCAAAAGTACGAATTCCTCTTTCACATAATATTACTTGGTAATTTCCTTGAGATAAAATATATTCTGCTGATAATAATAGTTCCTCAAGGGTAGCTGACATTCCCCTTTTTAATAATATTGGTTTTTTAGTTTTACCCAATTCTTTCAGCAATACAAAATTCTGCATATTACGGGCGCCTACCTGAAATATGTCGGTATATTTACCTACCAGCTCTATCTGGTTAACCGACATCACTTCAGTTACAACTGCTAAACCTGTCTCCTCCCCAGCCTGAGCCAATAATTTTAAACCATCTTCCTCTAATCCCTGAAAACTGTAAGGAGAAGTCCGGGGTTTGAAAGCTCCTCCCCTTAATATCTTTGCTCCGGCAGCTTTCACTTGTTGAGCTGTCTCAAATATCTGTTTTTTATTTTCTACTACACATGGTCCAGCCATTACTACTACCTCTTTACCGCCAATAACTACATCCTTTACTTTAACTGTAGTATCAAAACTCTTAAACTCCCTACTGGCTAATTTGTAAGGCTTTGCAATAGGGATAATTTCCTCCACGCCATCAAAGGCGTAAAGAGGAACAGAAGCTAAATTTTTTACATCTCCGATTACTCCTAAGACAATCCGATTTTCTCCCCGAGAGATATGTACTTTATGTCCCATTTCTTCTAACTTCTGTACTACTTTTTCTACATGAGAATCGCTGGTTTTGCCATTTATCACAATAATCATTTAGACTCACTCTCCTTTAAATTTAAGGTCTTTTTAACCAAATCTTTTCTTAATATTTCTGCTCCTCTTAAATAACAATGCTTTATTTCTGTTTGATTTTTATAACAATTTATCTGGATTAATATTCGAATACATTTGGGCAAGCTCCCCGGAACATCTATTTCTTGTATATCAAAAAGGGGAACTCTATTCCAGCCTAATTCTCGTGCTGATTGAGCAGGAAAGGCAGCATTTAAATCAGGAGTAACGCTAAACAAAATACTTACTATATCTTCGACTTTGAAATCATTTTCCTTTTTTAAAGTTACTAACAATTCTTTGGTCTTTTCGATAATTTCTTCTTTAGTATTGCTCTCTGCAGTTATTGCTCCTCTTATTCCTCGTACTAACATATCTTTGCCTCCTTTTTCAAGTGTGTCAAGGGGACGGTTCTTCTGACACAATTTGAGATTGCCCCTCTCCCTCAAATTGTCATTGCGAGAAGTAAGGCGACGAAGCAATCCCATTAGTTATGAGATTGCCACGCCCTGATAAATCAGGGCTCGCAATGACATTTACATTCTTTGCGGGCTCGATGAATCGAGCCCCTACCTCTAATTTTTTTAACAAAATAAAAAGGGCCATAGGAATTTAAAAAACCTATGGCCCTTATATATAAATATATAAAGAGGTCATAGGCATAAAACCGATGTCTATGCCTATGACCTCTTATTTTAAATTTCTAAGATGTTAAGGCATAAACATCGGTGGTATAATAGTAGAAATAAAAATTAAAGGAATTTATTGATTTAATAAACTCTCTATTTATAGTCACCTTGTCTACTCCTTAACATTTTTTAAAATATT
>Ga0268281_1000344_pt1 | contig 36032 bp, 44 predicted proteins | sample saktaG_10_FD_190134 | JGI IMG/M metagenome (GOLD analysis project Ga0268281, IMG submission 190134) | Saline water microbial communities from Sakinaw Lake, British Columbia, Canada - sak_2011_5_24_50m | ecosystem: Environmental > Aquatic > Non-marine Saline and Alkaline > Saline ...
AACTAGATTCCTGAGTGAAATTAATAGGGTACTAAAGAAAGGAGGGCTCCTAATTCTCTCTACTCCAAATATCTGTTCATTTAAAAACAGAATCAGAATGTTATTTAATCTTATACCGGAACATTCTGCTAATCATTTGCAATGCAGTAATAAGGATATCCATCATTTGCAGGATCATGTAGGCGATTTTAATTCAAGATCTATAAAATGTCATTTGAACAATGCAGGGTTTAGGTTAAGCAAACTGGATAGTAATGGTGTAATCTTCAGAGGAAAAAGAATATTTCCCTTGGTTTTAACTCCTTCTTCATTTGGGGAAGTTTTAATATTGAAGGCGAAGAAGCTCTAGTTAGAAATTACTTTTAGTCCAATCATATAAAGTGTCTTGCTTAGTACAGATACGCCTGCTACGACAAAAACGATTAGTTCTGGATTGCTTCTAAAAAAGAATAAAATTAAAAAGAGATTTAGAAAGAGATTTATCGCGGATGATGATATTAGTAAAATAGAAACTTTGAATTGCTTTCCTGTAGAAATAAGATAATTATAATAAAGAGTGGTCATTGGTACTAGAATGAAAAGGGGCGTCAAAATTCTTAGGATATTTATTGATGGGAGGTAACTTTGACCATATAAGAGAGATATTAGAAATTTTGAAAGGAAAAACATGAGGATTGCAAGTGTGAAAGTAATCACCAGTAGAGATTTTACACTTCTACCAAATATGCTTTTCCTTTGCTGTCCACGGACCCTGCCAAATATGGGCAATAATACTAATGCGAGTGATGAAAAGGGGGTTGCAAGTGCAAGGAGAGTCATCGCTACTTGGTAATAGCCTAGATAAGCCGGAAGGACAAAAAATCCTAAAATAATTAAATCAAAGTATGAAAAGAATATTTCTGAAAGAGAGTTAAAAGACAAAGGATAAAGCAGGGTTTTTGCTTTTGCTTTTTCTGATGATTTTAATTTTACCGGGTGGTTAATAAAACTTCTTTGACTTCCTAGTTTAAAGAACATGAACATGGTTGCAAAAAAGTAAGATATGGCCATTAAAAAGAAAGATGAAAAGAGGGTAACATTCTCCAAGTTGTTCATTTTTAATAGAATAAAAACCGCAGGAATGACTAAGATTATTCTGATGATTTGAAATATTGCCTCTTTTATCAGGGGTGTTTTAAAATCCTGTCTTGCCTGAAAAAGTGCTTCAAAGATTGTTGAAAGACCTGAAAAAATGAGATAGCTTGTTCCACCAATCAACCCGATAAATAATGGGGACTTTCCATAAATAACTGAAAGGGGAAAAGCCAAAACTCCAAGGATAACTGCAAAAAGTAAGGCAAAATATAACTTTAGTTTGAATAGATATCTTGCATTCTTTTTAAAGTCATTAAGGCTTTTTTGTCTGGAGAGTATTATTACTGCGGTTTTACTTATTCCTAAATCTGAGAAAGAACTAAAGATTAATATAATCGACATAGATAAACTATATAGCCCGAATAATGATGGCATGAGAAGTCTTGCAAGAAGCAAGCTAAAGATAAGAGCTCCGGCTTTCGCGACTAAGATATTTGAAAACTGATAAGCAGAATTTTTAAAAAATCTTCCAAATAAACTATCTAAATCTCTTTTTGTGAGTCTTTTAAAAAGTTTTTTCATTTCTAATAAAAACCAGAAACTTATTTAAACTCTTCTAAATCTGTTTTATTATGGTGAAGCCTAATCTCTTTATTGTTGGAGTTCCAAGAGCCGGAACAACTTCAATTGCAGAATATTTAAAACAACATCCAGAAGTTTTTATGCCGGAAGTTAATGGGCCCGACTTTTTTGGTGATGTCCCTAACGGTTCTTTTCCACAATATTTTAGAAATGAAAAACTATATCTCTCTCTATTTAAAAAAGCAAAAAATGAAAAATATCTGGGGGATGCTTCCCATTTGTTCTGCTCCGTAAAGGCTCCAAAAAGAATTAAAAAATTTAATGCTTCCTCAAAAATAATAATTATCCTGAGAAGCCCCTTAGAAATTATAGGCTCTTTTTATAATTCTAATTACCTTTCAAATAATCTTCCTCTTGAGGAGGCTCTGAAAGAAAATACTTATAATGTAAAAATTTTAAACGAGAATCTTAAATATCATAGAAACCTTACTAATTGGATTAGTACCTTTGGTAGGGAAAATGTACATATTATTATTTATGAAGACTTAAAGAAGAATGTTAAAAAGGAATTTTCAAAAATATGCAAATTTCTAAAAATAGAAGATTTATCATCTTCTATAGATTTTATAGTACATAATAAGGCTAGAGAAACGAAGAATAGATGGTTGACCTGGCTGATAGTTCATACTCCTCTGAGAATAAGACTTTTTATTAAAGGGTTTTTTTCTCCTGAAAAACTAGCTGAAATAAAGCAATTTATTAATAAAATAACAACTAAAGAAGAGATAAATAAAGAGATTTCTGCTGATGTGTCTATAGAATTAAAAAAGAAATATAAAAAAGAAGTTCAGAAGGTTTCTAAGTTTATTAAAAGAGATTTGACTTATTGGGTGAGATAAGTTTATTTCTTTCTAGCATTAGACTCCTTATTATATTGGTCGACAAATCTTGCCACTTCTAGAACTTTTTCTCTTGTCACTTCACCATGAGACTCTGCTCTGTGATGATTATGCAGGTGGTATTCCCCGTTTGCACCTATTTGATCGTAAAACTTTGTTCCAGGGTAAGGGGTAAAATTTGAGACGCTTACAAAATCCGGGCGAGCTTCCCGGATAAATTGGATTGTTTCATCAACATGTTCTGGTTTCTCGCCTGGAACGCCAACCATAATATAAGCTACCCACGGAAGTCCCGCTTGCCTAAATGCTTCTGAAGCATTAAGAACATCTACCTTTTTCTGATTTTTATTCATTAATCCTAGAACATATTCACTTCCACTCTCAACTCCTAGTTTTACACTTGTACAACCTGAAAGTTTCATCCTTCTAGCAAGCTCAGAGGTAATTGTATTTGCTCTCGCTAAGCAAGACCAGGTTATTCCTTGGTCTGTAACACCCTCGCAGAATTCTGCTACCCTCTCACTTTTATAGGTAAATGTATCATCAACTAAATAAAAATCAGTTACACCAAGATCACTTTTTAGATGTTTAACTTCTCCAAGTACATTATCAATACTTCTAGACCTCACCTTCCGGCCCCATAACATTCCAGAATTGCAAAAGTTACAGTCATTTGGACAACCACGAGTAGTCATCACCATTCCGAGGTCTTTTGGGTCATAGTCCTCTAAACCCTTAAGGGTTCTTCTGTCTGGCCAGGGAAGCGCATCCAAATTTTTAATTCTTTCCCCGACAATAATCCCTTTCGGGAGATCTAATATTTTCGGGATTGCATCTTCTGCTTCTCCGGTAAATACATAATCAAAATGTCCTCTATTCCAGACCTCTTCTGGTTTTATGCTTGCATGGGGTCCTCCTGCTGCAATTATTCCTACCCCTTCCTGTCTAGCTACATCGGCCACTCTTTCTGCGCTTGGAAGTTTTGTTGAAATAATTGAGATGCCTACAACGTCCGGCCTTTCTGTTCTGATTACTCTCCTAGATGCTTCCCATAAAGGGTGTTGCAGGTCTTGTAATCCATTTAGATACGCATCGTAATGTTGCATCTTCTCATGAAATTCGAATGATTTTCCTGTTGGGTGATAATCGGCATCAAATACTGTAACTTCATGACCTTCTCTTTTCAATGTCGCTGCTAATGATAATAAGCCTAGGGGGACCATCCTCTTTGAAAAGTCCATGAACTTTTGGAAGGGGGGGTCTATTAGCAAAAATTTCATATTAATGGTTAAAAATAGAGGTTTTTATAGTTTGTTGTGATGCACTTAGGAAATTATAGATTTTAAGAACATTAAACTTAAAAATAGAGATTTTCAACTATATTTATGAGAAAGATAAAAACAATATGTACGATTGGGCCATCTTCATTAAATGAAGAAATTTTAAATAAGCTGGAAGAAAGAGATGTTGATTTCTTTAGAGTTAACTTATCTCATACAGACAAAGATAAGATAGAATCCGTGGTAATAGAATTAAAGAAGCATAATGTACCTATTATCCTTGATACTGAAGGATCTCAGGTAAGGTCTGCTAATAAAAAGGACTTGGTACTTTTAGAGGGCCAGAATATCAAGATATTTGAAGAGCATTGTGCGGGTGACTCTGACCGGTTAGTATTAAATCCCGTTAGCGTCCTGAATGCGTTAAGAGAGGGAGATTTAATCTCCATTGATTTTAATTCCGCTCTTTTGAAGATATACAATGTTAAAACTCTCAGGGAAAAGAAATATATCGAATGCAAGGTCCTAATTGGAGGTTTGGTTGGATTGAGAAAGGCAGTTCATATTGATAGCCCTACCTTTAAGCTTCCCTCATTTAGTGAAAAAGATTTGTCTGCTGTAAAAATTGCAAAAAAATACGGGATAAAACATTTTACCCTTTCTTTCATGGAAGATCCTTCTGATGTAAAGGCATTTAAGAAATTACTACCCGGAGTTACTGTTTTCTCTAAAATCGAGTCGAAAAAAGGACTTGAGAATTTTTTAAAAATTGCAAAGGAATCAAATGGTGTCTTGATTGACCGGGGGGACTTAAGTCATCAGGTTCCTTTAGAAAGGATTCCCTTGATACAAAAGTATGTTATTAGTAAATGCAGAGAGATGGGAAAAGAAGTTTTTATTGCGACGAATACTTTAGAACAAATGTCTTTTTCATTAAAGCCTAACAGGGCAGAGGTAAATGACATTATTAATACTCTGTTGGATGGAGCAACAGGTATTGCCCTTACAAAAGAAACAGCAGCGGGCAAGTATCCTGTAGAGACTGTAAATATGTTAAAAGTTCTTATTTCTCAATTTAGCCTTTTTGATTTTAGCGAAAATCCTAATAAAAAAGAAATTTTAAATAAAATTGAAAAAGAGAATTATTTGTATTCTTCTAAAAAAATACCTGGTTTTTTGATTAGACCCCATGGAGGCGTGCTTGTAGATCGCGTTTTTAGGGGAGATTCTTCAAAATTAAAGGTCCCTGGAAAAAAGATTTTTGTTGGTGAGGAAACTTTAATGGATATAGAGCAGATTGCTATTGGTGCTTTTAGTCCTCTCGAGGGTTTTCTTAATGAAGATGATTTTAACTCTGTTGTGGACAAAATGAGGATGAAAAGTGGAGTGGTTTGGCCTATCCCGATTACCTTGAATGTTAGCAAGAACGAACAGGAAAGTTTTAAAATCGGGGAGGAGGTTTCTCTTGCTTCTTTGGAAGATAAAAATATTTATGCAATCTTAAAAATCGAAGATAAGTTTAGGATCAACAAGAACGATGTTGCTTTAAAACTCTATGGAACTGAGAGTTTAGAACATCCCGGAGTTAAAAAACTGATGGAGAGCAGTGAATACTGTTTGGGCGGAAAGATTATTCTTATAAGAAGAAGGAACTCGGAATATAATCTTTATGAACTGACGCCTTTGCAAGTAAGGAAAATTTTTATTGAAAGAGGGTGGAGCAAGGTTATAGGGTTTCATACTCGGAATGTAGTCCATAGAGGGCATGAGTTTATCCAAATGAGCGGTCTAAAGGAGAGTGCTTGTGATGGTTTATTTGTTCACCCGATTATTGGAAGGAAAAAAGAGGGTGATTTTAGTGCTGATATTATTGTAAAAACCTATGAGAGGATGATTGACGAGTTTTATCCGGTTTCAAAGGTTATTTTTTCTGCATTTTCATCCTATTCCCGATATGCAGGACCTAGGGAGGCAATATTTACCGCGCTAGTAAGAAAGAATTTTGGATGTTCTCATTTTATCGTCGGGAGAGATCATACTGGTGTTGGAAACTTTTATGGGCCAAATGATTCTCATAAAATATTTGACCGGTTTACAAAAGAGGAACTTGGAATTGTTCCCGTGATTTTTGACAAGATTTTTTATTCTACCATTGAAAAAGGCTATGTTCACGAAAAAGACTCGCCAAATCATCCAGAAGATAAGAAACTGCATATTTCTGGAACGCAGGCAAGGGAAATGTTAAAGAAAGGTATTGAACCTCCGGAGTGGTTTATGCGGCCGGAGATTTCTAGGATGATCATAGAAAAGATCAAAAAAGGAGAAAAAGTATTTTTTTAATATGGTCAAAGTTTTGTGGATGACTGGTTTATCGGGCTCTGGAAAAACAACGATTTCAAGCGTTTTGAGAGAAAAACTTGAGAAATTAGGTAAGAAGGTTAAAATTCTTGATGGGGATGATGTACGGAATACGCTCCATAAACATTTGGGGTTTACTCCACAAGATATAAAGCAGAACAACAGGCTTATTGTTGACTTATGTAAAAGACATTCTAAGGAGTTTGATTTTATTCTTGTTCCGATTATCTCCCCATTTAGAGAGAGCAGAGAGTATGCAAGAAAAGAGTTGGGGCTAGACTTTATCGAAGTTTTTATTAAATGTAGCCTAAAAGAATGTATCAGGCGAGATGTTAAAGGGCATTACAAGAAAGCATTGAGTGGAGAGATGGAAAATTTTATTGGGATTTCAGATAATGTTCCTTATGAAGAACCGAAAAGTCCTGAGATAATCGCAAATACTGAAAAAGAAAGTGTTGAAGAAAGTGTTGAGAAAATTTTGAAAAGTTTGGCTATGTAAATTAGTAGTCCTTTTTAAGTAACAATAAACCAAAGATTTATAAGTCCTTAAATGTTCAATTTAATATGGAAAATCAGATTGAGCAAATTAGACAGAGTCGGGATTTTTTAGTAAATCTTTTAGGAGATGGGGCTGAGATAATTAATGGTGCAATAAACTCTGGAGATCTAGGGGTTAAGATTAAAGGCCATTATTTGTCTGGAGTAGCTGATGAGATTACAAAACCTGATGTTGCTGTAGGAAAGCTATATCACGATGCTACAAAAAAGCGGTTTCCAGCCTGGCATGTTTTTATTGAAGATTATCCTGTTTCTCCAAATCCATCTGATTTTAAAGAAGGTGATATTGGCGTTTTTTATGATCCATTAGACGGAGGTAAATTATTAGCTGAAGGTAAGAAAGGGTATTCTACAATGGCCGGTGTTTGTTTCTATCATCAAGGTAAATTCGCTCCGACAATGGGGGTGATTAACCCCATGGATAGTGGGACTATCTGGGGATTTTCTTTTGAGGGGGATCGGTCTGGAAATGTGATTGAAGCTAATGTTCCTTCAAGAAAAAGTATGATCTTTGGAAGGACGCCTATTGAGCGACAGGGTCTTTTAACACCTATTGCTCAGTTATTAGGGTGTGAAGTGAAATACTCAAGGGGTATGGCTCCTCAAACTCAAGCACTATTAAATGGGGAAACGGATTTCTTTATATATGAATCTGGAATTGGACTTTCTGATGTTTTCCCTGTTGTCCCCATAATTGAATCTGTCGGAGGTAGTGTGGTTGATCTAAGAGGGAATAATCTATGCTACCATGGTAGCGAATCTGATGAAGGAAGAATTGTGGATGTTAGAGGTAAATTGGGATTCAAAAATGGAATTTTAGCTATAAGACGAGGAGTTGATCAAAACAGTATTCTAAAAAATATTGAGAAATTATTGAACTGAATTCTTTATTACTTTTAAGCTTCCATCTGCCCAACAATGTCTGCAAAGGCAGGTCTTGTTATGAAAACGCCTGCTGAAATCCCTATTAGTGTTGTTACCGCAAATCCTGCTAATAATCCTGCTCCAGCACTTAACAAAGGAAGAAGAGATACAACAGAAGTGGCATAGGCAGCTAATATGATGAATAGGGCGGCCTTTATTCTGTTTTTCATTGAGCTTTCTTTTGAACGTGTTGATTCATCCACAATAACAATCTGGTCGTCAACTCCTGTTCCGATTGCTGCAATAATTCCGGCTATACCTGCTAAATCCAAATTCCAATGAATCAATGCGGCTGCACCAAGGATGATGATTACTTCTGAGAGCATTATAAAGGTCATGATAAATGAAATCTTTATTTTTCTATATCTTAAAATGATAATTACGAAAACGCCGGCAATTGCTAGAAGTCCTGCTAAAAGAATTGTCTTTACAAAGCCGATTCCGAGATTTGGTGAAATCCTGTCTAATTTTATTATATTTAATTTGAATGGTAGGCTTCCTGTTTTAAGAACAGTTTGAAGTTTTTTCATATTCTGTTGAGCAGATAATATTGCCTCATTCCTTGTTGTTCCTGTTCCCGAGCCTGAAATTTGTATTTGTGTTGCAACTTTTCCTTTTAAGTCTGCTCCAATATTTAATGTGTCTATTTTTACATCATCTAAATATAAATCGAGGGGTTTGTCAAGATATCTGCCTCCGGATGAGACATTAATCGAAAGGTTAGATGTTGCATCTGCTTGCCTTGTTGCCGCTATTTCTGTTAGTGTAATGATAAATTGGAAGTTACATGCTTGCCCTCCTTGAACATCAAAGCATTCAGTTATTAGGGCATCTTGACCAGAAGAGCCTACAAAAGTTATGTCTTTCTTTCCTCCACTGAATATTGTTTCATTTCCTATCATTGCCTCGAATTTACCTTGCTGTGCAACTAAGCTTTCTAAGTCTGATGGTGAAGAGCCTGCAATTTCAACGGACATATAGTTGTTTCCGGAAGAGTCTGTTCTCGGGAGAACTTTTACATCAGAGAGACCATAAACATTTAATCTTTCTTGAGTTAGGGAAATTAAATCGTCTAATTCGCCCATTGTTAGAGAATGATTTTCAGCGGAGACTAAGGCACGAACTCCGCCCTGTAAGTCTAAACCTGTTGTAATTCTTGTTTTTGGGATTGGTTGGACTGAGATTTGATTTATTATCTCTTTTGAAAATAGCCCTATTACTTCAGAATCTTTGGTTGTTATTATCAACTTTTTGGTTTCATTTTCTTGGAGGGTGTCTGCAAATTTATGTATCTCTACGGAATAATCTTCGATATTATTTACTGGATTTCCATTAATACTTATTATTACAGAATTTGCTCTTAATCCGGCATCATAGATTGAAGAATTTCTTTCTACTGAAGTTACTAAAACTCCTTTTTTCATAAATGTCGGAGGTATTGAAAAGATTGAAATTAAGGCTAGTGCTATGAATATAAACATTATCCACATTCTTAATGTAATTTTTACCATTATTTTTCCTTGCCTCTAATTCGTAAATTGCATCTCGTAGTTGCTATCATTTGTCTCAAAGCGATTTGCTCAATTCGTAAATTGCATCTCGTAGTTGCTATCATTTGTCTCAAAGCGATTTGCTCACATACCATTTAATTAATGAAGCATTCATTACCCAAGTACTTAATAAATCAACAGCTAAACCTATGATTAGTATTGTAAAAATCTGATTTAAGATACTGCCAAAGCCATAAACTACAATTAATGCGACAGAGACTGCGACTAGGGATGTAATCGTCATTGTTGTTCCTGTTTTAAATGCGCCCCATATTGAAGAGTTTACTGACTCCTGTTTTCTTCTTAATACTCTCGTTGTTAAAAGAATATCTGTATCAACAGAATAACCAATTAACATTAAAAATGCGACGATACCTGCTGAAGAAATTTTCATGCCAACTAAGTCTACAATTGCTAGAGGGATGAGGATATCTATAAAAGCTGAAAAAATTACAGCCATACTAGGCACACTTACTATTGCATAGGTTGAGAATAATAGAATCATTATTGGAAAGATTAGATAATAGACTGGGAAAAAGAATAGGATAAAAAAAGCGATGGATAAAAGAAGGATATAAAGAAAGTCTTTTTTGGTTTTTGAAAGGTAAATTCCATAGACCAAGGTAATAATTAATGTTAGAAAAATTAAAATTCCGAGAAATCTGCTTAATGGAAATGTGAGTCTTGCTGCGATTAATGTTAGCATTACTGAGTAAACCTTGGTTTTTTTAGATTCGCCGAAAACAATGAATACAACTAGAGCCATTAGAAGGAATGCAAAAGCTACTGCTTTCAGTAATTGGATGTAAAAGTCGTTACCTAAAGATGAGCCGGTAAATTCGACGCTTGAATTTTCATTGGTTAGATTATAGCCAATGTATTGTTGTAATGCTGAAACAACCTGCTCTGAATTATCGCCTGGAACAGTTACAACTAAGCCTGTTTGTTTTCCAGTATTATCTGAAACTGCTGAAACAGAGATATCTGAAAATGTAGAAGAAAGATTAGATTGAAGCGTTGCTGCTGGAATGTCAGATAAAAATGAAATGGTTGTTCCGCCGGTTAGAGTTACATCTTTTTTTATAATATCGTGGTTTTGGGAATAAAAATATCCGAGATAGATTAATGAGAAGAGTATAAGCAATGCAGGGATTATCAAAAGCTTTTTGTGGTTTTTGTTATAAAAGTTTTCAAATGTTTTCATAGAAATTAGGGTAATATGGGATTTATAAGGTTTCTGGGTTTGGAAAGATATAGATTATATCTTGAATGAGATGTGCGGGCCTCTCGCATTTTGCATTCTTGAGATTTTTAAAGTTTGTTCAAGAAAGCGAATTGCTCGGAATTGAATGTTCAATTCCCTCAATGGATGCGCGGGCCGCTGAGGGAGCCAGGATGGTCTTTTCGTGACCACTCGAGGATCCGAAACATTTAAATATTAATGGTTCATAAATAAACCATATGGTTCATAAATTAGACAACACACATTTCGATATAATCCTTGTTTTATTAAAAAACAAGACGCACCTAAGAGAAATTGCGAGAATATTAAATGAAAATCACTCCACAATACTTCGGAAGGTAAACCTTTTGATATCTAAAAACATTATTGGAGCAGAGTCTCAAGGAAAAAACAAGGTATATTCTCTAAAAGACAATTTAGCAACTAAATCAGCAATTTACTTATCAGAGCACTATAAACTTCTTAAGCTATTTGAAAAATACCCGCGATTAGAGATTATCTTAGAAGACTTATTAAAAGAAACAAACGAAAAGCTAATCATCCTTTTTGGAAGTTATGCAAAATTTTCGGCAAAAGAAAATAGTGATATTGATATCTATGTTGAAACACAATCAAAAAACACAAAAAATCAACTTGAAGAGCTAAACAGCAGATTAAGCATAAAAATAGGCCCTTTTGATAAAGATTCTTTGTTAATAAAGGAAATAATTAAAAATCATATAATTTTAAAGGGAGTAGAGGAATTTTATGAAAAAATTGTATAATCAGGAAGATTTGAATTTTCTTTCAAAATTAATTAGGCAAGAAAGACTAAAACTAGTTGAGCCTTCTGAAGAAGTTAAAAAGTCTTATCTGGAAAAATCAGGGAATAGCTTAAAATCAGCAAAACTTCTTATTAATAACAATCTTTATGAAAATTCAGTTTCAATGTCTTACTATGCAATGTATAATTCTTTAACTGCATTATTATATAAAATAGGAATCAAATGTGAAAATCACACAGGTTCAATCATCTTGTTAAAAACTCTCCTAAAAAAAGAAGATTTATACAAACCTATTTTTGTAGCAAAAAAAGAACGAATAGACAAGCAATACTATGTAACTGGAAAGGATGATTATGAGGTTAATAAAGAATCCACACAAGAGATGATAAAAATAGCAGAGGACTTCATAATTGAGATTAAACTCTTGATAAAAAACATAGATAACAATAAAATCAAGGAATATAGAAAAGAGTTTGCAGAAATGGTTAATAGAAAGATATGATGGCAAAAATGGAATTGTAATTATAAAACGGGTGTAATGTAAAAAGTTTTGATTTCACACCTGACTTTTTTAATATTTTCAGTTAATCTCCCTTTCTTTTTAAGATATAATAAGCTCCGCGATAAGCTCCAACTTTTTCAATAAACTTGAACTCAATTAATTCATTGAGTTCGCTAACAGCGGTCCCATGAGAAACTCTGTTTATCTCTTCATAGGTCTGGGATTTAATCGTTTTATTTCTTTTTAAATAATCTAAAGCTTTCTTTTGCCTTTCACTTAAATCCTCCGCACTTTTTATGGGTTCTTTTCTGCCTTTTTTATTGTATAAGATTATCCTGAAAAAACTTTCAGTAAAAATAAAATCAGGGTCTCTCAACCCCACTCGCCTCATATAATTTTTCATTCTGGGAATTCCTGTCCCCAAACCCTCCACATAATCTAAGTCTCTCAAAAAACGGTAAGTAATTGGATTCCTTTGAACTGAAATAGTACCAAATAGCTCTCTCGGCAAGCCTTGGGGCAATGAGCCTGGGTTGGTTATCTCAATCCGGTTATCAAATACATAAATTTGAATTGCATCCTTGCTGAAATAGTCCCTATGAGCTATAGCATTAACTACTGCTTCTCTAACCGCCTCCATAGGATATTCATACTCCTCTTTTCTTTTCGGATCTCCTGAGAGTTTTATACTCTTAGAAATATTCTCCCTAATTAGTTCCATGGTCTCTTCTATTGAGGAGAATAGATTTTTTTGGATTAATTTGTGAACTAAAATCTCTACAGGCTCTTTTCCTTTGAACCGTACAAATTTTATTTCAGATTGTGGATAAAAGTCTTGTGGATTTTTAGCAAATAAAAGTACCGCAGAATTTTTAATTTTTAACTTTCCGTTTTTGGAAGCCAATTTCTTGCTAATAAGGAAATCTTCAATCGTGTGGTCCTCAAGAAAGTTTCTTTGATCTCTTGATTTTAAATATTCCTTAATATTCTCTAAACTTAAATCATCTACTTTTGCATTATTCTCAAAAGTTTCATCAAAAGATAGAATCTGTTTATTTCTCAAAAAATCCAGGTGATTTTGACCATCTAGCTTTTTGGTTGTACTCCCAATTCTTACATAAATTGCCCCATCAAACATGTAATAAATTCCATCTATTGCTCTCTGGATTATTGCAATAATTATCTTTTCTTTATCTATTTTATAGGTCTCTATTGAAATTAGGGGTGTGGGTGAAAGGCATTGGCTTGCACTTGAAATCTTCCTCTGAAATTCGTCTAAATTTTCCTTAATCCCAAAAATCTTTCCATCGTTAGAAACTCCAAAAAGGATCATACCTCCGTTAGTATTACCTAATCCGCAGAGAATATGGCATATTTTTTGCTGACTATGGAATGATTCTTTAAATTCCACTTCCTGGTTTTCCCCTGTTGCTATTATCTTCCTTATTTGTTCAACATCCATATTATTAGTACTAATTATATGTATTTAAATGTATCTTATAAGTAAAGTTTTAGTTTTAATTAGATTTAATGGAAGTAAATTGGATGTAAAAACTCAAGTCACCGTCCTGTGACAATTCCCAACGACAAGATTTATATATCCTCCAGATGGACACACCAGACACTGAAAATGGTAAAAATTGATCCTTTCAAAAACAAGGAAAAATACCTTGCATGGAAAGAGAAAAACCACTCAGTCATCCCTGAAATAACTAAGGAGAATTCTGATATAACTCTAAGATTCCTGAATGATATGGAATCTGGGCTGAACATCTGCTCAACTTCCAAAAAAGGCTCAAGAAGCTACATAAGGCTTAATGTCCTTAAACAGAGATTAATTGCCCTATCAAAGATGTTTAAAGAGAGATTTAATTTAAACAAGATAACTGACGTGACAGAAACCCAGTTATTCGGCTTTTTTGTGGATATGAGAAATGGAATCATTAAAAGGCAAGACGGCAAGGATTACATGTCTCCAAAACATTTTGTCAAGGATTTCAAGGCTTTCTGGCATTGGTGGATCAAGGTTAACAGAAGGGAAGGAATTCAACTAAATGATATAACTCTTGATTTAGATACTTCTGGAGACAAGCCAGAATGGGTTTATTTGACAGAAGAGCAGGTTAAGATACTCTGTAAGGAAGCAAAGCATGAATACAAAGTCTTAATCTGGTTTTTATTTGATACCGGAATAAGAGCTCCAACTGAATTGATGAATGTTAAGGTAGGTGATTTCTTTAATGATTTTAAAGAGTTAAACATAAGAGAAGAGATTAGCAAAACTTTTGGCAGAAGAATAAAACTTATGATTTGCTCTGATTTAATCCGAGATTATGTAAAAACTAAAGGATTAGGCAAAGAAGACTATCTGTTTACAACTTCCCCTACTGCTGCAAATAAATACCTCAAAAGGCTTGCAAAGCGGGTTCTTGGCGATGAAAAAAGCCAGGCTGGCCAGAAATATTCTCAGATAACTATGTATGATTTTAGGCATTGTTCTTGCTGTTACTGGTTGCCTAGATATAAATCTGAGTCTGCATTGAAATATAGATTTGGTTGGAAAAAATCTGAGAAGATTCATTACTACTCTGAATTATTGGGGATGAGAGACACAATCTCGGAAGATGATTTGTTGGTTGATATTACTAAGATGGAATTAGAAAAAAGAATTGATCATGCAGAAAAGCAAAATCAAATGCTAAAGGAAGATAATGAATTGATGAAAATTCAGATTGCGGAGATTGCAGAGCTGACCACTGAAATTTACAGGCAATTGAAATTAAATTATGGGCTGGAGTTACCATTGCAAGTGAAAATAAAGAAAATAAACTAGGAAATTTGGGAGGAGTGATAGGAAGATGAATGGAGCAAAATCCAGATAGTTTAAGCCCTCAAGAATGGGGACTCTTGTTTGCTACAGGAGCTACCGCCGTTTTGTTATACATATATTGGGAAGATGTTCAACATTTCAAAGATTATATTCTAAGTTTGAATCTTTGGGTTTATTTGATATGGCTTATAGCTTTAATTATTATTTTTGTTTTAACTCATATCCTAGTAAAAGTCATTCAGGCAATTTCTCAAGGAATAGCAGACCATTACAAGCAGAAAAAACACAAAAAAGCTGAAAGTCTTGAAATAGAAGATTTGCTTGAAAAGGATTTTGTGATAAATGAAGAACATTTAATGAAAGATATAGAAGAGCTAAAAAATAAGATAAAAATCTGTAAACAAGATAAAAATAATCATTTTATCCCTAAACTAAAGAAGCGATTAGAAAAGGCAAGAGAACTTCTTGAACAATCAAGACAAAAACAATTTGCAGAGGATTTAGATAAGGAGATAAGCCAAAAAAGAATTATAGCAGAAAATTTAGACCAAGAAATCGTAGCTAAGGAGCAACATGAAAAAAGCATGAATAAAACGATTTTATGGAAATTAGAAGCAGAAGATAATACTGTTTTCTTAAAAAAGGATTTAAATGAAAAAGAGGTTACTGCCTTAACTGAAAATGGTTATTTTTCAATTTCAGAATATTGTATAATTCAAAAAAAGCTAATAAAAGTTTTAGTCAAGCCAAAACTGAATCACTCCCCCACCCATGCATTCTTAGTCTGGAATTCTATAAATCTTTTAGAAAGAATTAAGGGAGTAAAAAACATCAAAGAATATTTGACAAAAGAGGCAGATATTATTTTTGATTTTAATGGAAAATCATTTGCTTTAGAAATAGAAAAAGGAGATTTGCTTTACAAGAAAAAACAGCTAAAAGGAAAAATAGATGATCTTAATAAAAAATTTCCAAATAGATGGATGTTTATTGTTTCAAATAAAAATCTTCTTTCAAAATACAAAAAATTAGGACCTGCCACCCCTAGAAAAGGGGTGTCAGAAGCACTGGCAAAAATGCTTAAAATCGCACACCCGGTTTAAAGGGGGTGGAAATAGTGGTTTGTCTTCGGTGAAATTGCTTTTTTTGGCGGGTTTAGCCACCCTCTGTATATCAACCTATAGATATTAGATCTTTTTGATAATATTATGGGATTACAACCGATGCAATAATTTATATTTAGTTTTTTTTTCCATCGCTGTTGTGTGCGATGGGTTTGATTCTTAAATGTTGTCGTTGGTTTGTGTCATAAGGTTGTGACTGGATGTTGGAAAAAGATTTAAAAATGGCTTGCATCAAAGACTTGTCGATGGAAAATGAACTTAGAAAACAACTGAAAAAGCAACAGGAAGAGATCGAGAAACTGAAAAAGCTGGCTAAAAGGCAAAAGTGGTGGAATGTTGTTTTTGCTTTTAGAGAGATTAATTAACGAGCTTTTCTTTTTACCTTATGACTCTTTAAATTTACTCTTTTCCATATAACAACTCCCGCAATTCCCATTATCAAGATAACCAAAACAATAAAACCATAAATCTTCTCAGAACTGCCTGATTCTACGCCTATAGATGCTCCGGTTGGCGCACCCTTAAAGAAGTTTAATATGCTCAGCCATACTGATGTAGTTTGCTCCTCTGAATTTTTTTGAGTTAATGATTCTATAAGGTTTTCATCAAAAGTATTAATTGTTTCCTTTTTTGATAAATTGGTAGATGATTTATTAGTTGCATTTATATCTTTTGTTGAATTAATTTTAATATTTATACTTCTTCCACCTCCACTGCTACTAGAACTCCCGATATTACTCCCGCCACTAGAGGGGCACCCTCCACAATCAGGGGAACAAGAAGAGCAAGATTCTTGTAGACTACAGACACTATCTCCACATATGCTATAATTCTCACAGGATCCATCATAGATACAATCTTCATCTACTCTTATTTTTGTAAGCCAATAATCACGGGGCCAATAGTTATCTTTTGTGATCTCTTGTGTACTCCCAGCAATTACGTACCCTCCATTGCCTAGGTCTTTAGTGAATATTCCTAAACCAAGATGTTTCTCTCTTTGACCAACTTTAGTATACCAGAGCAATTCTCCCTCTTTAGTAATCTTTGCGAGAAAAGCGTCATGTTTGATTCCTTCTATAAACCCGAAATCTGTTAAGATCTCTCCGGTTACAATAAAATTTCCATCTTTTGCTAAGCCTATGTAAGTCTTACTCTCCAAATCCCGGTCTATATGAATTTCATTAAATGTATTATTCTTTATCAAATTTCCTTCTTCGTCAAAGATTCCGATCCATAATGGAGGTAACTCAGTATTACAATCTGTAAATCCTATAGCCACATATCCCTCATCAAACCTAGATACTCGTTTTATAGGGATATTAAGATCGGAGATATCACATTCAGAACTTAAAATCTTCTTCCAATCAACAGGCAAATCACCTAAAATATATGAAAATCTATATGCCTTCCAGGTTTCATTTAGCCGTACCCCCCTTGAGTCGAAAAGAACATCCTTTATCCTTGAATCTCCATAGGGGCTATATTCTTCTACTTCTAGTATATACTTATCTCCAGATTTGAATATAGACAGGCCATACTCGGTGCTGTAATTAAGTTTGTCATCAAATAAAGATGTCCATTCTATATCTCCTCCATTGTTGATCTTCATTAAAAAAGCATCAGTATTGTCTGCAGCATAGATAGATGTTTTTCCAGCAATAAAGTAAATTCCATCTGATTCTATTACCTCTTCTGCAGCATCCCAATTATTATTCCTAACAGAAGAGTTATAAATAACTAAGTGCTTATTATCATATGGTTCAAGTCTTCCGTAAGTGATATTCCATTCGAGATTACCATGAGAATCTGTTTTAATGATCCATGCGTCTGGACTAGTGATTGTTTCCACAAGCCATGAGTTTTTTTCGCCATAATCTAATAAAACTTCTGTCCAGGTAGTAGAATATCCAACAAGGATATATCCTCCATCTGATGTAGCGGTAGCTCCACGAATATTATCATATAAACTTAATGAATAATTCCTCTCCCATTCAACAGAATAATTCTTCTCCTTATTTGTTGGAGCAACATTGCTATTGCATTGAGAAGGAGTAAATTCAGTATAATCTCCCAGGTAATCTAAATTACAATTATTAATGTCTGTTACATTAACACAAAATTTAGTTCCATTTACACATCCCCCATAAGAATTACAAATCCAATTTTCCTCGCAGGGCAGTGAAGAAAAAGAAAGTTTAGTGTACCAGCTAAACAAATCATCACGAGGAGAACATCCCCTTTCAAGGAAACTTACAAAGTTTTTTAATCCCACTATAAAGAATCCATTATCATCTGTTCCAGTAATTGCCTGAGGATAATCCCTACGCTCGGTACAATTAAAATTTTTTAGCCCTAGTTCTCTTCTCCACACTAATTTTCCTTCACTACTGATTTTTGCTATGTAACCATCATCTTCAAGAATACCATATTCTAAAGCAACCCTATCATGAGTAGAATTTTCCCCAAGAAGAATATAACCTCCTTGAGGATCTTCGATTAAGGATGTTTGAGCATAAGGAAAATATGAACTCGTATTCAATTTTATCTGCCAAAGAAAACTATCCTTTCTCATTTTTATGAGGGTCTGTGTGCTATTTTCGTCCTCCCCTGAGATAACGTAATCCCCGCCTTTATCCACTAAAAAAGAATGTGGCTTAATCTCTAAATCTTTTTTCCACTCAATATTTCCTTCATAGTCTGTCTTAACGATATTATTTAATCCAACAACAACATAGCCCTCTTGAGAGTCTTTTCTTACTGTTACCTTGCGAGTATTAATGTTGTCTTTCTCTTGAAAATTAATTGTTTTATTCCAAATTTCATTTCCTAAATTATCTACTTTTAATAGACCAGTGGGATATGCAACTACATAACTTCCATCAGGATTCTGTATTGCAGAAAAAGCTATTACTGAAATGTTCTGATATGTTTTACTCCAACTAATATCTCCTTCATTGTTTAATTTTAGAAGAAACATTGATTCACCATAGTCCCGAGCATAGAACTCGGTAGTTCCCCCCACAAGATATCCATTATCTAATGTGGGAATAACAAAAAAAGCCCTATCCCAATCCCTTGAGGTTTCCCCTGTGTATGGATTCTTAGGATTATTTTTGTTTGGTCCCCCCCATATTCTCTTCCATACTTCATTTCCTTCCGAATCTAACTTCAAGACAAGTACATTAAGGCTTCTAACCTGAAGCACCTCTTCCACAACATATCCCACTACCACATATCCCCCATCGTTCCCTTTAATCATAGAAGCATAACCATAATTTAAGTCCAGTTCTTTTTGCCACTCTATCCCCGGAGGAGTTTCTAATGAAGAAACAACTTGGAGAAAGCAAACTAAGATAATTATCGCTATAAGGACAGTTTGTTCCCTTTTCATTAAAATAGCAAACTAAGTTTTTTATTTAAGCTTTTGTACGGATTTTCACGACGGTTTAGTAGGTATAATCTCTCACCCTTCCTTATACAAAAACATCAAAACAGTTCAACGCCCCGCCAGAGCATTGAACTAAAATAGATCGCAGTTATTTGGTTTATGTAGCTGATTTAATTCTAAGGATTAATGCCCCCCCGCGAAGAATTAAATCTTCCTGCTATTCAAGAATCCTCAGTACTTGTATGAATAAAAAAGAGCAGTTAGAATTAGTCTAACAACTCAAAAGGAAGGGGATTAGCATAAATTTAACCAAAAACCCCCTGAGTGGTCACGAAAAGACCACGATGGGCAAATGCGCGGGCCGGGAATTGAACCCGGGTCATTTGGTTTCTTCAAAAAGACATTTGGAAGCCAAATATTCTGCCTCTAAACTACCCACGCATGAAATTAGATAATTTGAAGGGTTTTAAAGATTATTGTTTTTGAGAGAAACGCACCAGGAAGGATTTGAACCTTCGACCTTTGGGTTAGGACCCCACTGCTCTATCCAAGCTGAGCTACAGGTGCATGCGGAAGACAAGATTTGAACTGTGACACACACCTTAAGAAGGTGCTGTGTTATCCTGTTGCGTCACAAGAGTTTTTATCTTGTTTAAATGTTTAGGATTTGAGGAGCCTATTTCCTTCATCCACTTATCTAATTGTCTTCTCCCTTTTAAAGTTATTCTGCATTTCCCAAAATTCCTTTGTTGAAAATTCACCTTAAAACCCTCACTGATTAGGCACTCATATACCTGCCCTATTAAGATAGGTGCTTTCATTTCTATTGAAATACAAGGATATGCTTTTCCAGAGGGTGTTTTGTCTAAGTAGAAAGAACCATCAGTATCAAAAATCCCCCGGATAACATGTTTAAGTCTGTTATACCCTTGAGATGCTATCTTTTTACTAATTCTAAGATTAATCTTTTTTCCAATAGGGAATCCTAGCTCCCTGTTTAATTCTTCAAGAAAGCTTTTATGAGAAAAATTTATTTCTAAAGCGTTGTACTTCGGCTTTTCTTTTAGATATGCTTTTCTTTTAAACAGTTCTTGAATATTCATTTGACAGTATATAAGAAAATCTCGATCTAATTTTAAGTGGCCACTTATCCCTATAAGAAAGTTGATTTTTTCTTTATAGATATATTTACCTATCCATCCATCGCCTAATAAAATCCCATAAAACTCCAAAAAGAGAGGATTTGTGATATCTAGGGTAAAAGGTTGATTTTTTCTTTTAGATTTCTTTCCTCCTTTTGTTTGCCTCTTTCTTATTTCTTGTAAACCATATTTTTTAAGAATAATTTTATATGTCTTTTTCCCCCCTTCGATCATTCCCCAATTATCTTTTTGTTTATCTAAAATCTCTAAATTATCAAATATCTCGGGAGGTACAATCTTACTAGGGAAGTATCTGAGTTCTTCATATAACCAGTCTTGTAATGTTTTAAATGGAATCTTTAGTTGTGATGCGAGTTCCTTATAGGACCTGGCTCCGTGCCGTTCTTTTAAGAGATTAAATAAGTATTTTTTAGATTTTTTTGTAATTAATATTCTCATCGCTTTTTTAAGTAAAGATAGTTTTTATATTTTTCCCTAGACTTGCTGAGCTGTTCGGGTAAATCCTAAAAAGATCATATATTATTAATGTTATGTGGGAGAGAGGATTCGAACCCCTGAAGGCATAAAGCCACGAGATTTTGAGTCTCGCGCGTTTGACCGCTTCGCTACTCCCACTTAAATTGTTTACAAACTACAATTAAATTAATGAGAGAATTGCTGTTTTTAAGGTTTTAGAATTGAAAACAATAGGTTTTTAAACTGAGAAATTTTGTTATTATCAAGACGGCCATAGTAGGTTGGTAACATCTAATCCCATTCCGAACTTAGAAATTAAGCTTCCTACGTTTATGCTTGTACTGTTGAAAAATGGGAATGCATAAAGCTGTCTTACTTATTTTTTTACTATTGATAAATCCAATTAACATTTTAGAATGAGTCCTTTAGGCAATCTTCCAGTTCGGTCAAATTCTTCACGGATCTTTTCATCTTCTGCTAATCTTCTCTTGGTAGCATTTGAATCGATATAAATGCGAAATAACTCTTCGGAAGAAGGGCCGATTCCATATTCTGCTAAGCTTCCACAGATAACTAATTTTCCATTTACTATTTCATATTTCATATATTCCTGATAAAAAAACAGTTTATAAGAATTTAGATACTCTAACTAAAATCAGAACTTCTTGAACTTATTAATAAGTTTTAATGTGTCCGTCTGTCCAAGGAATGCAGCTCTGCAGCAATATCTTTCGACGCCTAGCTCATTTAAAGCTTCGTCTGAAGATTTTCCAGAAGCTATTAGCTCTTGGTATTTTCTATATAAATGTGCTATTGGCTTGCCGCAGCTGAAGCAACGAATGGGTATTATCATAGAAGAATTGCGAAATTTGGATATTTAAAGCTTGTGATTTTTGTTTAGTAGGACTAAATTGATTTTGAGACTAAAGATAATCACATTATCTAAAAAATATATAAATATTTAAAAACCCCTTTAACCAGATTTTGATAAAAGAGGGTAAAATGAAAAATTGTATTTATTGCAGGTGTGAAATTTCTGAAGGTAGCGTAGTTGATATTTGTAAAAAATGTATGTATCAGGTCTGGGGACCAAAAATGGCTGAGGCAATTGTGTCCAGTATGGAAAAAGAGAAGGAGAAAGGGAATATGGAACTGGGAAGGGTCAGTGATACAAATAATATCGTAAAAGAGATGAATAAACGGGGTTCCGTAGTTGGTTTTATAGATGATAATCTTTCCCGAGGGAATTTTAATAATTCTAGTGGAACAAGTGAATTTATTCAACTAGAGGAAGAAAGAGAGTTTATTTCCGGATAGGAAATAAATATGCTCTAATTTCACAATAGAAAAGGTTTTTAAATGGAATTTTTCTTGGTTTACTGTAATTAAGGTATTAATCTTAACTTTTAACTAGAAATTAACATGGCAAAGGGAAAAAAAATAAGGACGAAAGGGAAAATTAAGTTTAGTGAATACTTTAAAGAAATCTCTGACGGAGAAAAAGTAGCAGTAGTAAAGGAACTTGGAGTTGCTTCTGCATTTCCAAAAAGAATGATTGGAAAAAGTGGTATTGTCTCTGGTTCAAGGGGCAATTATAAAATCATTAAAATGCTTGATGGGAAGATGGCAAAAACATTTATAATCCACCCAATACATTTAAAGAAACTAAAATGATAATCGAACAAACACCTTTAACAATGGCTGAAGTGGCAGGCTTAGCGGGAGATAGCGATAAAGAAATTGCTTTTAAGACTTTTATAAAGAAATTTGTTAGTATTGATGCTGAGAGAGCCGGGCAGATGAAAAAGGAAATCGAAGATTTAAAATTACTTAAATTAAAACAAGAGCATATCGTTAAGATTGTTGACTTTATGCCGGAAGATGCTGTGGACTTGAATAAGGTTCTTCAGGATGCTTCGCTTGACCAAGATGAAATTAATAAAATTACAGAAATCATTAAAAAATACTAAGAAATATGGAAAAAGAAGAACATGCAATAATATTAGACTATCTACCCTATGGTTACCCATTGGAGAAGACCATGATGCCTATAGCTCAAGCTATAGGAAAGAGAAATTTCACTCTTTTGCAAATAGTGCCCAGACGAGGACTTAGTTTTGAACTGAAAGAAGAAGTCTATATTGGGGAAGGCAAGAGAGAAAAGGTTTTATATATCCTTGGAAGATTACCAAGAGAAAAGTTGACTGAATCAGCTAAAATTCAGTTACAGGAATTTATCGAGAAGACTGTTGGAGAAGATGAAAAAAGATTCATTGAGTTTTTTAATAAAGCTCAAGCAATGAATACAAGACTTCACCAATTTGAACTGCTTCCAGGCTTTGGAAAGAAGCATACAAAGGCCATCTTGGAAGCAAGAAAGGAAAAATCTTTTGAGTCTTTTGAAGATATCAAGGCAAGAGTTCACAATATCCCCGATCCAAAAAAGGCAATTGAAAAAAGGATATTTGAGGAATTAGTGGAAATACAGAGAACAAATCTGTTTATATCATAATGGAACAAACAAACAAACCAGAACATAAACAAGAAGCGAAAGAAGAAGTAAAGCTAATTAGAATACTATCTAAAGATATCCCTGGAGATAAAAAAGTTTTGATTGGACTTACAATGATCAAGGGAATTTCTTGGGCATTTTCAAATGCTATTTGCAAAAAACTTAAAATTAAAGAAGAAAAAAGGATTTCTGAACTTAGTGAAAAAGAAATTGAGACACTATCAGAATTCATTAAACATCCAGAGCTTCCCGTTTTTCTTTTGAATAGAAGAAGAGATTTGGATAGTGGGGACGATCTTCATTTTAATGGGGCTGACCTTAATCTTAGAAAAGAATTTGATATAAAGAGATTAAAGAAAATTAAATCTTATAAGGGAGTAAGACATACGGCCGGACTTCCAGTAAGAGGACAGAGAACAAGAGCTAACTTTAGAAAGAATAGAAAGAAATCTGGAGCTACTGGAGGTAGCAGGAAGAAATAATGGGAGATATAAAAAGGAAAAGAAGAAAATATAGCAGACCTAAAAAGTTATTTGACAGTAAAAGAATTGAAGATGAGAATAATCTTGCGTTAAAGTATGGTTTGAAAAATAGAAAAGAAATCTGGAAAGCTAGATCCGCTGTTTCAAGAATTAGAAAAAGAGCTAAAGGTCTTATTTCAAAGAAAGATGACGAAGAGAAAAATAAGTTTTTTGAAAAATTGAACAAAATGGGTTTTAAGGTAAAGGATATTTCAGATGTTCTTGCTCTTACTGAGGAAGATTGGTTGAATAGAAGACTTGAGACTTTTGTATTAAGAAATAAACTTGCAAATACCACAAGACAAGCAAGGCAATTAATTGTACATAAACATGTCGCAGTTAATGGTAAGATTGTTAATATTCCTTCTTTTATGGTTACTACTGATTTAGAGGATAAAATCTCGCTAAAGATAAGAAAACAAAAGGCTAAAAAAGTAAAGGTTGAAGAGAAAGGAGAAGAAAATGAGTAAGGAAAAAGAAAATACCGGCATATTGTATCTCTATACTAGTTTTAACAATACTATTGCACAGGTAACTGATTTGGCTGGAAATACAATTGCAAGAATTTCTGGGGGACAGGTTACAAAGCACGACAGATTAAAGGCAAACCCAACAATTGCTATGTTTATGGCGAAGAAAATCGCAGAGATGATTAAGGATTATAAAATTACTTCTTTATATGTAAGAATAAAGGGAGAAACAAATTCTACAGGGCCTGGGCCTGGTGCTCATGCTGTTGTGAGAACTTTGACAAAAGAAGGGTTTAAGATTATTAGTATTGCGGATATAACCTGCATTCCAAGGGGTGGGCCAAAGAAAGGTGGCGGAAGGAGAGGAAGAAGAGTTTAAAAACTAAAATTAAGATAAAGTAAAATGATAAAACTAATACAAAAAGATAATGAGAAGATGATATTTGAGACAGATATGGGCACTAGTTTAGCTAATGCTATCAGGAGAAGTGTTAATCAGATTCCAACATTAGCAATCAGTGAAGTGGATATTTATAAAAATGATTCCGCACTGTATGATGAGATTATTGCTCATAGGTTAGGTCTTGTTCCTTTGAAAAATCAGAAGTTAAAACAAGGAGATGTGGTTGAAATGAAGTTAAAGGTAAAAGGTGGGGCTAATGGGGCTGAGGTTTTGTCTGGTGAGCTTGGAGATGATGTTGTTTATAATGAGATGCCTATAACTCTTCTTGAGAAGGATCAGGAGATTGAATTGGTTGCTAAGGCTAGTGTTGGAAAAGGGGAAAGTCATGCGAAGCATGTTCCAGGACTTGTTTTTTACAAGCAAATGCCAGTCATTACAATATCAAAAGAAGGAGAAAAGCATAAAGAGCTTGCAGATAATTTTAGGGATGTCTTTGAATTTGATGGAAAATTAAAAGTTAAAAATGCATGGAAAAGTGATTTGGATAATGAAGATATGGAAAATTATCCTGGAGTTAGCATAAAATTAAGTGATGATTTAGTGTTTTCGATTGAGTCTTGGGGACAGATGGATGCCAAGGATATTTTTACTGAGGCTTGTAAAGCTTTGAAGGGTAATTTGAATGAAGTTAGTAAGCAGGTTAAGTGATTCTGTATTCTGAAGAACACATTTATTTTTAAATATCAAAATACTGATTTTGTTATGAATGAATTGGATGAAATTGCATGCAGAAGGATTGCAGAATGCAAATAGTTGTATAGCGGGGTAGTAGGAAAAGATATTGGTATTCCTGCAACAGTTGATCGATTGCTTGCAAATCAGGACATATTAGTAACAGACGGGACAGATACTAGAGAAGAAAAGATTTTTAAATATTTTTTTGTTGGGCCTAAAATTCCTGATGAGCATGGTAGAAATCAGGTAGATGGAGAATTAAAGAGGTATGTTGCATATAGAAAAGGAACTTCACCTAGAAATGTAAATGTGGGTATTGGAAATATTCTAGATTATTTAAATGATAATAAATTGCCTTTTTCTGGAAGGGTTGCTCTATCAATTGCAGATGAATTTGGCTTTAGAGAAGAATATAGTGAATCTGCAAAGGGAAGGCTGGGATCATAAATATAGTATTTTCTTGTAGGATACACATAAGGTCAATTTAATGAGCTATCTTATTTCTTAAAAACAAATACTTAAAAACAGGATATAATTGAGTTTTATATGAGGGAATGCCGGAGTGGTCAAACGGGCATGGCTAAGAACCATGTGGGCTTGTCCCTACGGGGGTTCGAACCCTCCTTCCCTCATCACTTTCAGGATTTGCAAAGCTTTATAAATACTTTAAAATAAGAAAATATATCTGCGAGTCAAAAGCGTTAGCAGGTTAATATCCTAGACAGGATAGATTTTTAATATGGAAATAAACAAGACACAAATTGAAAAAAGTAAATCAAAGATTTTCGAGTTTTCAAGCTCGAAGACACAAATTGAAAAAAGACTAAGAACGAAGACAGATTCAGATTTAGTTGAGACAATCATCAAATTAAAGAAGACAAATCCTGAAGCTGCGAAAGAACTTGCAAGACCAAAAAGATTATGGGCTAGTATTAATCTTGATCTAATTGAAAAACAGGGAAAGGATGTTCTTATTGCTGGAAAAGTTTTATCTCAAGGGGAATTAACAAAGCCCGTTAAGATTGTTGCATGGGGAGCTTCCGAAAAAGCAATGGAAAAAATGAAAAAGGCTAAGGCTGAATTTGTTCTTGTTATAGATGAGATAAAGAAAAATCCTGAATTAAAAAATCTTTTAATATTAAAATGAAAATCTTTATAGACGGAGAAAATGCAATAGTGGGAAGAATTGGCAGCGTTGCTGCTAAGGAACTTTTGAAGGGAAACGAAGTTGTAATTTTTAATGCTGAAAAAGCAGTTGTTTCAGGGAGAAAGGAGACAATAATGGCTAAGCTTATAACAAACAGACAAAGAGGCGGAACATCAAGAAAAGGGCCAAAAGTTTCTAGACTTTCTGATAGATTATTAAAAAGAATGATAAGAGGAATGTTGCCATGGGATAGACAAAAAGGAAAGGACGCTTTTAAGAGATTAAAATGTTATAATAGTGGTGTTAGGACTGAAGAAATTAAGAATGCAATAAAATTAGACCATAGAAAGCCATTAAAATCCATGACTATTAAACAGATTAGTGAGGCGTTACAATGAAGAGTGATTTAGTTGTTTCTGGAAAGAGAAAGACTGCGGTTGCAAGGGCAACAATAAAAGAGGGGAATGGAAAAATAACAATAAACAAACAGGCTATATCTTTTTTACCAGAATTAAAACAATTAGAAGTTATGGAACCTTTAATAATTGCTAATGAAGTTCTGGGAAAGATGGATTTTGATATTGCTGTAAATGTTACTGGTGGTGGTTTGGCTTCTCAGGTTGAAGCATCAAGGTTAGCAATTGCGAGGGCAATTGTAGAATTTACAAAGAACGCTTCTGTGAGGGCTGCTTTTTTAAGTTACGATAGAAATATGCTTATTGCAGATACAAGAAGAAAGGAAGCTTGTAAACCAGGTGATTCTAAGGCAAGAGCAAGAAGACAGACTTCTTACAGATAGTTTTTGTGTATTGGATTTATTCTAATAATTTGATTTGTTTTTGGGGGGTTAATTTCGAAGTTATAGTATTTTTATGTTGTTACTATAAAGTAACATATGAATAGAAAGGTTTTTATATTGATTTTAAGTTTTTCTAATATGAAAGGTAAAGAGATAAAACCATTGGGAGTAATTAAACGTGAACTTGGAAAATTAAAGATAGTTGGAACTCATTTAACTCTTCTTGATACTGGCGCGTTAATAGACTTACAAAGAGCAATAGAATCTCAACGGGGAGATGAGACTCTTTCTGAATATATTAGTTCTCTAAGAGAGGGAGGTAGTATTTTGGTTGCGCCCCTTACATTTACAGAAATTTCCAGGCATGCTAGTATGAAAAAAAATAGAAATCGAAGAGAAATATCTTATGAGGGATTGGGATTGGCTTGTATGTATCATACAGAATTTCTTTCTGCTTTGGCTAGTTTAGATCTTCCCACTCATGATTTGCAAAGATTGAGGAACAGGTTGCTTGTTTACGGGCCAGTATATGCTAGCTTGGGTGGAAGTGATGGCGCTTCTGAGACTGACCTTGAATTACTTTGTAGGGCTGCTGATTTTTCAACAATCCCTGATTTAGTGAAAAAAGATTACCATAAGCCTGTTGTTATTCTTTCTTCTGATGCACATTTGGTTGAAGGTACGGGGCTGTTAAGGGCAGAACAATATCCAGTACATTGTATTTCTACCAGGAGTGCAAAATGAATGAGCCTCCCTTTGTAAAGTATCCTTCTATAGACGAATTGGAAGGTGATTTTAATTTTGAACTTGCAGAGGTGTTTGAAAAGATTGATGGAAGTAATTGTCAAGTAAGAACTGGGGCTGGGAGGGTTTTTCCGGGAAGCAGGAGCCATTATTTAACCCCTCGAATGTGGGACGATCCTAAAAATCTTACTCCTGAAAAAAAATGGATGCCTCAATTTAAACGATGGGCTCTCTCAAATCCTGCACTCTATAAACTTCCTGAAGATGTAATACTTTTTGGAGAATGGACTTCTCCGATGAAGGTAGAATATCCTTCTGAAGCAAGAAATAAATTTTTTCTTCTTGATGTTGCCCTACTTAATAGCCAGGGAAAGTTCGAAAGGTTTCATGAATATGAAACAGGGGTAAACTTTTGCAGAGAGCTTGGCCTAAACGGGATTGGCTTTATGAACTTAATCCATTTTGGAAGAGTTAATAGAGCTCTTGTTGAAAAGCTGTTGGCTACAAAACAAGAGGATCAATTAGCTGTTGACGGGATGGAGGGGGTTGTTATAAAAGATTATTTAACTCTGCCCCAGACAATGGCAAAGTGCTTGGCAAGGCCATATTCTGAAATTGCTCAAAGTAATCTTTCTCCTGCAGAGAGATATATTACAATTCCAAGGGTAAGGAAGGCGTACTTTGCATTGATGGAGGCGCATAATCTAGATCCGCATAACATCACATCTGGAAGGCTGGAAAGAGAAGTTTTAAGCAATATTTCTAAAGAGCGTGGAGTTGATGCAGATAAAAGAGCAACAAGAAGAACAGTACAAAAATATCTTGAGATGATTGGAAAATAGTTTCAACGTTTCAACTTCTCCTTCAACTTCCTTTGGACAGCATAAAATATTTCTTGATTTATTAAATGTTCATGAGTCCCTTTATGAAGTTGGCCTGAAAACTTTATCTCACCAAGATAAGTTCTATTTTTTAGAATTTTTTTAAGACCGTTTACTGAAAGACCAAAGTTCTTAGACATTGAATTTAATGAATAATCTTTTTCTAAAAATGTCTTGAATAAAGAATGAACTTTAGATGCTTCTTGGTTTGGGACCAATTTTCCATCTATTACATCATAACCTAAAGGTGCTCGAGTCATTAGACTTCCTTGCTGTGCTTTTTTCATCATGCCTGATCTTTGCTTTTGTCCTGGTGTTTGGTTATACTTTCTAAAAGTGTCTAATGCTCTCCAGTCTAATTTTTCTTCTATATATCTTGAGAATAAATCAGGATTTTCGGGTACAAACTGACTGCAAACTCTGCAGAAAGGCTGGCCGTTGATTATCACTTCTTTTTTATCACGATAATTACATTTTATGCATGACATGAATTTTAGGAGTTAAGATAATTTAAAAATATATGTTAAATACTCTAAATGTTTAAATAGAATAATAAAATATTCTTGGTGTGGGAAAAACGCTTTATGTTGGTGGTGATGATTCCAACCATGCGGGAGATAGTACCGGCGAGTTTATTGTTGCTTGCTTTTCTTTTAATAGAGATGATAGTATTGTTCGCCCTTGGCCGAACACCAGAAATTATTCATTGTTTCAAGCTTGGATGAGAAGTCCTGAAAGAGATTATAGGTTTACAGTTAGAAAAGCGGAACAATATAGAAAGTCCGGATTAAATCTTCCGATTGTGCTCCCTTGTTTGATTTCAGATTTTCTTGAAACAACCGAGGATGTTGAACAAGTAAATGTTTATCTTGATGGTGCATTAAATGGGGATGCTAAACATCAATTGAGGGAGGAATGCCTTACATTCCCTGGTGTTAAGCATGTTGTTATTGATAACTTTTTGAAAAAAAGGCAATTAGACAGAAGGTCTGCTAGAAAATGTATACAAAAAAGACCGCTTTGCCCAAGATTAGTTTACATGGCTGATGTAGTGGCAAATCATTTGTACTTTACAAATAAAGGTTTAATTAATTTGATTAATGATAAAAAACTGGTTCGTGGAAATGGGTTATTTTAATGTTAGTTATTCGGTTAGCAGAGTTATATATTAAATTAAGCGCATCGGTGATCTTTATGATATTTCTGCCTTGTTCTGCAGTTGTGATAATCCTCACAGTTACACGCGGTTCCTGAGACAGCGCATAATCCGCCCTCGGCAGGGTCTCTTTGGATATCAGGGTCTCTTTGAAGATCACAACCTTTTCTAAAATTATAAGGATTTAATCCAAAGTTCAGGGATAGTTTCTCAAGAGCTGGATCTGCCATAGAAATAAAATGGCTTTGTGGTATTTAAGGATTATTGTGCTAATTGGAGAAGTAAAGAATTAAAAACTCTAAAAAGTTACTAATTAGGAAAGAGTTCTGATAATATTAAAATGGAATGGCAATGGCTTAAAACAACATGGCAAGAATATACTTATTAGATGTAACAAACAGAGATGGAGTACAGACTTCAAGAATTTGTTTATCAAAGCTTCAGAAAACTATGATTAATATGCATCTTAATGAGCTTGGGGTTTTTCAAAGTGAATTTGGATTTCCTACAACGAATCATGAGACTAATTATTTAAATGCTAATCTGGAGTTAGCTGAGCTTGGAGTTTTATCTCCAATAAGACTTGGGGGGTGGATGAGAGCAATTAGTAGAGATGTAGAGACTGCATTTACTCTTGTTCCAGCTATGAAGCATCTTAATCTATCAATATCAACCTCAGACCAAATGATTAGAAATAAGTTTCATGGTAAATTAGACAATCAATCTGTAATCAGAGAAATGATTGGAGCTGTAAAAAAAGCTAAACAATTAGGAGCAGAAAGTATTGGAGTTAATGCAGAAGATTCTTCAAGAACAAGAGGAGAATATTTAGTAGAATTTGCAATGGCTGCAAAAGATGCTGGAGCAGATAGAATAAGATACTGTGATACCTTAGGATGTGATACTCCTTTTAGTATTTATGACAAGGTAAGCCATCTTGCAAAAAATGTAGAAATGCCTATTGAAATTCATTGCCATAATGATTTAGGGATGGTTATAGGGAATTCAATTATGGGAGCAAAAGCTGCTGTTGATTCTGGACAAGATGCTTATATTAACACTTGCATTAATGGCATGGGTGAACGAGCGGGGAATGCTGATTTAGTTTCAGTTATTCTCGCTATGAAGTATGGTAGCGGAGTAGAAAGAGATTGCTTAGATAGCAGAGTTGATTTAAAAAAAGCATGGAAAACTTGCAAGTATGCTTCATATGCCTTTGATGTTCCTATTCCTATAAATCAACCGGGTATAGGTGAAAATGCCTTTGCTCACGAGTCCGGGATTCATGCTGATGGAGCATTAAAAGATAGGAAGAATTATGAATTATATGATTTTGAAGAATTAGGAAGGGGGGAACCAGAAGTGATTGATACTGGAAGAAAAATAACAGTTGGAGATTATTCTGGAATAGCAGGATTTAGAAGTGTTTTTGGTGACCTGAAAGTAGAATTTAAAGATGATAAAGAAGCTCATAATATCCTTGAATTGGTAAGATATGCTAATGTTCATAATCAAAAACCTCTTGTAAGTGATGAGTTAGTATTCATAGCAAAATATCCGGAGATAGCTAGAAAATTATTTACTATGACTCCTTGAGATGTTTAACTATGTTATGATAATATTAAAATGAAATTAGCAGAAATACTATACAATGAAATAGAAAATAGAGTTTTTGATTTAGATGATATTCAAACTATTGCTGAACTTTATGCAGAGGATGTTCAAATAAGAGAATCTAATAGAAATCCTAATACTCCCAGAGCAGAAGAAGATTTAGCAACTCTTGGAGAATATCATAGGAAATCGATGGGTTATCTTGAAAAAATAACAGAAGTTTTAACATTGTATGATTTCTTTATGAGAATTGTCCCAAATCATGATGCAATTTTTCAGCAAGGTTTTCCAGAACATAAAGATTACTTTGATTCATTAAGGCAAATCAGATTAGATATTCAAAGGGGGTTATTAACTTGCTTTGAAGAAAGTTTAAGAGGATAATTAAATCACAATAACAATTAAAAACCCTCAGTGATTATAAAACTAGGAAAAAGAGTTCTTGATAATATTAAAATGGAAGAATTAGAAGGAATGTTATTTAATGAACTAGCAGACGAGGTCATGGTTGTAGAATCTCTTAGAGATGTTGCTGCACTTTATGCTGAAGATGTTTTTTTAAGAGAGGGTAGGATGGAAAGTGAGCCAGTATTGCGTAAAGAAGATACAGCTGCTCTTAGCGATGCTTATGGAAAAGCCTTTGATTTTGTTGAAAGGGGTGTGGGTGTTTTGGCAGTATATAAGGCTTTTATTAAAATTGCTCCTAATTCTGATAAAATTTTACAAAGACAATTTTCAAACCATCAAGAATATTTTGAAGGATTAAGACAGGATGTTTTAAGGATCAGACAGGAGATGCTAGCAGATTTAAAAGAGAATTGGGAAGGAGAGGGGAAGAAATAAAAATCTACAAACTATAAAACAAAATGATATCATATAAAAACATAAGAATTGCAAGCACAGTAACAGCTGCTCTTCTATCCTTTGCAGTATCGTCTTATTCTCTTGCAAGTTTTTTTACAAATGACAGAGAAAGACATACAACCACAAGCAGAATATCTAGCCAACCAAGTGACCAAAGTAATCAAAGCACAATAAATAGAAGAAATCTTGCTGATGCAAGATCCTTAGAATGTTTTGCAGGAATTACGTATGGATTATGTGTTGGTCTTGGTGTTGGTGCTGGTGTTAATTATGGTTTAAAGAGAGTGGGGCGTGAATGATGAGGATAATAATACTTAAATACTATCAGAATATTAAAAAAAGATGGGTAATCCGAGTTATGCGCATGTAGAAGACACAGAACATTGGAGAATAACTTCTCAGCCAGTAAGAGAGTTAGGCTATGATAGAACAGAGTGGGCATTCTCCAGAACACTTGCTCTTCCTTCAAGCGGACTAATAAGTGTCGTGGCTAAAGAGGTTGCTAAAGTTCTTGATGGAACTTGTTTTGGAATATGTGGTTTTCTAGATTTCACACAAAAACCAGATCACCCTGGACCGAAGAGCGAAATTGCCCAAGATCAAAATATCTATGCTCAACTATTACTCTACCGTGCAGTTTTCATGATTAATAGGGGCCTAGTTATTCAAGATGATTTTGCTAGAGTGCAGGCATATGGCTTAGACCCAAATGATGTAAGTCTAAAAGGATATATTAATATAAAACACTCACTTACAGACCCTACTTCTCCAGCGTGGCAGTTAATTGAGAAGATTGATAAAATGAGAATTCAATCTTAATTTTCTATCTCCTTCTAACTCCTCGAACTTAATTATAGCAATAATTAAAAAGGTTTAATCCTATTTAAATTTGAAAAAGAGTTCTTGATAATTAAAATGAAACAAGACTTGAAAGACAAGATTCGGGAATATTCTAGAATGATTCTGTATAGTAATGATCTAGAAGCTGAGAATTTCGTTCAGGAAAATCCTTCATTATCTCAATTTGTTAAAAGATTTAATAAAAGGCTGAGGTATACTAAGTTAGAGAAAAGGGTGGAAAGCAGGGTTCTTTGCACTGCGAAGCTAATGGATCTTGGAGTTCCAAAAAATCAGGCATTAATTTTATCAAAAAATTTTGCAGATTCAGGAGATTTAGAGAAAATTGCAGATAGGTATCATAATCTGGCTGGGCGAGGGGTTTCACCTCCCGCAGTCGCAGCTATTCTATCTTATGAAGAAACTGCTGCAATGAAAATGCTTGATCCTTATACTGTCTCCTCAGAGTATCAAATACTTCGCTCATTATACTCTGAAGGAATAGCGTCAAGCGATCTTGACTTTTTGGAATTTGTATATTTATCCCAGTTAAGAGTATTGCTAAAGGCCGAGGACAGAAAAGAGTTTGTTATGGGATTAAAAGCTGCTAGAAATTCAGATGATTCTGAGGTATAATAATACTTAAAAAGGTTTAATTCATTTATTATTTATGGAATATTCTATTAGAATACCTGGATATTTTGGAAGTATAGACCAACAAGTCCTTGGAGTCAGAGCAGTCTTGCGAAGTTCAGGATATGATTCTACATTAACATCTGGAACAGAGAACGATGATTGGAGATTTAAAACCAGCAAGACATTAGATGATAGGACTGCTGATAGGCTAAGGCAAGTAACTGGGCATGAGCCTGTTGAACTTAGACTAAAAGCTTCTTAGATTGATTGAGCACAATAATACTTAAATAAACATATTTAGTGAAATAATCATGACAGAACAAATACCAAAATATTATTGTTGCGCAGATATTAAAGATATGACTTTAGACCAGGCAAGAGATTGCAGATATTATTATGAGGGAATCTGTCATCATTCTTTTAGAGATGATAGAGGAATTTGTTCTGTTATTGCAGCAGCTGAAGAAGAAGCAGAAGAAAAAGGGCAAAAACTTCCACGTTATTCAAGAGAATTGCCTCCATTGACTTTGGGTAGTTGAGAGACCGAGCCCGACTTTAGGAGGGCGAGAACGAGAAGAATACAAATCAATCATAAATCTTACTTCTATGTCCAACCCTTAAGACAGTTATTATCTTAGTAGAATTATCTAAGTCAACTATAGCCCTATAATTTCCAATTCTTAATTTAAATCCTTTAATATCTTCTAAATGTTCTAAAAAATGAAATGGATTTTCTTTGCATTGTTGAAGTTTGTCCCATACTCTTTGTTTAATTTCTAAAGGAAGATTATTTAATTGTTCAAGAGCATTCTTTGAAAATACAATATTAAACATAAAAATAAATAGAAAATTAATTTAAATAATTTAGCTGTAATTTTTTAATAGCAAATTATAATCCTAAAATCTTTTTTGCTTCTGACTCTGTATAAAACTCACCTTTTCTTACTTTTTCTCTTGCTTCATTAATCTCATTAATAGCTTTTTGACTTAATTTAGGATCTTTTTCACACATTTTTGTTAAGTAGATTAGTTTTCTTATTAGTTCATCATAACTCTCGCCCTTATGCTGCCTAAACTCATTAAGTTTTGCTTTTGTTTCTTGGTTTATTCTAACTGTTGTTTCTACCATATACCTTTGTATACATTTGTATATTTAAATCTTTTGATGCTTGATTTAGACGAGCCCGACTTTAGGAGGGCGATAAAATGTAATACAAAACCTTAAAATCTTGGGGTTTCTTGTTTTGACATGGCAACATACTCCCACAGCAAGATAAATACATTCGAAACATGCCCGTATCAGTATAAACTGCATTATATTGATAAGATAAAGCCGGAAACATCTACAACTATTGAGGCTTTTATGGGTGATATGGTTCATCAGACACTTGAAAAGTTGTATAAAGATAAGAAATTCAAGAAAATAGTTTCTAAAGCTACTTTAATAAAATTTTATAAAGATTTATGGGATAAAGAGTATTCAGATGATATTTTGATTGCTAAAGAAGATGAGGGGTTGAAAGCAGATAATTATAAAAAAATGGGAATTAAGTTTATTGAAGATTATTATAATAGAATGAAGCCTTTTGATCAAATAACTATTCTTGGTCTTGAAACTCAGGATAGATTAACTTTGCCTGATGGAAATTCGTGGCATGTTAGAATTGATAAGTTGGGGTGTGATAAAGAAGGTAATTATTATGTTTGTGATTATAAAACTAATTCAAGAATGAAAATGCAAGAAGATGCTGATGAAGACAGACAACTGGCAATGTATTCTATATGGGTTAAGGATAAATTTAGAGATGCTAAATCTGTTAAATTAGTTTGGCATATGCTTGCTTTTGATAAAGATGCTGTTTCAGAAAGAACAGATGAACAGCTTAAGGCTTTGCAGGAAGATGTTATGGAATCTATACAAAAAATAGAAGAAGCAACTAAAGAGGATGACTTTCCTACAAATACTACAAAGTTATGTGATTATTGCGGATATAAATCTCAATGCCCTTCATTCA
>Ga0268281_1000345_pt1 | contig 36029 bp, 46 predicted proteins | sample saktaG_10_FD_190134 | JGI IMG/M metagenome (GOLD analysis project Ga0268281, IMG submission 190134) | Saline water microbial communities from Sakinaw Lake, British Columbia, Canada - sak_2011_5_24_50m | ecosystem: Environmental > Aquatic > Non-marine Saline and Alkaline > Saline ...
TAATGAAATTTAATTATTTTTCTAAACTTGTGCAGCTAACTGCACGAATTATCATTCACAATTTGCGAAAGCAAAGTTATTATTCTAGGCTAGAAGATTGACTTTTGACGCAAAGCCTTTAATAGAGAATATGTTTTGAAATATTAAATTTATAAAATATTAAACATTATCCTAAGATAATATCATATCCGTCTTACAACCTAACATATGCTCCCTCCCCAAGCAGACACTAGTCAAAATAAAAATATATCCCGAAGAAGCTTACACATTACTAAAACCCTCAAGCAAAATCGGAAGCGATTTAATGAGCGGAGATTTTGCGAATAAACCTCAAAACAACAACCTACTGATTACTATACTTCAAAATCTCATCATTCATAATATTTAATTCAACCCCTGCAGCCAAAAACATTTCTTCAGACTCAGTTCCAGCATGATACCTCTTCTCACAAACAACCCTCTTAATCCCTGAATTAATTATCATCTTAGCACAAGTAGAACATGGAGTCATTCTGCAATACAAAGTAGAACCATTAATCCCCACTCCAAGTTTAGCAGCCTGACATATCGCATTTTGTTCAGCATGAGCAGTCCTAACACAATGCTGACTCTTACTTCCATCTTCATGAACCATAGTCTTCATCTGATGCCCAACCTCATCACAATGAGGCAGACCCTTAGGAGAGCCCACATATCCTGAAACTAAAATCTGTTTATCTCTAGCAATAACACATCCACTTCTTCCTCTGTCGCATGTCGCTCTTTTTGCTACCGTCTGAGCAATCTCCATAAAATATTCATCCCATGTCGGTCGGACATAAACCTCATTCTCTTTTTCCAAAACCCCTTTTAAAACTAAAAAATCTTTTACTTTCTTGATTAAATCCTCTTTTGTTGAGTCATTAACAACCACAAAATCAGCCATAGCAATAGGTCCGGCCTTTTCAATATTTTCAATTTCAGCATAATCTCTTGACTTTGCCTGCTCACCAGTCATAGGTCTATTCCTCATTTTCTCATCTATTTCTTTCCTATTTTCAAGCCTTTCATACCTTAAAGAAGGAGGAGAAGAAACAGCAATTACAATCATTTTATCTCCATAAATTTGTTTTAGATGTTTATATTCAGACCAAGAATATAGTCCATCTCCAACCACATTTCCTCTTGAGAGCAAATCATCAATTTTAGGTTTGTTTAAAATAGCGAAAGCAGCCATGCCATGCTCTTTCCTTATGTTCTCTCTTATCTTCTTTTCATTCTCTTCACTTGGTTCTAACCCTTGTTTCTTAACCTCATCAAGAGTAATCTGTCCAAACCTAAAAAATCCAAACCCCTTTGAAACAAGAAAATCAGAAATAACACTTTTACCTGCACCACACATTCCAACAATTGCAATAAACTTATTTTCCATCCTTCTCTAATTTTTCAATCTATGACTATTTATAAAAACTATGCTACTCTAGAATATATATTCAGTCAAACCTCATTTGAACATATTCATCCCCAGACTTTTTAATAACCGAATTAAAATAATTCTTTTCCTTATTCTTCACTATCTTATCAATAATTAAAAAGTCACTCGGAATAATCAAATGCTTTCTTTCATGAATGTTCACAAAATCAAACCACTCAACTTCGCCCTCATTTTTTTGGATTGCTTCAGTTGACTTTGGAATTAATTCGCAAACATGTAGAATAAAATGTTTTTTCTCGGTATCTTCAATAATATGTTCAGAAACAACAGAAAGATGTTCCTTAAATTCCGATTTTATTCCAGTCTCTTCTTCTATCTCTCTTAATGCCGCCTCTTCTAAAAACTCTTCTTTTTCAACTTTACCTCCAGGCAAACCCCAAAGCCCTACAAAATCTCCTTTTATTCTTTTTATTAACAAGATTTTTCCATCATTAATCAATGCAGAAATAACAACTGCCAAAGGTCTTTCTTTATTTCTTGTTCCAGTACTCCCAAATCCACCTTCTCCTCTTGACGTCTCACTTAACTCATCAACAATTTCTATTTCCCCGGCCTCAACCTTATTCAAAACACCCTGTGCAATTTTATCCCCCCCCCTAACCTCAAAATCTTTATCTCCGTGATTAATCAAAATAATTTTTAATTCTCCCCTATACCCACAATCCAATGTCCCAGGAGAATTAACAAGAGAAATCCCATTTTTTATTGCTAATCCTGACCTCGGCCTTATTTGCAACTCGCTTCCAAAAGGAATTTCAAAAGCAAGTCCAGTCCCAACAAGTCCTCTTTCACCAGGCTTTAAACTCAGATCTTCACATGCAAACAAATCCATCCCCGCATCTCCAGGATGCGCATACTCAGGAAGCTTCGCATTTTCATTTAACTTTTTTATTTTTATTCTCATACAATTTTACTGACATAGCCAATATATAAGTTTATTTAAGCAAAGAATAATCTTTAAAAAGTACCATTTTATAGTGATTACATGATAGACATACAAGAATTAAAAAGATTATACAACCCCGCCTTAACACTTTTAGCAAATGCTCGCATAATCTCAGAGAAAGTGCCCATATCTAAAGAAACGTGTTATTACATGCTCAGAATTCAAAAAAAAGGATTTGCGTCTGTCAATGATTATCAAACGCATCTAATTAAACGGAGGGTTAATCCTGAAACAAAAAGACTCTTTGCTTCAAGAGCGGAATATAAATTATTTTTAACAAAGAGAAAAATAAATCCTAAAACAAAGAGAAAATTCAAATCAGCAAGCGAATATAATGATTATTTGGCAAGACAGAGGGTTAATCCTGAAACAGGAAAAAGATTTAAGTCATACTGTGAACTCCGGGATTACAGGGCAAGACAGAGGGTTAATCCTGAAACAATGGAGCCATTTTCCTCCGATGCAGAATTAGATAATTATCGAATTAGGCGGAGGGTTAATCCTGAAACAATGGAGCCATTTGAATCCACTACTCAATATCAGGAGTACAAACTACAAAAACAGTTCAATAAGAAAAGATTCTGCCCACTTCCAAAAGCTATTAAAAGAAAAACTTGTTTGGATAATGACATAGAACGTAAAGAGCTCTGCAATCTTCTTTACCCCCTACTTGAGTTCCTTCCAGAAAGGGTAAGATATATACTAACCCAAAGATACTTCAGCAATAAGACCCATGAAAAATTGGGTAAAGGCCTTGGAATCGCTAAGCAAAGAGTAGGACAAATTGAACTAGCAGCCCTTAGAAAACTCCTTCCAAGAGCAAAACAAGTAGGCCTAGAAGATTTCCTTAAACTCTAATCTCCAACTTCTCACAATAAGGCTTAACAATCAACTTCAACTTCTTCAAATAAGCCTCAGTAGTATTCTTCTTCTGATTATAACTTTCATCAATAAACTTACCCTGATTCTTAAAACCTTGCAGTGCAAAACTTTTAATCTTTCCCCCAACCAATTCATAAACCCATTTAATCATCTTTTCAACATCCTCGCTCGAATGAATACCTTCAACAATTGTTGTCCTAAACTCATAATCTTTTAATAAAGAAACCATTTTAATCGACTCTTCAACCTTGTCTATATCCACCACGCCCGCAATTTCAGAATACTTCTCTTTTGAAGTCTTAATGTCCATAGAAACAAAATCAATCAATCCTTTTTCAATAAACCTTTTCAATTTTTCTGGATAACTTCCATTTGTATCTAATTTAATCAGATAACCTTTTTCTTTAACCCTCTTCAAAAAATCCACATTCAAAGTCATCAAAGGCTCCCCCCCAGTAATACATATTCCATCAAGATATTTCTTTCTTTTTTCTAAAAAATCAAGTACCTCCAACTCCGAAATATCCTTTCCACTTTCCTTTAAAACCAATTCAGGATTATGACAAAAACCACACCTAAAATTACAGCCAAATAAAAAGATAGTGCATGCAGTCTTACCGGGATAATCAATCAATGTTGTTTTTTGCAGCGCCTTAATTTTCATATTAAATACCTTATCTTAATTTTCATATTAAATACCAAACCCCTCAACTTATATTAATCTCCAAATATGTTTAAAAAAATAAAAAATAAAAAATAAAATCAACTAGCAAGGAAAGTGCTTCTATCCTTAAATTCTTCCTGCTTTCCTTCATTCCATTGCTGAACAGGTCTTAAATATCCAACAACTCTTGTATAAACTTCACATTTAGTTCCTTCAAATACCATTCTCACCTCCTTTTTCCTCTTTTAAAAAATCAACCTGCGCGATGGCTTCATTAATCTTCTCCATAATAGCTACCCCATTTTCATCCCTCTCAACATTATGCTCCTCATCGCACCTAGGACAATAAACATGCTCCCCAGCGATATATCCATGGATAGGACAAACTGAAAATGTTGGCGTAATCGTAAAATAAGGTAATCTGAAATTTTCAGTAACTTTCTTAACACTAGACTTAACAGCCTCCTTACTCAATCGCTCTCCAATAAAAGCATGGAAAACAGTATTATGAACAAAAACAAGACAATCTTTTCCCGCAAGATAATTGTGATTCTTTTTTGTAGTCAAGTCATAAAATAAATGGTCCTTAACCCCTATTTTAGAAGCTTCTTTTACCCTTACAACAGGAAGATATCTCTTCGCCCGATTAGATAACTCTTCCTTAATATTCAAGGCATTAACATTAATCTTAAGTTTATCTTTTATTAATGTCAGAAAATATTGCGGAACTCTTATTTTATAAGTATCCTTTTCATTTGCTCTTCCAGACTTCTTAAAATATTTACCCGTACTAATCCCCGCAATAGTAAATGTCTCTAAAATATCCTCCGCAAGTTTTTGAGAAATAGTAGAATACTCTAAATCTCCATCTCTCTTACTTATATGCCCATCACTATCAATCAGCCCCGAAATAAAAGAATAAACATTCTTAGAATTAAAATTATTTTTAATAAATTCCGGAATAGAAATACTATCCACTTTTTTACCAGAATAAAAGCCTACATTAAAAAAGAAGTCCAAAACCTCTTTCTTGGATGTTCCAAGCTCCTTTAATGCCTTGCTCCTTGAATCATTCTGAATAACACTTGCTTCAGCATTAAATTTCTCAGATAAAATTCTCTTTGCATTGTCCAAAGCCTTGTTACTACTACTAAAAAAGCGAATCTTATATTTTTTTAAGTTATTTCCGCCCCTATTGTCTACAAACTCAGAAATACATCCATCTCCGATAAAAAATCCGATAAGCCACATCAGATCATCATCCACTTTAGTTTTTCTATTAGCATAAAGATTAAACGAATTCTGAAGGATATAATCCCCTTTTTGTATTTCATCTGCTCTCTTCTCAATGACCTTATATTTATTGAGTTTCTTATATTTTTCACGACAAGGTTTATTATTCTTTATATGAACCGCAAAAGCCTTTGAACCATTAACTTTTCCATTACAAACCGGACAGAAGGATTCATGTTTCATTTTCTCAAGCACAAAAAAGGGATGCCAATCAGAAGTAACAATATCTAGATTTTTCTCGCCTTTTATATTTATTTTGTCGTGTTTTTGAACATCAATAGAAACAGCATCGGTCACCTCATCCCACTCACTTACACCCTTGAGAGGGTTATAGCTAATTACCTTGAGAGGTTTAAGCGACTTAAAGTTCCTGACAATTTCTTCTATTCTCATAAGCCCTTTATCAGTCAAAACACCATTTCCTTTTTCAATACATCCACCAGTATACTTGGTCTGCAACTCGTCCTGTAACTCTAAAGCCTCAAACAAATCCTCAGTAAAATTAACAGGCAATTGGGTTGAATTTGTATAATACGGCTCTGCATCTCTTTCCCCTACTGCTTTTTCATTCGCAACAATAATCTTTCCAAATCTCCTTTTATCAATTCTAGCAAACCTATAGGCCGTACTCTCTCCGGGCGTTGCTTCCAAATTGTAAATATTCCCTGTCTCTTCCTGATACTCCTCTAGTCTCTCCCTCATAAAATCTAAGACACGCAACGCAAAGTCTCTTCCAGCAGGAGTAGTAATATTCTCCCCGGGCATAAAATTAACAATAGACTCATTCATCCCCAGCAAACCAATAGTAGCAAAATGGTTTTGCCAATAGTGCCCAAATCTAGCCTTAACCTGTCTTAAATAAAACTTAGAATAAGGATATAATCCAATTTCGGTAAAATTCTCTACTGTTTTCCTTTTTATTTCCAAACTTTCCTTTGCAAGTTCCATTAATTCTTCAAGCCTCTTAAAAAAATCAGCCTCGTTAATAGAAACAAATCCTAGTCTAGGCATATTTATTGTAACAACACCTATACTTCCTGTTTGAGGATTCGCTCCAAACAATCCTCCGCCTCTTTTCCTTAATTCGTTTTGATCTAGCCTTAACCTGCAACACATACTTCTAGCATCTTCAGGGTTCATATCAGAGTTAACAAAATTTGAAAAATAAGGAATCCCATATTTAGCAGACATCTCCCATATTAAATCATATTCCGGATTTTCCCAATCAAAATCTTTTGTAATATTATATGTTGGGATTGGAAATGTAAAAACCCTCCCTGAAGCGTCGCCCTCAAGCATAACTTCCGCAAAAGCCTTATTAATCATATTCATCTCGTGCTGAAATTCGCCATAAGTCTCTTTTTGTACAACTCCTCCAATAATCGCAGGTTCACTCTTCATATAACTTGGAACTTTCAAATCCATAGTGATATTTGTAAAAGGTGTATTTCCAGTAATAAACACTTTTCCCTTCCTTCTCGCAATAACAGTTTCATTATCGGTATTAGGGCACCAAATAACCCCTGAATAATTAACTTTATCGATTTTTTGAATATAGGTCTCCTTATGTCTTATCAATCTTAAAACAAAAATAGGTTTGGTTCCAATTGTAGGATTTCTCTTAAGAACAGTAAAACCATAACCTGCATTAACCGCAATTTGCTGTAACCCATCAAGTATCTTTACATTTGTTGTCGCAATCTTAGAATTTTCAAAACCATCTGCTTTAATGTATGTTTCTAAGAATATTCTCGATTGTCTTTGGCTCATATTTAAAAGTTTTTCAGGAATAAAATTAACACTTGTTTTTGTCCCAAAAAAAGGATGTACAAATCTTGAAGATTCGGCATTTAATCTTATCATTTTTACAGATTGTCCCAAGGCAGGAGTAGAATCCTGTTCAGAATAATTTAAATTAAATCCCCGAAGTAAAGAAATTATCTCTTCATATTTAGAAGGATTTTTAATGGCAGACTGATAAATTGAAACTCTGCTTGAATGCCTATGTGAAGAATAATTTTCAACAGTACCTTCAGCAATAATCCACGCAAGAAGCTTAATCGCATTGTCATTCATCTCTATATCTTCATTTGAACTTTCTCCAGCAATAGGAATAATAAAAGGTGATTTCATCTTTTCAGCAATTTCAACTTCTTCCAGAACATATTCATTTGTCTGAAATTTCTTTCTTACAATCCGATGATTTGGGGAAATTAACTGGTCTTGAATCCTGTTTTTTAGATTATACATAATCCCATCATAATGCCTTGCAAACAAGTGCTTAATCGGCTTATTCTCAATAATTTTTTTCTGAATATTAAATGTTTTTATCGTATCTCCTTCTTCTAATTCCCCATAACCTTTCCACCCAGACGGAGTAAGTATCTCTGTGTCTTCTGACATACATTGAAATCCGACCCTGGTAGGAACAGCAAGATTAAAAATAAATTCTTGTAAAATCTGCTTAACTTGTGTATAATCCAGATTATCCTTCTTCACAAAAGGTGCAAGCAAAGTATCAAAGTTAGAAAATGCCTGTGCTCCGGCTGTTTCTCCTTGTAAAGTATAAAAGAAATTAACAACTTGCCCCAATGCAGTCCTCAAATGCTTCGCAGGTCTAGATTCTACTTTTCCCTTAACACCCTTAAATCCCGAAGTAATTAAATCCTTCAAATCCCACCCAACACAATAAGCACCCAAAGTTCCCAAATCATGAATATGGAAATCTCCCTGCTCATGAGCTTTTCTAATCGCTTCAGGATAAATTCTTCTCATCCAATAATTAGTAATTATCTTTGTAGCAATATAATTATTCAAACCTTGTAATGAAAAACCCATGTTAGAATTTTCCTTAACCATCCAATCATTAAATCCAATGTAATCCTCAACAGCTTCAATAGTATCAAACAAACCCTTTACATCCCTTAATTCCTGTCTACTCTTTCTGTATAGGATATAGGCCTTAGCAGTCTTAGCATGTCCTGATTCAATTAAAACCTTCTCAACCAAGTCCTGAACTTCTTCAACATCCGGAATTGCATTCTCACCATACTTAACATCTAAATGTTTTGCAACTAAATCAGCAAGTGCGTCTGCTCTCTGTTTATCATGCCCTCCAACCGACTTTACCGCTTTCCAGATAGCCTCTGCAATCTTCTCCTTCTGAAAAGCAACGACACTTCCATCACGTTTTCTTATTTTTTTCACCATATTCTTTATTGCCTCTTTTTATTTTGTTAGTTTTATTTCAAGTTTTTTAACTCTTCTTTAAAGTCATCAATATCCGCAAAGTCTCTATAAACACATGCAAATCTGATGTATGCAACTTTATCCACTTTCTTTAGTTTTTCCATAACTATCTGCCCTACCTTAGAGCTCTTTATGTCCTGATTCTTCGCAATCCTGTAAATCCTCGCTTCAATATCAGTCACAATTGCATCAATCTGATCAGATGTAAATGGCCTCTTCTGAAGATTTTTCTCAACCCCTCTGTATAGCTTGTCTCTATCAAACTTTTCTCGCCTTCCATCTTTCTTGATAATATTAAGTTCAACTTCAACTCTCTCATAAGTTGTGAATCTCTTCTCACACTTCAAACACTCCCTCCTTCTTCGAGTAATCCCCTGACTGTCTCTCTTATCAGTTACCTTTGTATCTGGACTAGTGCAATAAGGGCATAACATTTGATTTCTTAATTTTAGAGTAGATACAATATCTTGTATATTGCACCTCTTTTTAATACAATTCCTTGTGGGAATAACATATTAAAAATTCAGGCACTATTTAAAGATTTCTGTACTAAAATAGATAGTTTCTCATTATAAAAAAATATTTTTTTATTTTTCAAAAATGACAGTTACTTTTTTTAAGGGGTTTCACCCCTGAAAAATTATCCCTCAAATTAAAGTAGCTCTTCATCTTCATAGCACCTTCTTTCACCTTTGCAATATTCTTTTCATTAACCATCTCTTTCTTCGCATACTCAATTATAGGCCTGATTGACTGAATCTTCTCACCAAATTTCTCCATCCAGGTATATCTTGGAAAAACCCACAAATGAAACAAATTGTGATGTGTTCCTTCATCCTGAAAAAGACAAACCTCCGTGATTCCAAGCACATCTTTCATTCCTTTTCGTAGTTTAACAAGCAACTCAAAAAATTCCGTTCTTTCAGCTTCACTAAAGTCCAGCAGAGATATTCTCCCTTTTACAGAAGCAATAATAAAAAATCCAGGAATAGGAACATCCCAATCCTGATGAACATCAAAGTTTTCAGTAACTATTATTTTTTCATTTGGAAATAACATCTTAAGCAAAGATTAAGAGAGATAATAAATATTTCTATATCTTAAAACTTATCAGTAAAACACAAACCTATCACACAAATCCTTAACCTTCCCTTTAATATCTCTTCTCAAATCTTCATCATCCAAATTATGTAAAATATCTGCAATCCACTTTCCGATAATCTCCATCTCCTTTTCTTTCATTCCTCTTGTTGTCAAGATTGGCGTCCCCAATCTTATTCCTGATGGCTTAAATGGGCTAGATTTTTCAAATGGAATTGTATTTGCATTAGTAATGATCCCGGCTTCTTCCAGCTTCTCAGCTCCTTCCTTTCCCTTGCCTATTTCACCAAGGGTTTTTTCCAAATCAATAAGCAATAAATGGTTATCTGTTCCGTCCGAAACAAGTTTTATATTAGTCTCCATTAAAACATGTGCAAGCTCTCTTGCATTTTTCACAATCTGCTCGCTATAAACTTTAAATTCAGGTTTTAAAGCTTCTCCAAAACAAACAGCCTTACCTAGAATAATATGTTCATGAGGCCCACCCTGCAGACCAGGAAAAATAGCCTTGTCAATTGCACTTGCAAATCTCTCTTTGCACATTATTATTGCACTTCTTGGTCCTCTTAAAGTCTTATGAGTTGTTGTCGTAACAACATCAAAAAATGGGAAAGGGCTTTCATGTGCATTCCCAGCAACTAACCCAGCAATGTGTGAAATATCAGCCATAGAAATCGCACCAACTAATTGTGCAATTTCATGAAACTTCTTAAAATCAATTTTCCTTGGATAAGCAGTCGCCCCACACACAATCAACTTAGGTTTTTCTCTTAATGCGATCTCCTTAACTTTATCCATATCAATATATCCATTTTCATCTACGCCATAGTGCACAAAATTATACATTTTACCAGAAAAATTAACCCTGCTCCCATGAGTCAAATGCCCTCCATGTGTTAAGTCCATCCCTAAAATCTTATCACCTTTTTCAAGTAATGCAAAATAAACAGCCATATTTGCCGGACTTCCTGAATTCGGCTGCACATTTACATGTTCTGCTCCAAATAATTTCTTAGCTCTTTCAATAGCAAGTAATTCAGCATCATCAATAAATTTATTTCCTTGATAATATCTTTTTTTAGCATAACCTTCTGCATATTTATTATTTAATACCGAGCCGCATGCTTCTAATACGTCAGCAGAGCAATAATTCTCAGAAGGAATCATATTCAACTCATCCTTCTGCCTTTCTAATTCATTCTTTATAATTAATTCAGCTTCTTTATCTTCCATCTCTAAATCCCCGAGCCATTAGACCAGCTCTTGCTAATTCAAATGCTGCTTTTAATCTCGCATAATCATCATGATACTCATCAGCTAAAAAAGGACAAAATCTGCCAGTTATTGTTTTTTTATCTTTTCTTGGCTCAATTTTAGTAATTTGTATAGAAACAAAGTAATGCATCTTATTAGAATCCTCAATTGCATCTCTTGATTCATTAGCAAATAAATACTCCCCTGTTGAACTTGGATTTAAATTTGCACCCACATAAGCAACGGTCTCTCTCGATTCAACCCCCTGAGCAGTGTTATTAACTAAAGTAACTAAATCTCCAAACTGAAATCTTGCCATTGCTCTTATTATTCTATCTGCGTCCATGTCTACCCCCAACCTCCGTAAAAGATATCCTCTTCCCTAATATAGAAACAAGCTTTAATAAGTCTTCTTTAGCCCTATTAACTTGCTCAACAGTCTTGGCAGTAATATGTAATAATCCTTGTCCCTTATAATCTCCTCTTTTTACATCATCAACAATCGAAATAGTAGCATCTCCAAGATGATAAGCCTCTCCATGATTAGTATGAACCGTTTCTAGAAGCAAATCATTTGCATCATAATGCAACCCTTCAAGCACCAAAACAGCGATTTCTTTTCTCACCTTATTCAAATGATATGTTTGTGTTACCATCACCAATCAGTCAAGCTCTTCCGAGCCTCTGTTTTCTCCTCAGATTTTAATCTTCCTAATTCTTCCTGAGAATAATTACATACAATATACTTTGAAAGCAAAGGATATCTTTCTTTCATAATTTCATACATTTTAAATGCAATTCTTCTGTAAGAATCATGAGCCATTGGAGTAGTTCTTAATTTAATTAGATGATAAATTTCTCTCAGATTCATTTTAAGTAAAAATCTCTTTCTAAATCCTAAAGGCAATAAATACTGTGCCTGCACCGGATATTTCCTCGCAACTCTTTCATAAATCTCCTTCGCCTTTTCCATAGCTCTTTTATACTTCTCTTCACATCCAGCATTAATGATATCCTGAGGAACATCATACCCTAAATTAGTTGTAAATAACTGATTAGTCTGTGTACAAATCCTATGTCTCTGCAAATCCCTAAAAGCCCCGTAATCCATTATAATATCAAAAGTGAAATCATCATGTTCTAACTCTCTTAAAGGATTGTCAAAATTGCCCATATTTCCTAAGTAACCATCAATAACCGCTTCTTTTTCTTCAGTACCCATTGCCATAACTTTCTTGAAAATATTTTCAAAATCATTATCTGTATATTTGTAAATAATCGATGCAATTATATAATCCTCATTAAAAGGCCCTTTAACTAATTCAACCTTATCTCGTTTATCACTAAAAATTTCAAATTGCTTCACAATCTCCTTCATTTCATTTTCAGTCTTAATAATATAATTGCTTTTATCCGCAAATTTCAATAAAGAAGGTAAAACAACAGAACCCTCCCTCTTAAGACTCTCTCCAATTTCATTCAGTTCCTTCAAGGGATGCGATAATAATTTAGAAATTCCATGAGCTAACTCTCTTGCATTAACTGTCCATCCTAAACTTGTCTTTGTACAAGTAGGCAATAAATAACGAATAGCATCAAACCTTCTTGCTGCACAAGCCCTTTCCCACGCAGCCAAATTCGTCCCTTCTTGTAATGGCACAATTTTCTTAACATACTCCAAAACAGGAGCGTGCAGCTCTTCATAGGTCTTAAATAAAAAATCGATTAATCCTTTTACATCATTATAGAATTCAGAATTTTTCAAATCCTTATCGATATAAAAAGAACTATTATTAAAAGACACATATCTAGTTGATTTCTCACAAAAGCTACTCAGCCTATTATCCTCAATAACCTTTGTAGCAAGAATACTTACCCCTTCTAATGCGAGATTAACAACCGCTCCCTCCGAAATAGAACTATGCCCATAACCCAAAACCCACTTCTCCATAAACTGAATTGCTTTCTCGGTTGCATGTTTTGTTGCAATCCCTCCAGATGTTTTTCTAATTTCCTCAACAAGCATCTTAAAATTCTCTTTATCTTCTTTTAATAATTGTAAAAATCCCTCCCTTAATCCTTCCTTGCTTCTACTATACCTTCCTTGCATCAAAGCCCATACTTCCGGATGAAAATTCTTGGCAGCAAAAATCTGTTTATCCGAATTAGTAAAAAAATAATCCAAAACAATTCTTTCATCCTCCTCATACTTAAAGATAAAATCTAATTTTTCCCATAATTCATTATGGATCTGTTCCGGTGTTTTCAATGAATTAATAGTCCCATCAGGAGCACAATCGATTTTAATCCATCCAAATAAATCAGCCAACTGCAAATAAGATTCGGCGGCATTTCTCAAATGTTCCGGATTCCCTTCATGTCCGTCCAATTTTTCAGCCCCTGGATGAAATTCAGATTTCCTTTCTCTCTTCTTCATCAATTCTGCTGACACCAAAGGAGGCATATATAAAAAAATAACCGCATCCGGTCTTGGAAGTAGAAAATTTCCGTACTCTAATTCAGAATTCCATTTGAAAAATTCTTTCCTTTTCTCACCATCTCTAATCTTACCTCCTTGATGCCCCATATTAGACTCCACATACCTATCCAAAATAGTTACATCCTTCTCATTCAAAGATTTTTCAATAATAGGTTTAGAGGCAAATCTGTCTTCCGCATAAAACAAAGAAGCAACCTTAGCTGGAATTTCGTTTGCAGGTCCAAATTCATTATCTAGATATCTCCTAACAATCTTCCCCGTAGGGGTTGAATAATTTGGAAAATCAAGAGTTGCATTGGTCTTTCCTTCCCCATTCAAACGCTCAATTAAAAGATTAATTTGTGTAGATTTTCCAGAACAGTCAGTTCCCTCAAAAACAATCAGCTTTCCTTTTTTCACGCTTCTATTCCCCTCCTTCTTCATCTCCTTTTCTTTCTCATTATCCATAAAAACAAAACATCATCCCATTATTTAAAGAAGTATATACTTCAGCATATATTTTAGAGTTTATATTAAACTAGCCTACCAAAAACATGTTTAGGTCCAAAGTTACATCCTTCTTTCTTACATCCTTTCCCTTCTCTTGTGCAATACGGTTCTGTTAAATTCTTAAGTCCTGGAACAAACATTGCTCCAGTCTCTAATATATCCCGAGTAACAAGGGTAGTTTCTAATTGAGCTAAACCGCATATTCTTTCATCAGATTTCATAGCTAAATATTCAATATTGCCTCTTTCAGCAACACCAAGTATCTGCCCTTGAGGGAAGTCCGTTTCCGCAACGAACTCTAAATCCCTAATCCACTCTCTTTCTTTACCAATATGTTGAACAATAGGCGGAACAAAGAAACCTAAAGGGGCTCCTAATTGCCATCCGTCAAAAAAATGATAATCAATAGTTCTGTGCCTGTGAGCTTGAGCAATACTAGCCATGCTTTGTTCAACATTGACAGCATAAATATCCTTAGAAAAAACCTCTTGGACCGGATTTCCAAAAAGATTCATATCCAATCCACCTTTCATTTTCAACCGCTCATCATACCATCTCATAAAATGCTCAGCTTCTAAAAATTCTTGCATGCTTTGAGCTAAACTTCTTTTAAACAAATCAGAATCTTCCATATGTTTTTCAACAAAACCCTTAAACCAATTTATCTCAATACTAGCTTGTCTTAAACTAATTGTATGAGCCATTTTAGTCGGAGTAAACACCGAGGTCATATATCTTGCATTTTCCTGTGCTAGTTTTTGTGCCTTAGAATCTCTGTCTTTAGTTTCAGGAAGAATACTAACAATTGCAGGAGTCAATATCCCCATCCACCCATCATACAATCTTTTTTGCGCTTCAGGAACATCTTCCATAACAGTATATCTTGCTGATTTCTCACCGGTCGCACAAACCCTCTGATTATTAAAGACCATAGCCATTGCCTTAGGCAAACCATCAAAGTAAAAAGTAATATTAAAATGATCAAATGGAGAATGATGCCCTAAATCAATCAATCTTTTATCAGTAAGATTAGGTTTGTAAGGTTCTTTTAAAAGTTCGTCCATGCTTTGAGGAGCATAACAAACTCTAGCCATTGCTTGACAATATCTTTTCGCTTCCTCTAACGTTTGAATTCCATTTGTAGTTCCTGGAATAGATATTTTCATCCCATCCTAACCAGAAAACAATTAATAAACATTATTACACTTCAAACTATATATCAACCAAATCACTTCAAACAAGCCCAGATCCCACAAGCATTGCAAACATCTCCACGACAAGGCTCACCACATACAGAACAATAATTAATTCCTTTATCAGACTTCTTCTTCAGCCCAGGAATAACCTTTTGAAACTCAGAAACAATCTTTAATTTCTCCTTATCATCTAAATTCAAATCTTCCATCCACTTCCTTGTTTCAACCCTATAAGTTCCAAATGCACACGGACATTTATCATACAAAATATCAAACTTCTTTTCTTTTGCATACTTCCTAATCTCATTTTCTGGAACAAAAAATAAAGGCTTAACTCTTTGTGCAAAACCCTTTACACTCTCCCCCCCAGTCAAAGGAGTTGAATTAATCCCCAGTCCAAGATTTCCTTTTAAAAAATTCATTAAAACAGTATGAACTTCGTCATCTAAATTATGCCCTGTAACTAATTTATTATATCCAAGTTTTTTCGCATATTTATTTAATATCCATCTTTTAACAATACCACAAACACTGCATCCAGTCATATTTTTCTTTTGCTTTACAACTGATTTAATAAAACAAATACCCTGCCCAAATTCCTTTTTCATATCAACCACATTTAACTTCACACCAAGAGAAGAGCAAAACTTCTGCATATTTTTCAAATGTATCTTACTCCACTCTCCAAGATATAAATCAATCATTAATCCAGAAACATTATACCCAAGTTTATGTAGAATATAAAGCACAGTTGTAGAATCCTTTCCACCAGATAAAGCAACAGCTATCTTATCCTTTTTATCCAGAAGTTTATATTTTTCAATTGTTTCTTTTACTTGCTTCTCTATGTCCATATATTAAGAATAATAAGAGAGTTTTTAAAATTATCAAAACACAGCCCGATATCCAGCAGCAATAGAATAATTTAATTTCCAAAAGATTATGAACAAATGTTTCATAACATTTATAAACCTGTTAAAATAAACCAATTTATGGCAGAAGAACAAGCGCAAGAAAAACATTCTAGAATTAAACATCATGCTAAAAAAGTTATAAGTAATTATTGGGCAATTGCAGCAATTATTCTTGCAGTTATTTTAATTGTTACCTTGGCCTGGCCTTCTGGAGTTAGTAAAAATAAAGCGGGCCAAATTACAACTGAATTCTTATCTAACTATTTTCAACAACAAGGAGTTGGTGGTGTAGTGACAATCACAAGCATAAATAAAACTTCAGGTATATACCAAATGATATTTGCTGTAGATGGTACTCCTAGTGGAATGGTTACGTTATCTAATGATGGAAAATATGTTGGTCAAATGAGCAAAATAACCCCTGATGAACAAGACACCCAGACTTCTCCAGATAATACTCAAACTCAAACACCCCAAGACTTACCAAAAGCAGCCAAACCAACAGTCGAATTATTCGTAATGGCCTATTGCCCATACGGAACACAAATTGAAAAAGGAATTATTCCCGTTGTAAACCTATTAAAAGATAAAATTGATTTTAAATTAAAATTTGTATATTATGCTATGCATCCAACTTCGGGAGAAGTTGAAGAAAACACAAGACAATATTGCATTCAAAAAGAACAAACAAGCAAATTTATTCCTTACTTAACTTGCTTCTTACAAGCAGGAGATTCAGCTTCATGTTTAACACAAACAGGAGTTAACCAAGCTCAATTAAATACTTGTTACAACGCAACAGATAAACAGTTTGACATAACTACAAACCTAAATGACAAGTCACTATGGCTATCCGGTTCATATCCAAAATACAATGTAAACTTAGAAGACAATAATAAATACCAGGTTGGTGGTTCTCCAACATTAATAATAAACGGGCAAGATGCAAGCACTGGACGAGATGCTGCTTCATTACTGGATGCTATCTGCTCTTCATTCACAACAGCACCAGCAGAATGTTCAACTCAACTTTCATCAGCCCAACCAGATCCAGGATTTGGAGCTACAACATCTGGAACAGCAACAGGGGCAGCAACAACAGCTACCTGCGGATAATTATAAAATGAAAATTTCTGAATTACAAGCCGGCCAGGGAAAGATTGACATTGAAGTTGAAATTGTCTCTTTAGATGAACCAAAAGAATTTGAAAAATTTGGTAACAAAGGAAAGGTTGCTAATGCTATTGTAAAAGATGATTCGGGAAGCATAAAGATGTCTTTCTGGAACAATGATATTGATAAGATACAACCAGGAATGACTATAAAAGTTACAAATGGTTACTGTTCTGAATTCAAAGGCGAGAAACAGCTTTCAACAGGTAAGTTCGGCAGTTTTCAAGTTTTGTAAATCATAAAACATTCTTATTAATTTAACAATTTAAAGTGGAAAATTAAAACAATTTCCATGATTTTGCCTAGCTAAATGTTCCTGCTGTTCTCTTATGAATTTCATACTCGCATTTCCAACCTGGCTATTGACTATCTCCCTTATTTTTTCAATAGGCATATTAAATCCCAATTCATTTAACATTTCAGCACAAGCCTTACCATCTCCTTCAAATACTCTCTCAGAATAAGGATCTAATCCCTGCACCAAAGACTCCGCTAACCTAAACTTACCATAACCCAATTCATAACCTCTTAATGAAGAATTAAAATCCGGATTTTTAAGAAAATCAGATAATTTCATTAATCTCAAAAACTTATATTCCTCCTCTGCTTCTTCAATACTTAAATAAGTATGTTCATCCTGGCAATTAATCATCCAAGGAACAAACGCCCTATAGCTATCAACATAACAATTTGGAAATACTGCATGTAAAACATCTCTTGGAGAAGCCTCAACAACAACTTTAGCAACCTCGTCATGTTCTCTCAAACCAACATAATGCCCCTGCCTATCAATAAAATTAGGATGATGAATACAGGTAATTAGTGTTTTCATAAATATATAAAAAAGAAGAACTTAATAAATATTATTATACTAAACATCAAACCATCAAAGGCTTATCCAAATACTCAATCTCATCAGCACTCAATTTCAAATCTTCCCGGATCTTTTTATTCTTCAAAATCTGTTTAATCAATAGAAAATCTTTCATTGCTTCCTTAATAGAAAGATGACAATGCTTAGCATATTTAATACAAATAGTCTTCTTCTTTGCAGCTCTTTGGTTTTGTAACCATATCTTTAAAATTCTTGATGGCTTCTTGTATCCAGTCCACCCACTTCTATTATACTTCTTAACACCTGCAACACCCGCACCAAGTAAGAAATACTCATAAACCATAAACCTCCAATGCTGCTGTCTATAAATCCTTCCCCTAAAAACATCCGCTCGAGACAATGCATCAAAAGCATTGTTCAGTTCTTCCCCCTTGTATTCTAAAGGAATATTCTCTTCAATCCACAAAAAAATCTCATCAATAGGCATACTAACATCATCAAAAATTTTAATCATCTTCTCATCAATACTGGCAGTCTTGAAAACATACTGCAACGACTGGAAAATACTCTGCTCTTTATTTCTCTCTCCAACCTCTTTCATCAAATCAGGATTATCCATCTTAGACAAAATCTGTAAATCATTTATAGCAGCCCTTATATCTCCTCTTGCTTTAATGGAAATAGAAGTCAAAACATCAGGATTGACAACACATTTCTCCTTATCGCATAACTTTTTCAAGATATTTAATATAACCTTATAATCAACATCCTTTAATTGAACTAACTCTCCCTTTTGCCTCAATAAACTAAATTTCTGCTGCCATATATCATTAGCAGTAAGAATTATAGGAAATGAAGTCTTCTCAATTAAAGCCAAAAGCTCTCCTAACCCTCCCCGGTCCTTTACAGCCGAAACCCCATCCACCTCATCAATTAAAATAATTTTATTTTTCTTAAACAAACTTCTTTGTTGTGAAGCAGGACCTATAACTTCCGCAATTTTTTGTTTATTCCTTAAATCCGAAGCATTTAACTCTAAAATTTCAGCATCACTTTCCAATGCAATAGCATAAGCTAGTGATGTTTTTCCTGTTCCAGGCCCACCGTGAAGAATAACTGCTTTTTTCTTTGGAAACCCTCTTAAAAATGCCTTTACCTTATCAATAGCTAAATCTTGTCCTTGAACATCAGCAAAACAATTAACTCTATATTTCTCACACCAAGGGATATTGTCTTCGTTTATCATTTTTTTGCGCCTATTTGCGTTTTAAACATGGAACTACTAATTAGATGCTGCGTTTTTTGAATATATTCCAAAGGAGTCAGTTCATTAAATCTAAAATTATCTGTAGGAGCCCCACCCACTCTGAAATAACCATATTTTCCGTCACTTGTAGCAAGATATAACTCAGTCACATTTTCATCTATAGGTGCAACAACAATATTTGCGATTCTTGCAAGAACACTCTCTGTAACCCTTTTCGCAGCGGGTTGCTTATCTGCCATTTACTTCCCCCCTTGTCCAGCCACAACAAACCCAGCTAATAAAGCCTCTAATTGAATAAACTCGTCACTCCCTTCAACCAATCTAAACTCAACTTCCCCCGTCTTTTCAGTAAGTCTAACTTTCAAAGCATTATCAATAGGCAAAGTCCATATTTCCTTTTGAATCGCCTTAATAACATCCTGCCCAGAAATGGATTCTCTTAACATAATGTCCAATAATTTTTCTCTTGCATTTAAAAAATCGCCAGTCAAGGCATAATCCAAAACTACCTTGATATCCGAAGGTTTAGCATGAGAAACAATAGTATTAACCAATTCAGGAGTTATATTCGGACTTATCGATGCTGTCGCTTGAATAAGATTAATAACTCTTCTGCAATCTCCTTCCGAAGCCTCATACAAAACATCAAACCCCGGATTAGTAATTGATAACCCCTCACTCTGAGAAATAAAATCAATTCTCTGTTTGATCTGATTTTTAGTTAATAACTGAAATCTAAAAACAACACATCTTGACTGAATAGGATCGATAATTTTAGAAGAGTAGTTACAAGACAAAATAAATCTACATGTAGATGTATAGTTCTCCATTGTCCTTCTTAATGCTTGCTGAGCTTCCCTTGTCAAAGCGTCTGCCTCGTCCAAGAAAATAACTTTAAACGGAACATCCCCCAAGGCCTTAGTTCTTGCAAAATCCTTCACTTTTTGCCTTACAACATCAATTCCCCTTTCATCCGAAGCGTTTAATTCCAAATAATTATCTCTCCAAGTATCACCAAATAGCTGCCTTACCACAATAAGTGCAAGTGTTGATTTTCCAACCCCTGCAGGTCCTGCAAATAACAAATGAGGAATATTCATACTATTAACAAGGCTCTTAACCCTCTTGACAATTTCTTCCTGGCCAACTACATCCTCAAATTTCCTCGGCCTATACTTCTCAGTCCATACCTCTGTTCCACTCATTATCACAAAAGATAAATTTGGTTTATAAGGATTTATGTGATTAGAATATAATAACAATGTGATTTCTAGAACTATCTACTTCTCTTCATTTTTCTCTTTCTTTTCTCTTTCTTAAGCCTTTTTCTCTGCCATTTCCATCTCATCTGGCCTTTCTTCTTCCATCTTCTGCTTGATCTTTTCATAAGAAGATATCAAAAAATAGCTTTATAAAACTTTCCAGAGGGCTTTTATCCCCTATTATAAAGTTTTTTAAATCCCTGTTAATCCATAATTACAACAAAAAGCCCTATAGTCTAGCGGTCAAGGATGCGAGGTTCTGGGCCTCGTGACCCAGGTTCGAATCCTGGTGGGGCTATTTCTTTCCTGTCTATCCCAAAACCTTTATACCATCTAGCCGATAGGTAATCATGAAACATCTAATAACTAAATCAAAAGACGGAACAATAAAGATAACCTTCAATGAATACTCTTCAGTAATAATTCCCACAATAAATAACAAACATTCCGTTTGTGTCTCCTGCCAGATTGGATGTCCAATAGGATGCAAATTCTGTTTTTCAGGAAAAACTAAATTTAAAAGAAATCTGTCATCAGAAGAAATCATAGATCAAGTAGAAGCAGCAAACAAAATAATAAGCAAAAACCCCGATTCGGTAGTTTTCATGGGTATGGGAGAACCATCCCTTAATCTAAAAAATGTTTTAGAAGCAGCATCAGAAATAAACACCAAGTTTAATGTCTCTCGCAACAAGATAACTATATCTACCTCAGGCCTACAAAACCTAAACACCTTACTAAATATCCCATTCAACATAGCAATTTCTCTTCACTCTCCATTTGACAAGATAAGAAAACAACTAATTCCAGGAGCAACCTCCGTAAGAAAAATAGTCAACTTCTCAAATAAATATCTCAAGAATAAAAACAACAAAAAATACATTATGATAGAATACGCCTTAATAAAAGACCTAAACGATTCTAATAAAGACCTAAAAAAGCTCCTTTCACTAAAATGGCCTAAAAAAACAATATTTAACTTAATTGAATTTAACAGCCTCAACGGATTTGAAAAAAGTGAGAAAATTCTTGAATTTAAGCAGAAAATAATCCAAGCAGGCTACAAATGTTTCATCCGAATGTCCAGAGGAAAAGATATTAAGGCAGCCTGTGGAATGCTTTCAAACCAATAGTTATTTATAACAAATTAGCCTTATATATCTATGAACCCAATTGAAAAATTAAAGAAAGAGCACGAAGATATAGAAAGGGAGTTATTAGAGCTAGATGAGATAATAAAAGCAGAAGAAATAAACTATCCCAACCTCGTTCATGTCCTAAGAAATCTCCACGAACTCTGGAACTGCCACGAATTAAGGGAGGAAAGAATCTTCAAAATATTTGAAAAAGAAAGAATAAAAATACCTGTTGAAAAAATGCTCTTTGAACATGAAGCATTGAGGCCGCACCTTGAAAAAATTAAAAAAGCATTAAACTCTTCAAATGAGCTAGAAACAAAAATATCTCTCCATACAGATGCAATAATTATAATTGAAAAATTAAGAAAACACATCGCCTTTGAAGACGAAGTCCTTTATACAATTGCAGAAGGGGAATTTACACCAGCAGAAATAAAAGAGATGGAAAAATACATCTAAACATTTATTAATCATATTTTCATAAGAAAACAATGATAAACTCAATTCTCATCGGAGACCGAATTTCAAGTAACTCGGAGGAAGCAATAAATCTCTTTTCGTCCCAAAGGTTTGGAGAACAAGAAGGAGAAAAGATAACTTACTCTCTTCCAGAAGCACTCTTTTTAGTTGAAGATAAAAAGATGGAAATATCAGATTATAAAAATAAAAAGCTCTCCAAAAAAGAAGTGTTAATGAGATTTGAGAAAATTGATAAAAAATTCCATACAAAGTACATTGTATTCAAAGACCTAAGAAGCAGAGGCCTAATTGTGAAAACAGCATTAAAATTCGGGGCAGAATTTAGAGTATATGAAAAAGGAAAGCAAATAGGAAAAGACCATGCAAAATGGATACTCTTCCCAGTTTCAGAACACAACCAAATGACCTGGCACGATTTTTCATCAAAAAACAGAGTAGCTCATTCAACAAAAAAGAACCTTCTCATCGCAATAGTAGATGAAGAAAACGATGTTTCTTACTACGAAGTTAAGTGGGTTCGGCCTTAAATTTTCTTATTCATTATCCACCGATTAAGATACATAAAAGGAATATCAATAACCCCGACTATCCATTTTAAGACCATAACTCCAAAAATCAAAGGCAATAATGGTTGAACCCCATAAAATGCTATCGTTACAAAAATCAGAGTATCCACAGCCATGGAAGGGATACTTGAAAGAATGTTCCTCATCCATAAATGTTTTCCCTTTGTAATTTTTTTAAACCATGCAAAGATATAAGCATCTAAGTTCTCGCTAATTAGGAAAGCGATCCATCCAGCAATCATAATTCTAGGAGCAAAACCAAGAATCTTAGAGAATATCTCCTGATCACCCCAGAAAGGTGCAGGTTCCAAATAAATAGAAATTAAAATAAAAAACGCGGTTGCAATCTGGCTAACAAACGCAATTAAAATCATTTTCTGGGTCTCCTTTCTCCCAAACCTTTCATTAACGATATCTGTAAAAAGAAATGTAACTGCAAAGATGATTGTAGCTGCTGTTGCATAAACAGTCATAAAACTAAGGTTAAAACTTGCTATTTTATATGCAAGAATATTACTCAATAAAACAAAAGCAACATACAGTCCAATAAGAGCGTCAGGCTTATTATACCTTCGGATATACCACGACCCAAATAATGAAAAACAGGTCACCCCTATAATCCACAATATTAACTCTATCATCTTAATCTAAACATAGGGCTTTAGTTATTTAAATATTAAGTTAATCACCAAACCCTTAAAAACTACCACACCTTTCAAAGACTATTATGATAAATGTTCAAGAAGTAAAGCAGAAAATACTGAAATTCCTAAATGAAAAAGGTCCAAGCCTCCCAATTCATATTGCTAAATCGATCGAGCTTTCTACAGTTTTTTCATCAGCCATATTATCTGAATTACTAAACGAAAAAAGGATAAAAACATCTTCAATGAGAATCGGTTCATCTCCACTTTACATGATTCCAGGCCAAGAACAGCTAATTGAAAAATATGCAGAAGAAAATCTTACAGGAACAGAAAAAGAAGCGTATCTAAAATTAAAACAAAAAAAGATATTAGACGACTTGAAACAGGAACCGGCAATTAGAGTTGCCCTCCGCGGAATAAGAGATTTCGCATCTCCAATAAAATACCAAGAAAGATTATACTACAAGTACGCATTCACACCTACAGAAGAAATCCAGAATATGCTCTCCCCAGATAACTCTCCAAATGAAAAACCGGCAAGACAGGAAATAGAATCAAGAGAGATAAAACATGAAAAAACAAATCAAAAACAAATAAAAGAAATTAGAAAACATGAAGAGAGACAACTAAAATCAAAATCAAAGAAAACAAATCAAAAACCAGACAAATTCCTCACAGAAATCCAAGAATTCCTCAACTCAAAAAACCTGCAACTAATAAGCATCGAATCCTTTGATAAAAAAGAAGTAGCAATACGAGTGAAAAACAGTGAAGAATTCTTGCTTTACGCATTCGATAAAAAAAGAATAAATGAAAAAGACATTCTAAAAGCTAGCAAAAAAGCTTCAGAACTCAAACTTCCATATTCCCTCCTATCAAAAAGCGAAACGCCTAAAAAACTCTCAGATACAATAGAAGCCTTCAAAAAACTCACAGAAGTTTACAAGATTTAAACTACAAAACAATAAACCTTAAAAACCCCCAAAACCCTCTGATTATATGGGAAGAATAAAGTCAACACTAGTAAAAAGAACGGGCAAACAGCTTATAGAGCAGTCTCCCGAATCCTTCAGCTCAGATTTTGAACAAAACAAAAAAGCTCTTGGGCATACAATGCCTAGTAAAAGAATAAGAAATATGATTGCAGGCTATATAACCAGAGCAAAAAAGAACACAAAGACATTAATTCAAGAGTAAACAAGTAAACGGATAAGTAAAAAGATGACTAAAGAACAACCGAGAACGGGAAAAACAGAGGATAACATTATTTTTGTTGGTGGAAAACCTTTTATTAATTATGTAACCGGGGTGGTAATGCAGTTTACAACAAAACAAGCCAAAGAAGTAACAATAAAATCAAGAGGTAAATTTATTTCCAAGGCAGTCGATATTGCAGAAGTTGCAAGAAGGAAATTTCTAAAAGATTTAAACCTTATTGTAAAAGAAATAAAAATCGATAGCGAAGAATTTGAAAACACCGAAGGCAAAAAGGTTAATGTATCTACACTAGATATAATATTAGCTAAAAGTTAGATTATTTATTTTTATTTCTACCTTTTTTTATATAATTCTCTTTCAGCAACCGATCAATTTTCTCGTCCATTTCAATTATTTTCTGTTCAATATTTTTAACACTATTTCTATTCTTCCAATTATAAACTGTCTTTATAACTAGGTAGGCAACATAAATGATAAACGCTATTCCTACAGCCTGAATAATTGTAATCAAACCCCCTATTCTTGAAGCTAGGTCTGGAGAAATCTGAGTAAGAATCTCACCCGTATTATTAAGTAGTGTTTGTTCCAGCATATTATCTCCAAGAAAATAGAATATAAAAACCCTTTTAAACCCCCTTAATTTTTAACTAACGGCTCTGTAGCTCAGCGGTAGAGCGCCGCTCTCATGGTAAAATAAGAAAGTATGAGAAAGGCGGAGGTCGGGAGGTCAGCACTCCCTAGAGCCACTTATCCTTTCTTAAAAATCAACCAAATCAAAAGCACTTTCCAAACTTATTTCCTTAATAGGTCTCCTCGCACACTCAATCCTTTCAGGAGAAACCACCCCAACATTACCATTCCCAGTATACTGCACATTTTCAGTATGATACTCTTCTAAATCCATTAAAAAACCATGAATATTAAATATTTAAACATTATTGAAAAGATTTAACGAGATTAACAAAATAAAAAGATTTATAATCTCCATTTCATATGATAAACCAAGGAGGTTGAACATGGCAAAATTAACAGCGTGGCTTGTAACTCTTATTGGAGTATTGCTTATACTCCCAGCAATAGGCGTTACTCAAATAGCTACAGTTTCTAATGAGTGGATAATTCCATTAGCAGTGATTGTAATAGGAATTGGAAAATTAGTGAGAAACTATAGCGCTAAAAAAAGAAAATAAAAACAAAAATTAATTTATTATTTTTTATAATTGACTTTCATAAAATCGCTCTCTCATCAAGTTTCGGTTAACTTTTTCCTTTGGAACAGTCATTCTCCAAACAATACCAGAAAAAAAGCCTTCTTTTTCAGGCACGCCACACAAGGCTGACGCAAATCTTCTAACTTCTCTTGAAACAGGATTTCTCCTTTTGTAAATACCCATAGGCTTTCTGTAGAATAAAGCCTCGTTCATCCTTTTGTGATCAGGAATTCTCGCAACAACAGGAATTTCAGAGAACTCCTCGACCTCATTTAAGCTTAATTCAAAATCAGAATCCCTTATCTTATTTATTATAATTCCCTCAACGGGCGTTTTTCGATACTTTGCAAGAACCGCCGCTTTCATACTTGTCTTCAAAGTAACATCATCCGGAGTCGTCACAATAAATATTTTTTCAGCAGCAACAATAACGGGCTTAAGCTCTTCATAATTCGGAGAAGAGTCAAGAATAATATAGTCATATCTCGATTCAACCTTCTCAATAAGTTTCTTAAGTTTAAACACATCTACTTGCTTATCATAATACAAGGAAGCGGGAATAACATCAAAGCCATGAGCTTCATAAATAGCCACATGCATTTGCCTTTCATTTTCCAGAACATCATGTAACCCCAAATCTTCAGTTAAATCGAGATACAGCCCAACATTAGGCGCTGAAAAATTAGCATCGATTAATAAAACTTTTTTTCCAAAATCATTTGCAAGACTTGATGCTGTCTCTAAAGCCAATGTTGTTTTTCCAACTCCTCCTTTAATAGAAACAAATGCAATTATATGTCCCATTTATCCTCCAAAAAAATACAATTTAATTGCCAGTATAAAAAATCCCAAAGCAATTGCTAAAGAGATTATTGCAGCAATCACCCCAATTATTTCTTTTGTTTTTGTTTTCATCTTCCTATTGCGGATAATATACTAACCACAAGATTAGCAAACAATGTTCCAAATCCAACGGAATAGTCCGCCCAGTTAAAACAACCAGTATTTAAGTTCCGAGTTATTAAATAAATAACCAACAATAAAGTTAATACTGATGAAATAAGATTAAGCTTTTGTGATATCCTCATAGTACTTTAAGGAAGTTTAATAAAATTAATATGATTAAAAAAACAATTGCAGCAATACCAAACCAAAATGCAATTCCTTGCAAAATCCTGATTAAATTTTTTAAATCCATTTTCACCTCTGAATAATAAAGAAAAAACAAGTATTTAAAATTAACTTAAACTCACTTAATTAAAATACCCGCTTCATTAAAATCAATTTCCCCATTAACCAACTGCCTCAAAACAGCCCTTAAATCCTTAATCTTCACTCTTATCTGTTTAGCTGAATCTCTCTCCCTTACCGTAACATCTTTTCCCTTCAATGAATCAGAATCAATAGTAATGCAAAAAGGAGTTCCTGACTCGTCATTTCTAGCATACCTTCTCCCAATACTTCCAGAAACATCATATAGGATATTCCATTCTTTTCTTAAATCTTCATAAACTTCTCTTGAAATTTTTACTATGCTTTCATCATTTTTAATTAACGGAAAAACAGCAGCTTTAATAGGGGCAAGTTTCGGACTTAACTTTAAAACAATATTCTCTCTCTTTTTGTCATAATTATAAGCGTCAAATAAGAATACCAAGAAAGCTCGTCCTACACCCAAAGAAGGTTCAGCGACAACCATGGGTAAAACCTTTTTAGGTTTCCCCGAAGAATCGTCCGTAATTTTCAAGTCCTTTCCAGAAAACTTTTCATGTTGAGTTAAATCATAAACACCACGATCAGCAATCCCTTGCAACTCCTTCCAACCAAAAGGAAATTCATATTCAATATCCCATGTATCCGTAGCATAATGGCTTTTTTCATCAAGCATATGTTGTCTTATTCTAAAATTATTCATATTAGCGCCCAGAGTCTTAAAAAACATTAATTCCTTAGAAAGCCAATAAGCATGCCACTTCAATTTAATAATTCCTTTTTTTAATGCATCCCTCACTTTCATTTTTTCAGATTTTTTATTTTTCTCTTGCATTTCAGCAGAATAAACATTTAACTCAAAGTTTTCAATCTCCTTGTTCATAAAAGGGCATTCACTTTTTTTATCAGGATCGATAAAGTATTCAATCTCCATTTGTTCAAATTCTCTACTTCTAAAAAGAAAATTCCTCGGAGCAACTTCATTTCTAAAACTCTTACCAATTTGAGCAATACCAAACGGAAGCTTCAACCTTGCATTATCTTGAACAAGTTTAAAATCAGCAAAAATCAATTGAGCAGTCTCTGGTCTTAAATAAGCAGTTACTGAATCTTCCTTAATAGGTCCTACCTGCGTTGTAAACATCGGATTAAATTCTCCTTTGCTCTCAAACTCGCCTCCACATTTCTCACATCTCGCCCTATCTAATTCATGCTTATCCACTTTGTTTTTACTTTTGCATTTTTTACACACAACCGCAACATCCACAAAAGAATCAACATGTCCTGAAGCTTTCCATACCAAGGGATTTGTGATTATACTTCCATCAATTCCCGCAACATCCTCCCTTGAATGAACATGATACTGCCACCACTCTTTCTTAAGATTATTATTCATCTCAACGCCCAAAGGACCAAAATCCCAAAAACCAGCTAACCCTCCATAAATTTCACCAGACGGATAAACAAACCCTTTTCTCTTACAAAAATTCGCCATATCATCAATACTCATTTTCTCCATAAAAGACATTAGAATAAAGACTTTATAAAAATATCCAATCCTAATCAATTCCAAAACTTTAAATATCATTTTAAATCACTATCTCTATGCCCTCGTAGCTCAGCCTGGATAGAGCACTGGCCTTCTAAGTCAGGGGTCGCAGGTTCAAATCCTGTCGGGGGCGTAGCCAAGAAGTAAGGCCGAAGGATTTGCTCTTGCACTAAATAGAATGTAAGCAAGAGTGAATTGTGAGTTAGAGGCGGTGCCTCTTGCCCAAAACACCAAAACGCAGGCGTAGCCAAGCAGTAAGGCAAGAGGCTGCAACCCTCTGATCCCAGGTGCAATTCCTGGCGCTTGCTTAGTCTTGGAATTGCACATATAATAACCAAAAGAGTTCTGATAAATTAAAATGAATGAAGCAGATTTTGACAAAGCATACGAAATAATAACATTAGTAGAAGAAGCCCGTTCTATAAGACATTTCAGGGATACTGGAATATGGACAAGAAATCCAGCTTATAATCCTAAAGATCTCCTTGCTTCAGATTGCATATCTCATCAAAAAGACCACATCACCGGATTAATCAGCGACCTGGAAAACTTTAGTGGAAGATGGCCCACATTCAGAGAATTAAAGGACTTCCCAGAACTTTATGATTCAATCAGAAGACAAATATTAAAATTATCTAATCACTGGAACTATCGCCATTAATACCAAATAAATAAAAACCCCTTCTTCCAATATAAAACATGGAAAAGAAAGGAGGAATTGACTTGTTATTCCAAATTTTAAGAGCAGGTCTGGTAATTATTGCGATATTATTGATTATTTTACTTATAAAAAACTAAGATGACCAATATAAAAAAAATCCTGGAAATATTATCTTACATAGTTCTAATAATATTCTCTTTGTTTATTATTTACCAGATAATTAGAAAAATCCTAGGAGGAAGTTGGGAAACCCAAGATATACTCATAGCCGCAGTAGTTCTAATTATCGGCTTCATGTTCAATATAACAATAAAACTTACAAGGTTAGAATCTAATTTTAATAATCTAAAATCCGGTTTTTTGCATCTTGCAAAAGATTTTAAACAATCTTGCGTTAACTAAATCATGGAAAAAATAAAACTAACATTTCTAGGAACAGGTTCCGCAATCCCTACCGCAAGAAGGAACCACCCGGCCATGCTTCTCCAATACAAAGACGAGAATATTCTAATAGACTGTGGTGAAGGAACCCAAAGGCAATTTAGATACGCAAAATTAAACCCTTGTAAAATTACAAGAATCCTATTAACCCACTGGCATGCAGACCATGTCCTAGGACTTCCAGGCCTGCTTCAAACACTAATGTTAAATGGCTACAATAAAACGCTAAAAATCTACGGCCCAGAAGGAACAAAAAGAATGATGCAATTATACCTAGGATTATTTGTAAGAAAAGCAGACCAGTTTAACATAGAAATTAATGACGTCTCCGGAAAAGTAGTAGATGAAAAAGAATTTTTAATTGAGTCAGAAAAGATGAAACATGAAACACCAACAAATGCTTACTCTTTTATAATAAAAGAAAAGATCAGGTTAGACAAAGATAAATTAAAAAAATTAAAACTCCCTGACAAATCCCCTCTCATCGGAGAATTAGCAAAGGGAAAAACAATAACCTTCAATAACAAAAAAATCTCAGGGAAAGATTTAGTCTACAAAGAAAACCAAAGAAAAATAACATTCATAATGGATACTCTAATAAACCCAAATTGTGAAAAAATCGCAAGCAATTCAGATTTGTTAATTTGTGAGTCTACTTATTCAAAAGATGAAAAAGAAATAGCAACAGATCACTTCCATCTAACCTCTGAACAAGCAGCAGAAATCGCAAAAAAGTCTAAATCCAAATCTCTAATCTTAACTCATCTAAGTCAAAGATACGAAACAAAACAACAACAAAAACAAATCTTAGATGAAGCAAAAAAGATTTTTAAGAACGTCCAGCTGGCTGATGACTTAATGGTTGTTGAACTTTAAAATCTAATTTAGCACATATTCCTCTATGCTGATTCAAAAAATCTCTAAATTCTTCTGCTCTTGAATCCCCATCAAAGAACTCCCCATAAAGAATATCGCAACCATGCCTACTTGAACAGAATTTAGAATCTTCTCTTCCAGGAGAAGTATCACAAATACAGCCCATGGGTATTAAACATTCTTCAACTGCCCGTGACAAATAACCCCAAATTTCTTGACTTCCTTCTTCACCAGCCCGATAACCAGGACCAAGGTAAATTTTCACATTAACTGGCATATAATTCCAATTAGTCTAAAGTTAATAAATATACTTATACTCGAGAGATATCTTTCAATCTAACCCAAGTTACATCTAAAAGTATCGCGGTATTTCTTTTCTCTTTCTCAGCAAAACCATTAAACCTTCCCAGCCCAAGCTAAGAAAAGTATCAACACAGAAATCTGTGTCGCAGCAAAAATCAAACACGACAATGCTTACTCTTTAATATTTGATGGAGATATAAAGATTATTGTATCTCCCCTCAAAAAAGTAAGACCATAGTTTCTTGTCTGTTCTCCGTTCTCAACTTCTTTGGCATTTTCCAAAACCACATTAATGTGGATGTCAAAGGCCAGCAAAGTTCCGACAAGCTGTTTGTTGTTCTTAAGCTGCACTAGGATTTCTTTCCCCTTAGATGCATTCAAAAGATCCAATGGTCTTTCTATTCCGTTTACCATGAATTTAATCTGCATAATGCCTTTTTAAATTTTTATATCCATAGAAATATACCCTTTATCAAAAAGGTCGCCCTAAACACACCAATAAAAACCCGAATTAAACCTAAAAAAGACTACCTCAAGTTATATGCAAGATACTAGACCTTTAAAAGATAAAAACCCAAATTAGAAAGATATTTAAACAAACTTTTTTTCACAATCCTATGAAACTCGGAAGAAAACTAACTGGTGGAAAATACCATCGGGGAGCAAGAAAGAAGAAACTGCACGAAAGAAGCGGGCAGTTAAGAGTTGTAAAACTAGGAGAGAAAAAGACAAAAATAATTCCAGGTAGAGGCAGCACTAAAAAGCTTGTCTCTCTTTCACAAAATACTATAAACCTCGTAATAAAGGGAAAGGCAAAACAAGCAAAAATCAAAACAGTTACAGAAACACCATCCAACAGATTCCTAGCACGTCAGAACATTCTCGTCAAAGGCGCAATAGTTGATACGGACCTTGGAAAGGCGAGAATATCAAACAGACCATCTCAAGAAGGCAATATCCAGGGAATTCTAGTCGAAAATTAATTATTCAGATAAATTAGGCTTTATAAAAAGACATCTTTATTTTTCCTGAATACTCTCCCTTGACAGTATCCTGAGGTAAAGAAAGAACAAACTCAACTTTCTTTGATTCTCCAGACAGGATTATAAAGTCATTCTCCGAAAAAACATAGTCTTCTATCTCTTTATCGACAAAAACCTTAACCTTAACAGGAAATTCAAAACCGTTATCTAAAACAACTTTCTTTGTTATAGCCGCTCCCGCCGGAACTATTCCAAAATCCAGGGAGCTTGTATTAATCTTCATGCCAAGCTTGTTATCTACACTGAATGTAACATCTAAGAATCTTTCATCAACCTTGCTGTTCCTAAAAAAGATTAAGAATAATAAAACCACAACCAGAACAAAGACCACAATATAAATATTATTTACGTTTATTTTTCTTGCCATTTTTTCTAATTAATATTATAATTATCACAAATAGTATTAGAATTATTAAACCTGCAAATATCAGCCCAATCATCCAATAGTTAATTCGGCTGTATAAACCCAGGTTAATCCTCGTTCTAGGGTTCTTATCGGCATAATGGAGGATAATATCTGCCTGAAAGTTCTTGTCCTTTATCTCTGAAGTATCAAAGAATCCAGTAAAAACATTTTCTCCCCAAGGTCCAATATCAGCAGAAGGCGTATTAAATTCTATATTTGTGCCCAAAATTCTTACTTCTACATAGACATCTTTAATCTCACTATTCCAAAAGCTCTGCGTTTTAATTTCAAATCGGTTTATTTTCTCTTTTTCAAATTCTTTAGTATAATTTGTAATCTTAACAAGTAAAGTTCCAATTCTTAACAGACTATATGCATGGGCAGGCTCTTCAGCACCATAATAAATCGTTGCATTGAGATTATAGTCTCCAGCCTTCCAGGACTCGGTAGAAACCTCCTTAGACAACATGATAGACTCGGTAGACTTTAAGAAAACATTTTCAAAAGATATTTTCTTAAATAATTCTTCACCATTATAAATATCTAATTCAGGAACAATATAAACATCATCCTTCCCCTTATTAGAGACAGAAATATTTATTGAGACATTTTCTCCAAGATTCACGTTGCTGGATGCCACACTTGTTTCAATATACTTCCCAGGATAAGGAACTTTAATGTTAATTAATCCTGCAACTTCCGCGACCAAGGCTACCGATGCCCCTTCCGGAGGTCTTTGTTTTGCAGTTACCCTGATTATGTTATTTCCCGGCTTCCCGGCTTCCTCAGGAAGCTTCAGATAAGCAGTTACAGTATCTGTGCCAGTAAGAGATTTTTTATCAAGCCTGATAAACTTAGCAAGGGCTCCCTGCGTAATGATATCTGCTTTTACATCATCATCAAATAAAAATGTAAAACTATAACTCCCTTCAAGATTAGGTTTATAATCAACCCCATAATTTGTAGGGGTAACTCCCGATAGAGCAGATAAACTGTGCAACAAACAAACAAATACAAACAATAATAAAAACATCCTCCTCATAATCAGACTATCAAAGAATACTTTTTATACCTTTCTTATATTCCTTCATAAGTCACAGTAACCACATTTCCTCTCGCATCAGTATAAGAATCCGAAGGAATTTTCATATAGATATCAATTGAAATCTCATCTAGTGCTGCTGCATTATTAAAAACATCGCAAATCCTTGTTTGAGCTGTCAATGCATCAGTATATTCGCCCAATGTAAATCCTGAAGCTCCAACATCGCAAGCACCCGTCTCTCCGGATTTGTCTGTAACCTTATATTGCAGGGCGGGCGAATTTCCACCAATCATTGTAGCTGCAGTATCTGAAAAAGAAATATTTAATGTCGTATTTACATTACCTATGTTCTCAACCAAAAAACCGCTTGTTACAGTATCTGGCGTCCAGGTTCCCCCAGTAACAGTTCCATTGCTATACAAATAGGCAGCATCTTGACCAGCAGTAACCGCCCCACTTCCAAAATTAAGATTATTAACTGTAAAATTAACAGAAGCAAGAGTATCCACACTGACATTAACAGTTCCAGTAGTTGTGACATATCCAGTCAGTGGAAGAATATTAAAACTAATTCCAATTGCAACAATAATAAATACAACAGCAAGAAGCGCAACAACTAACCAACCCTTATTTTCCATCTAACATCTCCGAATCAAAATTAGGCTCAATTACAACTTTGATTTCTCCGCTTGGATTTCCCTGAATTGCCTTGCTTGATTTAATCGGATTATAATCAGAAAAACTAAATGCAACAACACCGATAAGCAAGATAAGAACTACTGCAATAATCACCACAGTAACGACCTTTTTATTCATAAAAAAATTAAATAACAAAAGTATTTAAACCTTTGTAGTGTCTTGCTAACTAAATCGAGGGGGAGAGAGAGAGATTTTGCATAAAAATAAACATAACTATTGCGCAATCGACGGGTTTTTGTACAAAGCCCTAACAACCCAAACCTTTATAAAGCCGAAAGATTTATAAACCTTATCAAAACAACCTTAATCTTAACAAATGGCTTATGTTAAACGATGTCCTGAGTGCGGAAGTTCTAATCTTGTCTACGATGAAGCTCGTGGTGAAGTAATCTGTGGTGATTGTGGTCTTCTAGTCGAAGAAAAAATGGTCGATACAACCCATGAACTAAGGCAATTCGACAAATCGGACAAGAAATCAAGAGGCGGAGCACCAATGTCTCTTCAGAAATTTGACAAAGGACTTACAACTAATGTTGGAGAAATCTCAGATATTTATAGACTAGACTCAACACAACAAACAAGAAAATTCTTAAGATTAAAAAAATGGCAGGAAAGAGTTTCAACATCTATTGAAAGAAATCTAAGATTGGCAATGTCAGAATTAAGAAGAGTTGCTTCATTCCTTGAACTTCCATCTGTTGTAAAAGATGAAGCAGCAAGAGTTTACAATTTTGTTCTTCAAAGAGGTTTAGTTCGTGGTAGGAGTATGGAATCCGTAATTGCTTCATGTATCTATGCTGCATGCCGTTCATACAATATTCCAAGAACACTCGATGAAATTTCAGCAGCTTCAGAAGTTGAAAGAAAAGAAATAGGGAGAACCTACAGGTTCATAATAAGAAAAACAGGAATTAAAGTAACGCCAAGCAGTCCAAAAGATTATATCTCCAGATTTGCATCAACATTACATCTATCACCAAAATCACAAAACAAAGCTCTAGAAATTCTAAAAAAAGCAGAAATCTCAGAACTTACTTCAGGAAGAGGGCCAGCTGGAATTGCAGCAGCAGCATTATACGTAGCAGCTCTCTTAAATGACGAAAAGAAAACACAGAGAGAAGTTGCAGATGTTGCAGGAATAACAGAAGTAACAATTAGAAATAGATACAAAGAACTTCTTGACAGATTAGGTTTAGAAGAAACAATAAAGCAAAAAGAAGCAGAAAAAAACAAGAAAAAAGCGGCTTAATCCAAAAAAATAGTTTTCTAAAATAATTTTTCAAATTTAAAAGATTTCAATAAGTTTTTATATCCCTAGAACAGGCCAGGCAACGAAAAATATAAAAACTAAAGAGCTTAAATTAATTAATAAATTATAAAAAAGAGGTTCTAAAATCTCAAAAAGATTTGAGAATTATAAAAGAGGCGGATAAATACTTGATATCCAGAGCAAGACTAGGCCCTTCTAAAAATACTACAATCCCCTTAGAACTAGATGAAGAGCTAGCTTTTTTCGTAGCAGCAATAATAGGCGACGGACATCTTAAAAAAAGTAAACTACAAATAGCTATAGAGCTCTCTAATGAAAGGTTAATTAAATATATCCAAAAGATATGCAAACAAATATTCAATAGGGAATTCAATATTTGCCCCATAAAATTAAGAAAAGGAAAAAAGCAATCCTGGTGCATTTACATGGATAGTAAAGCAATTTATAACCTATTAAACAAAGTTTTTAGCATACCTATCGGCAAAAAAAGTCACATAGTACAAATTCCAAAAGTAATAAAAAACTCAAATAAGTCTATAAAATCTTCTTTTTTAATAGGCATCCTGTTGACAGAAGGGGGCAAGAGACACGGACCTAAAAGATATGGGCTATCCACGGCTAGTAAAAGATTATGGGTCGAGTTAATAGAACTTTTCAAATCATTAAATATAGAAATACAAACAGATAAGTGGGTTCACAAAAAATATAAAAAGGCATATTACGGACTATCGTTCAGAAAGGAATGTTTATCTTTCATCATGGGG
>Ga0268281_1000347_pt1 | contig 35838 bp, 36 predicted proteins | sample saktaG_10_FD_190134 | JGI IMG/M metagenome (GOLD analysis project Ga0268281, IMG submission 190134) | Saline water microbial communities from Sakinaw Lake, British Columbia, Canada - sak_2011_5_24_50m | ecosystem: Environmental > Aquatic > Non-marine Saline and Alkaline > Saline ...
CGTCCTCTTCGATCCAGCCGATTTCCTGGCTGACGTTGCCTGTGATCTTGAGCGCCGCGTTTTCAGGGTGCCGCCGGCGGGCATCTCAATCCGTCGTCCCCTGGATCTGGATCTCGATCAGGCCCTTGACCTGGACCTTGCCGGATTGCTCCGGCAGGACCGAGCGCAGCCCGCCCTCAGGGTCAAAGGCGACGATGCAGTTATCGCAGCTCTGCACGTCGGCCAGGGCGATTTCGGCCGTGTAGCCGTCGCTGGCGACCAACACCAGCGTGGCCCCCTCTCCGGCGCCGGCCAGCCCCAGCAGGGCGTTTATGGAAACGCCGGTGTAGGTGGTAGTCGTGCCGTCCTTGCCGGTGTAGTCGACGTCCAGAGTGTCCATCGCCTTCAGCTCATCCTCGGCCCAGGCCATCTCTTTGGCGCCGCCCGTGATCTTGAACGCAACGTCGCCGGTCGGTTGCCCCGCGCTGGCATGAGCCTCGCGCCAGGCGGTCGAGTCAGGCGTAAAGAGGAGCGCGCCGAACTCAGCCACGCCGAACTGGCCGATCTTTTCCTGGGTGGGCAGCGAGACCAGCCAGGCGATGAACTGGTTGGCCAGGTCGTTGTTGATCTGCGGGCTCTTGTCGGGGTTGACGGCGATGACGCCGTAGGGGTTGAACAGGATGGGGTCGCCTTCGACCAGGATGACCAGCTCGGTGCCTTCCAGCGTGCGGGCCAGATAGGTGGCCCGGTCGCTGAGGGTGTAGGCCTGCTGCTCGTCGGCCATGGTCAGCACAGCGCCCATGCCCTGCCCGGCCGAGATGTACCAGTCACCCGCCGGCTCGATGCCCGCCTCGGCCCAGATCGCTTTCTCCTTGGTGTGCGTGCCCGAGTCGTCGCCCCGCGAGACAAAGGGCGCCTCCGCTTCGGCGATCTTGGTAAAGGCCCTGGGAGCCTTTTTCATACCCTGGATGTCCGCCGGATCGCTGGCCGGGCCGACGATGACAAAGTCGTTGTACATCACGTCTTCGCGGCGTATGCCGTGGCCAGCATCCATGAAAGCGTCCTCCCTGGCCCGGGCATGGACCAGCAGCACGTCGGCGTTGCCATCCTCGCCCAGGGCGATGGCTTGCCCGGTACCCACTGCGATGACCTCCACTCTGGTGTTGTACTGGGCCTCGAAGTCGGGCAGGAGATAGTCCAGCAAACCCGAATCAGCGGTGGAGGTGGTGGTGGCCAGGATCAGTTTTTGCGACTCAGCAGGTTTGGGGGTGTCCGTGGGCGCCACAGGGGGCACCGGCGTCGCGGTCGGTGCAGGGGTGCTGCACGCCGCCAGCAGGCCGAGCAGGATCAGAGCAGTGCTGAGATAGAACCAGAGCTTCTTCACGTTTGTTTCCTCCATTTTTTATTTTGTATGTCGCGCGTGGCATGGGGCATGCCGTAGCACGAACCCCGTACCACATCAATACACCATTTCGCCGCGCACAAAGGCCACCGTGCGCGGATCGCGGGGCGATTGGAAAAAGGTCTCCACGTCAGCCGTCTCGACGATCCGCCCCTCCAGGAGCAGGGCCACGCGATGCGCCAGCCGCCTGGCCTGGAAGACGTTGTGGGTCACCAGTACCAGCGTGGTATCTCCTTCCTGGTTAAGCTGCTGCACGATCTCCTCGATCAACCCCACGTTGTAGGGATCCAGGTTGGCCGTCGGCTCATCCAGCAAGAGCACGTCCGGCTGCAACACGATCGCCCTGGCCAGGGCCACCCGCTGCGCCTCGCCACCGGACAGCGTCCGAGCCCGCTGCCGGATAAAGTCGCGCAGTCCTACCTGTTCGAGAGCCTTTTCGATCCGGTCGGTTTGGTCGTGCCTGCCGTGCAGTCCGAGACCATAGCTAACGTTGGCCCACACACTGCGGTTCAGCAAGATCGGTCGCTGGAACACCGTCGTCACCCGGCGGCGATAGGCCAGGGGCATCGGCTCGTCCGCGCTGAACTCGACGTCCAGGAAGCGGATGCGGCCCTGGGTGGGTGGCTCCAGGAAGTTGAGCAGCCGCAGCAGGGTGCTTTTTCCCGCGCCGCTGGGACCCACCAGAGCAAAGATCTCACCCCGGTGGATTTTCAGGTTTTCCACCTCCAGCACGCAACGGCCTTCGTACGCCTTGGTGACGTTCTGCAAGCGGTAGATAAAGTCGTTCATGCGTCGAACGTCCTGCCTTGCAGGCGGAGCATGGCCACGTTGGTAAGAAACGATAATCCCAATAAGACTACGCCAATGGCCATGGCCAGGTCAAAGTTGCCTTTGCGCGTCTCCAGCACAATGGCCGTGGTCAGCACCCGCGTACTATGCTCGATGTTGCCGCCGACCATCATCACCGCGCCCACCTCGGAGATGATGCTGCCAAAGCCGGCGATGATGGATACGATCACGCCGATGCGTGCCTCGGTCAGGATGGCCAGGGTCGTCTGCCAGTTGGTAGCACCCAGCGCCCGGACCTGGAGGCGCAACTGAGGGTCCACCCCCATCACGGCGGCCATGGTGAAGCCTGCCACCAGCGGGAAGGAGATGACAGTCTGGGCGACGATCATCGCGCCGGGGGTGAACAGCGACGGGATCAGCGGCGAATTCAGTTGCCCCAGCGGTCCACTGCGCGACAGCATCAGGTAGACGAATAGCCCCACGACCACTGGCGGGAAGCCCATGCCGGTGTACAGCAGGGCGATGACCATCCGTCGCCCAAAGAAACGACTCAAGCCCAGCGCTGCGCCCAGTGGAATGCCGATGAGCGTGCTGAACAGCAGCGCTGTGCCCGAGACGCGCAGCGACAGCACCACAATCTCGAAGAGGGCCGGGTCGAGCGTAAAGATCAGGCGAATGGCCTCGGTCAGGCCGGACAGGATCTCGTCTATGGTAGCCTCCTACCTGACCTGGATTTCGACGATGCCCTTGATCTGGACGCTGCCGGGGAAGCCGGACGCGACGATGCTAAAGCCACCCTGGTTGCGGAAGGAGACGATGCAATCGGCACAACCTTCGATGTCGGCCAGCGGCACCTCAGCGGTATAGCCGTCGTCAGCGACGAACACCAGCGTCGTGGCGTCGGCCTTGGGGCCGGCCTTGCCCAGCAGGTCGGCGATGCGCACGCCGGTGTAAGTTTCGGTCACACCTTCCTTGTTCGTGAACTCGGCCTCAATGGCGTCCATGGAGCGGATCTTCTCCTCGGTCCAGCCGACCTGCGTCTCCACGTTGCCGGTGATCTTGAGGGCGGCGTTTTCGGGCACGCCGGCAGCCTGGGCGTTCACCTGGAGCTCCATCAGTTGGAAGACCCAGCGGTTGGCCGGTGTGTGGGGGCAGACCAGGCGGATGGGGCCGTGGTCGGGGTCGGCTTCGGCGATCCATTTTCCGTTTTCCTTCAGGGCGACGATGGCGTCCTGCAGTTCGTCTTTGCTGATCTCGATGGCATAGCCATCGGCGGCAATGACGGTGATGCTCACGTACTCGCCGGCTCCGGCCCTGGTCAGGATCTCGGCCAACGCTACGCCGCTCCAGTCGCCGGTCGTGTCCTCCCCCAGCGACTTCTCCATCAGGATATCCTTCAGGTCAGTCTGGGCCATGCCGGCCAGGTCAGCATAGCTCAGGGACAGCGGGCTGCTCACCGCGCCGCTGACGCCGAGGGTCCAATCCACCTCGGGAGCTCCACCGCCGCAGCCGGCCAGTCCCAGGACCAGCAACAGCGTCATCGTCAGAACAACTTTAATTCGCATCTTCTCCTCCTCAATCTGAGTATTTGCTTATTTTGGCTCTTTGGGGTTTCGCAGGGTGACGGTATCGGAGTCCTCAACTTGTTGAGGGGGCAGCGCGGCAAACCTCAACAAGTTGAGGACTCCGGCTCGCTCCCCACAACAACTCCCAAAGACCCCCTCATTTTGCAGCTACAAAGATGGGAATGAACATATCCCGCTCAATCAGATTTCCGTGATTACCTAACCTCCCTTCTTCCCCTTCGGCCACGCTCAGGGCAGGCTCGACCCGATGCATCCCGTGGTCGGCAAAAATGACGATGAGTGTATCGGCAGGCAGCGCTGCGAGCAACTGTCCCACCGCCGCGTCTACCTGGCGGATGACGGCCTCCTCTTCCGGCGCGTTGGGGCCGTAGGTGTGCCCGGCGTCGTCAATGCCGTGGAAATGGACGTAGAACAGGTCGGGCATCCCCTCGTCCAGCACAGCCAGGGCGTTGGCCAGCACGTTGTCGTCGGTGCTGCCATTGCCGTCGCGGTCGCCGGAGAGCTGCATCGCGGAGTTGCGCAGGTTGAAGGCCAGCGCCTCGCCCTCGACGGCCACGACCTGCCGCCCGGCGGCGCTGGCAACGTCGAATAACGTTTCCACCTCCGTCTTGCGGATGCCCCGCTGGTCCACTCCGTTGACCTCCGGCGGCGCGCCGGTGAGCAGGGCCGCTGATGCCACGTTGGTGCAGGGTGGGTAGACAGTCAGGCCGACCAAGGGCTCGTCCAGCGCGGCAAGGTTGGGGATCAGCCCCGCGTCGCGGGCCTCAACGTAGCGCACGTAGCCAAAACCGTCGAGAAAGAGGAGCAGCACGTGACTGGCCGGGGGTGCTTTCAGCGCCTGGCCGGTGGCCTGAGCTGGGAACGGTAGACCCAGCGCCACGGCGACCGTCGGCGCGATGTCGGTGATGTCCGCCTCGACCTGTTCCAGCAGGAGCGGCGGCTTGATCTCCAGGTGGGAAACCGGGAACGATTCGCCACCGATGGATAGTTTCCCATCCTTTCCCCACCAGGCGTCGCTGGCCACAGCCGCCCAGTCGAACTCGTGCCGAGCGCCCTCCGGCTCGCTCACGATCAGGCGCTCGATCACCCGGTGCCCCGCTGTCCAGAGCACCCACTCCAGGGGGAGGTCCTGTCCCTCCTCGGCAAAGCCGGCCAGGCTGGCGAGGACTTTGCTGTCCACAGGGAAGGCGCTACCATCCGGGGCAACGACGGTCGCCTCCCAGGCTTGCCCGCAGCCTGCCAGGCACAAAAGGAGCACGAGCGCCAGAAGGCTCAGGGTTCGGATTTTGACAGGACGGTTGTCAGGCATGGCCTACTCCTCCGACACGAGCTCGACTACATCGGTTATCCACTGTGCCCGGCCGCGCCCCGGTAGGACCAGGACGACCTTCTGCCCCATTTGGGCCAGCACTGCGCCTTTGGCTTCGGCGGCTGTCAGGGTGTGCTCCTGCCCTTCCGCGTCGCGAACCAGAAGCGTATCGAAGTCGGGATCGCCGACGATGTCTGCCAGCCCCGCCCCCTCGATCCGCGAAGCCGTCTTGCCCTTGCGCACCTGGCCGTCGGTATCGCTCCTGAGCATCACATCGGTCTGCTCAATGGTCACCGAGCGGGTCGGCCCCAGCAGCAGCCGACCGATGGAGGTGCGATAGCCATCCATCGTCAGCGGCCTTTCCGTGCCGACGACGATGATGCGCCACACGCCCTTCAGCCAGGTGGAGATGTGCAGGTTTTCGGCGGCAAAGCGCACCCCGTCCACGTGGGGCATGAGCCATGCCTCGCCAGTCAGATTGGGCCGCTCAAAGGTCACGAATCCCTCGTCACGGGAGGCCAGGGTCACGCTCTCGAAATCGGTCACGCCGTGGTCGGCCAGAAAATCGAGCAGAGCCAGATGGGTGCCCGGCTGGTCGCGGTAGGGCAGGATGTCGTTGACCGCGATGTACCCCGGATCGGGCACGTCGCCGGCGAGCAAGATCAGGTCGTCGAAGGGCACGTTGGCCATCTCAGCCGAGCCGTGGTCGTCGTGGCAGGAATTGCAGGTGTGAGAGTCAGCCGGCTCGTGACAGTCGTAACACTGGTTCATCGTGTCCGCCTCTTGGACCAGGTTGCTCCAGGGATAGTGGAAGGCCAGGCGCACAGGCGCAAGGCTCTTTACACCGGCGACAGCGGCCAGGACGCCGCCTCCAACGACCAAAATGACCAGGAGTGCCAGGATCAGCAAGATGCGGGACGTTTTGGAAGCAAACATCGTGTGCTCTCCTCGATACGTTTCATAGCACTCCAAAGCAGGGGAATGATGAGAGCGAATACTGTCAACGGATTTATTGGAACGGATTGAGCGGAAATCGCACGTGTGGAGCACCTAATCCGTTCAATCCGATCCTGGAATCCGTTGACAGTTCTCCCCGCCGCTTTGATGTGCTTGGATACGTTTTCATGTAGCTAAAGAACGGCCAGCGCACTCGCCGTGGCCACGGTGACGAGCAACAATAGGATGGCTGCTGCGGCATCCCACCGCGTAAAGTGGACCGTTCTCAGAAACGTGCGGCCAGGATACTTGCCGAAGCAGCGGCCTTCCATCGAGACAGCCAGGGCGTCCACTTTGCCCAGTGCCGAGACCAGCAAAGGCAAGAAGAACTGCCGGGCCAGGGTCAGGAAACGGCGTGGGCTGCGCGCGTCGTATTGCACCCCTCGTGCCAATTGGGCGTTGTAGACGATTTGCCCCTCCTGCTCGAAAATCGGTACCAAACGCAGGGCCGTGATCAGAGCGAACCCGTAGCGATAGGGCAGTCCTGCCTGCATCAGGGCGTAGGCCAGGCTGTTGGGATCGGTGGTCAGGACAAAGAGATAGCTCAGAAACACCACGCTCAGGAAGCGCCCGGCCACGTAGACGCCAGCCTTTACCCCGCCGATAGTGGGAGCCAGCGGTCCTATCTGCACCAGCACCGGTCCCTGGCGCACGAACAGAATTTGCAGGCCACCCAGCAGGAGGGCTGTGGTGACGAACAGCCGCGTCCCCCGTACCTGGCCCAGGCGCAGGCCGGCCACGGAGAAGGCCACAAGCACCAGGCCCAGCACGGCCAGGACCGCCCACGGGTCAGGGACGACGAACACGAGGATCGTTCCAAAGAGCATCCAGGCTCCTTTGACCAGCGGGTGGAGGCGGTGCAGTATGGAATGGCCAGGCTGATACGTGAGGCGCGGTTTCATGGCCGCCTCCTTGTCGAGGGCAAGTAGACTTCCTTCCCCAGGGCAGCCAATTGTCGGAACCCTTCCTCTGTCGGCGCATCCACAACGGCCTGGCCACTGTTGAAAAAGATCAATCGGCTAGCGTAGCGGCAGGTAACCTCTGGATGGTGGTTGACCATGATCACCGTGTCGCCCTGCTCCACCCGCTCGTGTAGCAGGCCCAGGAGAAAGGCCGCGTTGCCGGGATCCTGGCCAATGAGCAGCTCGTCCAGCAGGATGAGCCGGGGGGCGTAAGCCAGCACCGAAATCAGGTTCAGGCGGCGCTTCTCCCCGTAGCTCAATCGGTAGGGATGGTCGTGCGTGCGGTCTCCCAGTCCACAGCGGGCCAGCAGTGCTTCGACCCGCGCCTGGGTCGCTTCGTCCAGAGCGCCGAAATTGCGGGGGGCAAAGGTGGCCTCTTGCCAGACGCTCTCGGCAAAAAGCTGGTGGTCCGGGTTCTGGAAGACGAACCCCACCTGCCGGGCCAGCCGAGAGATGGAAATATGGCGAGTGTCTTGCCCCAACACCTCTACCCGCCCCTGGGTCGGCTTGAGCAGCCCCAGCAGGCTTTGGAGAAAGGTGGTCTTGCCGGAGCCGTTGTCGCCCATCACTGCCACGAACTCTCCCGGCCAGATCTCCAGTGAGACGCCACGTAGGACGGGCGCAGCGTTGTAGCCCACGTGCAAGTCCTCCACACAGATGACAGGCTCCTCGCCGATGGTTGCCGAAGGCCTGCCCTGAGCGTAGCTGAAGGGATGGGAGGGCCGCCGGGCAGGCAACGATCGGGGGGGGTGCGCTTCGGTGACGGGACCGTCGTAAACGATGCGGCCTTGTTCCATCGCTACCAGGCGAGGCTTGAAAGGCAACAGGTAGTCCACCTTGTGCTCGATGACCAGCACGGTGATGCCCGCCCTGGCCTGTATGTGCTCGATGACCTGGAAAACCTCGGCGGTGGCCGTGGGGTCCAGGTTCGAGGTCGGCTCGTCGAAAATCAGCACCTGGGGCTTGGCGGCCATCATCGCTGCGATGGCGACTTTTTGCTTCTCACCGCCGGAGAGGGTCGCCAACAGGCGGCCGGCCAGGTGCTCCGCGCCGACGATACTCAGCGCCCAGGCCATCCGGTCCTGAATTTCATCCCTGGGCAGGCAGCGGTTCTCCAGACCAAAAGCCACCTCATCCTGTACAGTGAGCGTGCAGAATTGGGCTTCAGGGTTCTGCTGGACCAGCCCCACCACCTCCGCTACGTCGTAGATGGGACATTGGCGCACGTCCATGTCGGCTACCCTTACCTTGCCGGCGGCCTCCCCGTCGTATTGGCGGAAGAGGTAACCGCCGATAGCCAGGGCCAGGGTGGACTTGCCACATCCCGACGGGCCGGCGATGACCACAAATTCCCCTGGGGCGATCTCCAGGTTCACGTCACGCAGGGCATATTGGGCACTTCCCTGAAAGCGAAAGCTCAATCCCTCGATGGAGATCATTCGACCTTTACCTTACTTCGATACGGGTTATCTTGGACAGGATCACTTCTCCGTCCATGCGCGCCACGGCGAAGGAAACATCGGTTCCACCAATGATGGTGAAGATGCGCAAATCGTCGTCCCCCAGCACGTCCGCCAGGGGCATCGAGACCGGCTCTCCATTCCCTTCGGCTACCCCTTCGACTACGCTCAGGGCATGGCTCAGGGCAGGCGTGTACAAGAGGACGGTCGTCGCCTCGGGACGGGGGTTCATCGCCTGGAGCACCTGCCCCAGGGGGGTACCCTGGTATTTCTTCGGGCCTCCCCCCACATCCAGCCCTTCACTTCGACTGGGCTCAGTACAAGCGACGGGGCTCAGGACAAGGCTCGTGCTGTCCATCTCGAATTGCCAGCCGTCAGGGTCGTAGGGTGATGGGTGTTCCAGGGCGCCAGTGACCTCAAGAGTAGCTGACCCAATGACGGACATTTCTGCGACGCTCCGCACCCAGGCTTTGCTGTTGCGCGGCCCGACGATGTCATAGGAGGCGTTCTCCCCTTTGCCCTGCGGAGCCAACAGCAAACTCTCGTTCTCTCGCACCTCGTCCATGCTGACGAAGAAGGCATAGCCGTCGGAGGCCTGGATCAGCAGAAGGGATGCATTGGGCTGGGGCTGGGCGCGGTCTACCAGCTCCCTCACCGGGACGCCGGTGTAGCGGGTGGTAACGTTACGCAGGGTGGCCTCGGCGGTGATCAGGGGAATGTCGCCGTGCTCCAGGGGATAGTCGTAGGGCGCCTGCACCGCGCCTCCGACGTGGATGGTGGCCGGACCGCGCAGGGCCTGGCGCAGGTAGAAACCCAGAGCCAGCGTGAGCACGACTGCACTTGCCAGGAAAATCGGATAAACAGGACGGCCCTTCGACAAGGCTTCGGCAGGCTCAGCCCAGCGGCCCAGGACACCGCTAATGGGGACCGGTGGGCGGTCTTTGACCACACCAGCCCGGCGGAGGGCGTTGAGAAGCACCCGTCCCAGCAATCCGGCGAAAAGCACTCCTGAGACGAAAGCCACCCCGCCAACGAGGACCATCGCGCCGTAGGCCAGCACATCGGCGGGCAGCGAGGCAAAGAGTTGAAAGGCAAATACGTTGGAGGCAGAGGCCAACCCTCCGGCCAGGGCATAAGCGGGGAGCGAGTCCTTGTTTCGGAAGGGGAGGAAGCCCAGGTCTACCAGCAGACCGGCCACGATGTCCACCAGCACCACCAGCAGACCATGGGTGTTGCCGCTCAGCAATTCAACTACACCCTTGAGGATGCCTGTGACAGTGCCTGCCCCTTGTTTGCCGGTCAGTCCGACGGCCAGGGTCAGCCAGAGGACGTGTAACCCGGCGGCCCACTGGGTGGTACCGGCAAAGCCCAGAAAGGACTGAAACAAGTCGCCGACGGCATTGACATAGGTGCTGACCACACCACCCAAAGCGGCCAGCGCAGCCATCATCAACAGATCACGGATGGTGAAGTAGTACCTTCTTTGACTCATCTCCCTCCCCACGCTAAAAACACCCCAACTGGCATTGAGTGATCCGCATGCCCAAGCTCTCAGCCGCGTTGGCTACGTCAAGGCGCTTCATCGTTAGCTCGCTGGCGATGCCCCAGGCCATTGCACAGGGTAGACTCCCCTCAACTACCCCACCCTCAATCCTCGCCTGCAATTCTTCTCCCACCTCCTGCACTGGCTCCAGGGACTTGCCCTTGTTGGATCCGTGTCCGAAGAGGCCCAATTGGCAGCGAGAGATCTTGACGTTGAGCTCATTGGCCACTTCGCCCACCTGCTGGGGACTGACTGCCAGCCGCCGCGCGACTTTGAAGGCCGATGGGCATGGCAGTCTGCCTTCGGTTAATGATTCTTGGATTTGAGTTGCTATTTCTTGGTTCATCTTTTCCTGCCTTTCCCCATAAAAAATCAGCGCCCCGGTGGAAAGAAGGCGCTGACAAACAGTGGCTTCAGTCCTCCTTTCCAAACACGGGGGGCACGGGCGTTTCCATCCGTACCGTTGGAGTGCGGTGGTGCAGGCACCCACTGCGGCCATGCGCCGTAGGCATTTGCAGCCCTTAGGTCACATGGCTCGGAGAACGAACTATGAAGTTGACGTGGCTATTCTACACCTTTTCGGCGAAAAAGGCAAACGACAACGGGAAACGTGAAGCGTCAAACGTGAAACGTCAAACGTCAAGGCAGGAGCGGAAGGCCAGATGCAGGATGCGCTCTGTGCTCTCGGCGATTTTGACCCGCTCATCAACGCGCCAGCCGGTCACCCAGACGATGTGCTGAGGCGAGGCTACGATGGGAATGAAATCCCGCAGGTAGCGCGGTATCTTGACATCAATCATGAAGGTGTGGAGGCTCTTCTCGTGGCCGCCCAGGCCCAGCGGCTGAAAACGGTCGCCAGAGCGACGCTGGCGCAGCACCAACTCCGGGCCTGTGCTCTCGTAATCCAGAAAAGCCTGCCAGGGATTGGGATTATCCAGGTGAGTCTGGCCAAACTCGTTCCGCTCGATGATAGCCGCTTCGAAATACCAGCCAGAATCGGGTAGCTGCGTAACTCCCGGCACTGTCACGGGCAGGCTTTCCACAAGGAGAAGGGGCCAGTCCACTTGGGGCACGTAGCCCTCGTCGGCTACGGTGAAATCACGATAGCCGATGGAGAGCATCAGGCCCTGGGGCAAGGTGACCTGGGTTCCCGCTGGCTTGGCCCTCAAGGCCGACAGGGCGTTCTCGATGTGGATCCAGTTGATGTTGCGCAGCGAGCGGCGCAGGCAATGGACGGCCTCCCGCAGGATGGAACGCTGCTGACTGGTGGGCAAGGCCCGCCAGCGGGCCAGATCGAAGGTGATGGCCTCCTCCGATTCCGAAGAGACCACCGCCGGCCAGACGCGCTCCAGCCTGGCCTGCAAAAAGTCGTAGTCGTCGCCGATGACCTGAGCCGAACGGCGCAGCACCTCTCGGATGTTGGGGTTGTAGCTCTCCAGGTAGGGGATCAGCTCGTGGCGCAGCCGGTTGCGATAATAGGTGGTGTCCAGGTTGGAGTGATCGAAGCGGGGTGTCAATCCGTGCTCTTGGCAGTAGGCCTCGATCTCGGCGCGGGGCGTCTCCAGCAGGGGACGGATCACTTGCAGTTCCAGGGGAGGGCGATCGGGCCAGGCAGCCTCCAGGCGCATCCCTCCCAGATCGGTCTGGGGTAACATTCCCCGCAGGCCGGCCAACCCTGCCCCTCGCAGCCAGTGCATGACGATAGTTTCCGCCTGGTCGTCGGCGTTGTGGCCCACAGCGATTCTCTTCGCCCCGACCGCCAGGGCGACCTGGGCCGAAAACGAGTAGCGGGCCTGGCGGGCTGCTTCTTCGATGGCCAGCTTGCTCTCCCTGGCCAACTGCGGCACGTCGCGGGTTTCGACGGTGGCCGGTAAGCCCCACTCCTCAGCCAGCCTGGCCACGAAAGCCGCGTCCTCTTTCGACTCCGCGCCCCGGATGCGATGATCGAGGTGGGCCACGTGCAACTCGATTCCGTAAAGCTGACGCAAGCGGTTCAGGACGTGCAGCAGACACAGGGAATCGGGGCCGCCGGAGACGCCGACCACCACCGTCCCACCCCCAGCCAGGAGATCACACCGCTCAATGACCTGGCGGACCTTCGCTAGGACATCCACTATTCCACCTTGTACACCGTATCCCCTCGGCGCACTTTCCCCGTGACCTTGATGCCAATCTCCTGACCCTTTTTGGCGGTCTCGATATTCTGGTGCTCGATCTGAATGGAGCCCACGGTCTGCTCGAAGTCCGTGGTGGCCCCCTTGATGCGGATGGTGTCACCCTGGCTCAAGGTAGCGGTGAGTCTGATGCCGGCTACAGCGATCTGGCTCCAATAGTGCGTTACCTCTCCGACCGTTTTCTCTGCCATCGTCTTACCTCCTTTCATGCCTCATTCTACCCCACCGTTGATTTTTTGTCAATTGCGTGATTTGTGGTATAATTTGGTTAGCTTTAGGCCAGGTGCAACGCACTTCTTGCCTGGAGAGTCATTCAAAGTGCATTGCACCTCATTAGCCCACAGGAGGATAATAAGTGTTTAATCCACTAAACGCCCTTTTGGGCCTGTTTTCCCTGGACATCGGTATTGACCTGGGCACAGCCAATACCCTGGTTAGCGTGCGCGGAAAGGGCATCTTAATCAACGAGCCGTCCTGGGTGGCCATTGAAAAGAAGACCAAGAAGATACTGGCCATCGGCAATGAAGCCAAGGAGATGGTGGGGCGCACGCCGGTCAACATCGTGGCCATCCGCCCCCTGCGCGATGGCGTCATATCCGACTTCGACATCACTGAGAAGATGATCCACTACTTCATTGGGAAAGTGCACGACCAGGTGATCTTTCCCATTCCCCGCCCCAGGGTGGTGGTCGGCATCCCCAACGGCTGCACCGAGGTAGAGAAGCGGGCCGCCTACGACGCCACCATCTCAGCCGGGGCCCGCGAGGCCTATCTTATAGAAGAGCCGATGGCCGCCGCGCTCGGAGCAGGGTTGCCTATCACCGAGGCCATGGGCAGCATGATCGTAGACGTCGGGGGCGGCACGACAGAGGTGGCCGTCTTTGCCTTGGGGGGAATCGTGGTCAGCCGCTCAATCCGTGTGGCTGGCGACGAACTGGACGAAGACATCATTCAATACGCCCGCCAGAAATACAACATCCTCATTGGTGAGCGGATGGCCGAAAAAACGAAGATCGAAATAGGTTCCGCCTATCCCCTGCCTGAGGAAACGACCACCATCCTGCGAGGGCGCAACCTCATCACCGGCCTGCCACAAGCAATCGAGGTGAGCAGTATAGAGATCCGGGAAGCGCTATCCGGTTCCGTGAACATCATTGTAGACTTAGTCAAAGATGCCCTCGACGAAACCCCCCCTGAGCTGGTGGCCGACCTGATGGAGCAAGGCATCGCCCTGGCTGGCGGCGTGGGTCTATTGCGGGGCCTGGCCGAACGACTGTCCGACGAAACAAAGATGAGCGTATACGTAGCCGAGGATCCGATGACCTGCGTGGCCCGTGGAGCGGGCATGGTCCTGGAGGATCTGGACAAATTAAGCAAGATCCTGTCCAGTCTGGACTAATAGAGGGAGCGGTCACGGCTGGCAATCGAGCGATTGTGTCGAGGCGGGCAAAGGCCGCTTCCGCTTCCGAGACCGCCCGTTGTCGAAACAAAGGAGTGAGCTCTGGTGAAGCGTCTACCAACCAGATCCACAGTGTTAATCATCCTAATCGCGCTGAGCCTGGCCGGAATTGCCTTGGATCAGAACGAAGACTTGCAGCCTATTGAAGACTTAGTGCTGCGCTTCATAGTCCCCATTCAAGAGAAACTAACTTCCCTGGGCAACAACATCAGCGACCTGACCCAAACTACGCGGGATCTCAGGGAGCTGCGTCGCCGCAACGAAGAGTTGCACGACCTGGCCGATAGCCTGACGATAGAGAATGTGCGTTTGAAGGAGATTGAGTCCGAGAACGAGACTCTGCGCCGGCTGCTAAGCTTCACCCAAGCCAATCCCACTCACAGTTACAAAGCGGCCGAGGTAAAAGGCCGGGTCATCGGACGCGACCCTGGCAACTTCCTAAGCTACCTCACCATTGACTCAGGCTCCCAGCAGGGGATCGAAAAGGGCATGCCGGTGGTCACCGAGCTGGGGCTGGTGGGGCGTATCACCGAAGTAGGCTCCAACTGGGCCAAAGTGATGTTGATCATTGACCCGTCCAGCTCTGTGAACGCCTTGATCCAGAGCTCCCGGGCCACAGGAGTGGTGGAGGGTCAGGTCGGCGGGAGCCTGGTAATGAAATATATTCCCCAGCGGGACACGGTTAACGTCAACGACATAGTCCTCACCTCCGGTCTGGGCGGCAATTTCCCCAAGATGTTGATTATCGGCCAGGTTACAGCCGTCTACCAGCGCGACATTGAGATGTTTCAGCAAGCCGACATTCGTCCCACCGTGGATTTCAACAACCTGGAGATAGTACTGGTCATCACCAACTTCTTGCCCGCTGATTTCGAGAAGCTGGTCCCCTGAGAAGCGGATCAAGGTATGGCGTAGAACTATATCGACAGATGCTTGTAGGAGAACCAATAATGAAATGGCAAGAAATCCGTAGACACTATCCTCAGCAATGGCTCTTAGTGGAAGCCATCAAAGCTCATTCGGAAGCAAACAAACGAATTCTAGAGCAACTGGCAGTTGTAAGCACCTTTCCCGACTCAGTTGCCGCCATGAGAAGCTACGGTCAACTTCGTCGCGAAGCCCCACAGCGCGAACTGTACGTTTTCCACACCAGCCGCGAGGCTCTCGACATCACTGAACGCAGATGGTTGGGCATTCGGGGCGTGCAATGAAGATACGTTTGCAGGACGGATTACCATACGTCATGGTATCTATCACACATCACAGCAAACAACTTACCTTCAAAAACGTTCTGCTCGACACAGGCTCAGTTGGAACGATCTTTCCCACAGACAAAGCCCTGGCGATTGGCTTGCAATACGAAGCTGACGATACTGTACACAGGATTCGCGGTGTCGGTGGTGCAGAGTTTGTTTTCGCAAAGAGAGTTGACCATTTATCGTTGGGTGAACTCCAAATCAACGATTTTGAAATCGAAGTCGGCGCGATGGACTACGGCTTCGAGATAGATGGCATCGTTGGGATGGACTTCCTCACCCAAGTTGGTGCTATCATTGATTTGGCCAAGTCGGAGATCTATCAAGCCTCGCACTGAAAGCAGAAGGCACAGGTTGACATCCGTTAGGCCGCGACGCCAATGTCTAATCGAGGTGAGTCACCATAAACATTTATGCCACTATCCTGCTGCTAATCGCCATCGCCATAACACAAACGACGGCGATGCCTCATCTATCCGTCCTGGACGTGAAGCCCGACCTCATGCTCCTGATGGTGATCTCCTGGAGCCTCTTGCGAGGAGCACAAGAGGGCATGATCTGGGCCCTGATCGGAGGGATTGGGCTGGACCTGCTCTCAGGCGCCCCCTTTGGAACCTTTACCGTGATCCTCGTAGTCCTCAGTTTGCTGGCTGGCCTGGGAGAGTTGAGCGTCTTCCGTACCCACCTCGCTCTTCCCCTGGTCGCGACTCTAGCTGCTACTCTGGCCTACGACTTGTTTTTCCTCCTCTTGCTGTATGCGAGAGGCTGTTCGATAGCCTGGGCAGACAGCCTGATCAAAGTGGTGCTGCCCTCCACGTTGTTCAACGTATTGCTAGCACCTTTCGTTTACAAAGCCCTATATTGGCTCCACCGTAAGACAGGACGAGAGGAAATGGCCTGGTAAGATTCCGAGGAAAGGATGAGACCATCACCCGACCTTAATTTCAAAAGAAGACTCTGGGCTTTTCGTGGCATCGTCATCCTGGTCTTCCTGATCTTTGCCTTCCAAATGTGGCGGCTGCAAATCGTCGAGGGTGAGCACTATCGAATGTTGGCCGACCGCAATCGCTTCCGCCTGGTACCCATCGAGGCCGCCCGCGGCGTCATCTACGACCGCCACGGACGCATCCTGGTACGGAACATTCCCAGCTTCGCCGTCACGATAATACCAGCCTATCTGCCCGAAGATGAGCAGGAGGAAATGGCCGTTTTTTCCCGGCTATCCGCTCTCCTTGAGATTCCAGTCAGCACGGCGACTGCTTCCGCCCCCCCTCTCTCTCCCCCCCAAAGTTGGGGGGGAGAGGGGGGGGGCAGAGGCATCAAAGAGATAGTGGACGAGGCGCGCGATGCTGCCCCCTATCGCCCTCTCACCCTCAAGACCAACGTGGATCGCGACACCGTCTTCATCATCGAAGAGGAGCACCTGGACCTGCCTGGCGTGCTCATCGAGATAGCCCCCATCCGCCAGTACCCCAGCGGGGCTCTGATTTCCCACATCATCGGCTACATGGGGCACATCCCTGGCGAGCAGGCGGAGACCTATGCAGAGCAGGGCTATGATTCCATCAATGACAAAGTGGGACTGACTGGCGTGGAGCTCACTTTTGAGGAGGAGCTGCACGGCAGCAAGGGGAACAAGTACAGCGAGGTGGACGTAGCCGGGCGCGAGGTCAGAGCGGTGGGAGATCCCCAGCCCCCTCTGCTGGGCCACAACCTGGTCCTGACCATTGACCTGGACCTGCAGCAGTTCACGGAGGAGAGCCTGCGCCAGGGCATGGAAAAAGCTGAGTCCGCCTTCGCCGGGGGCAGCCGAGTCGAAAGCGGCGTAGCCATCGCCATGAATCCCCAAACCGGCGAAATCCTGAGCTTCGTCTCCCTTCCCAGTTATGACAACAATCTGTTTTCCAGCGGCATCTCCCAGGAGGATTGGGCTCAGTTGATAGAAGATCCCGGCAAGCCTCTGGTCAACCACGCCATCAGCGGCCAATATCCGCCAGGCTCTGCCTTCAAGATCGTCCCTGCCGCCGCCGCCCTGGAGGAGGGTGTCGTCAACAGGAGGACGACTCTGACCTGCCAGGGCACTCTCTGGCTGCCCAACAAGTACTTCCCCGACGATCCTGAGTTGGCCCAGCCATTTTACTGCTGGATTCACAAATATGGCCAAGGCCACGGAGCACTCAACATCATTCAGGCCATTGCTCAATCCTGTGACATCTTCTTCTATCAAATTACAGGAGGCTACAAAGAGTTCCAGGGCCTGGGACTGGAACGACTGAGTGAATATGCCCACTCTTTCGGACTGGGTCAGCCGACGGGCATTGATCTGCCGGGGGAGGAGTCTGGCTTAGTGCCCACTCAAAAGTGGAAGCGGCTGAACTATGCCGAGAGCTGGGCCACTGGCGACACGTACAACGTAGCCATCGGCCAGGGCTTCATCCTGGTCACCCCCTTGCAGCTCCTGAACGCCACCGCAGCAGTGGCCAACGGGGGGACGCTCTACCGACCCCAACTCGTCTACCAGGTGACCGATGCAGAGGGTCAAGTGATCCGACCTTTCACCCCAGAGGTCCTCGGCCAGGTCCCCGTCTCGGAGGAGAACCTGGCCATAGTCCGCGAGGGGCTGCGGGCAGCCGTCGAATGGGGCACCGGCCTGGGGGCCAACTTAGAGGGGGTAGCGGTGGCCGGTAAGACGGGCACGGCCGAGTACCCTGGCCCCCCCGTTGATGACGAAGGACATCTGCCCACCCATGCCTGGTTCACGGCCTTCGCCCCCGCTGAGGAGCCGGAGATCGCCCTGGTGGTCTTCGTGGCCGGTGGTGGCGAGGGAACCGCCACTGCCGTGCCCATCGCCACCGATATCCTGCGCTACTATTTCGGCCTGTACGAACCGGAGCCCACGCCTACCCCAGAATCTGAGCCGCCGGAGTAATAGTGTGAAATCAAGTCAAAGCCCTACCATCCCTCCACGAATCCTGACCACCGCGCTAATCGTGCTGGTCGCCAGTGCTCTCCTGGCGACCTTGCTTATGGCCAGCATACTCTATTCCGACCACAAGAATAGCGAAATCGCTGCCCTGCGAGCCGAGATAGAAGTCCTCAAACAGGAGCAAGAGCTCATCCAGCGAGACGTTGCAACCCTCACTGATAAGGTAGAAGGGTTGGAGAAGGCGGTATCGTCTCAAATCAGCATGAACGTTACCGCGCTCGGGACGGACATTGAGGCCCTCCGGCGAGATCAGATGATCATACACTCGGAAATCGAGAACCTTGCCAATGAGATGGAGTTGTTGAAAGATGTAGAGCCAGATGTAGAGCCAGAGGAGGAAAGCTCCTCGGCAGAGGTGAAGCTGGATGTACCACGCTACAAACAAGCTCACAGATTGACTTGCGAGTCATCGGCCGCTTCAATGGTAGCCAACTTCTATGGGGTTCGCCTGAGTGAGGAGGAGATCATCGAAGCGCTGCCGAGAGACGAAAACCCCAACGTGGGGTTCAGAGGTAGGCTGGATGGCGTCTCTGGCGGTCTAACTGACTATGGGGTGTATGCCGCACCCATCAGAGAAGTCCTGATAGCGACTGGCCTGGAGGCCGCTTATGTAGAGGGTGGGTTGGAGGGTATAAAGAGAGCTCTGGATAGAAGGCATCCGGTCATAGCCTGGGTAACCTACAGGCTTCGGGTGCAAGAGCCAGTGACAATCACGCTAAGCACAGGGCAAAAAGTGAAGATGGTCAACTACGAGCACACAGTAGTAGTGATCGGCTACAATCAAGAAGGCTTCTGGGTAAACGATCCATACGATGGGCAAGAGCACTTCTATAAAAGCACTGACCTGGCCCGAGCTTTCGGATACCTGAACAACATGGCTCTCGAAGTAACTCCCTGAGCACTTGGATATTAGATATTGGATATTGGATATTGGATTTATGTACTGGGAGCAGGCCTGGCTTTAGGCGCTTTCACCAGCCGTTTCCTGGCGGAGAACTTCTACCATGCCCTGCCAGGACTCAACTCCCTACCCCAGACCACCCTCTTGTCACTGGCCGTCACTCTGGCCCTCATCGCTTTCTGGCGTCTTTATTCTGCAACCTGCGCTCGACGAGGCAAGACGCCGCTGCATCAAACCCTCGCCGACGACGCCCTCACCTACACTCCCCTTTTCTTACTACTCTTCTACCTCATCAAAAGGGAAGTGAACCCCCTGCAAGCCAGGTCGCTGCTGTGGGGCAGCCTCCTCCTCGTCATCGCCCTCAAAGTCAAAGCCCTGCTCAGGAAGGGAATCGTCGGCCAACGTTTGATAGATAGGGCAATTCCTGCGAGTCTCTTCGCCCTGACCTTCGTCGTCTATCTGAGCACCCTCTCGCCCACACTGGGCGAGGCCGACAGTTTCGAGTTCCAGGTTGTCTCCTACACTTTGGGGATTGCTCACCCCACCGGCTACCCATTGTACATCCTCTTGGGGAAGCTCTTCACGCTGCTCCCCATCAGCAACGTCGCCTATCGGGTCAACCTCATCTCTCCCCTCTTCGCCAGCCTGGCCGTCGTCTGCCTCTACCTCTGCCTGGTGCATCTGACCCGGCATCGAGCCATCAGCCTGTTGGCGGCCCTGACCTTCGCCTTCTCGCGCACCTTCTGGTCACAGGCAGTGATCGCGGAGGTATATACTCTCAACGTCTTTTTCGTAGCTTTGGTGCTCTATCTGCTCCTGAAGCGAATCGGCGAATCGGCGAATCGGCGAATCGGCGACATTGCTTTCGTCTACGGTCTCAGTTTGACCAACCACCTTACCATGATCCTGTTGGCTCCGGCCATAGCTATATACGCCCTGTTGAACAAGCGCTGCTTTTTCGCCAACCTGAAAGTAACCGGTCAGGAGAATGGCGAAACTCCTCCCCTTGCCAGGGGGAGGCAGGGAGGGGGTGGGTTCTGCGACGCAGGAGGCACACCCTCCCCTGGCCCCTCCCTCCGAGGGAGGGGAAACACGCTACTCGCTGAACGCTCACCCTCGAAAAAGATACTGACCGCTGCGGGGCTCTTTTTGCTTGGCCTGTCGGCCTACCTCTACATCCCCCTGCGCTGGCCAGCCCTCCATGATGGACGCCCCGTGGCCCTGGGCGAGTTTGCCAACTGGGTGCTGGGCAGCCGTTTCCGTGGCGCCCTCCACTGGGACGCCTGGCTCAAAGACCCTGAGCGCTACCGCATCATTTTTCGTTTACTTCTGGAGCAATTTGGTTGGGTTGGATTAATCCTGGGGCTGCTGGGACTGGTCTGGCTGCTTGCCCCCCAAAAGTTGGGGGGAATGAAGGGGGGGCGCAAGGAAGCCGTTCTTTTGCTGGTTGCCTATCTCGCCTACTTCATCTACGGCCTAAACTACTACGTGCCCGACATCTCGGCCTTCATCATCCCCGCCCACCTGCTCTTCGCCATCTGGATCGGAGCGGGACTGCACGCTTTGTGGCAAGCAGCAAGCAGCCGGGTATCGGATGCCTGCCCTGAGCCTGGCCGAAGGGTTAGATATTGGATATTGGACTCGTTACTCATCACTTGTTTCTCGTTACTCGTCACCTTCCTCCTCCTCTGCACCAACCTCCCTCAGGTGGATATGAGCCATCGGGGATGGGAAGCCTACCGCTGGGGTCAATACGTCCTGGGGCTGGATATAGCTTCTGGGGCTGCGATCCTGGCTGATAGCGAGAAAATAGCACCTCTTTACTACCTCCAGCGCGTGGAGGGAATACGGTCTGACCTCGACATCATCGTCATGGGCGACGAAGCGGGCTATCGTCAGCAATTGGAGACCCGCCTGGCTCAAGGCCAACCAGTCTACCTGGCACGTTATCTGCCGGGACTGGAGGGGCAATTCCACCTGCGCTCTCTGGGTCCCCTGGTCGAGGTGGGCACGACAACGCTCACCCAGGAGCCGACCATCAAACAATCCCTATCAACTGATTTTAGCCAGAGCATTCGTCTGTTGGGCTACAACGCCGATTCTCTAACCATCGAGCCGCCGGGTCATCTGCGCCTGACCCTGTTCTGGCAAGCTCTGGACAAAGCAGACGACAACTATCACATCCGTCTGCGCCTGGTGGGTGAGAGCGGCCACGTCTGGCTGGAGGAAGAGGGGCGTCATCCCGTCAATGGCTATTACCCGGTGGTCGCCTGGCGCCCTGGGGAGATCGTTCCCGACTTCCACGAATTGGCTATCAGCAGGGCCCTGCCCCCCGGCACTTACAGACTGGAAGTGGGCCTTTTCCCGCCTTTCGGCGAGGAGGCAATTTCCATTGATCAGATAGGCCATGTTCACGTCCTGGAAGGGGCAGGCTGGGAGTCTCCAGAGGAAGGCAACCGCAGGTTGCACGCCATCCCCTACCCCCTGCGGGCCAGCTTCGCCGACGAGCTGATCCTGCTGGGCTACGATCAGCCTAGCTTCGTCCGCCCCAACGGACAGGCAACCCTGAGCCTCTACTGGCAGAGGCTACGCGAGGGCAACACGAACTATGACATCGCCTTGCGAACGGTTGATGAGAACGGAAAGGTAGTGTGGCAAGAGAGCCTCCCTCCCCTCTTCGGCGAGCATCCGACTTCGCGCTGGGAGGTGGGCCAGATTGTGCAGACGAGCCACGACCTGACCATGCCTGCAACCGCCGGGGAGGTAGGTCTGCTGGTGGGGCTAAGCCTCCCCGACTCCGACCAGATGCTGCCCGTGAGGAGCCACTGGCTGGCCACCGCGAGCGAGTGGTGTCCCCTGCGGTCCATCCAGATACGCAGCACCCCTCCGGCTGGCGGCCCGGCCGTCAACTTCGACAATCGAATCCTGCTTCTAGGATATGACCTCGACCCTTCGGCAAGCTCAGGACACCGCCGACGAGAATTGCGCCCCGGAGAGGCCCTGGAACTCTCCCTCACCTGGCAGTGCTTGAAGAGGATGGACGAGGACTACACTGTTTTCGTCCACATCCTTGACAAAGAGCAGCAAATCTGGGGACAGGAGGATGTATGGCCTGTCCACGGCACCTATCCCACCAGCCAGTGGAAGGAAGGCGAAATCATCGAAGACATCCACTCGGTGCGCCTCTCCTACGAAGCGCCTCCAGGCGAATATCAGATCGAGGTGGGGCTTTATCTCCTCTCCACCATGGCCCGCCTGCGAGTCCTGGACGAGGAGATGAGAGTGGTTGACGACAAGGTCATCATCAAAATGACCAATGGAACAATGAACCAATGACCAAAGACTACCAGACCAAGGACTATCCGACCGCCTGACCATCCGACCATTAAGGAGGAATCAGATGGACTTCGAACTCAACGAAGAGCAACAGATGATCCGTAAGATGGTGCGCGACTTCGCCGAAAAGGAAATCATGCCCATCGCTCAGGAGACGGACGAGAAAGGGGAGTTCCCCTGGGAGACCATCCGCAAGATGGCCCGTCTGGGTTTATTGGGTCTTCCCATCCCTGAGGAATACGGCGGGGCTGGGGCCGACAACGTCAGCCTTGCCATCGCCCTGGAGGAGATCGCCCGCGCCTGCGGCTCCACCGCCATCACTTTGGATGCCCACACGTCTCTGGCCTCCGAGCCTATCTACCTCTTCGGCACCGAGGCGCAGAAACGGAAGTACCTCGTCCCTCTGGCCAAGGGCGAGAAGCTGGGCGCCTTTGGCCTGACGGAGCCAGAGGCAGGCTCAGACGCAGGAGCGACCAAGACCCAGGCCGTGCTAGATGGCAACGAGTGGGTCATCAACGGCCAAAAGATCCTTATCACCAACGGGTCCATAGCTGGCGTAGTGGTGATAACCGCCGTGACTGATCCAGAAAAGGGCACGCGAGGCATCAGCAGTTTCATCGTGGAGAAGGGCGCGCCGGGCTTTCGCCCTGGGCGCGACGAGGAGAAGATGGGACTCAAAGGATCTGTAACCAGCGAGCTCTTCTTCGAGGACTGCCGTGTTCCCCAAGAGAACCTGCTGGGCAAAGAGGGGGAGGGCTTCAAACAGTTCTTGATCACTCTCGATGCGGGGCGCATCGCCATTGGAGCCATGGCGTTGGGATTGGCCCAGGGCGCCTACGAGAAGGCTGTTGCCTACTCCAGGGAGCGAGTGCAGTTCGGTCAGCCCATCGCCAACTTCCAGGCCATCCAGTGGATGATCGCCGACATGGCCACTGAGATAGATGCGGCCCGGCTGCTGGTCTACCGGGCTGCCTGGCTCAAAGACCAAGGCAGGCGCTTCACCACAGAGGCAGCCATGGCCAAGATGTACGCCTCTGAAGCGGCGGAACGGGCCTGCTACAAGGCTATTCAGATCCACGGCGGCTATGGGTACATGAGAGAGTACGACGTCGAGCGCATGTACCGCGACCAGCGGCTGTGCACCATCGGCGAGGGGACGAGCGAGATCCAGCGATTGGTCATCGCCCGGCAGGTGTTGAGGGCGTAGCAGAGTGAAGGCCGCTTGACAATGGAGACTGAAGCTACATACGTAGGGGGCACGCTATCCGGGGCTGTGCCAATATTCGTAATCGGGAGGACAGCTTGATAGTAAAAATGCTGCACGTCGGCCCGCTCCAGACCAACTGTTACATCGTGGGCTGCGAGGATACAAAAGAGGGAGCCATCATTGACCCCGGCGGGGATGCCAAGCGCATCCTGGCCGAGGTGGAGCAACTAGGTTTGAAGATAAAATACGTCGTCAACACCCATGGCCACTTCGACCACACCCTGGCCAACGAGGAAGTGGTGAAAGCCACGGGAGCATCACTGGCCATCCATTCTGCCGACGCACCCATGTTGACCAAAGGCGGCGGAGCCTTCTTCTTCGGAATCATGGGCCAAGCCAGCCCCCCGGCCGACACGATCCTGGAGGAAGGCCAGGTGCTTACCCTGGGCGAGATCGAGTTGAAGGTGCTGCACACGCCGGGCCACTCGCCGGGCAGCGTCTGCCTCTACAGCGAAGAGGAAGGCGTGCTGTTCGACGGCGACGTCCTTTTCAACATGGGCATGGGTCGCTACGACCTGCCTGGAGGCGATTACCGCGTCTTGATGGAATCCATAAAGAAGCTGCTGACCCTGCCCGATGAAACGACGGTCTATCCCGGCCACGGCCCGGCCACCACCATCGGCCGCGAGCGGCGCAGCAATCCGTTCCTCTCGTAGCAGCGGGCCGGCAAAGTCAAGCGGGCACCTCCGCTGAGAGCGCCCGCTGTTTCTTTGACTATTCCCCCTGGATTACTCAATCTCCACCAACACCTGATCCTTCTCCACGTCGTCGCCCGGCTTCACGTGCACCGCCCGCACGGCGCCGCTCTGGTGGGCACGAAGCTCGTTCTCCATTTTCATCGCCTCCAACACGCAGACCGGGTCTCCTTCCTCGACTTTCTGGCCCGGCTCCACCACGACGCGGATGATCCTGCCCGGCATGATCGCCAGCACCGCGCCGGTTCCGGCTTCGGTTACGGGAGCCGCAGCGGGGGCAGGTACTACGGGCGGGGGAGCCACAGGCGTCATTGCCAGGCCGCTGACCTGCACCGCATAGGACTCTCCGCTCACTGTCGCCGTCTCTCCCTCCAGTGTGGCGTCGTAGGCGATGCCGTCTACCAATACCATGCCGTCATCGGCGATCTCCACGCTGAAGGGGCGGCCGTTGACAGTGATGGTGTCGCCCTCGACCAGCACAGGATACTCATTGCCCTCTAGTATCACAGTGAATTCTCGCTTCACTCCGCTCCCTCCTCGGTCAGCAGACCGGACATCTCCAGCACCCGCTCGGCCCAGGTATGAGCTTCGCGGGCCAGGTGAGCCTCCTTGGTTTGGTCAGCGAGGTCACGAGGCCACCTGTGGTGCCACACGGCCAGTTTGACCTGCAATTCCACCAGCGCCGCTTGTTTATCCAGGGGGGTATCTGGTGCCGTCCATTCGATGAAGAACTTGCTTTCCTCCAGCAAGCGGTCCACGACCTGGCGATTTCCCGGATGCTCGGCTACCGATGCGATGCGCATCAGATTGGTGGCCAGCCCTCCCAGACGTATGGGCAGCCTGTCTTGCATATACCGCTCTCGAAGGGCGTCTAATTTGGTGGTGTCCATGTGACGTCTCCCAGCAAGCGACGCGCAATCTCCTCAACGCGCCCTCGGATTTTCGGATCCAGAATCATCATCGAAGGGTTCCCCTGACGTGGGCGGATGTTAATCAAAGCCTCAAAGCTGACTTGCTGGGTAGCAGGAAACCAGTCTGCTCCCCAGATATCCTCAGCCAACTTGACGTACACGTCGAGGGTCTCTAGCATCTCGGTCAACTGTTGTGGCGTAGCATATTCCCGGATAAGATAGATCATCTATCTAGTTCCTCCCGCGCCGTCAATTAGCCCCATCCAGCGACCGGCCCCTGGCCGCCAGGCTATCTTCCACGGAGAGACCGCTGGACCAGCAGGGATGGCGACAGCCGCAGCCTGTTCCTCCAGCCGCTTCAGCAGCAGCCCAGTGATGGCAGCCACCACCGGCTCCCTCCCATCGCCGCCCCTGGCCCGCCGCTCCAGGAAGGGCCGAGCTACCTGCGGGAACAGAGCATAGGAGATCACGTCTTCCTCGCTCCGCGCCAGCTTGCCGATCTCTTCCCGCGCTTTCTCCATCCCCAGCGGAATCAGGTCAGCGGGGCGGCACTCAATAGGCTCCTCGTCGCCGATAGCCAGCCGCTTCACCTCAGGGTCAATGGGGGCCGGCGGGCGGCCGTAGTAGCCCCGCACGTACTGCCTGACCTCCTCCGGGATGATCTTGTACCGCTCCCCCAGCACCACGTTGAGGGTGGCCTGGGTGCCGACAATTTGACTGGAGGGAGTCACCAGCGGTGGGTAGCCCAGTTCCGCCCGCACGCGCGGCACCTCCGCCAGCACCGCCTCGTACTTGTCCTCGGCGTTCTGCCCCCGCAACTGAGAGACCAGGTTGGAGAGCATCCCGCCCGGGATCTGATACTGCAACACCCGCACGTCTACCCCAAACATGCCGCTCTCGAAGCTGGCATACTTGCGGCGCACTCCGGCGAAGTAAGCGGCGATCTCGGCCAGCAGGCGCAGGTCGAACCCTGTATCTCGCTCCGTCCCCTGCAACATGGAAACGATGGACTCGGTGGGAGGATGGGAGGTCGTGAGGGAGAGAGACGAGATGGCAGTGTCCACGATGTCCACTCCCGCCTCGACTGCCTTCAGGTGAGCGGTGGTGGCCATGCCGCTGGTGGAGTGGGAATGGAGGTGAATGGGCAAATCCAGTTCCGCCTTCAGTCGGCGGACCAGTTCGTAGGCTGCGTAGGGGGTGATCAGCCCGGCCATGTCCTTGATGCAGATGGTGTCGGCTCCCATGACGGCGAGTTGGCGGGCCAGGTTCACGAAATAGTCAATGCTGTAAGGCGGGCCAATGGTGTAGCAGATGGAAGCCTGGACGAGGGCTCCCTCCCGCTTGGCGACCTCCATCGCCCAACGCATGTTGCGCACGTCGTTGAGGGCGTCGAAGATGCGGAAGACGTCTATGCCGTTGGCGTGGGCGTGGACGACGAATCGCTCCACCACATCGTCGGGGTAGTGATGATAGCCAACGATATTTTGGCCCCGCAGCAGCATCAGGAAGGGGGTATTGGGCATGCGTTCTTTGAGGCGGCGGATGCGGTCCCAGGGGTTTTCGCCCAGGAATCGCATGGCGGAGTCGAAGGTCGCGCCGCCCCACATCTCCACCGCCCAGTAGCCCACCTGGTCAATCTTCTCGGCGATGGGCAGCATGTCGTCAGTGCGCATGCGAGTGGCCAGCAGGGATTGGTGGCCATCGCGTAACATCAGGTCACAGATTTTGACAGGGTTAGTCATGTTACCTCCAGAACACGGATTGACAGGATGATCTGATCTATCCGCCAATCCTGCCGATCCGTGTTATTCCGCGAACAGATCTCTCGCCTTGAACATCAGCACCAGCGCGCCCTGCTCCGACCGGGAGCGGTGCTTCTCACCGGCCAGCACGACCAGGCTCTCCATCGGCTCCAGCGTGACACTGACGCCGTCGGCGTAGTCTATGGCCATCTCCCCCTCCAGCACCAGATACATCTCATCTTTGGGATGCTGATGAAAGAGGTAGGTACCCACAATGCGGACCAGATAGGCGCAGTAATCGTCTACCTGCCCAACCACCAGGTGCTTGAACGGCTCGGCCAGCCCAGCAGCAACCTTGGCGATATTGACTTTTTCGGGCATCGCTTTCCTTCTCCTCTCCTTCAGTTGTTCAGCATGTTATCCTGGGGGCCGTCTGGATACAGCAGTTCATCAATCTTGCGCAGTACGTCGCTCAAGTCAGGTGGCTCAGCAGCCTCCACACGTCCCTCGATGTGAATGTGAGCGGGGAAAGCGGAAACCATTGAAGGATTCAAAAGCAGCCGCCCAGCCGATGCAATGCTGCAATTCGTCATCTAACGTGCCCTGCCGGAACTGCTCGTAGAACTCATCTGAAGTCATCCCGTGTTTCTGTTCGTATTCCCGCAATTCCTCCGCGACTTCCAGCAATTCATCCACCGGACTGCTTTTCCCCATTGCCTCCTTCAGTATCCGCTCAAATTCCTCCGGCGTCGGCAAATTGTCTTTACTGAACGTCAATCTAGCCATGTCCTTTCTCCTCCGATTTGGTCATTGGTCATTTGCTCATTGATCATTTCATAGCGGTATATTCCCATGCTTCTTCGGTGGGTTCGTATCCCGCTTGTTCTGAAGGAACGTCAGCGCCTCGATGAGACGGGGCCGGGTTTCCTGCGGCTCAATGACGTCGTCCACGTAGCCTCGGGCAGCAGCAATGTAGGGGTTAGCGAACTGCTCGCGGTACTCCTGCACCAGCCGCTCCCGCTCCGCATCAGGATCCTCGGCCGCAGCGATTTCCTTGCGGAAGACGATATTGACCGCCCCCTCCGGCCCCATCACCGCAATCTCCGCCGTGGGCCAGGCGTAGGAGATGTCCCCTCGAATGTGCTTGGAGCTCATCACGTCGTAGGCCCCGCCGTAGGCCTTGCGGGTGATGATGGTGATCTTGGGGACGGTAGCCTCGCAGTAGGCATAGAGCAGTTTGGCCCCATTGAGGATGATCCCGCCATGCTCCTGCTCCACCCCCGGCAGGAAGCCCGGCACGTCCACGAAGGTGACGATGGGGATATTGAAGGCGTCGCAGAAGCGGACAAAGCGGCCGCCCTTTCTGGAGGCGTCAATGTCCAGCACCCCAGCCATGATCATCGGCTGCTGGGCGACGATACCCACGCTGAAGCCGCCCAGTCGGGCAAACCCCACGACGATGTTCTGCGCCCAGTGCTCGTGCACCTCCAGGAACTGCCCGTCGTCCACCACGTGGCGGATGACGTCTTTCACGTCGTAGGCTCTGGTGGGGTTGTCGGGGATGATGGTCTTCAGTTCCTCGTCCATCCGCCCCTCCGGGTCGGCGGTGGGGACGAAGGGCGGGTCTTCCAGGTTGTTCTGGGGGATGTAGCTCAACAGTTGGCGAGTGAGGGCCAGGCAGTGCTCCTCGTTCTCGGCAGCGAAGTGGGCCACGCCGCTCTTGGAGGCGTGGGCCATGGCCCCGCCCAGTTCCTCGAAGCTCACCTCCTGGTGAGTGACGGCCCGAATGACGTCGGGACCAGTGATGAACATGTGACTGGTCTCCTTGGTCATCAGGATAAAGTCGGTCATGGCCGGGGAGTAGACAGCGCCGCCCGCGCAGGGCCCCATGACGGCCGAGATCTGGGGGATGACGCCAGAGGCCAGGACATTGCGCAGAAAGATGTAGGCGTAGCCGGCCAGGGACACGACCCCCTCCTGAATGCGAGCGCCGCCGGAGTCGTTGAGGCCGATGACGGGCGCGCCGCTCTTCATGGCCAGGTCCATGATCTTGCACACCTTCTCGGCGTGCACCTCGGAGAGGCTGCCGCCGAAGACGGTGAAATCCTGGGAGAAGACGTAGACCCGGCGGCCGTTGATGGTGCCCCAGCCGGTGACCACGCTATCGCCCAGGTATTTCCTCTCCTCCATGCCGAAGCCCACGGCGCGGTGCACGGCGAACATGTCCAGCTCGCGGAAGGAACCGGGATCGAGCAGCTTCTCCACCCGCTCGCGGGCGGTCATCTTGCCGCCAGCGTGTTGGCGGTCAATGCGCTCTTGTCCGCCACCCAGGCGGGCCTGCTCTCGCATCTGGTGCAATTGCTCTACTTTGTCCTCAATGCCCATTGCTTACCTCCCCAAAGACAATTATGAAGGGCCGCGTGAACCAATGCCCCCCGATTTGGAAGCCCTGTACCTGGAAGCCGAGCGAGAGATTTACTAATCCCGTCTGCCTCCTCTCCTTGAAGGGATAGTCGTCGAGTTGCCACCGGAATTCGTAGAACAACCCAAGATGAAATCCAATGAGTAAGGAAGGCTACATGACAAACTCTACCTCCCTGCGGACAGTGACTTGGGCATCCGCGAATCCTACGCTGACCTGAGCCAAGTACAGCCGATGCACACAGGTTTCTTGACCGATGACACAAGGGTTGGCCGGCTATCCCCCACGTTTTGGCGTGCCATGCTCGTGCAGTACAGTCGGTGTTTGACTGGCCGCCAGGTAGCACTATGCCCACCGCCAGGCGACCACTGCCATCATCTACGCTGTGTAGAGTGCTTTGTAGCCAGGCTCCTCCCGAATGGCCGCCAAGTCAGCATCCTCCTTCGACCATTCTGTGAGCTCCGGGTTCAGCTCCAGGGCCTCCCGCAGCTTCTCTATCGCTGTCTCCGTCTCTCCGGCCAGGGCGTAGTGGCAGGCCAGGTTGTATCGCGCCGTCCCCTGCCAGCTCTGGCTCTCATCCAGCTCCGAGAGCAGCCTGGCCGCCTCCTCCTGCAACTCCGTCGCGTACTCTTTCTCCCCGCGCTCTACGAGGAGCGGGCCCAGATGCATGGCCAGGGGATGAATGGTACCAGTCCCCACGATCAACCTCCACAAGGGCCGATCCCCTTGCCAGGGCAGGGTCTCTGTACCTCCCAGCTCGGCTTCGCTCGTCTTCTCCACCTGCTCAACGAGCTGCCGGCGCGCCTTCGCTGCCTCCTCGAGAATCTCCGACCACGAGCGATCTCGATTCAGCTCGAAGACCTTCGCGTTCACGACCTCGAAATCCTCGTCCCTCGCAGGGGTTTCCCCGCGGGCCGCCGCTGCCAGGTCCTCCGCCAGGCGCGTTTTCCAGGCGGCCAGATGTGCGATCGTGTCCTTGGGTGACCACCGATCCGGCTCGCCTCGAACCGCACGTTCGTCCTCCGACAGCCTGGCGAACAGGGCTTGCTCCTCTTGCGAGGTGTGCTCAATGAGTTGTATCAGCCTGGATTTGAGTTCCATAGTTATCCCTCCTTCAGATTAGTTGCCGTTCGGCCGAGCCTCTCGTCAATTTCAACCACAACTCTGGCAGGAATAGCATCAACGTTTTCGATTTTCAGGGGAAAACAGTAAACCTTGAACTCCCTTCTGGGGATGGCAGAAAGGTTGGCAAGGTTCTCTATGACGAAAACATTGTTCTTGATCAACAATCTGTCATATTCACCATGCCGACGGCCCTGCCCCAGCCCACGGGCGTCAATTCCAACGGCGTTGATCCGCTTTGAAACAAGCCACCGAACAACCTCGGGGGAGAGCTCAGGGTGGTTGTGGTACTCCTCTGTGCCCACGAGCTTGCTCCAGTCTGTGCGGAAAAACACGAAGTCTCCGCTTTCTATTTCGACCTGGTGCTCGACATCGTCCAGTTGGATTTCGCCTCCGGACACCTGGGTAACGACGATCAGTTTTCCTCTGCCGATCATTCGTTCGGGTTCGATACGGTTCTCGGCAAACACCAGGTCTATGTGGGTGGCCGTGTGGGCTGACAGGGAGAGAACGATGGATTCGTATTCTCCCTCAGACTCGTGGTAGAATTTGCGTGAGGCGATCTCGACTGGCGGCGTTCCCAAACGGAACACGGAACCAGCGGTTATGGGCATTGAAACGTCAATGAGCATTTTTAGTTTTCCTCCTTCCTTGCCACGAATATCAACTCGCCCGGATACTTCGACCCATAGGGGCTCTTGTCATAGTCTGCATAGAGTTGCTCAACCTCAAACCCACATCGCGCCAGCAGATGCTCGGTCTCGAATCTGAACAAGTAGCGCATGGGGAACGAATGCACCAGCCTCTCCTCCCGCCCGTCGGGATGGGTCACGTAGTAGATCAGTTCAACCTGGTTGACTTGATTGAAGCGATCTCGCGACACAATCTTGTGGCGACGGACAACCCGTCGCCCATCGGGAGCGGTGAATTCAGGCTCGTCGCCTATTTCTTGCCCCACATCATCCCTGGTCAGTGCTTCCAGCAAAGGGTTGAAGATGTCGAGAATCAACCGGCCACCCTTCATCAGGTGGCGGTGAATGCACTCCAGACAGGACATCTGGTCATCCACCGTTGTCAATGCTGAAACGGTCGAAAGGGCGTCGTGACCAACCTGAAGGCTTGCCCCAACGCAAAATGGCGCATGTCTGCCTCTACCAGTTGGACTCTGGATTGAACATCCTTTGGCTCCTTCAGGAGTCGTTTCCGACACACGTCCAGCATGTGGGACGACAGGTCGAGGCCGACGATCTCGATCCTTGCCCGTGCCGTAGGAATCAAGATACGCCCTGTTCCGCAGCCAACCTCCAACACCGGCCCTCCCGATTCTTGGGCTGCCTCCACGAAGAAAGGCACATCTGGTCGGTCGCGGTACGGCACGACGTGGTCGTAGAGATCGGCGGTGACTGCGTACTCCTCATATCCTCCAGCGTGATTCATGGAAACCTCCTTAATCGGCTCTTCTTCGGGCATCTGCGATGAATTGACTGAATCTCTCCTTTGCTGGTGACTCCGTAATCCACCCCTCTGGGCTAAACATGGGCCTGGCGGCTGCCGCAAGCTCCCAGAATCCTAGGTTCGCCACTGGCCGTCCCACTTCCGTTTCATAGGCACTCAGGAATTCATCGGCTGCTTCGCCCATCCCAGAGAGGAACATGTCCATGCGACAATAGGCCACGTCAATTCCCGGATCTCCGTAGGCGGCTTCTTCCCAATCAAGGATGGCCATGATCCGGCCAGCATCCCACAGGATGTTGCCTGACCAATAGTCAATGTGTACCAGCCCCGCTGGAACTTGCAGGATGCCAGGCCATAGATCGTGAGCCGTGTGCCACACCGCCGCCCCGTCAGGATGGGCTTTCATATAGTCCGGCACGGATCCCGAACGTAAGAACCAGGTGGCTTCTGAATTGGCATCCAGCAGGAAACTCCTGGTGGTGGTATCGCAAGGAACCGAATGGATTCTGGCTAACATCGTCGCCAGCGAACGTGCCCAGCTCTCAGGATCGGGAGGCGATGCGATCTGTTCTCCGGGCACATAACTGGTTACAATACCGGGAGTTCCCAGGATCACCCCTTTCTCATCCAGATACAGTGGCCGGGGTGCCGGAATGCCGTACCTTTGCAGGAGTTCAAGGGTCTTGAATTCTCGACGTGCTTTTTCTCCACGATCATAATTGCCGAATACAACATATCGTCGTATGACAATGCGAGAAACAGAACCATTGGCAGAACGGGCTTCGACAAGGTGAGTGTAGTTTGAAAAGCTACAGGGGAGAGAGCCAATAGCCAGCACAGCGCTTCCAGGGGCGATCTCTCCTAGCAGGGCCCGAACCGTCTCTTCTGATGGTAAGTCACTACGTTGACCCGTATCATCCAATGTCATATCTCCCCTTCATTGAGCGCGCACCATTGCAGAACATTGGTTTGCGGCCTGCATCTTCAACCAAGCTTGCCGACTTCAATCACGTTGCCCTCTGTGTCCTGAAATTGGAAGAACCGATATGGCGCCATCAGGTTGATCTCCACAATGTCCGTCACCCCCGTGGCACCGATGGTCTTCACCCGCTTATGCTCCCTCTCAACGTCGTCCGACCCAAACACTACAACGACGTTGTTCCCCATTCGGACGTTCCTGTCATACTCCGTCATGGGCACGTCGTTTTCCACGTCAAAGCTCGGGTTGTAGAGCCCAAGACCGTCCGTGATAGAAGTCCATCGGTCCCCGTATCGAGCCTCTGCTTTGACTCCCAAGAACATCTCGTAGAACCTGACGGCTCGATCCATGTCTCTGACTTTTAGATATGTGTCCACAAATCTTGGACTACTCATGCTACCTCCTTATCCACAGGTGCAGTGCCACTGCGCATCCAACTCGTTACAATACAGACAGCCCTCTGCCTCATCCCCTCCCAGGAGTGCTATGCGGAAAGCCTGCGCATGGCATGACTTTGCCGATGGCTGCAAGTCACGACCGGACTCTTATCTCTGGCCCCTCAGGAACGAAGTGACCGCCGGGTATACCTGGTCTATCTGACTGAACTCCTGCTGGTGACTCAATCCTTCGATGACCTCGATGCGTATCTCAGCCCTGTCAAGTGCTTCGCGATTCTGCCTCACCCAGCTCAGCACCTTCTTGTTTTTCGTACCAACCAGTAGCATCGTCGGGCAACGAATGTCAGCAGGGTCAATGCTCGGCCAATCGCGCATGGCCTGGAGGCAGGCCACCCATACAGGGATGCGCCCTTTGATGGCCGACTTGCGCTTTTTCTCAGTCAGCGCGTCTTCGCTGTATGCTCGCGCCAGAGGTGCATACTTCTTGGCAAACTCATCAATGTATCGGCCAAACTCCTCATCCACGGCCGGGCCAAATGGCACGCCGATGACGACTATAGCCGTCACCCGATCCGACCAGGCGCCAAGATAGCGGGCGATGTTGCCCCCGAAGCTGAAACCCCACACAGCGAACTGCTGAACGTCGCAGGCATCCGCCACGGCGTTCAGATCCGCCCATATCGTCTCGATGGCGTAGTCGGCAACATCCGTCAGGAAGTCACTCTCGCCGGTTCCCCGAATGTCAACGGTGATGACGTTGAAGTTCTCCTTCAACCGCTCAACGTAGCCAACTTCGTGCCAGTCCTTCCTCGTCTTGCCGGCCCCGTGTAGCAGCATCAGTGCGGGGCCATTGCCTGTCACATCGTAGGCGATACGTGTTCCGTCATCGGAAGGTGCGAACTGCGTAGTCATTGCAATGGTCTCTCCTCATAAACTGCACCTCTCAGCCGACCTTCTCGTCTCATCCCAAGGCGTTCCATGACTCTCCAGGAGGCAAGATTGGCGCTACTTGTATCCGCGTGTATGCGATGCAGACCAGCCGTATCTCGTTTTATTGCTCACTGAGTTCAGTTTCTATCAATTTGACTGTACGGTACGTCACGACTACTTCGGAGCGTGCACGTAATAAGCCAACAAACGCCAGCAAGTCACATATCAAACTACCAAACACCAGATACACCATAGCGCGCGGCCCGGCCGCCTCCAACACCTGGCCCACCAGCCATGGCAGAATCATGCCGCCACAACTGTCGCCTAGCAGAATGATGCTACTGGCCCGGGCCGTGAGCTGAAGCCCCTGCACGGCCAACGTAAAGCCGGAAGGATAGACCGGTGCCATGCAAAAGCCCACCCCCAGCGCGGCCGCCCACAAAACTGCCGCAGAATCGGCCAACACAAACACCAACCCCATAAAGAATACACAACCCAACAGCGCCACAGTGATAATCTGGCGTGGCCCAAAGCGGGTGGCCAGCGGCACCGAGACCAGACGCCCCACGGTGAAGGCCAGCCAAAAGCCGGATGTGAGATACGCCGCTTGCACTGTCGGAGCCAGTTTGAGCTCCACGACATAGGTATATACCCAACCGCCAAAAGCAATCTCCGCGCCCACGTAAAAGAATAAAAATAGCATGGCTGCCAGCACTACGCTGTACGGAATGTGCCGCGGCTGAACCGCGCCGGGTTCACTTTCCACCGGGTGTGCCGCTTGCGGACTGCCCGCCATTGTCACCATGCGCAGACCAGCCAACACCGCCAGGGCCGCCAGGCCCACGTAGACCCAGCGATATGCGCCAGGGATATCCACCACCTGCGCCACCAACAGCGGCGCCAGAAACGCGCCTAGCCCAAAACAAAAGTGCAAACCGTTCATATAGAGCGACACCTTTTCCCGGTGCGTCCAGACCAGCAGCGTGTTGGTGCCGTTGTTGATGAGGCCATCCATCACACCTTTAATGGCCACCACCGCCAGCAACCAACCCAATGCCGGCATAAACGGTATGCACAACATCAGCAAGCCGGCCACTATTTGTGCCGTCCCCAGCACAACATGGCCGCGCAGGCGGTCATAGAGCCGCCCGCCAAGCAGCGTGCCCAGCGTCCCCCCTATAGCGCCGACTAAAAACAACTGGCCCATATCGCCCAGGCGCGCTTGTGTTTGCGTGGCCAGCGCCGGCAGGGTCGGCCCCAACACCGCCACGTTCAGCCCTATGCAGAAAATCAGCCAGTAATAGCCCAATGTCCGCCGAAAACCGGGCTCACTAAAGAGTTGTGCGATCTTGTTCACTGTAACTTGCTTGCTCCGATGAATTAGACTTTACCCCACGATTGTGGCAACACTTTGCGTTTTGGGCCGCCCAACTCGTTACTATACGGACAACCTTCTGCCTAATCCCCTCATAGGGGGTGGTATACGGAAACTCTCCGCATGGCACGGCTTTGCCGATGGCTACAACGCTAGCATATCCCGTATCCGATTAACGCTTGGAAATCAAACTCAATGTTTCACGCATGCCCTCCCGAACAGGGCGGGTTTGCCAGCCCAACTTGACCTCCTGACCAGCAAATCTCACGTCCCGACGACGATTGCTCCGTCCACACGCAACACCGCGCCAGAGACAAAGCTGGCCTCGTCCGACGCCAGGAAGAGGTAGGCGTTGGCGACGTCGCGCGGCTGACCCATGCGACCCAGCGGGATGCGGGCCTTCA
>Ga0268281_1000349_pt1 | contig 35731 bp, 28 predicted proteins | sample saktaG_10_FD_190134 | JGI IMG/M metagenome (GOLD analysis project Ga0268281, IMG submission 190134) | Saline water microbial communities from Sakinaw Lake, British Columbia, Canada - sak_2011_5_24_50m | ecosystem: Environmental > Aquatic > Non-marine Saline and Alkaline > Saline ...
TAGATAAGCCATTGGAACATTGGAACAATGAAACTTGGGAACCGAGTTCCCAAGTTTTTGTTTTGCTTTACATTTTTTGTTTCTGGGATATAATGACAGTATATATTTAATTTTTTTTTGCATGATTATTGGCATTGACGCTTCCAGGGCAAACCGAGAACAAAAAACTGGCATTGAATGGTATTCTTATTATTTAATTCAAGAATTAAAGAAAATACCCTTTGCTCCAGGGGATAAATTTATTTTATACACCCCTTTTGAATTAAAAGGTCACTTAGCTGAATTACCAACTAATTGGGAAGAGAAAGTTTTGAAGTGGCCTCCTAAATATTTATGGACTCAAGTAAGATTGGCTTGGGAAATGCTATTTCACTCTCCAGACCTTTTATTTGTGCCAGCTCATTGCACTCCTTTATTTTCTTTAGTTAAGAAAGTTGTGACTATTCATGACTTAGGATTTAAGCATTTTGCCAAAAGTTATTCTTTGTTTCAAAGAATTTATTATTTTCTTTCTCATTATTGGTCTTTAAAGATGGCTCAACAAATCATTGTTCCTTCTGAATTTACAAAAAATGATATTTTGAGAAATTTTTGTTCCCCTCGAGGAGAAATTACTGTTATTCCTTTAGGTTATACTTCCAAAAAGAATTTATTCAATACTCAAATTGACTCTAATTTGATTTTAAATAAATACAAAATAAAAAAACCATTCTTTTTTTATGTGGGACGTTTAGAAAAAAAGAAAAATATTCTCGGACTGATTAAAGCTTATCAAAAATTAAAAAAATCTGAACAAGAAATGGAAATTCCTAATCTAGTCTTAGGAGGCAAGCCCGGTTATGGATATACGGAAATTAAAAAAGAGATATTAAATTCAGAAGATGTTAAAGAAATAGGGTATATTGCTCAAGAAGATTTATCTACCTTATATTCTTCGGCATTAGCCCTTGTTTTTCCTTCTTTTTATGAAGGATTTGGCCTTCCCTTATTAGAAGCTATGGCAAATAATTGTCCAGTGTTATCTAGTAATGCTGGTTCTTTGATAGAAGTGGGAGGAGAAGCAGCTTTATATTTTAATCCTTTTGATACAGAAGATATTAAAAATGCTATGTTAAGGATGATTAAAGACAAAGAGCTTCGACAAAGTTTGATTGAAAGAGGGAATCAACGAGTAAAATTATTTTCTTGGGAAAAATGTGCTCAGTTCACGAAAAAGGTTTTGTTTTCAAATTAAATATATTTTAAAAGATGAATATTGTTGGTCATCAAAAAATCATAGAATTTTTGAAAAATAGCATTAAAAACAAGAGGCTAGCTCAGTCTTATTTATTTTGTGGTCCAGAATATGTTGGCAAAAAAACAACAGCTATATATTTTGCCACTAATTTGCTTTGTGATTCTCAGGATTCTCCTTGCCTTGAATGCCAGAATTGTTCTCAAGTGCTTCAAGGAAGACACCCTGATGTTTATTGTGTTGGCAAAATTGATGATAAAGATATTAGCATTGACCAAGTCCGAAAAGTTAAGGGTATTATTAACTTAGCTCCCCTTTTCGGTTCTTCTAAAATTGTTATAATAGAAGAGGCGGATAGTTTAACAATTTCTGCTGCTAATTCTTTGCTGAAATTATTAGAGGACACTCCACCTCATGTTTTTATAATCTTATTGGCCAGGGGTTTTGGCAATTTGCCCGCTACTCTTCGTTCTCGTTGTCAAATTTTAAGATTTTTACCCCCATCCTCAAAAGAACTTAGTTGTTTCTTGAAAAAAGAATTTGATTTAAGTTTAACCGAAGCTCAAAAAATTTCTAACTTATCTTTAAATTTGCCTAGATTAGCCATAAAATTGGCTCAGAACAAAGAAGAAGCTTTTAAAAGTCGCGAGGATTTGATGGAAAAATTTATATTCTTTTTATCGGAACGGAATAATTTGGAAAACAAGTTCAAATTGGCTAGCCTGATATTGAAACTCAAGACCAAGCAAACTTTATTTTTTTTGCTTCAGTTTATAAGAGATTTGACTTTAGTTAAATTGCATTTAACTCCATCTAGCACCTTAGAAAAAAAGAAATTGTTGGATTTATCTGAAAAGTATTCTCAAATGGAACTTTATCTTTTTATGAATCAAATTTTAAGAACTCAATCTTGGTTAGATAGATATGCTAACAAAAAATTGTCAATTGAAAATTTAGTAATTAATGATTTTGTTTAATTTAATGATTTTATCTGATAAAATCAAACCCGTGGGGTGAAGATTTTTCAGCAATAAAATCATTACCCTGTTAAATAATTTCGCCTTTGGCGAAATTGCTACAAAGTAGCATTTAACAGGGTACTCAAAAAAAGTAAGAACCTTTCGCTTCGCTCAAGAACCTTGAAATTAAATAAAACATCGCACATAAAGTAAAGTAATTTAATTTTAATAAAATTTAATTCGCTTCGCTCTAAAATTTTAATATTTTTAGTATATGAGTAAAATAAAAATTCTTTTCATTTTTTCTATCTTCTTGATATTTGTTTTTTTAAGTGGTTGCACGGTCAAACCAAAATATAGTAATGGGGTTTTTAAAAGCATAGATTCGGCTGATTCTTGGCAACAAAAAGCTAATATTTGTTCTTTAGAAAATGAAACCCGAGCATTAGATAGAGTAGATGTAAACGCGCTTGTTTTTGACCCCCAAGACAACAAAACTATATATTTGGGATCAAAAAAGCAAGGCCTTTTTGTTAGCTTTGATGCTGCTGAGTCTTGGAGAAAAATTAGAACATTTCCCAAAGGAGAGATTATGTCTATTGCGGTTCATCCCAAATTAAAACATATTGTTTGTGTAGCAGTTGACAATCAAGTTTTTAAAACATTAGACGCTGGTCGCACTTGGCAAATTATTTATTTAGAGGCCATACCTAAGGTAATTATCAATAATGTGGCTATTGATTCTTCTTCTCCACAAAGAATTTATTTAGGGCTTTCTGATGGTCGGTTAATTCGTAGTGAAGATGACGGATTTAGTTGGGCAACTATAAATAATTTTAAAGACCAGATAAAAGAAATATTAATAAACGCTCATGACACTCAAAGAATTTATGTTAGCACTTCTCAAAAAGGTATTTTTCGTTCTGATAATCAGGGCTTAGATTGGTTTTCTTTGTCGGAATCGCTTAAGAGTTATGGTGGCGCTCAGAAGACAACTAAAATAATTTTTCAATCTTATGAGCCCGAGGTATTAATTAGCGCTAATGATTATGGGTTATTGAAAACTAATGACAGCGGACAAACCTGGACAGAATATAAATTATTAACTGACCATGGAAAGGTTAAAATAATTTCTTTTGCCGTTTATATTCCAGATCCTAATATAATATATTATGTTGCTTTGGACAAGAATATAGTTTTTCAATCTTTTGATGGTGGTTTAAACTGGACGCCTAAATCGGTCTCCACCAAGAATCAATTGTCTCAGCTAATTATTGACCCCTTTGACCCTAATATTCTCTATTTAGGAATGCAATCTTTTAGTAATTAAGTTAAATATATATGGATTTTATTGAATCTCATCAAGAAAAATTTAATAAAGTGATTGATTTTTTAAAGAAAGATATTCAAAGTTTACGTACCAATAGAGTGAGTACAGAATTAGTAGCCAACATTCTAGTTGATGTTTATGGTGCTAAAACCAGGCTTGACCAATTAGCGTCTTTGAGCACCCCTGAACCACGTTTGATTTTAATTCAACCTTGGGACAAAAATGTCTCCAAAAATATAGAACAGGCTTTGGTTACAGCTAATTTGGGTGCTACACCTACCATCAATGAAGGATTTATTCGTTTTAAAATACCATCTTTAAATGAAGATACAAGAAAAGGTTTAATTAAAGTTTTGCACGAAAAATTAGAAAATTCTCGCAGATCTCTACGCAATATACGCGACGAAATCAAAGAACAAATTGTTAAAGACGAAAGGGCTAAAGAAATTAGCGAAGACGACAAATATCGCCTTTTTGATCAATTAGATAAATTAAGCCGAGAAAAACAAGAGGAAATTAAATTAATGGGACAAAAAAAAGAAGAAGAAATCATGGTAATTTAGGCGTTTATGTTTATTTTCTTGGCTATTATAGCTTTGAGTATTTTAATTTTTTTTCACGAAGCTGGTCATTTCTTAATGGCTAAGATTTTTTCAGTGAAAGTAGAGGAATTTGGTATTGGTTATCCTCCGCGAATGGGGGGGGTTATTTTTGAAAAAGGAAAACCTAAATTTTTTTGGGGAAGAAAAAATCCTATTTCATCTTCTGACAAAACTGTTTATTCTTTGAATTGGATTCCATTGGGGGGGTTTACCAAATTAAAGGGTGAAATGAATGTTCTGTCAGATAAAGACAGTTTTTCTGCTCAAGTTTGGTGGAAAAAAGTTTTAGTGAGTGCTGGTGGAGCAATAATGAACATTCTTTTGGCTGTTGCCATTTTTTCCTTTTTATGTCTAATCGGCATTCCGCGTGATTTAAGCCAAGAGAATCTAGTTGCTGGAAAAATTGTTGGTCCGGTTACTATCCAGATTGGCGGGATTTTTCCTGATTCACCTGCATTTGAGGCCAATTTGCAAGTGGGAGATATTTTACTTGATATTGACGGTCAAAAATTTACAGAAGTAGCTGAAACACAAAATTATATTCAAGACAAAATAGGAAAATTTATAGAAGTCAAAGTTGAGCGCAAACAAAAGATTATAACTCAAGAATTATCAGTTTTGCCATATGAAGACATTTTTAAAGATGAGAATAATTCAGAAGAAAGTGTTTTAAATAAAGGATTTATCGGAGTGTCTTTGTCTAAAACAGCATTGGTTAGATATCCTTGGCATCAGGCCATAGTCAAGGGCTGGAGTATGACTTTTTATTTATTGGGTCAAATATTTTATGGATTGGGACTCATTTTTAAGACATTAATATTTAAGCATAAGATGATTGGCGGTGTCTTGGGCCCAATTGGCATAACTCAAATGATTAGTAGTGTGGCTCAAGTTAGTTTTATTTATCTTTTACATTTTGTAGCTGTTATTTCAGTAGCTATTGGAGCTTTCCAGCTCATCCCTTTTCCAGCCCTAGATGGTTCAAGAATAGTTTTCGCTTTATTTGAAGGTTTGAGGGGTCGTCCCTTTAATCAACGGATAGAGATGATTACTACAAGTGTTGGGTTTTATTTATTGTTACTTTTGATGGTAGTGGTTAGTTTTCGCGAAATAGTAAATTTATTTTAATTCATATGTTGCAATCTAATTTTTTAACAAAAACTTTACGCAAAAATCCTAAAGATAGCGTGGCAATTAGCCATAAATTTTTAGTTCGCGGAGGATACATTCATCAGTTGACTAGTGGAGTTTGGTCGCTTTTGCCTTTAGGTTTTCGAGTTTATCAGAAAGTTGAAAATATTATTAGAAAAGAAATATCTTTAATTGGTGGCGAAGAACTGCGGATGCCAAGCTTGCAACCGAAAGAGTTATGGTTGGAGAGTGGTCGTTGGGATACCATTGACCCACCTTTATTCAAAATAAAAGATAGACATAATAAATATTTAGCGCTTGGTTCAACTCATGAAGAAGTTATAACTAAAATAGTAAAATTTTTTATTGAATCGTACAAAGATTTACCAAAATATGTTTTTCAGATTCAAAATAAATTTAGAAATGAACTGCGTCCAACAGCTGGTTTATTGCGGACCAGAGAATTTGTAATGAAAGATATGTATAGTTTCCATATTTCAGCTCAAGATTTAGACACTTATTATTTAAAAGTAATTGAGGCCTATCAAAGAATTTATCGTTCTTGCGGCTTAGAACCAATAGTTGTTAACGCTTCTTCTGGAACGATTGGAGGAAGTATGTCCAACGAATTTATGATTTTTGCAGAATCAGGAGAAGATAATCTTTTATTCTGCGAAAAGTGTGGCTGGGCTGCTAACGTAGAAATAGGAGGACAAGAGTTATTTTGTCCTAAATGCAAAAATAAATTAACCACTAAAACAGGAATTGAAGTAGGACATATCTTTAAATTAGGCTCTATTTATAGTCAAAAAATGAAGGCTTTCTTTGTTGATAAGAAGGGGCAACAACAGCCGATCATCGCTGGTTGTTATGGCATTGGACTAGAAAGGCTTATAGCCACTATAGTAGAATTGAATCATGACCAAAATGGAATTATTTGGCCAGCTAGTGTGTCTCCCTTTGACATCCATTTATTAGGATTGGACTTAGACGATAAAACAATTCTTAAAAGGGCTCAGGAAGTTTACAAAAATTTAAAATCATTGGGCTTTGATGTTTTATTTGATGATCGTTGTGAATCAGCGGGAGTTAAATTTAATGACTCCGATTTAATGGGTATTCCTATTAGGTTGGTAATTAGCAAAAAATCAGGTTCTAAAATAGAATACAAAGAAAGAGGTAAGAAGAGTACTAAGCTGTTTACAATGAAGCAACTATTAAGTAAAATAGGGTCAGGTACTTAGGTACTTAGGTAATCGGGATTTTAATTATTTAATTACCTGATTACCCAATCCCCAATTAACCAATTAACTGACAGATATGTTTAAAAAGATTTTTTCTAAAGATATTGGATTAGATTTAGGAACAACCAATACCCGTGTTTATGTTAGGGGGCGAGGTTTAGTTATTAACGAAGCAACAATTATGGCCATTAATACCAGAAACGATCAGGTGGTTGCTATTGGTAATAATGCTTTAAGAATGTTAGGTAAAGCTCCAGCACATATTTCAGTTGTTAAGCCCTTGGTGAATGGCGTGATTTCAGATTTTGAGGTAACAGAGAAAATGCTTAAACTGATTTTTAATAAAGTTCATCACGATAGCTTTACTCTAATTCCGCGTCCGCGAGTAGTGGCCTCTATTCCTTTAGAAATAACAGAAGTAGAAAAAAAATCTCTTGAAGATGTTATTTTGCAGGCAGGTGCGCGTGAAGTTTTTTTAGTGGAAAGACCAGTTGTTGCTGCCATTGGCGCTCGTTTGCCAGTTCAAGAGTCAATTGGAAATTTAATCGTTGAATTAGGCGGAGGACTTTCTGAAATAGCGGTGATTTCTTTAAATGGAATTGTAGCTCACAAGTCTCTAAAAATAGGAGGAGAATTAATTAACAGAAATATTATTGATTACGTTCGGGAGAAGTTTGGTATTCTTCTGGGGCAGCAAACATCTGAAGAGGTTAAGATAAAGATAGGTTCAGCTGCGTCTATAAATAAAGCCCAGGATATGAAAATCAAAGGAAGAGATTTGGTGAGCGGTTTACCGAAAGAAGTGACCATTACTGATGTTCAGGTTAGGGAAGCTATCTTGCCGACCTTAAAAATAATTATAGAGGGCATTCGGGATACCGTTGAATCTACACCCCCAGAATTAGTGTCTGATATTTACGAAAGGGGAGTGATTCTTTCGGGCGGGGCTTCTCTTCTAAAGGGATTAGATAAGTTGATTAGAAAAAAGATTAATATTTCTGTTTGTTTAGTTGATGATCCTGCTACAGCAATCATTCGGGGCACAGGGTTGATTTTGGAAGATTTTGATAACCTGAAGTCAGTAATTATTCCTTCGGCTAGAGATTAAAAAATAAATTGAATTTAGAAAAAGACAGATTATAGATTTGTCTTTTTTGGTTGCAAAATTCAAGTTTATTCGTCTATATAAGTGTAATAGTAATTTTAAAATAGATTGAGATGAAAAGCGAAATTCAACAATTAAGTAGTTGCTATCAGAGGAACCGACAGGTTCTGGTTGCAAATACCAGCATTTTTATAATTAGTGCTTGTGTTTGGTTTTTAATTTTTGGGGCCCAGATAGCTAATGTTGCAAAAAGCGATTATTTCAATTAAATTGTGATCATTTGCTTGTCCCCCTCTTTATGCTTCTGGGCCAAATCCCAGGAGCTTTTGATTTTAACTCGTTAATAAATTAAAAGAGAGAGTCACTATGATTAAGAGAATAATTACTAAATTTTTATTAGTCAGCTTGATAGCTGTTATTTTAATAAGTTTGCACGCGACAATCTATATTATTTTTCTTGTTGAAGCAGGTTTGAATTTTAAGGAAATCAGTTTGATAAATCTCTTTTATTTGTTAATACTCCTTGTATTAGAGACACCTGGTAAAATGATTGTTGGTATTTTGGGAAAAAAGATTTCTTTGGTTGCCTCAACAATTTTACATGGAATTGCATTAGCGCTTTACTCGTTAGCAGATAGTTTATTAGGATTTATCTCAGCTGAAGTTTTCCTTGCTACTGGTACGGTTTTAGCTTCCGGAGTCCTAAAAACTTGGTTAACAGATTCTTTGCATCTATATCAACTAGACAAGAAATCAAAAAATACATTTTATTTAAGGGGCAAAATTATTTGTTTGATTAAATTGATAGCTGGTTTTGCTGGAACTTATTTGGGAATTAAGAGCTTATCATTACCACTTATAATTGTTAGTTTAGGATATTGGTCTTTGACCATCTTATCCTTATTGATTAGAGAAGAAATGCATTTGCAAGAAGCAAAGACAAGCAATACATATTCAATTGATCCGGAGATAATTACCCAAGAAAGCGTTGCTTATGTCTGGCAGGATGATATTATGTTCATAATTATTGCTTTAACCATAATCATAGCTCTTGGTTTCCCATCTCTTTCGCCGATTTGGTGGAAACCGTATTATTCATATTTTCTTTTTAATTGTTATCTCTGGATACATTTATGCTTATTGATTGGCAAATATGTTTTATTTGGCAGAAAAATTACAGAATTCTGCTCTATTCAAGTTTGTCATAGCTGGAAAATACGCTTTCCTGGGCCCTGCAAAGTAATTGTCTAATATAACTTACCACTTAATGAGGCAACTACTCATGAAAACAAAAACCCGCTCATTGGATATTAATGAGTGGGTTTGTTGTTTAAAATTTTTTATAATTGAAGAGAGAGTAGTTTAGATGTTCCATCTTCTTGCATAGTTATCCCATAAAGAATATCTGATATTTCTATTATTTCTTGATTGTGAGTAACAACAATAAATTGGGTGTAGTTGCTGAGTTCTCTAATAATTTTAGCAAATCTTGATGAATTTTCTTGGTCTAGAGAAGCAGCTACTTCATCTAGTATAACAAAAGGAGGTTTATTGATGGATATTATAGCGGCTATTAAAGCGAGAGAGGTTAGGGCTTTTTCTCCGCCAGAGAGCATAGAAATGTTTTTTATTTTTTTGCCAGGAGGCGTAGCTAAAATATCAATATTTTTTTCTTCTTTGCCATTTTCTTGAATAATTTCTGTTAATTCTATTTTAGCGTCACCACCATTGAATATAATTTTAAAGTATCTGTTAAAGGCATGATTGATTTTGTTAAAGCTTTCTTGAAATTGACTTTTTATTTTTTGGTCTAATTCATTGCTGATTTTATTTAATGATTTTATACTTTGCTCTAAATCAATGCTTTGTTTTTCTAAGAATTCATGGCGGTCTCTAACTTTGGGATATTCTTTCATAACCTCTGGGTCAATTCCCCCAATTATTTCTAATTGATATTTTAATTTATTGATTTTTTCAAGGTCAGAGGCGCTAGATTGGTAAATTTTTTCTTCTTTGCTTTCAACTAATTTTTTAATTTGTGCGCTATAATTTTTTATCTCATTTTCTATCTCTTCGTCTAGTGCTTGTTCTCTTGTTTCCCAACGAGCTAATTCAATCTTAAGCTCACTGATTTGATAATCTATTTTTCCCAATTTTATTTGTTGATGGTGTATATCTTTTTGCCAAAAAAGCATTTCTTTTTCTTTGCTATTTGTTTCTTCAGAGAATTTTTCCATTTTTTGACTAGCTTTTTGCAACCTCTCATCAATTATTTTTATTTTTTGATTTAAGATTTCTTTTTCCTTTTGTATTTTATCTAATGATTCTTTATTAAAGGGAGATTTTTCTAACTGAGAAGAATTTTTGATTAAAAAAGAATCTAATAATTTTTTGGTTTTTTCTTGGGCTTTTTCCGCCCAAATCTTGATTTCTTCCCAGTCTTTTTCATTCTCGGCTTGTCTGATTTTTTGCCAGAGCTTTTCTTGAATTATTTTAATTTCTTGTAAGCCTTGAATAAGTTCTTCTGTTTTAGGGCCAATTTCACGATTTATTTTTATTTTTTGGTCAGTTTTTCTTTGTTCTTCTATTAATTTATCATTTAATAATGATTGTTCTGAAATATATTGATTTTTTTCTTCTAATAGTTGTTGATATTCTTGCTGGGGCCTTTGATATTCTTGACCAATTGTTTTTTTGAAGAAATTTTTCGATTTTTCTTGAACATCTTCTAATGCTTGGACAATTTGCTTGCGTTCTTGCTCTTTAGCTTTTATTTCTTTGTTTAGAGTAATATTTTTTTGACGCAGAGCTTGCCAAGAATGATGATAGTATTTTATTTGTTTTTCGTGTAATTCTTTTTCTATCTCTTGTCGTTTTTCTAATTTTTGAATTTGGCGACCAAGAGAATTGAGTAGAGGTTTAATCTCGGAGAGCACGATTGCTGTTTGCTGTAAGTTTCCTTGGCTTTTTTCTATCTTTCTTTGGGCATTGTCTTGTTTAATCTGATATTGCTTGATGCTAGTAGCTTCATTAAAGAATCTTTGTCTTTCGCCAGAAGATAATTCTAATATTTGTTGAATTGTTCCCTGGCTAATAATGCTATAACTTTTTTGACCAAAATTGGTTTTAGCCATTAATAATAGGATATCTTGTAGACGGACACGATTTTTGTTTATGAGGTATTCGTTTTCGCCATTGCGATAGATTTTGCGGGTAATGGTGAATTCCTTATAATCAATTGCCGCTGATTCGTCTTCATTGTTGAAAAACAAAATAACCTCAGCTGAATTGAGGTGTTTTTTTTGGGATGAGCCAGAGAAAATTATATCTTCAGATTTTTTCCCACGCAGAGCCTTAAGGCTTTGTTCGCCTAATGCCCAACGAATTGATTCTCCTAAATTTGATTTCCCAGATCCATTAGGACCAACAATAGCAGTAATATTAAACTTTTTTTGATTGGGTTTAGCAAATTTTAGGATGGTTCTTTTAGCAAAAGATTTAAATCCAATTAGTTCTAAACGTTCAAGATACATACTATTGAATAATTTCTAATTTTTGGTTTTTATTTTTTTTAATGCTTTTTTGGCCGCATCCGTCTCTGCGTTTTGTTTACTATTGCCTTCTCCAGTACTGATTAATTTTTTTTCCAAAAAGACTCCACTAATAAATTTTTTGAAATGATCAGGACCTTTTTCTTCTATTATTTTATAATGTGGGGTGATTTTAAACTTTTTTTGAGTAATTTCTTGTAAATGACTTTTTGGATCTAAATATAATTCTAGTTTTAAAATCATATCTAACTGGGGCCATAGATTTTGTTTGATGAATTTCTCTGCTTTTTCCATCCCTTGATCTAAGTAGATAGCTCCGATTATAGCCTCAAAAGCATCTGCTAGAATGGCATCTTTTTGGCGATTTATAGATCTAGTTTCGCCCTTGCTTAAATAGAGATACTTATTAATTTTTAATTTAGCTGAGATTCTAGCCAGGGATTTAGCATTAACTAAGCTGGCTCGCAGGCAAGTCAATTCTCCCTCAGGTTTGCTTGGAAATTTTTTGAATAATAGTTTAGTTATAATTAGTTCTAAAACAGCATCTCCTAAAAATTCTAATCTTTCATTGTTTTTAAGATTTGATTTGGGATGTTCATTTATATAGGAACGATGTATCAGAGCTTGCTTAAGCAAATTTTTGTCATTAAAATTTGTTTTTGTTTTTTTTTCAAATTCAAGTAAATTATTCATACCAAATTTGTCTAAATTTACGAGTTACGAAGTAACGAAGAAAATTTCGTTATAAATTTGAGTACCCTGTTAAATAATTTGCGAAGCAAATTAAAATCGTAGATTTTATTTAACAGGGTGAAGTTTCGCTACCAAAATTATTTCGGCTTTGCCTCAGAATTTTGGGCAAAGTCCTTCATTTTTTCATAAATAGCCCCCAACACACCATTAATAAATTTACTGGATGTTTCACTGCCAAATAATTTAGCTATTTCTATGGCCTCGTTAATGATAACCTTCGGAGGAGTTTGGGCAGAGATTAGTAGTTCAAATACCCCTATTCTTAAAATGTTCCTGTCCACGAGAGTTATTTTTTCAATAGGCCACTGAGGAGCGTATTGTATAATAAAAGAATCAATTTTTTTAATATTTTTTAAAATATTTTGAACCAATTGTTTAAAAAAAAGTTTTTCTTGAAAATCAGAACCTATTTGATTTCGCTTTGACGACCTGTTTGATGTCGCTTTTGGCTCAGTCAAAGACAGACGAGCCACGCCCGACATCGCTTTTGGCTCAGTCAAAGGCGGGCGGGAAGTCAAGGGATGCAGTGAGGAGAATTCTTTAAGGTTGCGTTGAATGATTTCTTGTATATCAACATCCTTAAAAATCATAGATTTGTTGAAATCCCATTCACTCAAAACCTGCAAAGTCATAGTGCGAGCTAAGCGTCTTTGAGACATATTAGTTGGTTAATTGGTTAATTAGGGATTGGGGATTGGGTATCCCGATTACCCGATTACCTAAATACCTATTTTTTCTTTTTTTCTTTTTTATCTTTTTCTTTTTTCTCAATCTTTTTTTCTTTTTTATCTTTCTGATTTTTTGTCTCTTTGTTCATCTTTTTATCCTTTTTTTTAGTTTTTAGTTTTATTATTTCTTTGCCCATATATGTTCCGCAAAAAGGACATGCCTGATGAGACTGTTTTGGTTTTTTGCATTTAGGGCAAATAGATAAATATATTTTTTTGAGGCGATATTGATATTGTCTCCGTTTTTGACGAGATTTTGATCTTTTTTGTGTTGGTAAAGCCATAAATTAGTTAATTAGGTAATTAGTTATCTGAGAATATTTTAATTATTTGTTTACTTAAGTGTTTAATTATCCATTATAACAATTCTTAATTACTTTAGCAATAGTATGTTTGGGTTGTAAATATTAGATATTTGTAATATTATTAATATACTAGATTGTTCACAGTTTGTTAACATTTTATTAACTTACCGTAATTATTTTTTTGTAGTATAGTTGTGGTATAGTATTATAAAGAAAAGGGGATAAATATTAATTTATTATATGGAAAGAAAACAGATTTGGAATATAGTCTTATCAGAGTTAGAACTTTTGATTTCTAAAGCCAATTTTAAAACATGGCTTCAGGGTACTTATATTTTAGAAATAAAAAATGATAATAAATTAATAGTAATCGCAGTTCCAAATAGTTTTGCTAAGAGCTGGTTAGAAAAGAAGTATCACAAACATATTTTAGAAGCTTTACGAGGGGCAACAGAGGACAAGGTGGAGGATGTAGTTTATAAGGTTGAGTCAAGCGGAGTCAAAGAAGAGCCAAGAGTGAATATAGCTAAAATATCTCCTTCTGAAGAAGAGACCCAAGTTAATGTTGAAAATAATCATGGATTAAATCCAAGATATACTTTCAAAAATTTTGTGGTTGGGGAAGGATCAGAGTTAGCCCATGCAGCTTGTCAAGCGGTGTGCAAGAATTTGGGCAAAAAATATAATCCTTTGTTTATCTATGGCGGAGTGGGTTTAGGTAAAACTCATTTATTGCAAGCAGTTGGACAGGAGGCTCTAAAGAAAAATCCAAAGACTAAGTTGTTTTATACTAATGCCGAAGAGTTTACTAATGAATTTATAAAAGCGATTGGTAATGGGACAATGGAAAAATTTAAAAATTTTTATCGCCACTTGAAAATTCTTTTGATTGATGATATTCAGTTTATGGCAGGCAAGGAGAGAACTCAAGAAGAATTTTTTCATACTTTTAATGCCTTATATCAAGAGGAAAGGCAAATAGTTATTGCTTCTGATAGACCCCCAAAAGAAATTCCAGCTTTACAAGACCGATTAACCTCTCGTTTAACATGGGGTTTAATTGCCGATATTGCCCCGCCGGGACTAGAAACAAGAATAGCTATTTTAAAATCAAAATGCAAAGAAAGGAAGTGTGTTTTGGAAGATAAAGTTTTAGAATATTTAGCCACCCATGTTCAGAATAATGTTCGCGAGCTAGAGGGAGCTTTAAACAAATTAATCGCCAATTATGAATTTCACCAAACTGAATTGACGCTAGACGTGGTCAAAAATATATTAAACACCTTGAAGAGTAGGCCCAAAACGGGCTTTATTCATCCAAAACAATTAATTGAAACAGTAGCGAATTTTTATGGATTAGATGTAGCTAAAATGATTAGTTCTTCTCGTAAAAAAGAATTTGTAGTGCCTCGCCAAATAGCTATGTATTTAATGAGAGAAGAAATAAACGCTTCTTTCCCTTTTATTGGTAAGGAATTAGGGAAACGAGATCATACTACTGCTATGCATGCTTATGATAAAATAAAATCAGCAGTTGACAAGGATGTTAAAATAAAAAGAGAAATAGATTTAATTAAAGAAAGGTTGTATAATTAATGATTTTGCCTAAAATTTGGAGCGTTTAGCGAATAAATTTTAGTAACAAAATCGTTACCCTGTTAAATAATTTGCAAAGCAAATTAAAATCGAAGATTTTATTTAACAGGGTTGCGCAAGAGTGAAGAAATTCAAACCCTATCAGTACAATTTCTTTGGACTTGAAGCAAAAAATAATAAATTTAAGCGAAGCGCTTATGTATGTAGTTAAGGCCTCGGGTCAAAAGGCTAAATTTAATTCTCTTAAAATTAGAAGAACATGTTTACGGGCAGGAGCTGACAGGAAATTAGCTTTGAAGATTGAGAGTTTAGTTTCGGCTCAAGTCAGAGATGGAATGTCTACCAGAAAAATATTGCGTTTAATTTTGAACTTGTTGGAAAAATTAAGTCCATTAACTTCGGCTCGTTATGCCCTAAAAGAGGCTATGCTCGGCTTAGGTCCTAGTGGATTTATTTTTGAAAAATTTATTGTCCTTCTTTTAAAGGTTTATGATTATCAAGCTCATTGTCCTCCTATTTTGATGGGGCGTTGCGTTAGTCACGAAGTGGATGCCGTAGCTACCATAACATCCAGCAAACAACAAGAAAAAGAAAAGTATTTAATAGAATGCAAGTATCACAATGCTCCTGGGATCAAAACTGACCTTAAGGACGCTCTTTGTCTTTGGGCCAGATTTGATGACCTTAAAGAAAAAGGGTTTAGTCGCCCTTGGTTAATATCAAACACAAAATTTTCTAAATCAGCCATTCAATACGCTAGCTGCAGAAATATTAAACTATTGGGCTGGCAATATCCCACAGACAAAAGCCTTAATCGTTTAATAGAGAACAAAAAATTTTACCCAGTTACCATTTTAAAACATTTAGATAAGATTTCAACCGAGAGATTATTCTCGCAAAATGTTATTCTGGCCAGTCAACTTCTGTCTCAAGGAATAGAAAAATTAAGCATTAGAACGGGGATTACTAAAGACAAGTTAGATAAATTAATAAAAGAAGCCAGGTTAATTCTTGAAAATTAATTAACATTTTTATTATGTTAAATATAGATGATTTATTAAATTACGGTGATTCTTCAGATCTAAATTTAGATGATAAGCAAGAACAACTGAAAGATAGATTATCAGGCATTAAAGATAAAGAAATTGAAGAAAGAATCAGTTCTAAAGCGCGCAGATTGGGTTTGTCTTATATCAATTTGGTTGATTTTCCAATTTCTCCCGAAGCACTGAGGTTAATTCCCAAGGAAGACGCCCTGAATTATCAAGCAATTTGTTTTTATAGAACTGAACGGATTGCTAAATTAGCTTCTCCCCAAGTAGAAAATGTTTCTTTGGGAGAATTTTGTGTTCATTTAGAGGCGGCTCATGGAATTAAAACCGAGCTTTATTTAATATCAGAACAAAGCTTGAATTTTGCTATCAAACGTTATGATTTATTACCTAAAATTAGAGAAGCCACTAAGGGCGTTAAAATTAGTTTAGAAAAATTTAAAGATTTTGAAAATAAAATCAAAGATTTTAAGGACCTAAACAGAGAAGTTCAAAAAACAGATATTTCTAATTTAATCACCCTAATAATGGCTAGTTCGGTTAAATCTAGAGCTTCAGATATTCATATTGAAGCCGAAGAAGATGGAATCAAGTTTAGGTTTAGAATTGATGGAATTTTAGTGGATGTGGCCGAGTTAGATAAAAAATTTTGGTCGCAAGTTATTTCTAGAATTAAATTATTATCAGGTTTAAAGATAAATGTTATTGGTCGTCCTCAAGATGGACGTTTTGTTATTGATCTAGAAAAAGAGAAAATAGACATTAGGGTTTCGTGTCTTCCTACTTCTTATGGGGAAAGTGTGGTAATGCGTTTACTTCGTTCTTCGGCTGCTGGTTTGGCCTTTGATGATTTGGGCTTAAGGGGTAGAGCTTATGATACTTTAAAGAAAGAAGTAGAGCGCCCCAATGGTATGATTGTTACTACTGGCCCTACTGGGTCTGGCAAAACAACAACTTTATACGCTATCCTTAATAAATTGAATGATGAAGAAACAAAAATTATTACATTAGAAGATCCTGTAGAATATAGATTAAAAGGGATAAATCAAAGCCAGGTTCAAAAATCTAAAGATTATACATTTGCTAAAGGCTTGCGTTCCATTTTACGACAAGATCCTGACGTAGTTATGGTGGGAGAGATAAGGGATTCTGAAACAGCGGATATTGCTGTTCAGGCAGCTTTGACAGGGCATATAGTTGTTTCTACTTTGCACACTAATGATGCTGCTGGAGCTTTGCCCAGATTTCTTTCTATGGGGGTAAAGCCTTTTCTTTTGGCTCCTGCCTTAAATGCTATTATTGGTCAGCGTTTAGTTAGGCGCATTTGTGAACAATGCAAAGAAGAGATTCAATTGGATGCAGAGAAGATAGCAAGGGTTAAGGCTCTTTTGGCCGATATTCCAGAATCTGCAGACACAAAAATTGATATAGATAATCTTAAATTTTATCAAGGGAAAGGATGTCCCAAATGTCAAGGGTTGGGTTATCATGGGCGAATTGGTATTTACGAAGTTTTTGTCATTGATCAGCCAGTAGAGAAAATGATTTTAGAAGAGAATTTATCTGAATACAAGGCCAGAGAGTTGGCAAAAAAACAAGGGATGATTACTATGGTTCAAGACGGATTATTAAAGGCCATAGATGGAATTACAAGTGTTGATGAAATTTTTCGAGTAGCTGAATAAGAACCATTCCTCGCTCTGCTCGTCAGAACCTTGTTATTCGCTTCGCTCATAATGACACAAAAACAAAACAGCTAATTTTAGTATTTTTAGCTGTTTTTTTATTATGAGCGAAGCCCCGCTTAGCGGGGAAAAGCGAATAACAAGGTTCCTGAGCGAAGCGAAGGGTTCTTATTTTTTACTTAATTTTAGATAATTGCTTGATGATTTTTTGATATTCTGGTTTGAATTTTAGGAGTTTATTTTTAAATATATTTGGCAAGATAATAATTTCTCGAGGCTCTATTTTTTCTTTTTTTCGCCAGTTTCTTATTTCTGTAACCAAGTTTTTAATTTTTTCAAATTCTTTTTCAATTTGAGAATTAATCATTTTTTTATCGGTTTGAGGCCATTCAGCTACAATTAGTAAATCAGAGAATTCTTTGTCCCCTATTTTATTTAATTGAATATTAATCGTTTCCGTAACAAAAGGAATAAAGGGGTGGAGCATTTTAAGGCATTTTTCTAAAATCATTCTGAGCAGACCAGAGGTTTGTTTTTTTGTTTTTAAATTGTCTTTCTGGAATTTTGCTATTTCTAAATACCAATCAGCAAAATCATGCCAAACAAATTCATAAAGCTCTTTAGCTGCTAAACTTAATTCATTGTTTTTGATTTTTTGGGTAACGGAATTAATAAGATTATTTATCTTAGAGAGTATCCATTGGTCAGCAACGGTTGGCTTTTTCATTTCTGTCCTTGGAATTTCTTGATTTATAAGTTTTACAAATCTAGAAATGTTCCAAAGCTTGTTAATGAAATTGCGGGCTGCTAGAATGGCACGAGAATCAAAACGAATTTCTTGCTGGTCTCTATTGGATTGAAGTATAATTCCTAAACGGGTCGCGTCTGCACCATATTGGTCCATAAACCCTAAGGGATTAACTCCAGTTCCTAGGGATTTGCTCATTCTTTTTCCTTCTAAAGTAAGAATGGTTCCGTGAATATAGACAGTTTGGAAGGGTATTTTCCCCATAAATTCAAATCCCGAGAATACCATTCTGGCTACCCAAAGATATAAGATGTCTCTGGCTGTGGAAAGTATGGAGGTAGGATAATATTCTTTCAGGTCTTTGGTTTTTTCAGGCCAACCCAATGTAGCAAAGGGCCAAAGGGCTGACGAAAACCAGGTATCCAAAACATCTGAGGATTGTTTCATTTGGCATTTTTTGCAATAGGGACAAGAAGGGGGTGGAGTAATAGAAACAATAAATTTGTCTTTTTGGTTTTCGCAAAACCAAACAGGAAGCTGATGTCCCCACCAAAGTTGTCGGGAAATACACCAATCTTCTAAATTATTCATCCAATCCAAATAGACTTTTTTGTATCGCTTGGGAATAATTTTGATTTTATCATTTTTGACGCTGGTTATGGCTGGTTTTGCTAACTCTTTCATTTTCACAAACCATTGGGTAGAAATTTGAGGTTCAATTGGGGTGCCACAACGGTCGCAAAGAGAAACCTGGTGTTCGTGATTTTCGGTTTTTTCTAAGAGATTTAGTTTTTCTAATTCAATTATGATTTGTTTTCTGGCTTCTTTTGTAGAAAGATTAGCATATTTGCCAGCTTCTGCTGTCATTTTTCCCTTGGGGCCGATTACATTAATAATTGGTAGATTATTGGCTTTGCCGATTTGCCAATCAGTTTTGTCATGAGCAGGAGTAATTTTTACGGCGCCAGTTCCAAATTCCATTTTAACTAAATGATGAGCTACAATAGGAATTTCCCTTTGAACAACAGGAATTATCACTTTTTGTCCTATAAAATCTTTGTATTTTTTGTCTTTAGGGTTAACTGCTATCGCCGTGTCACCCAACATTGTTTCTGGGCGAGTGGTAGCAACAACTATAAAGTTTGGAATTTTAGGTTTGGAATTTTGAATTTGTTTAGAATTTAGGGTTTCGGATTTCGGATTTTTGGATAGAGGGTATTTTATGTACCATAATTTACCTATGCTTTCTTTATATTTGATTTCAATGTCAGAGATGGCAGTTTCACATCTTGGACACCAATTTACAATTCTGGGACCACGATAGATGTATCCTTTTTTGTGATAATTAGTAAAAGCAGTTAAGACAGCTTCTTTGTATTTCTCATCTAAGGTGAATCGTAATCTGGACCAATCACAAGAACACCCCAATTTTTCTAATTGTTTGATAATTAAATTGCCATATTTTTCTTTCCATTGCCAGACAGTTTTAACAAAATTTTCTCTTCCTAATTGATGACGTGTTAACCCATTTTTGCTTAATTCTTTTTCTACTACATTCTGAGTAGCAATTCCAGCATGATCTGTCCCTGGCAACCATAGCGTTTTGTCTCCCAGCATGCGGTGATATCTAATTAATATATCTTGAATCGTATTATTAAGAGCGTGTCCGATATGCAAAGACCCCGTTATATTTGGCGGGGGAATGGTAATAGAATATTTTTCTTTTCTTTTTCCTGGCAATTTATCAGGATTAAAAAATTCGCTTTCTTTCCAAAGCTTATAGATTTTTTCTTCAAATTGTTTTGCTTCGTATGTTTTTTCCATAAATTTTTTAGGGGACTAATTTTTTAGGGGACTGTCCCCGCTTTCTGCTTGTCGCAAACCCACTACTGCTCTGTATTAGAGAGCGATTTTTCCTATTTGGCAAGATTTCGCCTTATTTTTTATTTTAACTTTAGTAATCGTAATTGCTCTTCTGTCTTTTTTGTCTCCAGCTTTTATTTTAACAAAAATCGCGTCTTTAGGCAAAATGCTATCAACCTGATTGGCCCACTCAATTATTGTAATGGTATCTTTTTGGCCTAAATAATCATTAATTCCTATGTCAATTAGATCTTGGCCTGACTTCAGGCGATAGGCGTCTACATGACATAATTTTTGTATTCCTGATTTACTTGAACTTGTTCTATGTTTGTCTTCATTTGTTTTATATATCTTCATTAAGACAAAAGTAGGGCTAGTGATAATTTTTTTAACCTTAAGGCCGCCTGCTATTCCTTTAGTAAAAATTGTTTTACCAGCTCCTAATTCGCCGATTAAAGCTATTGTTTCTCCGCCTTTTAGCTGTTTAGCAATCCTTTTGCCCAAAGATATGGTTTCTCTTTCAGATAAAGTGATGATTTTCATAATTGATTATATTGCTGAATTATTATAGAATATAAATGTAGTTTTTAATTAAGTTATTATACGCTAAATTTGTGTGATTTACAATGAAAGAAGAGATAAATAGATTTGGCAATTAATAAAAAATATTTATTTATATGAATAGAATATGGCATATCCATATACACGTAATTTAATATTTCCGCTTGAAAAATACCGTGTTAATAGTTATAAATTTAAGCAAGATTGTATTTACAAAAGTATTCATTGGGGCACTCACCTTGGCGAAGATGTGAATCGTCCTGCTGGCACAAAAATTATGAGCATCGGTAAAGGTAAGGTAGTTTATTCAGCATTGCACACTGGAGCAAAAGAAAGAGGTAATTGGGGTAATATAATTGTTATTGCCCATAAACACCCAAAAAATAAAATAATATTTTTCTCCCTCTACGCTCATATGCAAAAACGTTTTGTCGAAAAAGGGCAAAGCGTTGAGTTAGGACAGCAAGTCGGTATAGTTGGTAAAGCCAACACTCCAGAAAACGGTTGGTGGAAAGAAGAACATTTACATTTTAGTATTTATCTTGGCCCCTGGGAGAAAAAAATTCTGCCTGGATATTGGAAGAAAGGAAGCAAAAGAACTAAGATGAATTATTGGAAAGAGCCAACTAAATTTATTAATAAATACAAAATATAAGTGGTTCGTGGAAAGAAATTATTAATATATAGGGGACTGTCCCCTAAAGTTAGTCCTCGGAAATGTGCTATAGAATTGTATTGTAGGGCAAAAAATTGGATTTGGCAAAAATTTGCCCAAAAGCTGATTTTTTATTAAAATTTATTTTATGCCAAGAAAAGCACGTGAATATATTGATCAAAACGAAACGATTTATCATATCGTTTGTCGTGGAAATAATCAGAAAAGGATTTTTTTGAGCGTTCGCGATTACAAAAAATTATTGAGCATTCTTAGAAAAGTAAAAAAAGAATTGCAGTTTTATTTCTATTCTTATAATTTTTTGCCGAATCATTTTCATTTACTTATTGAGACACGCCAAGATTCTCTTTCAAAAATTATGGGACGAGTTAATTTTTTATATGCGATTTATTTTAATCATCGCTATCATCGCTCTGGTCATGTTTTTCAAGACAGATTTTACAGTAGCATAATTGATAAGGAAAAATATTTTTGGACAGTTGGATGTTATATTGATTTAAACGCAGTTCGCGCGAAGATAGTCAGCATCCCAGAGGATTATCGTTGGAGCAGTTTTTCAATTTATAGTCAAAGAATATACGATGATGATTTGATAGATAGAGATAAATTTTTATCTTATACTGGTGTTGCGAATTTAGAACAAGCGCGTCAAGAATATGTAGATTTTGTAAAAAGCAACATTGATTCTTGGGAAGAAAAACAGCCAGAATTTATCAAAAGTCAAACAATGATTTAAAAATGTTTATTTTGGTTCATTTTTTGCCAAATGAAAAAATTGGTCTTGAAAATCGTTCTGGGACAGTATTTTAGAGTGAACGAAGAAGGGGACAGTCCCCATAAAAATATAAAAATAATTTTTTAAAATTATGGATAAATATTCATATTTACTAATCTCGGTCTTTCTGTTGCTTTTTTGGATAACCATTTTTCTTTTTAAGAAAGAATTGAGAGCAAAAATTATGAGAGCAAGCATTGTGGGTGGCTTTGCTGGCTTAATTGCTGAATTTTGGTACTTCAAAGATTACTGGAGACCTCCTTTATTGTTAGGACAGTCCGTGGTTTCATTTGAAGATTTTCTATTTGGATTTTTAATTACGGGCATTGCAGTATCTATATATGACACGATTTTTACCGTAAAGAATATTCAACAAGAAAAAGATAGAAAACTATTCTTTGGGTTTCTGTTTTTACTTGGCGTTGCTTGTTTATTTATTTTTAATAACTGGCTAGGATTTAACTCAATATTGGTGAGCTCTCTTGCTTTCATAATTTTTTCAGCAGTGATGATTTTTATTAGAAATGATTTATGGATACCTTCAATCATGTCAGGAGTGTTAGTTGTGGTTATAATCATTCCTATTTACGCAATTATTTTTAATGTGATTTCTCCAGATTATTGGAATACATACTGGTTACTTGCTGATACAAGATTTGGAATAACTGTTCTATGTAATATCCCTGCTACTGAATTATTGTGGTATTTTTCATGGGGCTGTTTAGCGGGAATTGGATATGATTTTGTTTCTGGTAATAAAAAAGTAACAAAATTTAAAAATAAGGATTTAAAAAATCACATCGCATAATTCTTGAATGGGGACTTGTTGAGTAGGGACTGTCCTCTTGAATTAATCCTCTGAAATGTGCTATAGGATTGTATTGTAAGGCGAAAAAATTGATTTTGCAAAAATTTGTCCAAAAGTTGATTTTTTGTTAAAATATTATGAAAATTGGGACGCAAAGAATTATAGAAAATGTTCGTCAAGACCTTAAGGTTAATGTTGACGAGAAATATAAATGCGCTGTTAAGAGGTTTTTTAAAGAAAAAATTACTTGTTATGGAGCGAGAACGCCGATTGTTCGCAAAATTGCCAAAAAATATTTTAGAGATGTGAAAAATTTTGACAAAAAAGAAATATTTAACTTATCAGAACAACTTTTAAAATCTAATTATGGAGAAGAATCAACAATTGCTATAGAGTGGATTTTCGGAATAAAAGATAGGTTGACAAAAACAGATTTTAATATTTTTGAAAAGTGGCTTAAAAAATATATAAATAATTGGGGAAAAGATGATGATTTTTGTGCGCATATTATTCATCCTATAATTGTAAGATATCCAGAATTGGTTGAAAATGTTAAGTTGTGGGCAACATCTAAAAATCAGTGGGTCAGAAGAGCTTCGGCCGTGAGCTTTATTAAGACATTGGGATATTGTCATACAACTAAACATAATCTTGATGATATTTTTGACATAGCCAAAATATTACTGTATGATGAGAAAGATTTAGTGCAAAAGGGTTATGGCTGGATGTTAAAATCTGCTTCAGTTCACCACCAAAAAGAAGTTTTTGATTTTGTAATGATTTATAAAAAAAATATGCCACGAACGGCGCTTAGATATGCAATTGAAAAGATGCCCAAGCATCTTAAAAACAAGGCAATGGACAAGGATTAATTAATAATTCCAAACATGAGCATAGAATATTCTATATTAGTAGGAGGAGCAGCAGGCATGGGTTCACGTCGAGCTGGTTTATTAATAGCTGAATTATTTAGTAGTTTAGGCTATTATGTTTTTATTTATGATGATTATCAATCTTTGATTAGAGGAGGTCATAGTTTTTCTAATATTAGGATATCTACCTCTAAAAAGTTATCTTCTTGTTCTAAAATAGATTTTTTAATTGCTTTAGATAAACGCACTTGGACCGAGCATCAATCTGAATTAAAAAAAGAAGGAACCCTTATTTACAATTCTGATAGGATTGATATTTCAAAAAGACAAGCAGTAGGAATTCCAGCTCAGACTATTGTTCAAGATATGGGAGGCAAAAAAATAATGGAAAATATTGCTTTGGTATCTGGGTTTGCAAAGATTCTTGGCATTGAATGGAAAACGTTAAAAGAGTTATTAAGCAAAGAATTTAATAAATTTAGAAATATAAATTTACAAATCGCCAAGAAATCTTTTGGCAGAAATAAATCTTTAACAAAGATAAAGAGAATAAAGAAAAAAAGATTTCCTCTTTTGACGGGCAATCAGGCCATAGCGCAAGGAGCAGTTAAAGCGGGCTTATCCTTGTATTTTGCTTATCCTATGACTCCAGCAACTGGAATTTTACATTATTTAGCTGGGCGTAGTAAAGATTTTAAGACAAAAACCATTCAATTAGAAAATGAATTGGCTGTTATTAGTGCCGCCCTAGGAAGTGCTTATACAGGAGCTCCTTCCATGGTCGGAACCTCAGGAGGAGGATTTGCTTTAATGACAGAATCCTTGAGTTTAGCTTGCCAAGCGGAAATTCCTTTAGTCATTGTTAATAGCCAGAGATCTGCTCCAGCCAGCGGAGTACCAACTTATACAGCTCAAGGTGATCTATCTTTTTGTTTAGCAGCAGGACATGGAGATATTGTAAAATTTTTAGTTGCTCCTGGTGACGCAGAAGAATCTTGTTATTGGGCGGGACGACTTCTCTCCCTTTCTTGGGAATATCAGACCCCCTCTATTCTGTTAGTGGATAAACAAATTTCAGAAAGCACTTTTAGTTTTGACAAGAAAGTTTTAGAGAAGATAAAACCAATAAAATATTTAAAGGGAAATGTTCGTAATAAATATATGAGATATCAAGACACTAAGAATGGAATTTCTCATTTATTATTCCCGGGAAAAAGGGGAGCAGTGGTCAAAGCAACTGGTTATGAGCATAATGAAACTGGAATTACCATTGAAGATGAGCTCAGCGCCCAGAAAATGCAAGACAAAAGAATAAGGAAATATAAGGAAATGGAAAAAGTAATAGAAAAAATGCAAGCAGTTAAGGTTTATGGAAATAAAAAATCATCGCGCGCTATTTTAGCTTGGGGCTCTACTAAAGGACCAGCTAAGGAGGTGGCTGAAGATTTAAATATTAAAATGATTCAGCCCTTAGTTCTTCAACCTTTCCCGGTAAAACAAATAAAAGAAGCCATGAAAGGGGTAAAAAATTTGGTATTAATAGAAGGTAATGCCTTAGGGCAATTAGGATCTGTTTTGGCTGGTCAAGGAGTAAAAGTAGATACTAAAATTTTAAAATATAATTCTCGACCATTCATAACGGAAGAAATAAAAAGAGCATTAGGTAAAATTTGGAAAAATGAAAAAAAATAATTTAAAATTAGAGACAAATTATGTTAATACTTGGTGCCCAGGATGTGGTAATTTTGGCATTTTAATGGCTTTTAAACAGGCAATTACTTCTTTAATAAACAAAGGGACTCCAAAGGAAAATATAGTTATAGTTAGTGGGATTGGATGCGCTTCCAAAATTGTTGATTATTTGAATTTAAATAGTTTTTGTTCTTTGCATGGACGGCCTATTGCCACGGCCGAAGGAATAAAGATTGCTAATAATAAATTAAAGGTTATTGTTTTTGCTGGTGATGGAGGGACTTATAATGAGGGTATTTCTCATTTAATTCATGCCGCCAAAAGGAATATTGATATTACTGTATTAGTGCACGATAATAGATGTTTTGCTTTGACAACAGGACAATTTACGTCTACTTCTCCCAAGGGTTTTAAGGGCAAGTCCACTCCAGACGGTAGCACAGAAGAACCATTTGACCCCTTAAAATTAATGATGGCTTCTAATGCTACATTTGTTGCTCGTGGTTATTCAGCAAAAGTCACTCATCTGAAGGATATTATTTTGTCTGGCATTCAACATAAAGGATTTTCTTTTGTTGATATTCTACAACCTTGCGTTTCTTTTTTTAATACTTGTGAGTTTTATAATAAAAAAATTTATGAAATACCAAATAGTAAGTTGAATTCCGAAAAAGACGCTTTAAAAAAAATTAATGAATGGCAATATAATGAGAAGAAATCTAAAATTCCTATTGGTATTTTTTATAAAATCAATAGACCAATTTATAAATAATTCTTGATAGAATAAATTTAAAACTCTGCTATTAGCGGAGTTTTAATATTCTACTTTTTTTCTTTATATCTCTAAGTTTGGATTTGCCTTGATTTTTTTCCAATTATTTTTTAGATTATCAATTTGTTTGTTTGTTGAATTGATGTACTTGAAATAAGCAGCAGCAGCGATCATGGTAGCATTATCTGGACAAAATTCCCGAGCAGGAATTAACAATTTAGCTGGAATCTTTAATTCTTTTATTTTTTCTGAAAATTGAATCCTTAGTTCTTTGTTAGCTATTACTCCTCCGCCCAAAATAATTGATTTAACATTAAATTCCCGAGCAGCTTTAAGGGTTTTTTTAATTAAAACATCAATAATTGCTTGTTGAGTTTCTTTGCAAATCTGTGATATAAGTTTTTTATTTCTCTCAGAGCATGGAGTTTTTTTAACTAAATAGAGGACAGCTGTTTTTAGGCCCGAAAAACTGAAATCATAATCAAGAGAATTAAGCATAGGCCGAGGAAGTTTGATTTCTTTTCTTACTTCTTTGGCTTTTTGGGCATATTGAGAAATGATTGGTCCACCGGGATATCCTAAGCCAAGTAATTTAGCCACTTTATCAAAGCATTCTCCAGCTGCATCATCTCTGGTTTGTCCTATTTTTTTATATTGATTATATTTTTTAATAAGCACTAATTCGGTATGTCCACCAGAAACAATTAGTCCTAAAGCTGGAAATTGGGGCTGATTATTGATAAAATTAACGGCAATATGCCCCTTGAGGTGGTTAATCGGCATAAGGGGCTTTTCCCAAGCATAAGCCAATGTTTTAGCGCTTTCTACCCCAACTAAGAGTGAGGTTATTAATCCTGGTCCAGTAGTTACAGCGATTAAATCAATTGCAGATGGATTTAAGGTTAAAGATTTTTTAATGACAGGTATTATTTTTTTAATGTGTTCGCGGGCAGCTAATTCTGGAATAATGCCTCCGTATTTACTATGAATAGGAATTTGGGAAGCAATAACCTTGCTTAGGATTTTAAAAGATGGTTTATTTTTTTGATGTTTAATCTCCAACAATGAAGCTGCTGTTTCATCACACGAAGTTTCAATACCAAGAATAATAAATCTTTTTTTATTATGTTCCAATGTTCCAATGTTCCAATGTTCCATACTATTGACTTTAACATAAAATATTTTTTTGACAAATCATTTAATTGTATTAGAATTAAGGGGTAACTATTATTGATTAATAATATAATATATGTCAGAGATTTCTCCAGCTATACGAAAATTAATTAAAGATTATCAATTTTGGCAAAAATCGCTTACTCCTGATCCAGAGGCGATTACTATTAAGGTTGATGAAGTAGCCAGCAAGGTAGCTTCTTTTTATGAGCGCATTAGAAAGATAGTAGACTGGAAAGAACAGCATTTAATGAGAAGGGTAGCTATTGAGAGAATTTTAAAAAGAAGGTTGCTTTTAAGGACCAAAGAACAACAAATTTCCGAGCCCTTTATTTTTGAATTAGTAAGGGGAGGATATTTTTCTAATGCCCCCATAGAGAAAGCTAAGGTTGGTATAACTCAAAATATTTTAGATAAATATATTTTTATTTTAGATAATTTAAAGAAAATAGATATTAAAGATAAAAATAAAGGCGAGCTTTATACGGGGATATTAGGTATAGCGGCTTGCGAAATTGAAGAAACCTTAGATCCAAATTTTTATTTTAAACAAAATGCTCTTTTAAGCTTTGTAGAAACTATAATGAGGGCGCGTATAAAAATTGGTGAAAGAGCTCAAAAATTGAGTGAGATTACTGAAGAAGAAATAAATATACAAATTTATGTTGCCGCTCAACAAGCTCTTTTTAGATTAGATTTACCGATTATTAGCTATAACCTTATTAAACGTCGTTATCCATTTTGGGAATGTGCTTCCCAAGATCAAATTCAAGAATTTGCTCAAAATATTTGTATTATTTTAGAAGACATTGAAAAAACGCTAGATCATCCATTGGCAGATAAATTCTATAAAATAGCAGAGAGGTATGACACACCTTATTTGCTCTTAGACGACATTATAACTGAAAATCCTCAAGAAATTGCAGTTGAAATTCCTGATCAAAATAATTTAGATAAGTTGGTTTCTAAAGCATATTCTTTGCGCCTTAAAACGCTACGATCTCGTATAGGTAGAGCAGCTTTTTATAGTACTTTATCTATTTTTTGTACTAATATATTTACCCTTTATGTTTTAGAGTTTCCTTTTGCTAAATATGTAATGGGTAATATTAATCCTGTGGCAGCTATAGTAGATGTTTTGGGCCCAACTTGTTTAATGCTCTTTTTGATTTCTACCGTTAGAATGCCACCCAAAGAAAACAGAAGGTTGGTTATTCAAGAAGTGCAAAAAATAATTTATGATGATCAACCAGAAGAAAGTTATGAAGTGGAAATCTATCCCAAGGGCAATATAATTTTTAGATTGATTAATAATTTACTTTACACTATTAGTTTTTGTGTTTGTTTTGGTCTTATTCTTTTTGCCCTCTATAAATTAAGTTATCCACCGTTATCCTATGCTTTATTAATCATGTTTACTTCCTTGATTGCTTTTACTGGGACAAAAATCAGAAACAGGTCTAGAGAGTTGCATGTCACAGAGAAGAAAGAAAGTTTTTTCCAGGTTATTGTAGATCTATTTTCTTTACCAGTAATTCGTTTAGGCAAATGGCTTCTTGCTCGTTGGAAAAAAATTAATATTTTGGGGGTAGCTTTTAATGTTTTAATTGATACTCCCTTTTTAATATTTGTAGAATTTTTAGAACAATGGAGATATTTTCTAAAAGAGAAGAAAGAAGATATTAGATAAATCATTGGAACATTGGAACATTGGAACATTGGAACATTGGAACATTAATTTGTTTCTTATTTCTTTTTTAATAATTAATTGATTGCGTTTATGACAAAATACATTTTTATAACTGGAGGCGTAATGTCGGGCTTAGGTAAGGGTATTGCTACGGCTTCCATTGGTAAAATTTTACAGAGTAAGGGTTATCGCATTACAGCAATTAAAATTGATCCATATATTAATGTTGATGCTGGCACCATGAACCCAATAGAGCATGGTGAAGTTTTTGTTACAGAAGATGGATTAGAAACAGATCAAGATATAGGAAACTATGAGAGATTTTTAAACCAAAATATTTCCAGTTTAAATTATATGACCACTGGAAGTGTTTACAATGCAGTTATTCAAAAAGAAAGGAACTTGGATTATAATGGCCGATGCGTAGAGGTTATTCCAGATATTCCCAACGAAGTTATTGGTCGCATTAAAAAGGCAGGCCACAAAGCTAAGGCTGAAATAGTATTGATAGAAGTTGGGGGAACAATCGGAGAATATCAAAATGCTATATTTTTAGAAGCAGCTAGAATGATGAAACTAGAAAATTCCCATCATGTTCTTTTTGTTATGCTTAGTTATTTACCTGTTCCCGCTAAGATTGGCGAGATGAAAACCAAACCGACTCAGTATGCTGTTCGTACATTGAATTCAGCTGGCATTCAGCCTGATTTTATTCTGGCCAGGTCATCTAGTCCCTTAGATGATGTCCGCAAAGGAAAAATTTCTATTTTTTGCAACATCAGTGAAACTGATGTTATTTCTGCTCCCGATGTAGAATCTATTTATGATATTCCTCTGAATTTTGAGGATGATAAGTTGGGTAAGAAAATTTTAAAAAAGTTAAAACTACCCATTCGCAAAACTAATCTCCATGATTGGTCTAGGGCATCAAGGATTATTAATAAAGCCCGTCATACGCTTCATATTGGAATAATTGGCAAATATTTTAAAACTGGAAAATTCACTTTAGCTGATTCCTACATTTCAGTAATTGAAGCAGTTAAACATGGTTGCTGGATTAATAATTGTCGTCCCGTTTTTCATTGGATAAATAGCCGAGACGTAGAGAAGTATGGAACAAAAGATTTAAAAAAGATGGCAGGGCTGATTATTACTCAAGGCTGGGGAAAAAGGGGGTCTGAGGGAATGATTAAAACTATTAAATATTGCCGAGAAAAGAGAAAACCTTGTTTTGGTCTTTGTTACGGTATGCAGATGGCGGTAATTGAATTTGCCAGGAACGTTTGCCAATTAAAAGAAGCCACGTCAGAAGAAATTAATTCCCGTTCCAAATATCACGTTATTCATCTTATGCCGAACCAAAAGGAAATGATTGCTAACAAGCAATATGGAGGCACTATTAGGTTGGGCGCTTATCCTTGTTGTTTAAAGAAGAATAGTAGGGCAGCTAAAATTTACAAAAAAAGCGAAATTTTTGAAAGACATCGTCATCGTTACGAATTTAATAATGAATATAGGGAGATTATGGAAAAGAAAGGTTTGGTAATTAGCGGTTTTTCTCCAGATAATAAACTGGTGGAGATTATTGAGATTCCAGGGCATCCTTTTTTTATAGCTACCCAATTTCATCCTGAATATAAATCTAGATTTATGAATCCACATCCTTTATTTGTAGCTTTCATTAAAGCTTGTCTTTCAAATTCCCAGGACTTATCCACAATTGACTAATTAAGGTTTTCGTTTATAATAAAACTAATTAAAAAAACCTGAGGTTAAATTATCACTGTGCAAAAATAAAATAATTTAATCTCTAAAAATTATTTTTGAAATGTTTATTTTAGTAAAAACTATTAAACATATTCCCATTCAGTCGGACGGTTAATTTTTTTGGTTATTATAAAACCAAAGCTCAACCGCTGACTAGGCGGTTTTTTTAATTGTTCTTTGAAAATTAAATAAGTTAGTATAGAGCATCTTAACCTTATTAGGTAATCTCGTTTTGAGTATATTTAATGGGGTGAACACACGCCAACAAAATATTATTTAATTTATATTATATTATGAATTAAATGATGAATTAGAGAATTAATTAGTGCATATGGTGGATGCCTAGACACCAAAAGCCGATGAAGGACGTAGCAGCCTGCGATAAGCCTCGGGAAGGTGGCAAGCAACCTTTGATCCGAGGATTTCCGAATGGGGAAACCCAATTCGTTGAAGACGAATTAACTTAATGCAAATTAAGTGGGGTACCCGGGGAAGTGAAACATCTCAGTACCCGGAGGAAAAGAGAGCGAAATGATAAAATTTTAATTTTATCTGCGATTTCCTTAGTAGCGGCGAGCGAAAGGGAAACAGTCTAAACTTTATAGAATCTAAATTTTATAGGAGTCTTATCTTCGGATATTTCTTTTATTTAATGAAAGGTAGTAAAGCTAAAATATTCTATAAAGTGTTGTGGGGTAGTTAATGTTTTGTTTTTTACTGAGCAAAGTTAGGGTTTAAATTTTTAGTTCAATAGCATGGAATTGCTAACCATAGGGGGTGAAAGTCCCGTAAATTAAAAAAATTTAAATTTTAATAGTTAATTATACCCGAGTAATGCCAAACCCGTGAAATTTGGCATGAATCAAGGCGGACTATCGCCTAAGACTAAATACTTTTGGTGATCGATAGTGAACTAGTACCGTGAGGGAAAGGTGAAAAGTAGCCCGGTTAGGGCGATGAAAAGTACCTGAAACCATATGCTAACAAAGAGTCAGAGCCCTGAGCTTGTCGAAGGGTGATGGCGTTCCTATTGAAGAATGAGCCAACGAGTTTTCTTATCATGTTTGGTTAAGTCTAAATATAGACGAAGCCGAAGCGAAAGCGAGTATTAAAAGTGCGAATTATCAATATGATGGGAAAGACCCGAAACTGAGTGAGCTATCCATGGCCAGGGTGAGTCTGTCTTAATTGACAGAGGAGGCCCGAACCCGTTGACCGTACAACATCATGGGATGAGCTGTGGATAGGGGTAAAAAGCCAATCGAACTCAGTGATAGCTGGTTCTCCCCGAAATAGCTTTAGGGCTAGCCCGTTCTTTACTCTCTGGGGGTAGAGCTACTGGATGAGTGAGGGTGGAGTAATCCTACCTCATTCAATCAAACTCCGAATACCAGAGCCAAAATAGAGCGGAGTCAGACTATGGGGGCTAAGCTCCATCAGTCGAAAGGGAAACAGCCCAGATCTCAATCTAAGGTCCCTAAATTTTCCGTCTCAGACGGATCAGCCTTTATTGGCTGAGGATTAAGTGTAAAAGGTAGTGAAATGACTTGGACAATCAGGAGGTTGGCTTAGAAGCAGCCATCCTTTAAAGAAAGCGTAACAGCTCACTGATCAAGTTGTCTTGCGCCGAAAATGTACCGGGGCTAAATTCAATACCGAAGATGAGAACGTCGATGTTTTGCATCGGCGTGGTAGGGGAGCATTCTTTGTGCGGTGAAGTCAGACTGTAAGGTCTGGTGGAGCGCAAAGAAGAGAGAATGTTGGCATAAGTAGTAAAAAGTTCGGTGAGAATCCGAACCACCGCAAACCCAAGGTTTCCTGGGCACTGATTGTCAACCCAGGGTTAGGCGGCCCTAAGTCTTTGCCGAAGGGTAAAGATAATGGACAGACGGTTAATATTCCGTCTCTAATATTAGCATCTGATGGAATGACGCTTCTGTAAGCTTTGAGCGTGTTCTGGCTATACGCGTTTAAGTAGTTGGGCGGGTCTTCTAGGCAAATCCGGAAGATGTAATGCCTGCTACGAATAAAATTCTCGCAAGGGGAGATTTGAAGGGAGTGGAAGCCAAGAAAAGTTTCTAGGGCTAAGCTAATATTATCCGTACCGCAAACCGACACAGGTGGGTGAGGAGAGTATCCTCAGGTGGACGAGAGAACCCTCGTTTAGGAACTCGGCAAAAAAGCGTCCGAAACTTCGGAATAAGGACTCTCTCTCTGTTTTCGGACAGAGGGGGCGCAGCTAAAGTACGCCAAGCGACTGTTTAACAAAAACATAGGTCCCTGCTCAAACCGTAAGGTGATATATAGGGGCTGATGCCTGGCCAGTGTCAGAACGTTAAGAGGAGAGGTGAAGTTGATACTTCGGTATTGATCGAGCTTTGAATCCAAGCGCTGATGAACGCCGGCGGTAACTATAATAATTTAAACGGTTATAGGTTGTAGTTACTTAAATAAATTTGGCTATATGCTGGAAACACCGTTGTATGTCTTGACTACTCGCGGTATTAGTCTTATATAAGAATAGACTAATTAGCGCAGTAAAAATGTCAGACTGCGGTCAATCAGCAGGAAAGACTCCTGTAAAATGGAGAATCCTCAGAGACTACACGCCAGACTCCAATATAGTTTTGGAGATGATATAGTCCGCTCTCATAAGCGATTATGAGCTAATTGTATTAGATATTTAGTGTCTATTTGCGATTAGGTTCCGTTAATTTTATTTAACGGAGTTAACATGAAAGAACCGTCCTAAGGTTGGATTTTTCTTGCCTTAGTAAAATCTAGCTATATGCTGGAACGTCTGTACTTTTAATAGTTGCAAAACAAATGTTACTATGGTATAGTTACCCCATAGATAATTAATGATAGAGGTAATTATATGTACAGTAAAAAAACATTTGTTGCAGATAATCAGCAGGAAAGGCAAAAATTAATCGGTTGGATCGTAGGTTTCATTGATGGTGAAGGATGTTTTTCCGTAAGCATCTTTAGAAATCCTACTACCAGTTCCGGTTGGCAAATATTTCCAGAATTTATTGTTGCTCAGGGAGCTAAGAGTGTAAAGGTATTAAAGAAATTAGAAAAATTTTTCCAATGTGGAAAGGTTTATATCAATCGTAAGTATGGTAATCACAGAGAAGATTTATACCGATACTGTGTGAGAAAATTGGATGATTTAGAAAATAAAATTATTCCATTTTTTCGGCAGAATCAATTAAAAACAGCGAAAATCAATGACTTCAGGAAATTCGCAAAAATTGTAAGAATAATGCGTTCAGGAAAACATTTAAGTCAACAAGGTTGTGAAAGAATTGCGAGAATCATTGAAACAATGAATCGAAAAAAGCCAGCCAAATTTTTGTCATCCTCAGAGACTATACGCTAGACCGAGATACATAAAACATTATGTATTCGGAAGATATAGTCCGAGCTTCGGTGAGAGCCGAAGAGATTAGCAGAAATGACTAATCCCTCCTAAAATTAGGAGAGTAACAAAACTGAACGAAATTCCTTGTCGTGTAAGTTACGACCTGCATGAATGGCATAACGACTTGGCAACTGTCTCAACGAGGGACTCGATGAAATTGCAATGGGCGTGAAGATGCGCTCTACGCACAGTTAGACGAAAAGACCCCATGAAGCTTTACTAAAGCTTGATATTGGATTAGGGGTATATCTGTTCAGTAATAGGTGGGAGCTCTTCGGAGCACCAGTGAGATACCACCCTTATATATTTTTGATCCTTAATCCCCCTTTGGGGGGGAGACAGTATCTGGTGGTTAGTTTGTCTGGGGCGGATGCCTCAACTGATCACAATTTCTCCGTTTTTTATTGTGATTCAGGGGCCTTTTGACTGAAAAGTCAAAAGCAAACTGGCTATATGCTGGAAACCCTATTTAATTTTAATAAACCTTAATGGTAAAATTTATTAAAAAGAATCATAGAGATTCGATAGGCAATCAGCAGGGAAGTCGTCACAAAGACGACCCCTCAACGACTACACGCCAGATTCCTGCACTTTGTAGGAATATGATATAGTCTGATCTTTCAGGGAACTGAAAGACTTGGGTTACCCTTAAATCAGGGAAAAATTTAAGATTTCGCCCTTAAATAAACTCAAGACCTAATCAAAAAATATATGTATTCAAATAAAATTGAAAATATTAAGAAAACATTGAAATTAACATCTAAACAACGCCAGATTATTATCGGCAAGTTGTTAGGAGATGGACACCTAGAAACATCTAATGACGGTAAGACATATCGTTTAAAGATAGAACATTCTTTCAAACAGAAAGAATATGTTGATTGGTGTTATCAAGAATTTAAAGACTGGGTTTTAACCAAGCCTCAAATTAAAAAGCAGACATTTAATGGAAAGGCATATGAAAAATATTGGTTTAACACCTTAAGTCATAGTTCTTTCAGATTCTACGCTCATCAATTTTATCCTCAGGATAAAAAAGTTATTCCTAAGTTGATTCATAAGTGGTTGACTCCATTATCTTTGGCCATTTGGTTTATGGATGATGGTTCAATTAAATCTAAGAATCATAGAGCTAGAATTCTTAATACTCAATGTTTTTCAGTTAAGGAAATTAGAAGGTTAATCCTAATTTTGCAGACGAAATTTGACTTAAGTTGCAAATTAAGGAAGCAGAAAGAAGGATATCAAATTATGATATTAGCTGAATCAGCAAATAAATTTTATAATTTGATTAAAGAATTTATTATCCCTTCTATGGACTATAAACTTAAAGGATTAGATTAACACAAATGCCCAAAAGGTAACGGAGGCGTTTAAAGGTTGACTTAGCGCGGATGGAAATCGCGCTGGACGTGTAAAGGCACAAGTCAGCTTGACGGCAAGACTTACAAGTCGCGCCGAGAGGAAACTCGGACTTAGTGAACCGACTCTTGCTTATAGGAGCGGAGAAGATTAACGGATAAAAGCTACTCTGGGGATAACAGGTTAGTTTCGCCTGAGAGTTCATATCGACGGCGAAGTTCGGCACCTCGATGTCGGCTCATCGCATCCTGGGGGTGAAGCAACTCCCAA
>Ga0268281_1000355_pt1 | contig 35420 bp, 31 predicted proteins | sample saktaG_10_FD_190134 | JGI IMG/M metagenome (GOLD analysis project Ga0268281, IMG submission 190134) | Saline water microbial communities from Sakinaw Lake, British Columbia, Canada - sak_2011_5_24_50m | ecosystem: Environmental > Aquatic > Non-marine Saline and Alkaline > Saline ...
AACTGCAATCTGCCTCTTTGAATGCAGAAAGCGTATAGGTAGAATTTTAAAGAACAGAATGCCTGGCCCTCATATGCAAAAACTTAACCGGGAATTACTGAATCGAAGCATGAAGAAAAAAAAATTCCCCCCACAAAAACCTGAAAGCATCCTTGTCATTGCAACACGTCGCATCGGTGATGTTATCCTGACAACCCCCCTTATCAGGTCGCTTCGTCGTGCCTACCGGGATGCACGACTTGATGTAGTTGTTTTTAAAGGAACGGAGAGTTGTATCTCTGCGAATAAAGACATCGATACCATTATCACGATTGCGGAAGGAGCAACTTTTAGAGAACAGATTAAAACGATTTGCAAACTGTTTCGCAGGTACGACTTGGCAATCTCAACCCTTTCCGGAGACAGACCCACGTTTTATTCTTTGATAGCGGGGAAGATCAGTATAGGGTTTGTGGAAAAGGGATGTTACAACTTGTGGAAACGAGCTCTTCTTGACAAATATGAACTGTTTGACAACTATGAAACTCACACCGTAAAAATGAACCTGTCTCTTCTTGGGCTTCTTGGTGTAAAACAAATCCCTGAAGTTATAATTTCCTGGGCAGGAGAAGACGAAATAAAGGTCAACAAACTTCTGCCTTTTGACATTGCCAGGGAACGGTACGCGGTTTTACACGTGTATCCCATGTTCTCCTATAAGATGTGGCATCTTGCAGGCTGGGTAGATGTCATTCGCTGGCTTAACGCAAAGGGTGTACGAACGGTGATTACAGGAAGCAATGCTCCGGAGGAACGAGAATATATATCCCGTCTCTGCCAATCGCTGCCAGACGGCAGCATCGACGTTGCCGGCGCACTGAGCCTGAGCGGGGTTGCTTATTTATTAAGCAAGGCATCCGTGTATATTGGACTTGATACCGCAGTTACGCATATGGCAGCAGCCTTGGGAATTCCAACTGTTGCCCTGTATGGCCCAACCAATCCCGTCAAGTGGGGGCCAATGCCGAAAGAGGTTTCTTTTATCGGCAAAAGTCCCTATAAGAAAAAAGGATCTCAGATGATGGGCAATGTCTTTCTTTTGCAAGGGAAGGGTGAATGCGTTCCGTGTCATGAAGAAGGTTGTGATAGAAACATACAAAGCCTCAGCAGGTGCCTCCAAGATATACCGGCAGCCGATGTGATTCAAGCCGTAGAAACAATGATGACGCAAAGCAATTAATCGGAAGCGAATAAATAGATGATAATATGAAGGAAAAAACTCCTGAAAAAGATCGATGGTTCATTATTGCCCATTCTTTCAATGCGGATGGGGTAGCCGCAAGCCAGACAATAACCGACAGGTTGCCATATTTTAAAACCCGAGGGCTTAAATTTGTTGTTCTTAGCGCTGTCACAGGAAGAAAAGACACGCAGATTCCTCATTATCAGATAATATCCCCTGCTCCTTCCGGTCTCCGTTATGATATGAGGTTTATAATAAAAAATACGGTGAGAAACAAAACAGCGCAAAGTATACTAAAAGGCATATCTGCCATTCTCTGTCTACCCTTTTACCTTGTAGAAAAAGTCTTTCTTCAACTTGACAGTCAGTGGTCATGGTTTTTGAGCGCGTCTATTAAGGGTAGCCAACTAATAAATAAATATCACCCCGCGCTGCTGTATTCAACCGCAGGACCGTCAACCACACACCTGGCAGCATACATACTTCATAAAATCTACGGCCTTCCATGGATGGCGGAACTCCACGACCCTCTTATACTCGATGATCAGTGCCCAAAATGGCACAAGTATTATTTTAATCGATTTGTCGAGAAGATTGTATGCGGTAATGCTTCAGTAGTTGTGTATTTCACGAACCGGGCACTGGAGAATGCCAACAGGCGTCATCCGATAAAGAATAAAGCTATTGTTGTAAGGCCGGGCGCGACCCCACCGGATTTCCATAATATTCATTATGCTAAGACGGATAAAATACATTTTGGTCATTTTGGATCACTTGATAAGACTCGAAATCTGGAGGTATTTATCAGGGCTATTTATGAATTAACCGAGGAAAGGCCGGATTTAAAAAAGCGTATCATCCTTGATGTATATGGTTGTGAGTTAGATACTGCTTCGCGAAAGGCGCTTAATAAATACCCTCTGGGGGACATGCTGGTTGAACATGGCAGATTGGAATATGATCCGGAAACCGGCAAATCAGGAAGGCAGCAGGTTCTGGAAGCCATGAGGAAAATGGATGTACTGGTGGTATTACACGGCGGTGAGGGTAGCGTCTGTTATGAATATATTCCCTCAAAACTATATGAATATTTACTTACCGGACGCCCTGTTTTAGGGCTGGTTGAAACTGGTACAGAGCTGGAGGGGTTCTTGATTGAAAACAACCATACGTCCGTTGATAAAGATGATATCTCAGAAGTCGAGAAAGCCATTGAGCTGTATGTCAATAAATGGGACACGGAAGGGTTGGATGACAACCAGGTTGCGTCTCCTTTTACTGTCGAGGCAACGGTAGATAAACTGATGTCCGCAGTCTCTGAGATTGATGCGGCTTCCTAAACTGGTGTTGACCAATACATGACCGGTTTTTTTGATTGTTGTATGAAATGAACGTTATGGAACAGAATACAAAAAAGATCGTCTTGTTTTGCAAGTCCTACAGCAAAGATATGCTCCGGGCGCGCCGCATGGCCGAAAGCGTTCACCGGTTTAATGTGGACAATATCCCCCTGTACATCGGCGTGCCGGCATCAGATCTGAATCAGTTCAAACAATGCTTCGGGAACATCCCCTGCCATTTCATCACAGATGAGGAGATATTAGAGAAAAGCCGCCAGGTGTATGGTCAGCTGCCGAGATTGTTTCTCTCCCACTTGCTGCAGCAATTGATAAAACTTGAATTCTGGCAAATGGGGTTTTGCGAAAATTATCTATGGCTTGATTCTGATGCGTATTTTATCAGGGAATTCCATGTTGCCGATTTCTTTCACGACGAGACCACCCCATATACTGTTCAGCACCACTCAAAAGATCTGTTTGACTTCGCACATAGGACAGGAAACACAAAGATAATCCATGACTTTGAAAAGATGGCAATACACTTCCAATCTCTGTTCCAACGATCCGGTACTCTTTACAACTTTGGCTGTTCTCCGCTGATATGGTCATGTCAGGTCTTAAGAAGTCTATATGAAGACTACCTGAAACCCAAAAACAAAACTGTTTTTGACTTACTTCAGGAATACCCTTGTGAAATGCAATTGTATGGGGAGTATCTGTTATTCAGCAAAACAATCCCGGTAGTTCCAATTGATCCTATATTTAAAGTGTATCACTATGCCGAACAGTTTTTCGAAGCACAAATGAATGGTGAATCGGAGTTTTCCCTTTCCGAAGAATATCTCGGTGTTGTCATGCAGTCGAACTGGGTGAAACTTCCGGAACTGAAAAAGCCACCACGCGTGCGTTTGAAAAACTTTTTTCTTACTTTTATCATGCAAATCAATCAGGGGGTCAGAAGGATAAGAAAAAATAAATAATCAAGAATCAGGAGCCATCAGCAACGTGATCCCCCGCCGCCAATGGCGGTCACCCTGTCTGGGACATTCACAGGTATTGATTTACCCCGCGGATGGCATGGATACGCCGGGAATTGAGCAGATTGTCAAGGGTTTCCCTGTTGTGGTCAAGATTTGTTCGGTCGTTTTCCCTGTGCCACAGATGCAAAAGCGGCGCTGCAAACCGGGCGCTTTTGCGGCGTATACCGGACCTTAACAGACGTATTGCCATGTCCGAGTCCTCAAGTCCCCAGCCGCAGTAAGATTCATCCAGACCATTTATCCTGAGCAGGTCATCCCGCCAGGCTGATAAATTGCAGGTTGTAACCCCTTCCCACGTGTGCGCCGGAAGTTTGCGCAACGGCGCGGCAACGGGCAGAGACAGGATGGGCAACCACCGGTTTACATCTTTTTTTACCCAGGCCTTTATCCACTGGGCAACGGTCCAGGTATGGACAGGTACTCGATTCTTTAGAACATGGTCGGTAAATGGTTCACTAAGCAGGATACGGCTTCCGACAAGAAACCATTCCCGTTCCGCCAAGGTCCGATGCTGAGAAACAAAATCGGGCAGGGGAATGCAATCTCCGTCAGTAAATATGATATAGTCGGCGGCAGTTTCCGCGATTGCGCGATTGCGAACAGCGGCTGCACGGAAGCCTTCATCTTTCTGCCAGACATGGCTGAGTCTCAAATCCGGACGCCGTTTATAAGCGGCAATAATCTGGGATGTTGCATCGGTTGACCCATCATCAGCCACAATCAATTCAAAATCTCTGTCTTTCTGGGCGCAATAACCGTCAAGAGCGGATGATAGCGCGTCGGGGCGATTATAGGTTGTTACAATTACAGCAATACGCATTATTTCTTTTCTTTCATAAACCTCAGTTTCAGGTAGCGATAATATGTGCCCTCGGCATTTGATGCAGCCAGCATAAATCCTTCCCTGCCATCCAGAAAACCGGCGCGGATAATATAGGTATGAACGAAACTCCAGAAACCATGCGATAACGCGGTCAAGAGTCCGGCCTTCCTTTCTTCTTTGTGCATCATACGGGCGCCTGCTGTGGAATAATTGTTCATCGTTTGAATGACCTCCTCAAGATTCTCGAAGGCCTGATGGATTATGGGGTTTGAGAAAGTGCCCGTGGGACCATTCACAACCAATCTTTCGTGAACAATATCATCACTAAAACGGCCATGCCTCCGGAGCAAGAGACGGATAACGTAATCGGGCCACCAACCGCCGTGGCGCATGGGGCGTCCGCAGTAACTTGAAAGACGAGGGATTCTAAAGGCAACATTCCCTCCCGGATCGTTTATCGCCGCCTGTATCTCATCTCGCAGTTCAGGGGTAATATGTTCGTCCGCATCCAGGGAAAGGACCCACTGCCCGGTAGCCAAATCGAGAGCCCGGTTTTTTTGCGCTCCGAACCCGGGCCAGTCGGTAATGAATACCTTGTCTGTGTATTCTCTGCATATGGCGACTGTATCATCCGTGCTGCCGGAATCCACGACTATGATCTCGTCCGCCCACCTTACAGATTCCAAGCAGGTTTTGATGGACTCGGCTTCGTTTTTTGTGATTACTATTACGGATAAGGTTGCCATTTGTGTTCCCTGCATATTATCGAACGGCGTGTAGAAGGGATTGTATACCCTTTCTTTCTTCAATCACGCCTTCACGGTTTAATGCCGCCAAGCGCACTGTAATACAAAGTTCCTTGATAGCCAAGCAGAAAAAACGCGCAAGCAGGCCAGAATGACGGTTAAGTGGCTCATCTGACTTTTTTACAAATTACCATTTGAATTGACAATTTGTAAAAATGACCTTTCTTCGCCGTGGGCAATAGCCCGAAATCTCATTTTCATTGATTTTGTCAGGGGTTTTGCTGTAGAAACCAACGAGCATGTGAATGGAGTGTGTATAGCATTCCCGGGCACTCTCGCTCATCCCCTGATCGGGATCGGGTTTGGTGTAAAAAGCCCCACCGTTGTGGCGCGTGAAAGGAGACGTAAGATCAAGAAGATACGGATAGGCACACGCGGAAGTGACCTCGCGCTTGTACAGGCGAACTGGGTTTCGGATCGCCTGAAGAGTCTGTATTCGGATATGTCTGTGGAGGTTGTTCCGATAAGGACGCGCGGAGACAGGATGCAGAATATCTCCCTGGTGGAAATAGGGGGTAAGGGAATCTTTGTAAAGGAAATAGAAGAGGCGTTGCTGCGGGGGGATATAGATATCGCGGTTCACAGCATGAAGGATGTTCCGGTGGATCTTCCCGACGGTCTTGTGATAGGGGCCATACCGGAGAGAGAAGACCCGAGAGATGTGCTGATCTCCGGGGAAGGCACGAAGATGGAGGGGCTTTCCAAAGGGGCAAGGCTGGGCACAGGTTCTCTGCGAAGGGGAATGCAGATCAAAAGCCTGATGCCGGACATAGAGATTGTTCCCGTGCGCGGCAATATAGACACGAGAATAAAGAAGATTGTAACGGAAAATCTGGATGGAATAATTATAGCGGCGGCCGGGATGAAGAGGATGGGGCGCCGAGGAGAGATCACGCAGTATATACCGATTGAAGTTATGATGCCATCGGCAGGGCAGGGGGCGCTGGGGATAGAACTGAGAGAAGGTGACAGGGAAACCGGAGACCTTATCTCCTCCCTCAATCATTCTGACACAGAGGTGGAAATCTCGGCCGAGCGCGCGTTTCTCAGACGCCTTGGAGGGGGGTGTCAGGTGCCGATAGCGGGCATTGCCAGGAAGCATGGAGAGAGTCTGGTTATTAAGGGTCTCGTGGGGAGTATCGATGGGAAAGTTATGATTATGGACGAGATCAGGGGAAACAGCGGTGACTGGGAGTATATGGGAAACACCCTGGCGGAGAATATACTGTCCAGCGGCGGACGGGCTGTTCTGGACGAAATATACAAATAATGTTCGTCCTATATGGTGTGGAAAAAGGTGAATAGACTGATATGAAAAAACCCGGAAAGGTATATATAATAGGCGCGGGTCCCGGTGATCCGGATCTTATAACGATTAAGGGGGTAGAGTGCCTGCGCAGGGCGGATGTGGTGGTGCATGACTATCTCGTGGGAAAAGAGATACTGCGGCACGCCGGGAAAGGGGCGCGGTTTGTCTACGTTGGAAAGATCGGAGGGCATCAAAATATATCCCAGGAGAATCTGAACCGGATACTTGTGGAAGAGGCCTTGAATGGGAATACAGTGGCCAGACTCAAAGGGGGAGATCCATTCATATTCGGAAGGGGCGGCGAAGAGGCCGAATTCCTTCAGAAGGCGGGAGTACCCTTTGAGGTTGTGCCGGGTGTGACATCGGCGATATCCGTTCCTGCCTATGCCGGAATACCCCTCACGCACAGGGAATTTGCCTCCACTCTTGCCTTTGTAACCGGGCATGAGGATCCTGACAAGGGCAAGAGCCGCATTGACTGGAAGAAGATATCCACCATTGAAACCATTGTATTTCTTATGGGTGTAAAAAACCTCCCCAAAATTGCCTCCAATCTCATGGAAAATGGCAGGAGTACGGACACCCCTGTGGCGCTGATCAGGTGGGGAACAACCCCGGACCAGGAGACACTGACGGGGAGGCTCGGAGATATAGCCGCCCTGGCGGAGGAGAGAAAATTTTTGCCTCCCGCTGTGTTTGTCGTGGGCGATGTGGTCAGTCTGAGGGAGCGTCTTGGCTGGTTTGAGGAGAAGCCACTGTTCGGGAAGGGTATTGTTATCACGAGACCGGAGGAGCAGTCGGAAGAGTTCGCGGCGCTCCTGCGTGATGAAGGTGCAAGGGTTATCTCCTTTCCGACCATCAGGATTGTGCCGCCGGAAGACTATGGCGACCTGGATCGGGCCATAGAGAATATTGAGAAATATCAGTGGATTGTATTTACCAGCGCGAATGGCGTGAGGTTCTTTTTTGAACGTTTCTGTAAACTGAGAAATGATATCAGAGACCTCAAGGGGATAAAGATCTGTACCATAGGCCCGGCCACACGGGACAGAGTTGAAGGATATAATATCCGGGTGGATATGGTCCCCGAAGAGTACATCTCCGATGGAGTGGTGGCGGCGTTCAGGGGTGTGGATGTTGCGGGGGCGAACGTACTTCTGCCAAGGGCGGAGATTGCCGGGAATATTATTCCCGACGGACTCTCGGAACTGGGCGCGAATGTGGATGTAGTAACCGCCTACAGAACGGTAAACTCCGGCGAGGATGTGGAGGGCATTAAAGAATTGATGGACAATGGAAAAATAGACGTGATTACCTTTACAAGCCCGTCCACAGTGACTAATTTCATGGATATTATCGGGAATGAGACAACCATTCCGAATCATATAAAGATCGCGTGCATAGGCCCGGTAACGGAAAATGCGTGCAGAAAGGCCGGGCTCGGAGTCGATATCATGCAGGGGCCTTATTCGATTCCCGGTCTGGTGGATGCAATAAAGACTGGAGTGTGTCAATGATAGGAATCTCAAAACTATACTGCGGAGGGGTTGAGCCCTCCGATGTGCTTCGTTATGGGGCGGAATCGGGGAGACTTCCCTCGCATCTTCTCCAGTTTTCAAGCGATAAGCGTCCGGTTGTGGTCTGGAATGTCACAAGAAGGTGCAACCTCAAGTGTGTTCACTGTTATTCAAGTTCTCAAAACATAAAATACAGTGGTGAGCTGACCACAAAAGAGGGAAAGGTCCTGATATCCGATCTTGCCGCCTTTGGATGTCCCGTGATCCTTTTCTCCGGGGGGGAACCGCTGATAAGGGAAGATCTGCCGGAACTTGTGCAGTTCGCCGTGAACAACGGGATAAGGGCGGTTATTTCAACAAACGGCACGCTTATCACCGAGGAGAAAGCCAGGATATTCGCCGGTATCGGCCTTTCATATATGGGTGTAAGTCTGGATGGAACAGGAGAGATTCACGACAGATTCAGGGGCGTGAAAGGGGCCTTTGACGCCGCTGTCCGGGGAATCAGGAACTGTCAGGACGCGGGAATAAAGGTAGGTGTCCGCTTTACGATAACCGGGGAAAACAGCGCTGAGATCCCCGCCATCTTTGATTTCATTGAGAAGAACAATATCCCCCGGGCGTGCTTCTATCATCTGGTCTATTCCGGGCGCGGCTCCACGCTGGCCGATAATGATCTGTCGCACGCCCAGACAAGGGAGGTTGTGGCTCTGATCATGGACAGGACGCGTGATCTCTTCGACAGGGGGATGCCAAAAGAGATACTTACAGTAGACAACCATGCCGACGGGCCGTATGTCTATCTGAGGCTGCTCAGGGAGGACCCGAAAAGGGCCGCCGATGTTCTGGCGCTCCTCAGGATGAATGAGGGAAACAATTCAGGACGAGGGATAGGCTGTGTGAGCTGGGATGGCGAGGTGTACGCGGATCAGTTCTGGAGGGATATCTCCTTTGGAAATGTAAGAAAACGCCCTTTCAGCGATATATGGCTGGACACATCCAACGAATTGATGGCAAGATTGAAGGACAAAAAATCTTACGTAACGGGGCGATGCGCGAACTGCCGCTGGCTTGACGTATGCGGGGGCAATTTCCGCGCGAGAGCCGAGGCGGTGACGGGTGATATATGGGGACCCGACCCGGCCTGCTACCTGACAGATGAAGAGATAAGAGGTGATATATGAGTTTTCCTGATTACCGTCCAAGAAGACTGAGAAAAAACGAGAACTTTCGAAGGATGATACGGGAGACCGACCTGTCGGTTGATGACCTTGTCTGTCCCCTGTTTGTGACACACGGGAGTGGAGTAAAGAATCCTATTTCTTCCATGCCGGGAAATTTCCAGATGTCGATTGATAATCTTGTGGAGGAAGTGAAGAAAATAAAAGGTATGGGAATACCAGCGATCATGCTTTTCGGTATACCCGAGGCAAAGGATGAAGAGGGTTCCGGCGCCTGGGCCGAGAATGGGATTATCCAGCAGGCGGTAAGAGAGATCAAGGATGAAGTCGCGGATATCCTTGTAATTACGGATGTATGTCTTTGCGAATACACGAGCCACGGCCACTGCGGGGTACTCGATGGCAGCGAGGTGGACAATGACGCCACTCTTGAACTGTTAGCGCGAACGGCGCTGTCACACGTGCTTGCGGGAGCCGATATGGTCGCGCCATCGGCCATGATGGATGGACAGGTCTGCGCTATCCGTGAAGTACTTGATGGTGAGGGCTATCAGGATATACCCATTATGGCATATTCGGCCAAGTACGCGTCATGCTTTTACGGCCCTTTCCGGGACGCCGCTCAGGGTGCGCCGCAGTTTGGTGACAGAAGGTCATATCAGATGGATCCACCCAACGGCCGCGAGGCGATCAGGGAGGTTGCTCTTGATATTGAAGAGGGGGCCGACATAATCATGGTGAAACCGGCGCTTCCCTATCTTGATATTATACGAAGGGTGAGAGATGAGTTTGATCTGCCCATAGCGGCTTATAATGTCAGTGGCGAGTTTGCCATGATAAAAGCGGCGGACAAGCTGGGGTGGCTCGATGGCAAAAAGGCTATGATGGAATCCCTCGTGTCGATAAAGAGGGCCGGGGCGGACATTATAATCACATATTTCGCACAGGAAGCGGCCGAACTGTTGAGGTGAAAGTTTCGAGTTCAAAGTTTGATGCACTCGTGAAAAGTTGAAATATACACAATTTTGTCATTCCCGTGAAAACGGGAATGACAGCCTTTTTACGAGTGCATCGGGTTTGATGGAGTTATCAGTAATGGTTTCCAAACAATCTTTAATCCTGCCCCATACGCTTCGCATGGTTGCGTGGGAGGTTACCCGGGGATGTAATCTTTCATGCGTGCACTGCCGCGCGTCATCGAAATACGGCCCGTACGAAGGGGAGTTTGACACCGGGCAGTGTCTGCGACTTCTTGATGATATCGCCGCTTTCAGCTCCCCTGTAATTATCCTTACCGGTGGAGAGCCCTATTTCCGCGAAGATATCTATGAAATTGCCTCTTATGGAGATAAAAAAGGCCTACGCATGGTCCTCGCGACAAATGGCACCCTTGTTACAGATGAAATTGCACGCAAAACTCTGGATGCCGGGATAAAAAGGGTCAGCATAAGTATAGACGGCCATGACGCAAAAAGTCATGACGATTTTCGCGGGGTGCCGGGCGCCTTTGACGGCGCGATGGCGGGTATTGACGCCTTCAAAAGGGCGGGGATGGAGTTTCAGATCAACACCACAATAACCAGGTTCAACCAGGGCCGTATCGAAGACATTTTTAATCTGGCTATAAAACTGGGTGCGGCCGCCCACCACATCTTCCTGCTGGTTCCGACCGGTCGAGGCAGGGAACTGGCCGACCAGGAAATCTCGCCGGAGGATTATGAGAATACACTGAACTGGTTTTATGAGCAGAGTCTTACCTGCCCGATTCAACTCAAGGCCACCTGCGCCCCGCAGTATTACCGGATCTCTCATCAGAGGGGAAAAGAAAACAATAAAAAGCAGAAGGAAATGAAAAACCCGCTGCATTCCATGACAAGGGGATGCATGGGAGGAAGTTCATTCTGTTTTATCTCAAATACCGGACAGGTGCAGCCCTGTGGATTTCTTGAGATTGACTGTGGGCAGCTCAAAGAAAAGAAATTTGAAGATATCTGGAATAACTCCGGAATCTTCAATGAGCTCAGGGATCTGGGAAAATACAAAGGGAAATGCGGCCGCTGCGAATTCATAAAGGTGTGCGGGGGATGCCGCGCCCGCGCGTATGAGATTACAGGAGACTATCTGGCTGAAGAACCATTCTGCGTTTATGATCCTATATAAATCAACAGAATCATTTATGAGCCAGGCAAAAAATGACAGCTTCGCCGGCATGTTATTTATCATTTCGAAAGAATGTGAGAAATCTCAACCTTCTCGTCGTTTCACTCCGCATCAGGCAACTACATATAAAACATGCCTTCCATTACTATCTTCTCTAACACTGCCCTCTTTTAGCAATTCCAGGATATGCACATACGTCTCGTTAATGGCAAGAAATTTGTCGAACTGCGAGAGGTTCCCCCCCCAAATATCGAGAGAGATCTGAAACGTGGTCTTTCGTCCTTTCCTGATGGCATCAAGTATAAGGCCCTTTCTCTCCCTGTGATGTTCCTTCATCTCAGCTACTCTCCCACTTAGATTCGGGAAAGGCGCGCCGTGGGAGGGATAGACCATCTCGACCGGGAGATCCTTCACCCTGTCCAGGGAGGAGAGAAAAGCGTTTAAGGGCTGGAATTCGGGATCGAAGAGATCTGGACTGAGGTTCGGGGTGATATCGGGCAAAACATGATCGCCTGAAAGCAGAATATTTTCATTCCCGAAGTAAAAACAGTTGTGGCCGTTTGCGTGTCCCGGCGTAGGAATAGCTTTGAAGGTTCTTCCGCATGTCTCATAAGTCTTACACGGTTTCAGGACTTCGTCCACCTCGAAGGGAATGGTCGCATCTTTAAAACGGTCGAACATCTTCGCGATGAAATCGAGTGTCTTTTCGGGAAGACCATGCCGGCAGAGGAAATCTCTCATTCTTTTTACTATGAGGTCTCCATTTTTCATCCTCTCAATATGCCTTTTCCCCTCTTCAGACATATGGATAATGGCATCGGAGCTTTCCTTTATCAGACCGGCCACGCCGCAGTGGTCGGCGTGAGAGTGGGTCAGGAATATCTGTCCGATGTTTTCGATCGAAAGCCCCACAGACGCGAGGGACGCTTCGAGTTCCGGCAGGGTGCCGCGAATATTGAGCCCGGTATCGAAAAGGGTGGCCTCTTTATCATGAACGATAAGAAAAACGTTGACATGTCCGAGGCGGAAAGGCATCGGCAGCGCAATCATATAAAAGCTGTCGGCAATTTCCTTGATATGATGGATAGGGGGATCAACTGTTGACATTTTATGCCTTACTACCTGAATGTTGATTCGACCCAGATGCCGACATAGTATGTTACAGCTATGACAACCAGCGCGATAAAGATGTGCTCTGAGATCACTTTCCAGGGTTTTGTTTTTTGCTCTTTAGCCATGTGAAAGCTGAAGATTCCCAATAGAAACAGTCCCCAGGCGACACTCACAACAATTGCTGTCTCGAGAGAAAACAACAGGACAGGAACAACGAATGTCATTGCAAAGACAAATTTGAACAAAAAAGTGGAGATAGTAGATTCCCATATCTCCTTTGTGGTGTGCTTATTCTCAGATTCTTCAGAAATGTGAATACCCAGCGCGTCTGAAAACGCGTCCGCTATCGCTATCGTGATTATGCCGCCGAGAACTACAAGCCGTGAGTGTGTGCCCGAGTACAGGCCAACCATCAATCCTAGGGTCGTTATTATCGCGGAGGTTAGACCAAAGCTGAGCCCCACTTTCAATGAATGTCTCATGGTGATTTGACGCCTTCCGTTGTATTAAACTGTTCCTGTAACAATCCCTGAATTGCCTGAAGGATGAAGGTGCATACACCGTATTTCCTTTCTCCGTCAAGGCAAAAAACAGGGTTGCTTAAGGCGCGCGGCATAGGAAGATTGTCTTTTTGTTGAAAGGCTTGCCATTTTTTGTTTTATGTTTATTTTAATGACGACACTGGAACGAAAATATTTGTATTGACTTTTTGAGAAAGAAACAGGATAGGGCACCGGAATTTTCGAAGCTCGAAAATCAAGGAGAAGAGGGATGCTAATAATAGAAGACCTGCAGGTTAAGATCGGCAATAAAAAGGTTCTCAAGCATGTGAATCTGGAGATCCAGCCCGGGGAGACACATATCCTGTTCGGTCCTAACGGATCGGGGAAGACATCTCTCCTGATGACGATAATGGGCTATCCGCAGTACAAAGTTACCGGCGGAAGGATCCTGTTCAATGGTGAAGATATTACGCATATGACGATTGATGAGAGGGCGCGTCTCGGCATAGGGATGTCCTATCAGCGTCCGCCCAGCATACAGGGTTTGAAAACGCGGCGGATGGTCCAGGTGTGTGGGAATGGACATATCGATGTTGATACGCTGGCAGAGAGAATGAATTTTACAGAGTTCCTCGAGCGCGACATCAACGTGGGTTTCTCGGGCGGCGAAATCAAACGCTCAGAACTTCTGCAGTTAATGGCCCAGGATGCCGATCTGTCGCTTTTTGATGAACCTGAATCAGGAGTTGACCTTGAAAACATCTCTCTTATAGGGAATGCGATAAACAGTTTGCTGCAACGGGTTAATGGAACGCAGCATGATAAAACTGCAAAACGGATTGCCAGAGAACGGTCAAAAATGGGCCTGATTATAACACACACGGGACTTATCCTTGATTATGTAACGGCTGATAAGGGACTGGTTCTTTATAATGGTGTGGTGGCAGGCAGAGGCAACCCGGTGGAGATATTCAAGCAGATAAAGAAGGTGGGATACATGGAGTGTGCACGATGCGCAGCTTAGACGATCTAGCCTACAAGGCAAAAGACAAAGTGGCGGCAATCGGGCCTGACATTGATCTGGACAGCTATTCTCTTGAGTCTCCCGCGCATGCCGATGTGAAAAATCTGAATACTATGCCCGAAGAGGATATAGAAAGAATGACCCTTGCCGGTCTGGATGCAAGTGAAAATGGCCGCGCCGGTACGTATGTCCAGAGGGATGCCACATCTGTTCACTCCGGTTCAAATGTGGATGGTCTGGAGATAATACCTATCAAGAAGGCGCTCAAAGAAATAGACTGGATAAGGGATTACTACTGGAAACTGGCCTCTGTGGACACGGACAAATATACGGCGCGTGTCCGGCTCGATCTGCAGGACGGCTATGTTATACGAGCACTTCCCGGCAAGAAGGTAACACTTCCGGCGCAGGCATGTCTCTACCTTGAAAAAGAGGGTTTCAGTCAGAATGTGCATAATATCATTATAGCCGAGGAAGGGTCGGAGCTGCACATAATATCCGGTTGCGCGAGCGCTTCTCACGTAACACGGGGCCTGCATGCGGGGGTCTCGGAATTCTATGTAAAGAAGGACGCCAAGCTGAGCTTTACCATGATTCATCACTGGGCAGAGGATGTAGTGGTGAGGCCCAGGTCTGTGGGGATAGTTGAAAAGGGCGGTCTTTTCCTCAACAATTACATCTCCATGAAACCGGTAAAGTCTGTCCAGACGTACCCGACAATATATCTTGTGGGAAGAGGGGCGGTGGCCCGTTCATACAGTTTGCTTGTCGGCAGTCCAGGCTCAGAACTGGATGTGGGCGGGCGGATCTATCTCCAGGCAAAGGATACGCGCGCGGAAATTATCTCGCGAGCCATTACCAATGGGGGCAATATTACGTCCCGCGGGGATATCATAGGTGAGGTATCGGGGGTAAAAGGGCACCTGGAATGTCATGGTCTTATCCTTAATGGTGGCATTATGCAGGCAATTCCCGAGTTAAAAGGCCTGGTTGACGGTGTGGAACTGTCGCATGAGGCCGCGGTCGGCAAGATCGCGCAGGATGAAATACTCTATCTGATGTCGCGTGGTCTGACTGAAGAAGAGGCAACCGCGACGATAGTGAGAGGATTTCTGAGCGTGGATATACCCGGTCTTCCGGCGCCGCTCAAGGCGGAGATAGATCGTGCGGTGGAACTCAGCCAGAAAGATGTCATGTAGTAAGGCCTTTATCACAACTCATAGGCCTTACGCTTACTTGGAATTTACCCGTAAGGGTTTTATAACATAAATTGAGTCTGGCTCCGTGTCATCTATTTTATCTCTCATGAAAGCACGAAGTCACGAAAACACGAAAAACATGATTTGATCTCGTGCCTTCTTTTATCAACCGTGAACCGATAACTGTAAACTGCGAACGGATACAAATCATATGCCCGGTTTGCAGCCCACCTCTTGAACTTGGTCCGCTGGCAGTGCCCGGCGGTTAAATATAAACGCGGTGATCAGACCGGCGATAATATGCCAGGTTCCCCACCATGCAACAAGGATAGCCATCCCACCCAGCCCTTCAAAAAAATTGAAAACCAGAACCAGTCCGAGGGCGGAATTCTGAATCCCGACTTCGATACAGACAGCCCGCGAATCTCTTTCATCAAGTCTGAAGAGCCGGGCGGACCAGTACCCCAGGTTGAGGGCCAGGGCGTTATGGATAAAGACGAAAATGACAACCAGCCCGATGACCTTGAGGAAAATACTCCAGTTTGCCGCCAGGGCTCCGCAGACGATGGCAATGAAAAAGACAAGAGTAAAGATTTTGAACGGACGTCTGACCCTGTCTGCGAGTGTGGGGAAAATACGTGATAGTGTGAGACCAATGGCCAGGGGAATCCCCAGGATCATGAAGATAGTGATGAACACATCCATGGGACTGAGGCTCACCCTTCGCAAGATTTCGTCAGTGGGAGGGTAAAGGCTGCCCCACAAGGCTAGGTTGAGTGGGGTCATCACAATGGCCGCGGCTGTGGAAACGGCGGTCATGCTGATAGACAGGGCGCAATTCCCTTTGGCCAGGTAGGTAATAATGTTTGACAGGTTGCCCCCCGGACACGCGGCCACCAGAATCATACCCAGCGCTATGGAGGGTTGAGGCCGTATAATGAGGACGAGCAAAAAGGTGAAAGCCGGGAGCAGGATAAACTGGGCGCCCAGCCCGATGGCAGGAGCTTTCGGCGATACAATGATCCGCTTGAAGTCCTCCAGTTTCAGGTCCAGAGCGACTCCTAACATCATGAGCCCGATCGCCACATTAATCACCAAGAGACCCTGAGGGTTAAAGTTAAGCCTGATCTGATCTACGATCGCTGCATCCATACATTCCCCTCCTTCCGAGGGTCGCTGATTATTTCCTTTTGATAAGATATTACATCCTTACTGGCTGAGTATAAGCAGGATAAACTTTGTGTGTCAATGGAATAATGACCACAATATTAATACAATATGGTTATGTACCCCCTGGCAGGACATTTTCCCATTACAGAAGCAGTGACTGAAAAAAGCGTTGACAAGCGCGCATATAATGAATAGCATTCATTAGGTGAAAGACATTCGAGGTCTTTACATAAGGCTTCTCGTGGCAAAGCATGGAAGGGGGATGGTTGTGTATAAAGATCTGGAAAAGAAGACGGCGGTTGTCACAGGATCGGGGAAGAGAACCGGAATCGGTTACGCGATCGCGGAGAAGCTGGCTTCTTGCGGCGCGAATGTCGTTATTGCCGATCTCGGGAAAACTTCCGCCGGGGACAAGATAAAGACGGGCACATGGGAGGAGATGGAGGAGATAGCGGGAAAACTTGCCAACGATTTCGGTGTGAAGACCCTGGCAGTCAATGTCGATGTCACCGACAATGAGTCGATTAGACAAATGGCCGGCAGGATAGGGAATCAGTTTGAGCGGGTTGATATCCTATGTAACAACGCTGGAGCGTCCTTCGGTGTGCCTGACGCGGCACATACCTACAATGAAGACGCGTGGATGAAGACGATAGATGTGAATCTCCACGGTGTGTTCAGGGTTTCAAGGGCGATTATCCCCATGATGACTGGAGAGGGGAGAAGCATAATAAACACGGCATCGAGAGCGGGTAAAAAACCGCCTCTGTTCAACGGCGCCTATGCGGTAGCCAAGGCGGGCGTGATTATGCTCACAAAGGTAATGGCAGGAGAGCTTGCGGGGTCAGGCATCCGCGTGAACGCGATCTGTCCGGGCCAGATAATGACAGACCTGGAAAGGTGGCGCTTCGGTCTGGAGGCGGAGGTTTACGGGACCACCGTTGAGGAACGGGAGCAGGAGATGTGCAAAACAATTCCGCTGGGGCGTATCGGTACGCCGGGAGAAGTGGCGAATCTTGTGGCGTGGCTTGCGTCTGATGAATCGTCCTATATTACCGGACAGGCGATAAATGTAACCGGTGGCCAATTGATGGAATTATAAGAATGGAGGATTAAGCGTGGAAAAGATAACAGGTGGTCAGCTGGTGGCACAGTCCCTTATTGAAAGGGGAATCGAGTATATCTTCACGATAAGTGGCGGGCATATAACGCCTATTTACCAGTATCTTGAGGGTTCGTCTGTTAAATTGTTCGATACGCGCCATGAACAGGCGGCGGTATTTATGGCGGAGGCGTGGGGGAGGATGACGCGCAGTCCCGGCACGGCGATGGTCACGGCAGGTCCAGGGTTTACCAACGCGCTTTCAGGGATAGCAAACGCGCGTCTGGCAAATTCGCCACTGGTTCTTATCTCCGGTTGCGTAGGACTTGAGTCAACGGAGAAACTTGACCTGCAGGACATGTGTCAGGTCCCCGTTATAAGCCCGATGGTGAAGAAGGCCTTCGTCTGCTACAACCCGGAAAGAATACCGGAATTCATTGACCTTGCCTACCGCACAGCGGCAACCGGCAGGCCCGGGCCTGTTTACCTTGAATTGCCTGTTGACGTGTTGAATGCTCAGGCAGATCCCGGGAAGATCAAAAAGATACATACAGATGTCAATTCGCATCCCGCCGACTTGGATAAAGTGGGAGAATTAATCGAGATGATCGGAGAGGCGAAAGCCCCGATCGTGATCGCGGGAAGCGGCGCGTGGTATTCGGATGCCGGGGAGGAACTGGTTCGATTCATAGAAAATGCCGGCATTCCCGTGTTTACGTCGTCACTCGGAAGGGGGACAATTCCCGATACCCACCCCCTCTGCTTTGAATCATCACTGGCAATCAGACCGGGCGCGGCGCTGGCGGCAAATATGACAGCCGATCTGATCATATTCCTCGGTTCGAGAATGGGATTATTCTACATATTCGGGGATATCTTCAACAAAGAGGCCAGAATTGTCCAGGTTGATATCGAGCCGGAAGAGATAGGGAGAAACCGCTCTGTGGATCTTGCGATCATGAGTGATATCGGCGCCTTCCTGAAAGAGTGCAACCGGGTAATCGGTCAGCGTGGTGTGGGGGATGAATTAAAAAGCAGATTTGGTGACTGGGTTTCAACCCTGGAGAAGGCAAAAGACGATGGAAGGGCGCAGGCGATACCCGACTGGAAAAGCGATAATGTTCCCATACATCCGATGCGCCTTGCGGGGGAAGTGAACAGCTTTATGGACAGAGATGATGATATCGTCGTAGCCGACGGAGGCGATACGCAGATCTGGATGGGTATGACGAGGACGGTCAGGAAGGCCGGGCATTATCTTGATTCCGGACTGTTCGGGTGTCTTGCGGTCGGTCTTCCCTATGCCAACGCGGCGAAACTGCTTAATCCCGACAAGAGGGTCTGCCTTATTATAGGCGACGGGTCGGTGGGCTTCAATTTCATGGAGTTCGAGGTTGCCATAAGGAGAAAGCTGCCCATAGTCGTGGTAATCAGCAATGATCTCGGGTGGGGGATGATAAGACACAGTCAGGAGTTGAGGATAGGTCATGCCATAAAAGAAGGCACGCACATAGGCAAGGTGGACTACCATAAACTGGTTGAGGCGCTTGGCGGCAAGGGAATGTATGTTGAAAGACCTGAAGACATTCGTCCGGCCCTTGAAGAGGCGTTTGCCTCGGGTATGACCACATGCATCAATGTGATGACTGATCCGACGGTTATAAGTCCCGGCAGCGTCGCGCTGGCAAGTCTGGGTGCATATAAGGCGGGATAAGTGCATTACGTTTGAGAAAGGAATTGCTTAGAATATGGAAATCAGGGAAAGGCCTGAAATGAGCGCTGAAGAGGGAGATGTAATACAAAAGGGCGCCCATTCTTTTGTGTATAAGATGGGATTCTTGTTGTTTGCCTTTGCCCTCATGGCAGCGATAATGCTTCTTCCATCCCCCGATCCTCTGGAAAAGGGGGGAGAGCTGATACCACTCACCTGGGGCGCGAAAGCCACCATGGCCCTGCTTGCGACGGCAATCGTCCTGTGGATAACAGAAGTTATCCCCTTCAGTGTCACGGCGCTGCTTGTGATGCTCCTTATTCCTGTCTTCGGAATAGATACATTCAAACACGTCATCCAACTTGGATTCGGCAACCCGATCATAGCCTTTTTTATCGGTGTGTTGATACTGTCTTCGGCATTTACCCGTTCTGGAATGGGAAACAGGTTGAGTTATCTGATACTTTCCGTAATGGGGACCAGAACCAGGATGGTCATCCTCGGGTTTCTTGTTGTGGGCGCCCTCCTGTCCATGTGGATCACCGATATGGCGGTGGCGGCGATCCTGATGCCGCTCGGGGTTGCCATCCTCAGGCAGTCGGGGGTTAAGCCGATGGAGAGCAACTTCGGAAAGGGCCTGATGATCTCCTGCGCGTGGGGTCCCCTTTTCGGGGGAATTGCAACACCTTCTGGTTGCGGTCCCAATCCCCTCGCGATCGGTTTCTTAAAAGAACTTGCTCATATCAATATAGATTTTATCACCTGGATGAGCATAGGGCTTCCCGCTACCATCCTGATGGTACCGGCTGGCTGGCTGGTGATTACGACAATCTTTCCGCCTGAGATTGAAAGAGTTCCCATAGAGAGAAAAGAGATCAGAAAAAAGATTGATGATGCCGGGCCATTTACTAAAAAAGAAAGATGGACGCTTGTCATATTCCTGATGACGATCTGTGCGTGGATTATATCTCCATTTATAAGAGATATTACAAACGGAAGAATCGACATGCCGATGCAGGCTGTTGCCCTGTGTGGTGCCCTGATGCTGTTTCTTCCCGGAATCGAGGTGATATCATGGAGAGAGGCGCAGGAAGATGTGGACTGGGGGGGGATAGTCCTGATCTGTGCGGGTATATCGCTCGGTATGGTGGTCTACAATACCGGCGCGGCGAGATGGCTGTCATGGGTGTTGCTGGGTCCCGTCGTTCAACTTCCCGGGATTGTGAGGGTGTTTGTCATTGTGCTGGGTGTAAGCCTTCTCCATCTTGCGTTTTCCAGCAACACAGTGACCGGCACTATTATCATTCCCCTTCTGATTGCGCTTGCAGCGGATCTGAACATAAACCCGTGGCTTATATGCGCGCCAGCGGCATTTACATCGTCACTGGCCTTTATCCTGGTTACCGAGACGCCGACAAACATCATACCCTATTCGGCGGGTTATTTCGCGATCAGTGATATGGCTAAGGCAGGCATAGTGATGACCTTTGTGGCGGCATTGTGCGTCGGCATTTCAATGCTTGCCTTCGGGAACCTCGTATAATATGACCCCCGAATGAGGTGAACCATGAAAGCAGCAGTTTATGACAGCATAGAAAAACTCGTAGTTCGTGATGTTCCAATGCCGCGGTTGGGTGCAAACGAGGTCCTGATAAAGGTGGTAAACACGGGCTTCTGCGGTTCGGATCACTCTATGATAGAGAGCGGGAGCCTGAAGGATGGAACCATAATCGGGCATGAAGTAAGCGGCACGGTCGCGGATGCGGGAAGTGATGTAAGGGATGTGGAGACGGGGTCCAGGATTATGATTCGTCCCACATATTGTGGGAAATGCAGGGAATGCAGGATGGGCAAGCCATACCTGTGCCAGGTTGACAGACGTACTATAGGTTTGGGCGATTTCCCGGGTGGATTTGCCGAATATCTCAAGGTGGACCCCCGGATGCTGATCCCAATCCCGGAAGGGGTGGACTCGCAGAATGGAGCCCTCGCCGAGGCCTTCGCGGCATCACTGCACGGGATTAGATGCTCAGGCAAAGAGGGGGGATCGGCTCTGGTAATAGGGGGCGGCTCCATAGGGCTTGCCCTTATCAGACTGCTGAAGATTATGGGTTTTGGCCCGATTGCTCTGTCCGAGCCTGTGAAAGAGAAGAGGAATCTCGCAACCAGCCTTGGTGCTGATATCGTTGTGGACCCGTTTAACGAAAATCTGATTCTGAGAACAATGGACGAAACATGTGGCGCCGGTTTTGATACGGTATTCGAGTGCTCCGGCCTGGGTGACTCAGTTCAAACGGCGGTAAACGCCGCAGCGAATGGCGGAACGGTGTGTGTGGTGAGTATCATCATGCAAAACATTGAGATTATGCCTATCGCGCTCAATTTTAAAGAAGTCTGGCTTACAGGGTCATACTCAAACACACATGAGGAAAACATCCAGTGTCTCAAGTGGATGTCTGAGGGAAAGATAGACGGGAGGTCGCTTGTCACTGATTACACGGGTCTGGATGACCTGCCTCACATATACAAGAAACGCATACATACAGGCAGGGCGATAAAGGTGATGCTGAGGGTAGGGGAAGAGTTTTGAGGTTGGGGTAAAGGATGGGATCGATAGAAAGACGACAGAGGGAAAAGGAGCAGAGAAGAGAACAGATATTGGATACGGCGCGCAGTCTTCTGCTCAAGAAGGGTATCGACGCGACTTCCATGAATCAGATCGCGCGAGACGCGGAGCTGAGTGTGGGTACCCTCTACCTCTATTTCAAAAACAAGGAAAGCCTCTTTGCGGCGCTGCAGGAGGAAGGGCTTGACCTCCTCTACACGAAGATAAAAGAGGAGAGCGAGCGTGGTTTTACCCCCCGGGAGAAACTTGAGAGGGTGGCGCTTGCATATCTCGATTTCAGCGAGGAACACCGCAAGTACTTCGATATTATAAATTATTTTCTTACTTCACCGGAGATTGTATTTCCTCCCTCCCTGAAGTCCAGGGTCGACGAGCATGTCAACAGGATCCTTTCGGTTGTTGAAGATATACTGAAGGAAGGGGTTTCAAAAGACGCGGACGATAGAGAGATAAGACGTCTGGCAGTCGTGTTCTGCTCAAGCCTTTACGGCATGCTGCAGTTCAAGAAATTGCGAAACACCGTCCTGCAGGGAGAAGATTTTCGGGACCTGTACATGTACAGTTTCGGCTGTATCACGGGTATAAATGGGGTCAGTGATTTTATTCCTTGACATTTGGTAAAACCCTGTATATATTGATACCGCAAGTTGGATAGAGACATTTTTGAAGTGCGAAAACCGGTCGCCATGTCCTTGAAGATATATGGTGGCCTTTTTATTTTTGCCACGATGATGATCCGACTTTGAAAAATTTGAGAAAGGAGGATACAGATTATGGCAGAAGGTACCGTTAAATGGTTTAACGACGGAAAAGGCTTTGGGTTCATCGAAATGGATGGCGGCAAAGACGTTTTCGTACATCACAGCGCGATTCAGGCCGAGGGCTTCAAGTCTCTGCAAGAGGGTCAGCGCGTAACGTTCGATGTTGAGCAGGGCCAGAAAGGCCCCGCGGCCGCTAATGTAAGGGCACTGTAAAAAAACTGTAAACATTGATATCCGTAAAATGGCACCCTGTGGTTATACAAACTGCAGTGTGTCATTTTTTTTAGATTACCTGCCAGGATTTTCTCATCTAAAGACTTACAACTCTCATAATCAGCAAAACTGTTTAACATTTTTATCTGAATGAAATATCAACCCTGCATTCCGATCAATTTCGTTTTTCGTTTAATGGCTATTCGGATATTCGTCACGCGCGGTATCTTTGCAAGCCCTTTGCAAGCCATTTTTTTGTCGGTTTCTTCAGTACCATTTCGGCAACAGCTTGACACAGACCGTATTATCTTTTAGAAAGTGATCGGCGGCAAGCTCCTTCGACTATTTGAGGGAGGCTGGACCTTTATCCGGTTTACATTTTTTCGAGAAATCCATTGACACTATCTCATTTACGAGCAAACAAAATCAAAAAAGGGTGTGTTATGATATTAGAACAAACTGGAAAAATATGCGACGGACTTTATTCTACAGGATATCATTTCATGCCCGCCTTTCTCCTGAAAGCCAAGACTCCCGTCCTTTTTGACGCGGGGGTAGCGGCCATGGGGCCTCACTACCTCAGAGACATCGAACGGTACCTGGGCAAAGCCGATGCCCTTAAATATCTCCTCCTGACCCACTCACATTATGACCACTGCGGTTCCGTCCCCTTTCTCAAGGAAAAGATACCGGGTCTCAGGATAGGGGCAAATGCCCACGCCGCCAAGATACTCCAAAGACCAAACGCCGTGGCACTGATACGCACACTCGGCAGCAATTTTGCCAAGGTTTTCAAGGATTTTATCGGGGATGAGAATATCCCCTTCAACCCGGTGGAGGTTGACCTGCTTTTGAAGGAGGGTGACGAACTGGACTTCGGAGAAGGATGGGCGGTGAGGGTTATTGAAACACCCGGCCACACGAAAGATTCACTGTCTTACTACATACCAAAGATCAAGGCCGTGATAGCGGGAGAAGCGACGGGGGTATTCCACAACGACGGTATAAATCCCCAGTTTTCTTCAAGCTACAGCGACTATATGAGCTCCCTCGAAAAACTGGCCGCTCTGGATCTAGATATACTGGCACTGGGGCACCGACATATAGTGACCGGAAACGATATCGACGGATATCTGAAGGATTCTATCGAAACAACTGTGTTATTCAAGAAACACATTGAGGACTGTCTCAACCGGTTCAACGGCGACCGGGAAAAGGTAGTGGAGACAATTCTGGGAGAAAAATACGACAACACACAGTTGATGCAGCAGGACAAGACGTCCTTCCGGATCAACCTGCAAGAGCAGGTACGAGTCGTGGCCGATGGGAAGTAACTTTTATCCTTGCGATAAAGGGGATAATCCCTTATAAGACTTCTGCTCTGCGCAGCATTACACACGCAGAGGAAGCGATACTTTTACAAATATCCTGAAAGGAGATTAAGATATTGAACATTTTGATTTTTGGACCAAACGGAAGCGGCAAGGGAACCCAGGGTGCGGTTGTTCAGAAGAAGTTCGGGGTGGCTCACATCGAGACGGGTGTTATCTTCAGGGAGAACATCTCCAAGGGAACGGAACTGGGAAAACAGGCTAAGGGGTTTATCGACAAGGGTGAATTGGTGCCTGATGATATTACGGTCCCCATGATACTGAACCGCCTGAAAGAGGACGACTGCAAGAATGGCTGGCTCCTGGACGGCTTCCCGAGGAACCTGGCCCAGGCACAGGCCCTGTACGACGCGCTGGAGAAGGAAGGGATCAAGCTGGATTACGTAATTGAGATAATATTAGACAGACAGACTTCCAAAAACAGGATCATGGGCCGGAGGCTCTGCGCGAAGGACAACAATCATCCCAACAATATCTATATCGACGCGATCAAGCCGACCGAGAAGGACGGGGGCTTTGTGTGCCGCGTCTGCGGCGGAGATCTGAGCGCCCGTGCCGACGACCAGGACGAGGCGGCAATCGGCAAGAGGCACGATATCTACTATGACACAAAGACGGGAACCACGGCCGGTATCAATTATTTCAAAGACAGGGTAACGGTGGTCGGGGTCAACGGTCTGCCCGGCGTCAAAGAGGTCAGCGAGGAACTCCTCGCAAAATTAGGATAGCAAAAATCCCAATAAAATTGTATAAAAGCCTTCCCTCAAGCAAACGGGAAGGCTTTTTACTTATTATGAAAAATATACGCAATTTCAGCATAATAGCACACATAGACCACGGCAAGTCCACTCTGGCCGACCGGATGATCCAGCACAGCGGTGTGATCGATTCGCGCAACTTCAAGAATCAGATTCTCGACAATATGGACATCGAGCGCGAACGGGGAATCACCATCAAGAGCCAGGCCATCACCCTCCCCTTCCGGAGCAAAGACGGCAAGGATTATACCCTCAACCTTATCGACACCCCCGGGCATGTGGATTTTTCCTACGAGGTCTCACGGTCGCTCGCGTCCTGTGAGGGCGTTCTGCTTCTGATAGACGCCGTCCAGGGGGTCCAGGCGCAGACCGTGGCGAACCTGTACATGGCCATGGAGCACGACTTGGAGATCATCCCGGTAATCAACAAGATCGACCTCCCCTCGGCCGATGTGGAACGGGTCATGGAGCAGATCGATTCTGAGCTCGGGCTCGATCCCTACACGAGCCTCGCCTGTTCGGCCAAGGAGGGAACGGGCGTTGAAGAAATCATGGAGGCGATCGTCCAGAAGATCCCCCCTCCGAAGGGAGATCCGAAGGCCGAGCTGGCCACCACGATCTTCGACGCGAAGTACGACGCCTTCCGGGGGACCATCATACACTGCCGCGTCATCGACGGCACCGTGCGAAGCGGCGATATCATACGGCTCATGCACAAAGGAACAACCCACAGGGTCGAAGAGGTCGGACACTTCCTTCTCCCGCGTCAGAAGGATAACAGTCTCTCCGCGGGCGACGTGGGATACATCATTGCCGGGATCAAGACGGTGTCGGATGTCCAGATCGGGGACACGATCACCTCCGACAAACGCCCCTGCGCAAAGCCCCTCCCCGGCTTCAAGGAATCGAAGCCCGTTGTCTTCGCCTCGATCTACCCCATCGCCTCGGACGATTACGAGGAGCTGGCGGTAGCCCTCGAAAAATACAAGCTGAATGACGCCTCTTTTGTCTATCAGAAGGATTCATCCGTCGCTCTCGGCCAGGGGTTCCGGTGCGGGTTTCTGGGCCTTCTCCACCTCGAGATCGTCCAGGAACGGCTGGAGCGTGAGTACGATCTGTCCATCATTCTCTCCGTCCCCAGCGTCAGGTACCGCTTCACGCTGACCGACGGCACCGTGCTCTATATAGACAATCCGGCGCATTACCCCGACTCCATGTCGATCATAAAGAGCGAGGAGCCATACATACGGGCGGCCATGATGTTTCCGGAACGCCACATGGGGGCCGTCATGAAACTGTGCAAGGAAAAACGGGGGGAAAACTCGACCCTCAGCTATCCCAGTCCGGGGCGCATCGAGCTGGTGATCGAGATGCCCCTTGCCGATGTCATATACGATTTCTACGACCGCCTGAAATCCGCTACCCAGGGTTACGGTTCCTTCGATTACGATATAATCGACTACCGGGAGAGCAGTCTCATCCTCCTCGATATACTAGTCAACGGTGAGCGGGTGGACGCCCTGTCCCAGATCGTATTTCGCGGCACCGCCCGTGAGCGCGGCCTGCGCGCGTGCGAGAGGCTGAAGGAGGAGATCCCCCGGCAGATGTTCAAGATCGCCATCCAGGGGGCCATCGGCGGCGAGATCATATCGCGCACCACCATAACCCCCTACCGCAAGGACGTAACCGCGAAGTGCTACGGCGGCGACATAACACGCAAGAGAAAGCTGCTGGAGAAACAGAAGAAGGGGAAGAAGCGGATGAAGATGGTCGGGTCCGTCGCGATCCCCCAGAGCGCGTTCATAGCGATACTGAAATCCGACAATACGTAGAAAAACAGGGGTCAGGGGGGAAAAATGATACCCGGAATCTACATACATATACCCTTCTGTCTTTCCAAGTGCGGCTACTGCGACTTTTACTCCACCACACAGAGGGAGAGAATATCCCCCTTTATTGGGTCCCTCCTGAAAGAGATGGCGATGTATCGCGGCTGTTTCAATCGGTTCGACACCCTCTACCTGGGAGGCGGCACCCCTTCCCTGCTTGACTCAGGACAGTTAACGGAAATTATTGACGGTATACGCAAATGTTTCCCTTTGTCCTCCGATACAGAGATTACTATTGAGGTAAATCCCGGGGATCTCAGTCGGAAAGCGGCTGAGTCACTTTTTGAAACGGGTATTAACAGGATCAGTATCGGCGTACAGTCCTTTGACGAACATATCCTCTCATTTCTCGGACGCAGGCATTCCTTAATTGACTCGATATCCGCGGTAGAAGATGTCCGAAACGCGGGGTTCGGTAATATGGGTCTTGACCTCATCTATGGAGTACCCGGACAGGACCTGGAATCGTGGATGAACACACTGCGCAAGGCCCTGTCATTCAGGCCGGAGCACCTTTCCTGTTACCAGTTGACCCTGGAACCTTCAACACCACTGGGAATGAAATACAGGGCTGGAGAAATTGATACTCCGGACGAGGATCTCCTTTACGAGTTTTTCATGAAAACATCCGAACTGCTCGAAGCCTCCGGATATACGCACTATGAGGTCTCAAATTTCGCAAGGGGCCCTGAATTCATGTCGAGGCACAACCGGAAATACTGGGATCATACTCCCTATCTCGGCCTCGGCCCGGCGGCGCATTCATTTTCCGGCAACAGAAGGTGGTGGAATCACCGCTGTGTCGACAGATATATCGAGGAAGTCAACAAGAAAATGCCCCCAATCGAGAAGTCCGAAATACTGACCCTGGAGCAGCTCCGGCTGGAAGCTCTCTATCTGAGCCTTCGCACCAAAATGGGGATTGATCTTCAGGATTTCTCCGAGAGATATAGCTTTGACCTGCTTGATAAAAAGAATGTCGTGTTAGGTAGGATTTGTGAAGAGGGCCTTATAACCATACTGGATAATCACATCTATCCCACGCGCAGGGGTCTCGCTATATCGGACAGCTTATCCATTATATAAGATCTAATAAAATACACTGAAATTTGAAGAATTGGGGATTTAGTTTTTTCATTTGCATAATCTTGCAACAAACAACCAGTGAGATTAAAAAGCCCTGGAAGAGTCTTCCAGGGCTTTTTTAGTTTTAAAATGGTGGCGGTGCCCCGGATCGAACGGGGGACACTACGGATATGAGCCGTATGCTCTAACCATCTGAGCTACACCGCCTCAATCAAATTGCGACGTACTCCTACATTATATTTGCTTACGTGTCAAGATCCCACTGAATCTATTTGGCATCCAAATCGTAAACCACTATTACACTCCTCGACAGGGTCGTTCCGAGTCCTACAGCAAGCACAATCTCGTCTTTACCATCGTTGTCTATATCTTTGATCTGGTAATCGGCCACATATCCCTGAATCTTCTTCGTCCTCCAGTTCTCGGCCATCCCGAGGCCATCCCACCCCAGATTATATATTTCACTGCGCGTAAACACTCGAACATTTTTCATCACCCTTCCAATGGATGATAGATTCTTAACGACAATGATCTCTTTCTTCCCGTTTCCATCGATATCATAGGTAAGGATCCTTTCCTTGATGAACACCTTCTCAGGCCCGGACGCATTGTCAGAAGTAGTTTCCAAGACGTCCCCAAAATAAAAGTAGTTGTTGGACCCTCCGAACACCTCATCGCTCTTCCATATCAGTTTATCGCTTCCCCCCATAACGTGGATCTTGAAGTAAGCAGACTCCTTTGTCTCTTTGTAAATACAAATGTGTCCGTAGCTATCGAGTGCGATAACTCTATTGACATTGCCTTCATCCACACTGTCAATAGTAAGGCCATAAACGGAAAGTCCTTCTGGTATAGACATCCTCTCACCTTCTGTATACTCTCCATTGTTGCAAACTACTTCATATATGGGACGGCCAAAGGCCTCGTCCATCCCTTGTTTTTGTCCCAGCAATCGAGGCATACCTGAGATGTTAACAACCCTCAAAAACCATCTCAGACCAGACACTATCATGACAAATTTCCCATCCTGGAATTCCAGCACGAAGGATTCAAGACTACGGTTTTCCATATTCGTCACTATGATTTCATCTATGCCATTCCCATTTATATCAGCTACATCAACCGAGATATAGCTGCTGTAATCCTTTCCCGGGATCTTGTTGAGAAGCTTGAAATCTTCTTTGACCTTTTGATATACCATTACAGAGCGTTCATCTATAACTACAACCTCATTCAAACCGTCACCATTAACATCTCCTATATCCATTCCCTTGAAAGTCTTTTTGTATTTCTGACTCATCCAGAATCCTTTTTGGGAAAGCGGGTTGGCGGCTGTGATAAAGGAAGGGTTAATGACAGAAGTAAATGTGCCCCCTCTTGCCTGCATGACCTTGGCCTCATCAGGGCCTTGTAAGGGGCTGGCAGTTGAACCTGTCGCTCCGGTTGCTGGCAGGGCCGCAAGCGTGGAAGCTGGGGGGGTCTGCCCTAGAACATAGTAATTTATCTTTTTCGCAAAATCACCTATCCTGGGTATCACATCGTCCAGCCCCTGACACTGTTCAAACACACCAACAGGCGTTTTATAGGTGGAAACATCGAGAAGTTTCGCATCAAGACTTATGCTGTTGCCGATCTTTGTTATACTTCCCCACACAACATAATCCAGATCCAGCCTTTTACCAAAACCATAAACGTCGGCAACTGTAATCTCCTTCTTGTCTAATTTATCCAGCGCTTCTCTGACCTTCTGTTTGGTACTGACGTTTATTTCGTTGCTTGTGGAGAGGCGGGAGATCAGCATGTCCCATATCCCGTCCCTTACATAGTTTATGTCTTCTGAGCTGTGAACCGAAAATGGGAGCACGGCAACTTTCTTCTGGTCTCCTGCACCTCCGGCCCATACCGATCCCGAAAGCATTACGCCCAAAATACAGAAAAAAATCAAACATCTTTTCATTTTAATCTCCTTTAAATTTGGTTCTCTATCAACAAAACTGCTCAAAAACAGATTCTTTAAACGATGACTGATTGACTCATCAATCTTCCTGAAGAGATCAAGATAACCCCTCTTCGTTCTCAGATCATACCCTGCCACGGATGTATGACACGTATCAAGACAAAATGCCAGTCTGGATCTCTCTTACTCCATCGATAATCCGGGCAATCCGTTCAAAGCTGCGCCCGAGGACAATAAAGCATCGCAGGTGTTTTATAAAACATATTATGAAAGTCCATAAAAAACAGACGTTGTGGATAAAAAAACAGGGGCTGTCAAATAATGACGGTCTAACTACCGGCCTGTTTTGCATGCTTTTCCACTATAATTGCCATCTTCTCAATCACTCCATCCACATCTATTCCTGTGGTGTCAATAACAACGGAATCGTCTGCCGGCCTCAACGGTGCTACGGCTCTCCTTGTATCCCGATAATCTCTCACATTTAATCCCTGCTTGACTTCATCAAGATTGGCGTTTCCTCCATTCTCTATCAGCTGCTCGTACCTGCGCCTTGCGCGTTCATCTACATCGGCATCCAGGAAGAACTTCACATCCGCATTGGGAAACACCACTGTTCCCATATCTCTACCCTCGGTCACTACACCCCCATGTTTTCCGGCGCTTCTCTGAAGCGGAAGAAGGGCGTCCCTCACCGCGGGAACCGCAGATATCGAAGAGGCAAGCATGCCAATCTCTTCAGTCCTGACATTGTCCGATACATCTTCTCCATCTATCAGAACCCTCATATCCCCGCACGTCTCAAGGGGGATACTAATGCCGTCGCACAATTCACGAAGCGCCTCATCATCCGCTATGGATATTCCATGCTGCATCGCCCTGTAGGCAATCGCTCTGTAAAGGAGCCCCGTGTCCAGATACATATAGGATATTTTTCCGGCAAGTATTCTACTTACAGTGCTCTTCCCGGAACCAGCGGGACCATCCACCGTAATTATCAGTCTCTTTTTCATTAGTTAAACCCTTTCCATTATATCCTCTGTTTTCACAAATACTATCTTGCACCTGACAAACCTGCACGTGGCAGCGGTATAGCACAATCACAGTGGTATCGAAAAGAATATCATGTGTCGGCACGCGCATAATATTGATTGTGTGGATTAATTTGTCAAGACAGAAAACCCGGGAAAACACTCCCGGACAGCGTGGCACCAGAAAAAATGCAAAGATTAAAAGCACATACAGAGAAACGGAGGGGATATAAAAGAACAGACACGCCGCTGATCACATTCGCAAATTTATTCGTAGTAAATTACCACCGACCATCTCGGTAGCCTTATTAAGGCAAGACTTCGGACAATGTCCTCCGTCTTACCTTAAAGAAACCCAAATTTATTGGTAACGTTCAAAATGTTGGGCACGGAAATCTTTTTGTGATTCCCTCATCACTCAAATGCAACTGTTGTTCATGACTACGAGGGAATAGCAGAGAAGTTTTTTGTGCTAGAATTGGCCTCCAAAAAGCTCATCGGGCACAGGGCTCAGATTCCTGCCCAAACCTGCCACCCATTCTTTCTTACTTTTCTTTAAGGTTTAAGGTCCGTTTAACCAGATTTTTCTCATGATCATAATTAATGACCCTCTGGAGCATGATCTTCTGGGCCATGACCGGTCCGGCCCCGTGCCAAGTGCCCACGCCGTGGAGTCCTGACGTCCAGTTTTGCAGGAGTTTGTGCACCTTCATGATGTTTTCCGTGGGTTCATCGGAACCAAAGCTGTAATACTCTTCAACATAATCTTTGATCTCCGGGTTTTTCAGCTCTTTGAGGGAAGGCAAGGTAACTATCAAACCTCCACCAATGTCCCCGGCCAGGGCCATGACCCGCCAGAAGGCATTGCACACATTGAGCTTGGACACATTGCCCATCAATTCATCGGGCAAAAATACACCGGAACCCTCGGGCTCCTCAGAGCCATTCCGGGCCGCAGCAAGACCGCATGCCCTGGCTGTCTCCCTTAAAACCACCATCTCGGCCAGTTCTTCGTTGATATGAGTGGCCTCCTCTAATCCCTTATATTCTTGAATAAGCTTTGATGCCCCAATGATCTGGTTCATGAAGCCCACCTTGCAGGTTCCTCCGCAGGTCATGCGATGGGTCCTGGCAAAACGGGTCACAAGCTTTACCGAATATTTGTACTCGCCGCAGTGAAACACCCTGTCCCAAGGGATAAATACATTATCAAAGATCACCATGGAGGTCTCACGCTGGCCGTAAAGCGGATTTCCCAATTCCTCCAGATCATCGGTCATATCCCTCTCAGCGGAGAAGGGGGTGTACTGGCATACAAAGGTGATGCCCTCGGCATCAACCGGAGTGGCAAATGCCACGGCATAGTCTTCTTCTCCCTTGAAATGAGCGGCCTGGGGCAATACCACCATCTCGTGGCTGGCATAGGCCCCACTGATATTGATCTTGGCCCCTTTAACCACAATACCGTCATCGTTTTTGTCAACTATTTTAAGAGATAGATAGGGATCTTTCCAGTCTAAGGTCTTTTTGCTTCGGCTTCCCCTCGGCTCGGTCAGGGCACCGGCCACGGAAAGGTCCTTTGTCTGAACCATTTTCAGGTATTCGAGAAATCTGGGGTTGTATTTCGTGCCCAAATCCCTGTCCATCTCCCAGGTAGTCGCGGCCAGGGAGTGGAAGGCGTCATATCCAACGCAGCGGTAAATACAGGTTCCTAACATCTCAGCAGTGAAAGTTCCTGCGTTGGCTTTTTTTACCAGGTCCTCGTTGCTGGCACTCACGTATGTGTAGCGATTGACCACATCATCTATAAGCGGGGAGTAACATGTCATGATGTCCTTATATTTCGGGTCCAGTGCCCATTTATAGCTCGCCTTGTTGGCCTCTACAACAGTACGGGTGTTCCTGTTTTCAAGGATGTTTTCCACCTGTTTCCCGTTCATAAAAACCCGTGGTTTGAGTCCATTCAAGCTCTCTTCAAATTGTTCCGGTGTCATTAAAGCCATTTTATTCTCCTCCTCTTATAAAGTTTACAAATTTCTTTACCGGCCTCAAGTATCTCTCAGGGCACGCGGAAACTCCTTGCAGATTCCACCAATAGTGGTTTTAAGAGGGAATCTAATGCCCGGAGAGACTCTTGCGTAGAAGATAAATGATGAAAACATCTATTTTGATGATACCCTCTGGTCTCTACCTGATTTAACCTAGGGGTGACATAATCATATTTCAGTGACAACATCAATAATTTTTCTTGACACTAAACTATAACATGTGTACGAATGCGAGCATTGCAATTTAAAGTGCGTAAGGGGCACTTGTGGTATGATAATCAATTATGATCGTATTGGAAAAATAGCATTGATTGCAGCGATGAGCGATGAGGATGGAGAAAAAAGGCTAAAAGAAGAAATAAATAAGTCTTCATCGAAATATAAGTTGGCGGTAACCTTTGTTTCCGGAATAACCTCCGATATAAAAAAGACTTTTGTAAAATCTATTGTTGGCTGTTCTCTGCATAACGGAATAATAATGAAGACATCTGGCCAAATTCATGCTGTGTTGCATGCTGCGCTGGATGCCGCGGGCGGGGCCATATATCAAGTTCCCGCAGAATCAAGTTTAAAAATAAAAGTCGCCATTGTATCCGATGGGCAATGGGTAGCAGTTGGGGTCTATGGCGAGTCTGCTTTTTATCCGATAACAAATCATGAACGCAGCGGATTGGGAGTTATGCATTTGGGATAACTTGATTTATTAATTAAATAACAAAGCGATTTGGTGTATGTGTGTTTTTTTGATGTATGTGTGTTTTTAGTTTTTAGCTTTGTTAAAAAACTGAATGGCTTAGCCGAGTGTAAGAGAGAATTAGTGTACGCATTGATTCTCTCTTTTTTTTGGAAAAGATGGGTGCTAATAGAACGCAATAAAACCGTGAAAGAGTGAATTTAGCTTTAACATTCAAGTGTCTTAGTGATTTTGTGTATACAAAACTTAGAGGAGATTATTATTATGAAGAAGGCATTGGATGGAATTAAAGTTGTTGATTTAAGCCATGTTCTGGCAGCACCTTTCTGTACAATGGTACTGGCTGATCTGGGAGCTGACGTTATCAAAGTAGAACCGCCTGTTCGTGGAGATGACTCACGTGCTTTTGGACCTTTTTATGATGCGAAGGAAGGAGAAGAAAAGCAAAGCGGATATTTTATCAGTATAAACAGAAATAAAAGAAGCATTTGTGTTGATCTAAAACAAGAGGAGGGTAAGTCCATCCTTCGGGAAATGATTCAATCTGCTGATGTGCTTGTAGAAAATTTCAGGCCAACAACAATGGAAAAACTTGGTTTTTCATATGATGAATTAAAAAAAATAAATCCTAAAATCATATATTGCTCTATTTGCGGTTTTGGGCATGATGCGTTACCAGAATATGCTACTAAACCAGCCTATGACATGGTCGCTCAAGCATTCAGCGGAATAATGAGTATTACGGGACCTGAAGGAGGACCGCCTGTGCGTGTGGGCACTTCGGTTGGAGATACTATTGCAGGGCATCAGGCCGTTATTGGAATACTGTCAGCGCTGCATTATCGTAATACAAGCGGGAAAGGACAGCACGTGGATATTTCCATGGTTGATGGACTTGTCTATATTCTCGAAAATGCAATTGTTCGTTATACCAGTCAAGGCGAAATTCCGGAGCCGTTAGGCAGTGCTCATCCGACTATCACCCCATTCCAGGGTTTTAAGACAAAAGACGGCAGCTGGATTATTACTCCCATTGGAAATGATGCTCTCTGGGGAAAATTCTGTAAGGTTATTGAGCGTGAAGACCTTGCAAATCACGAACTCTATAGGACCAATCCTCTTCGTACAGAGAATAAAAAGTCACTAATACCGATCCTTGAAATTGAATTGGCGAAAAAAACATCTGATGAATGGTTGGGAATCTTTGGTAGCTCTGGAATACCATGCTCACCGATAAACACGATCGATAAAATCGTGAACGATCCTAATATTAAATATCGTAATATGATGGTTGAATTTGAACAGCCAGGAGTCGGAACAGTTAAAACGGCAGGATCTCCATTTCATTTATCGGAGACTCCTGGAAGGGTCTATTCTGCAGCCCCCTTACTGGGGCAACACACAGTAAGCTATCTTGAAGAGGAACTGGGATATTCAAGAGAGAAAATAGAAGAACTTCTTAATGAAGAGGTCGTTTTCTGTGATAGCAAATATTGATGCACTCCTGCAAAATAAAGAATTGTATAGCTTAATCAAATATTAAAAAGGGGTAGGAGGTGGAAATATATGGTCTTGGAATCATTGCTGGGTGTTATTTTGTCGGAAATTTTCTTGGAAGGCTTCAGTCTACCAGAATCCAAAATCGATCTGTCCTCGTCATCATATGATGCTGCCGAGATTGATTAAATCACAGATTGTGAAAGGTCTCGACCGCCCGAAAAAAGAAGAATAACGGTAATGGTAAAA
>Ga0268281_1000367_pt1 | contig 34708 bp, 33 predicted proteins | sample saktaG_10_FD_190134 | JGI IMG/M metagenome (GOLD analysis project Ga0268281, IMG submission 190134) | Saline water microbial communities from Sakinaw Lake, British Columbia, Canada - sak_2011_5_24_50m | ecosystem: Environmental > Aquatic > Non-marine Saline and Alkaline > Saline ...
CTTAGACATAGGTTTATTTCTCCTTTCTTTTATTAAATTGATTAATGATTAATTATATTATTAACCCCTGTCTAATTTTAACACTTATGTATTTATTTAGTTTATAATTAATTTATAGCATTATGGAAAAGAAATAAATATACCTACTGATTTTCATATTATGGATGCCGGAGATTCGAAATCCTTATTGCGAGAAATTTCAAAAGAATATTTTACCATTTCACCTCAAGCTCATGGCCAAGAGAAAAATTTAGAACTTAAACATAAACCATCACCTAGTTTATTTTATGAAAGCATAAGTTTTTCTTGTAATTCAGAAATTAGTTTAGCAGAGAGTTTAAAAATAAAATTTCCAGAATGGATTGAGATATTAGGAGTTTTTGAGGATGTAGAAAAAGAGTATAACAAAAGAAAAAAGCAAAACAAATTTTTGGATTTTGATGATTTGTTATTAAATTGGAAGAAATTAACTTTAAATCCTAAGGTTTTAAAGAAATTTTCAAAAAAATGGGATTATGTTTTAGTAGACGAATATCAAGACACTAATTTAATTCAAGCGGATATTGTTTTTAATATTTCTAAAGAGCATCAGAATATTTTAGTGGTTGGCGATGACGCTCAAAGTATTTATTCTTTTCGCGCGGCTAATATTAAAAATATCTTAGATTTTCCGAAGGTGTTTAAAAAATGCCAAGTACATAAATTAGAATCCAATTATCGCTCTAGTTCAGAAATAGTTTCTTTAGCCAATGAAGTTATTAAAGATAATCAATACCAATTTTCCAAAAATTTAAAAGCCATTCAAGGTGGTTTTATAAAACCAATTTTAGTAGCTTTAAAAACTAATCGTGAAGAGGCCAATTTTATTGCTGATAAAATTGAAGAGGCCCTGGAAGATGGTATGAAGGCATCAGAGATTGCAGTTTTATTTCGCGCGGCCAGTCATTCTCAATATTTAGAAATGGAATTAAATAAAAGAGGTATTTTATATGAATTAAGGGGTGGGTTTAGATTTTTTGAACGGGCCCATATTAAAGATGCGCTGGCTTATTTAAGGATTATTAATAATTTTAAAGATGAAATTTCATGGACCAGGGCCTTAAGTCAATTTGAAGGAATCGGCTTAGTTAGTATTAAGAAAATATATAATTTAGTTTTAAAATCAGCTAGTTTAGAAGAGGTGCTTAATTTAGAAATCAATTTAAAAGGTAAGGCAAGTTGTTCTTGGGGCGAGTTTAAAGCAATACTTAAAACTTTAATTAAAAATAAAAATATTAGTCCAGAAAAATTGTTAAGATTAGTAACAGATTTTTATTACCCGTATTTAAAAGCTGAATATACAGATTATAAATATCGGAAAGAAGATCTAAACCAATTGGCTTTTTTTGCTATTAATTATGGAGATTTAAAATTGTTTTTATCAGAGGTAGCTCTGCAAGAAAGTTTTATTTTAAAAGACAAAAGAGATAAGAGAGAAAGAATTATTTTAAGCACGGTTCATCAAGCTAAGGGGTTAGAATGGGAAATTGTTTTTGTAATAAATTTAACTAATCAGGGCTTTCCTCATCCCTTATGTGTAGAAAAAGAAGATTATGAAGAAGAAAGAAGATTATTTTATGTAGCCATTACGCGGGCTAAAAAATATCTTTATTTAATTTATCCGGCCATGGCCTATCGTTATGGTGAGTATAAAAATTTAGAACCCTCTGACTTTATCAAAGATTTAAATGAAGATTTATTAAATTATAATGAGTTAGCTCATAGAAATAAAATTTTATCTAATGATCAAATTCAGTATATTAATATTGAGAATGAATAGCGAGCGAGAAATAAATTAATTTATTTGCCAAATTGGACTTGACTGTACTATAATAAAAGCACTAAGAATAAATTTTATGACCAAAGACATCATCGTATTAGATTTAGAAACCCAGAAAACTTTTGACGAAGTTGGTGGTCAAGATAACAAACACTTATTAGGTGTTTCTTTTGTTGGGGTTTATTCTTATAAACATAAAAAATACTTAGGTTTTAAAGAAGAAAAATTTGCTGACCTTTTAAAATTATTTAAAAATACAGAATTAGTAATTGGATTTAATAGTAAATATTTTGATTTTCCAGTTTTGCAACCGTATTATAAAGATTTTGACTTAAGTCAGATTTCGCATTTAGATATTTTGGAAGAGATTCAAAAAAAATTAGGCCATCGTTTAAAATTAGAAAGCGTAGCGCAAAGCACCTTAGGTTATGGCAAGTCCGGAGAGGGCTTAGACGCAATTAGATATTTACGCGCCAATGATTGGGAAAGTTTAATTAAATATTGCTTAGATGATGTTAAGGTGACTAAAGAAGTTTATGAATATGGTCTTAATCATGGCCATATTTTTTATACTAATTATGGAGTAAAGAAAAAAATTCCTATTCCCTGGATTAAAGAAGAAAATATGCAGATTGATAAATTAGTAGCTAAGGCCTTTACTGAGGGTAGGCAATTGGAAATAGAGTATATGGATGACGAAGGAAAAATTACTAAAAGAAAAATAGATATTCAAAAAATAGATGGTTCCAAGATTAAGGCCTTTTGTCATTTACGTAGGGCCGTACGCAAATTTGACCTTTATAAAATAAAAAAAGCCAAGATAATAGGAAAAATGGCTAATTTCCAAGGATTTTTATTTTAGGTTTTATAAAATTTAGATAAAAAATAAAGCCCTCACTTAGACGAGGGCTTCTTAGGTAGGATTCCGCTGGAGTAAAGATCAAGGGCTGGTCTTTACTCCAGGGGGATTGGGAATCCCATTACTTAAAAATTGGGTGGAAGGCCTTTAAACGGGGAGAATAAAGACCTTCCTGGATGTAATGTAGGGGACGAGAGCCCCCTTAGAATGTTAAGGAGAAAAAATTTTCAAGGGCCTTAACTCGGGGAAAGCTAAGACCCTATTAGAGAAAATCCCAAGGAGCACTGGCAGGCTCGTAGGGAAAGGAGAGCCCCAGGGCGGGGCTATTATGAAATGGGAAAAGCGAGGAGAGCCCTTTTGTAAATTAATATAGGAGGTAAAGACATATAGCAAGGACTTCTCCTCTGAAAGATTAAAAAATTTCAATTTCCTCCTAATTGATAATTTAAAGTATAAAGTTTTCCTTAATTTTGTCAAGTATTATATAATAAAGATATTGACCTAGAACTATAAAAAGGTTAAGATGAGCTATTAAATTATGTTTTTTAAATATTTTAAAAAATGGGCGTTAGTTTTTTTCTGTCTAAGTTTTATTTTTTTGTTTGGTCAAGATGCTCTGGCTAATATAGAAGAAAAAATTGAGGCCATAGATTATCCTCGCTTAGCTAATTATTATTTGCCCTGGAGTTTAAATGCTAGCCAAGCGCAAAATTTAGCGCGCTGGGATTTTTTAATTTTAGATATGGAAAATCAGCATAATAATTTAGCTTATTTAGAATTGATTAAAGAGAAAAATCCGCAAGTAATTATTTTGGCTTATGTACCAGCCCAGGAATTATATAGCCAAGTCAATCCACAAACAGCTCGTTTGAGAACAGAGATAATTCAGAGTTGTCAGGAAGATTGGTATTTACACAATCAAGACCAAGAGCGAGTTAGTTTTTGGCCGGGCACCTATACTTTAAATATTACCCAGCAAGAACTTTGGCCAGAGAAATTAGTACAAATGGTAGAAAATAAAATTTTACAGCAAAATATTTGGGATGGGGTTTTTTATGATAATTTAACTGCTAATATTTCTTGGTTGGATAGTCAAATTGATTTAAATTCAGATGGGCGGAGTGAATCCAGTTGGCAAATAGACCAGGCTTGGAAACAAGGTGCTTTAGAAATTTTAAAAAATACTCAGGCAATAGAAAAAGATTTTATTTTAGTTGGTAATTCGGCTTCAGATACAGATTTACATCCTTATTTAAATGGCCGGATGTTTGAGACCTTTCCAACGCCCTGGGAGGGCAATGGGCAATGGGCTGATTCTATGCGTCTTTATTTACGCACCTTGCCAGAAAAAAATCTTCAGCCGAATATTTATATTATTAATTCTAACACTGAAAATTCTGGAGTAATGGATAATTATCGGCAAATGCGTTTTGGTTTAACTAGTACTTTATTAGGTGATGGATTTTTTTCTTTTGATTATGGTGACCAGGCCCATTCACAATTATGGTGGTATGATGAGTACGATGTTTTATTAGGTCAGCCCCAGGGCTCGGCCTATAATTTATTAAATAAAAATAACTTTTTTATTCAAGCGGGTTTATGGCGTCGGGATTTTGAACGCGGTATTGCCTTAGTTAATTCTACTAATCAGGAACAAACTTATATTTTTAATAAAGAAAATTTTGAAAAAATAGAGGGCCAGCAAGACAGGCGGGTTAATAATGGAGTTAAAATTAATTGGATTAAATTAGCTCCGCAAGATGGTGTAGTTTTATTAAAAATTAAAACTGAGATTATTGACCAAAGTTTTGTTAATGGTAATTTTGTTCGGGTTTTCAATGCTCAAGGCGAACAAGAGCGCAATGGCTTTTTTAGTTATGAAGACGCTTATTCTGGTCAAGCGCAAATTTTAAAGACAGATTTAGATCAAGATGGCCAAAAAGAAACCTTAGTTAGCCAAGCAGGTCAAATTAAAATTTATCATGCCGGGAAAGAAAGATTTAATTTTTATCCTTATACAGAAAATTTTAAACACCAGGTTAATTTAGCCGTGGCTGACATTAATAATGACGGACAAATGGAAATCATTACTGGCGCCGGTGCAGGCGGTGGTCCGCATGTCCGGGTTTTTACTGCGCAGGGCGAGTTAATTAATCAATTTTTTGCTTATCACCAGAAGTTTTTTGGGGGCGTTAATTTAGCTGTCGCGGACATTAATAACGACGGGCAAATGGAAATTATTACTGGTGCCGGAGCTGGTGGCGGTCCGCATGTGCGAGTTTTTAATAATCAAGGTCAATTAATCAATCAATTTTTTGCTTATGCTAGTGATTTTTATGGAGGAATTTCAGTTAGCGTTGGTGATATTAATAATGATGGCCAAAAAGAAATCATTACTAGTCCAGGGAAAGGTGGGCAAACCAAAGTGAGGATTTTTACCCAGTATGGTCAACTATTAAAAGAGTTTTTTGCTTATGATTCTAAACCAGATATTAAAATTCAAGTGCTGGTTAATGATCTTGATGAAGATGGAGAAGTAGAAATATTAACTAGTTCAGCCAGTTTTTAGATTTAAATATAGTGCATTAAAAGATAATATAATTTATAATAAACATATGACTAAAAAAGATCAAAAAAATTTAAATCAAGAATATAGTACAGCTCAAGGGAACATGAAAATTATCAAGAAATTAGAGGACAAAAATGCCCCCAGGGTTTTAATTAATACCTTAAATGTTTTAGGTAAAGAAAGAAAGGTTTTAGGACGCTCTAAAAAGGTTAGATTTATTAGCGACACAGCTTTAATTATTATTGTGGCCATAGTGCTTTCTTTAGCTGTCGGTTATTTGGTTAAAAATTATAATATTGGTCGGAACATAGTTTTAGAAGCCAGGCAATTTAGCGAAAGCATTAAGAGCGGACAGATAGAAGATTTTGAGTTAAGTTATAAAAATAATAATAAAGAAGCCATTAAAGAGGTAAATATTACTTTAGAATTTCCAGAAAATTTTGTTTTGAAAGAAATTAATCCAGCAGATAATTATGATGCCATTACGCATACTTTTAATCTTGGTGATTTACAGAGTGGAGCTAATGGTAAAATTAAGTTTAGTGGTTTAGTTTTAGGGAAAATTGATAGTCAACAATTTATAAATTTTTCTTTAAATTATAGCTCTAATGGTTTAAAGCGGTCTTGTCGGCATACTTTAATTTATTTAATTGAGGACTCGGTTTTAGCTTTACAAGTTTCTTGGCCAGCAGAGATTTATCAGGGCTCTTTATTTTCCGGTGCTATCAGCATTCATAATCAAAGTGCAGATAGTTTAGAAAATATAGGGGTATTTTTAGATGAGGACTTAGCTATTCAAAGAATGGATAGTTTTAGTGGTCTAAGCTATGGTTCAAATAAATTATATTTAAATAATTTAGCAGCTAATGAAAAATTGATTATTAATTTTGATGCCTTAATTGATGATTTGGCTGATGCGCAAAGTTTTAGTTTTCAAGCCAGCTTAAATGATTTGGAGCAGGTTAATTTAACTAAAGATTTATTAGTTAAAGTACCACGATTTAAGTTGGCAATTATTCCGCAGGCCAATTTTATTCAAGCGGGAGAAAAAATAGCTTTTAATTTTAATTATCAAAATAATGAAGAAGTTGCTATCAAGGATTTGCAATTTGAAATTGAGCCAACAAGTAGTTTTATTTTATCAAATTTAGCTTTAAGTACAGACACTCGTTTTACTCAAGAAGATAATAAAATTGTTTTTAAAAATAATTTAAGTCCCGGTGCAAGCGGAAGTTTTCAGGCCCAGCTGTTATTGCATAGAAATCAAGTTCAGCTTCATCAACAAGCCGGCATTAAAGTTATAATTAGTTATTTAAAAAACGAAGAAAGAGTACAGTATTCAATTTATTCTCCACAAGTTAAATTATTGTCTAATTTAAGTTTTAATTCGGCCGGATATTATTATAGTCCTTATGGTGACCAATTAGGCACAGGGCCAATCCCACCGCAAGTGGACATTCCAACTAATTATTGGATATTTTGGGAATTAGAAAATTATGGAAATAATTTGAGTAATTTTAGTGTGAGCGCAGATTTACCACCTGGTTTGGTCTGGACTAATAATAAAAGTGTTTTAGCTGGTAATTTACAATATGGAGAAATTAGTCGGCGAGTAATCTGGACGATTGAAGAGATTCCAGCGCAAAGTGAAAAATTTCAGGTTAAATTTGAAGTTGGTTTAATTCCGGAAATTAAGGATATTGGCCAGATTTTAAATTTGTTAGAAAATATTCGTTTTTTTGCTCAAGACAATTTTTGTCAAACCCAAATTTCTGGTCTTAAGGAAAATATTAATACAGATTTAAAGGATGATAATTTAGTATCCGGCAAGGGAAAGGTGATTGGTAATTAAACTATAAGAATTTTTTAAATTATTAATCAATTAATCAATTAATCAATTCAACAATTTAACAATTAAACAATTAATTTTATGCCTTTAGTACCAATGAAACAAATTTTAGACCATGCTCAAAAAAATCATTATGGAGTGGGAGCTTTTAATGTTAATAATATGGAGCAAGTCCAGGGAATTATGGCTGCGGCTAAAGAAACCCAAAGCCCAGTAATAATTCAAGCCAGTCGTGGAGCTTTAAAATATACTAATTTTGTGTATTTAAAACATTTAATGCTCGCAGCAACTGAAGATAATCCTGATTTGCCAATTGCTATTCATTTAGACCATGGTGATAATTTAGAAATTGTAAAAAAAGCGATTGATTTGGGTTTTACTTCAGTAATGATTGATGTTTCGTCCATGCCTTTTGAAGAGAATATTAAAACCACTAAAGAAGTTGTAAATTATGCCCATGGTTTTGGAGTGAGTGTAGAAGCAGAATTAGGAACTTTAGGCGGGATTGAAGAGGATGTTTCCAATGAAGTGCAATTAACTGATCCAGCTCAAGTTAAAGAATTTGTGGAAAAAACGGGCGTAGATGCTTTAGCAATTGCGATTGGGACTAGCCACGGAGCTTATAAGTTTAAAGCCGAACCAAAATTAGCGATTGATTTAGTTAAAGAGATTGCCGATAAAGTTAAGGTGGCTTTAGTGATGCACGGCTCTAGTTCTGTTCCGGCAGAATTAAGAGATCAGATTAATAAGTATGGTGGTAATATGCCCAATGCTTGCGGAGTGCCCATACCTAGTATTCAGGCCGCGATTAAAAATGGGATTGCTAAAATTAATGTTGATACAGATTCACGGATGGCCATGACTGGAGCAATTCGTAAGGTTTTTATTGAATCACCAGAAAAGTTTGACCCCCGAGATTATCTTGGTCCCGGCCGGGAAGCGATTAAAAAATTATTGATTACTAAAATGCAGGCCTTTGGCCAAGCCGGCCACGCTGGTGATTATGAGCCGATGACCATAGAACAAGCCAAAGAAAAGTATTATAGTTAAAAAATTTATTTAAATAAGAAAAAAACAATCGGCGCGAGTCGATTGTTTTGGCTTTATTAAAATTTAATAAAGAATTTTCCATTAAAGGCACGAGGATTTCCTTGTTCGTCTTTAATGATTTTTCCATTTTTTGTTCTAGAAAGATGTAGAAGCAAAGGAAAATCAACATTGGACATTTCATGAGGCGGTGTCTCAACACCCCCTAGTACATAATAAGACCCATTACCATACATTGATTTTAATTTGGTAAGTGCTTTTTTAAAGCTTCTTTTTTCATCAGGAGTACTATGATTAGGAGCGCGACTGCGCAGTTTTATCTTTTTGTTGAACCTATTAAAATATTCAGTTGGGTTAGAGATTGCCATGTTATCCTCCTAAGTGTTTTAATTTAGTTTTAACTTATAACAGATTTATTTAAAAGTAAAGAGCAAATCAAAAAGCCCTTTAATCAGAGAAAGATTTTAAAGGGCTTAGAAAAGATTTGTTTGTTCCCCTTTTGTTGGGGGAATAATTTCTTTTTCTTTGTCTTCCAACCATTTTAAGGTTTGGTCTTCCGGGAAAGAAAAAGATTTTTTTAAAAATTCTTCAAAACGTTTTTTCAGAGCTGAATTTATAGGCATTTTTTTTAACTCTGAAAAAGAAATTTTATAAAAAAGAGTATTAGGAGTAGCAGAACCTTTTTCAAGAAGATTTTGACGACAGTTTTCATTTCCGCACCAAACAACAGAAACATTAAGAATTTCATCGTCATAAGTGCAATCTACAGCCACATACTTAGCCCCCTTACCGCAACAAGAGCATTTTCTATTATGTATCAATGTGCCTCTTTTTTCAAGGAGCATTGATTTTTCAAAGACTTCTTTTTTCATTGATCCTCCTCTTATTTTTTTATTTCATATTAAAATAGCACATTTTTTTAATCGTGTCAATTTTTTAATTGACTTATTTTAGAACAAAGGGTATATTTAACTATTAAAAAAAGAAAATAGGAGGATTATCATGACGAGAAGAGTCAGAGAAAATCCAAATCAATTAAGTTTTTTTGATAATCCTCAAGACGAAAAAAAAGAGGTTTTATCAAAAAAAGAATTAAAACAAAGAGCAGAGAAAATTGCTAAGGAATTAAAACTGAAAAATGTTTTTAAAGATGGAAAATTGTTTTTAGAGCACCCCTTGTTAAAAAAGGAAGTTTTTGAGGCCCGGCCCTATACTTTATCAATGACCGCTGAAGCTTTGAATAATAATTTTTTACTTTTTTTAGACACAGGACTTGGTAAAACCTATATTGAAATTCTGACTAGTTTGCTTTATCTTCGAGAGAATTCTGAAAAAAAGATTTTGTTATTGGCACCGGTTAAGGTTTTGTGTGACCAGCACACTAAAGTTTTTTCAGAAAAATATCTAGAAGACAAAGTTGATGAAATTGTTAGCGTCACTAATATCCCTACAGGTTTAATTACTGGAGACATTAAAGAAGAGGAGCGCTTAAAAATTTGGCAGGAAAATTCTTTAATCATTGCTACTCCGCAGACCATTGTTTTAGAATTAGGAAAAGATTCTGGAGTTGGCAAAAAAGAAGATTTGAGTTTTGTAATTTTTGATGAAGTTCATAATCTTAGTGGCGAGTATGCCTACACTGAATTATCTAAGTACTATAGGCAAGGAAATGTTTTTTTAGGCGGTTTTACTGCCTCCCTTCCTTCAGAACCAAAAAGATTGGAAAAGTTAATGAAAAGTTTGAAAGTTTCTTGGCGAAATATAATTCTTCGTCTTCCTAATGACCCAGAACTTAAGGCCTATAAATTTGAGGCCCAAGAAATAGTTAGATTTGTAGACAGAGAGAAGTCCTTATTGCATCAAAAATTGAAAAAATTACTTGTTGAGCAATTAAATTTTTATACTAAAAGATTAATTGTTTGTTTAGATGAATCTAGAATTCATTTTGATTATCAAAAATCTTTCTACTTAAACAAAGAAGAACAAATAGCTGGAATTGTAGTGAAAGAGTTTAAGAGAATCAAACAAAGAATTGACAAATATTTACAGGACCTGGAAGCAAATGAGACATACAAACTATTGATTAATTGGTCTTTGGTAATGTTGGTATCTCAAGCTATTGACAGTTTAAACAATGGTGTAGAAATATTGGCTAACTTTGTTGAATCTCAATATTATTCTAAGAACAAGAAGCATACCACTAAAATATTTTTAAAGCTTTTTCGAACGAAAGAGCTTATAAGTATTTTATATGTAAATGGTTTTTGGAGTAAAAAAGATTTAGCAGATAATAAGGGACTTAGAGAATATTTAGACCAAGCAAAAAAAATCAATTATTTTGAAGATGACAATCCCAAGCTGAAAATTCTAGAAGAATTAATAAGTACTTTCAGTAAAAAAACAAATGTGATTATTTTTTTTGAGAGTAGAAAAATTTTGATGAAGGCAATGACTTTTTTGAAAAAGAAATTTTCCCACATGACAATTCAAGAACTAAAAGGTCAGACTTATAAGTATAATGACCCAGGCATGAATATCAAAAAGCAACAGGATGTAGCTAGGAGAGGTAGAAATCGAGAAATTAATGTTTTGCTTTCAACCTCGGTTGCCGAGCAAGGACTGGACTCCAAGAGCGTGGATGTGGTGATTCTTTCTCAGCCAATCTCAGATAGACGCAGGGTTGTTCAAGCCAGTGGACGAACTTCTCGTTATCGAGTTGGCAAAGTATATTTTCTGGTCTATAAAACTGGAGCAGAAAGAAAAATTTGGAATATCTATCTGCAAAAAAAGAAAAAAGTTTTGCAGATAGCTCAAAGTATAATAAAAATCAAAGGCCACATTGCTTAGTGGCCTTTTTTATTTGGCAAATATTTGTCTAAACTCAGGGCCAATGTTATAATATTAAGCACTAATTATTAATCATTAAACCAATGTCTGAAATTTTAAACAGTACGAACTTTGACGAGTTTTTAAAAAACAATAAAAATGTCGTAGTAGATTTTTTTGCAGAATGGTGTGGGCCTTGTAAAATGTTGGGTCCTTTAATGGATGAAATAGCTGAAGAATATCAAGGTCAAGAAGTTAAAATTGTGAAAGTAAATATTGAAGAGTCACCGGCCTTAGCTCAAAAATATAATGTTATGAGTGTCCCAACTATTATCTATTTTAAGGATAGTGAAGTCAAAGATACTAATATGGGTTTAATGCCTAAAGATCAAATTATAGAAAAAATAGATAATTTACTTAAATAATTTTGAAGATGTTTAACTTCCAACTTTATACTTTCACCCTTTAACTAAATGATTTATGAGTCCATTTTTAAATACTTTAGATAATTTAACTCAAGCTGGAAAAATTGCCCTAATTGATAAAAGGGTAATTTTAAAATTACAAAATCCAGATAGATTTATAGAGGCCAATATTTTTGTAGAAATGGATGATGGGGACTTAAGAATTTTTAAGGCCTATAGGGTTCAATATAATAATAGTCGCGGACCATATAAGGGCGGAATAAGATTTCATCCTAGTGTGGATTTAGAAGAAATTAAGGCATTGGCCTTTTTAATGGTTATTAAATGTGCTGTGGTTGATATTCCTTTTGGTGGAGCAAAGGGTGGTGTATCTGTAAATTCTAAAGAATTATCGAATAAAGAGTTGGAAAAATTATCTCGAGCTTGGATTCAGGCCTTCTATGATGTCATCGGTCCAGAAAAGGATGTTCCTGCTCCGGATATGTATACTAATGCCCAAATTATGGATTGGATGGAAGATGAATATTCTCAAATAGTTAATAAAAAGACGCCAGCAATTATTACTGGAAAATCAATTGAAAATAATGGTTCCTTAGGAAGAGACAAGGCCACTGGTTTGGGAGCTTGGCAGGTATTTAATAAAATAATAAAAAAGTTAGATTATATTAATCAAGAGTCAAAAATTGTGATTCAGGGCTTTGGTAGTGCCGGAGGGGTCTTTATAGATTATGCAATTGAAAAAAATTATAAAATAATTGCGGTTTCAGATTCAAAGGGTGGGGTTTATAATAAAAACGGTTTAGATATTAATAAATTAAAAAAACATAAACAAGCACGTGGTTCGGTACAGGATTTTAACGATGCTCAAAATATTAGTAACGAGGAATTATTAGAATTAGAAACAGATATTTTGGTTTTAGCAGCTTTAGAAAATCAAATTACCAAAGAAAACGCTAATGAAATCAAGGCCAAATTAATTTTAGAAATTGCCAATGGCCCAATTAGCAAAGAGGCAGATGAAATTTTAGCGCAAAAAAATATTTTGGTTTGTCCAGACATTTTAAGCAATGCTGGCGGAGTAGTGGTTTCATATTTTGAATGGTTGCAAAATATCAAAGCAGAAAAATGGACCGCAGAAGAGGTTTTTGAAAAATTAGAAAAAATAATGAATAAGGCCTTTGATGATGTTTGGAATATTTCCAAAGAGTATAATATTAATTTAAGAATGTCAGCATTTATATTAGCTTTAAAAAGATTAGAAAAGGCAATTAAATTATAAAATTGTTATTTAAATAAAAAAGAGCTTAGTTTTTAATTAAGCTCTTTTTATAATATCTACTTATTTTTGAAACAAACACTCACCATTCATTTTAAACATTTTGTGATTGCCTCTTTGAAAATTATTCATTCCTAAACCCATTTTTCCTGCAATTCCCAGTTCTTCCATTAGGGCTTGAGCTTGTTCATATTCGCCGTCTTGTTTGAGTTTCCGGGCCTCTTTAAATTTAGCAAAGTTTTCTGCAGTAATATAATCAGTTATTTTTGGTCGGCTATCAATCAAGGCCTTCCATTCTGCATAAGTACCATTGGCCATAATATTTTGCATTTCTTCTTGCTTGGCCGTCATTTCCGCTCGCTTAGTTTCCATTTGGGCCTGCATTTCTGGAGTTAATTCTGGCCGAGTTCTTTCGCGTTGCTTGGCATTAACGAAAGAGGTTATTCCGGCAGTAATGATTAAAGCGATTAAGGCAATAATTAAAGTTTTTTTCATAATTTTTTATTAAGAATTAATTTTTTAAAGTTTGCGCGCTTGTATTTAGTATTACGGAAAAGAAAAAGATTTATTTCATTTTATCTAAAAGGACGACCTGGTCCAGGAAAGCTGGGTTTTAAGGGGCGAATAATAAAGGCCTGAAAATGATTTTGATCTATTTTTTTACCAAAGGCCTTAATATCTAAACCAATTTGCAAATTAAAATTATTAGGAAAGAAATTGGGCGGTAAAGGTAATTGATTATTTTCTAGTTTTATAACTTCCCATTCTTGATTATTTAAATCTAAAAGCGTGAAATTTTCTGGGTTTTTTAAATTAATTATTTTTCCAGCAAGCAAACCCTGCTCGGTTTCTAACCAAATCATTTGTCGCGGTCGCATCATTTGGCGGTAAAAAGGCAGGCGTTGAGAAAAACCATGGTCAATTTTTTCCCCTAAGCCCAAATTATAGAAAATGATTCCTAAAAAAATACTGGCTAAAATTACTATAATACTAATTTTATATAATTCTAATTTATAGCCCTTTTTAGTGTGTTTTAAATTATAATAAACAATAATGATAAATATAATTAAACTAATAATCCAAAAATAAGGCAAGGTTTTAGCAACCATGTTTAGTGGCGAAGGATGGGCCAAGCGATAAAGTCCATAATCATTATTTTGAATAATATAAATTATGACCGCAGTAGTAATTGCTCCGATTAATAAAGACAAAGCCCCAAAAATCCAAGCCAAATAATTTTTTAAAATAAATTTCCACTTGGCCTTTGGTTGAATATTTTTAATTTTTTCTAAGATAGTTTTTTTAAGTTCTTTATTCATATATTTTATTTTGTTTAATTAAATGATTGAGTTTTTCTTTGGCTCGTTTAATTAAGGTACCAACAGTATTAACTGGTTTTTTAATAATGTCAGAAATTTCATCATAAGTTTTGTTTTCCAAATATTTTAAAACAATAACTTCTTTATATTTAATGTCTAATTGATTAATTAAGTGATTGAGTTTTTTTTTGAGTATTTTTTGATCAATAGTTTTTTCAATATTTAAATCGGTTTTAATTTTTTCTAAAACCTTTTCATTTATTTCGGAATTAATTTTTTCTGGCTGATTTTTGAATTTGCGAAAATTATCAATGACTTGATTATGGGCAATGCGATAAATCCAAGAGGAGAATTTTAAGCTTAAGTCAAATTCATTTAAATTAATATAGGCCTTAATAAAAGTTTCTTGTAATAAATCCTGAGCATCTTCAGGATGAATATTGGTGATACGATTTATATATTTTAAAAGCGGGCCTTCATATTTTTTCATAATGCAAAAAAAATACTCTTCATTTTCAAGAGTTAACCTGACTAATTCTGAATCTTTTTTTTGCAAACATTCTTGCTCTTCCATAAACTAACTATATTATGTAATACGGGCTTAGGCAAGGATTATTTCAAATTAGTCCTAAGCCATAAGCAGGCTTGACAAAAAACACCATAAAGATTAAACTTTTTTATTAAGTAAAAAAAAAAACGATCTTAGGAGGATCAAAATGAAAAAAATAATAATTTGTATGTTTCTTTTTTTGGTGATTTTTGCTTCTGTTTTATTGGCAAGAGTAGATATTTATTTTGATGAGGAAAATCCAGATAGGTTCTACCAGGTAACCAAAAAGACAATAGTAGATACGATTACTTGGAAAATTGTTAAAGATTTTGATTTTGAGGTAGGGCGTGATTCCTACGAATCAGCTATTGAGAAGCAAGATAGTGTTATTGTTGCAAGAGGTAGAAAAAAATTAATTAGTTTTTCCCCTCCCCTTATTACAGAAACAAAGCTTAAATTATTAGCTAGTAAAGGTATTGTCTTTGTTTATGAAACCGAACCAGTAAAAAGAAAGTTCTGGAAAATTATCTGGTATTATTTGTTTACTGTTTTTATTGTGCCTCTATTTTTTCTTTCCAGTAGGCTTTCTCGCAAACTTAGTGAACCCCTGGGCGGATTAATTATGATAATATTTTTGGTGGGTGCTTTGTTTGATTTTCTTTTTGTTCCGGAATATAATAATTTATTTTTTACAATCTCTCTATGTGTTTTATTTATATTATCTATTCCTGCTGGTTATTTCATTTCAAAATTAATTAAAAAGAAAAAATAAATATTTTTAAGGGAAGCTTATGCTTCCCTTTTTGTTTTGAGCTTAATGGGGTTGACAAGAAGATTTTATTTGCTAAAATGAAATGTTAAAATATACTTATATTATAAATTTATAAATAAAGAATACCCTTTGCACTAGGCTTCGGGTATCAAGAGGGAAGATATGACTAAGGAAAAGATTAAAAAAATACTTTTACCTAAACAATTAACTGCAGACGAAATATTAAGTTTAGCGGTTTTATATAGTTATGGTAAAAAGGTTTTTACAGGTTTAGCAACCGCTGAATTAGAATTTAGAAATTCCTTACCGCAAACCAAGGGTTTGGATTATTATTTGAAACAAGGCATTGTGCCTTTATTTTTATTGTCTAAAAGCTATGAATTTGTTTTAGAAGAATTATTAATGTATGAGGATTTAAAACTAAACCAATATCCCATAGTTAACCAAATGCTCTCCATTTTAAAAAACAGGAAAGATTATGCTTGTTATAATGATTCTATATTTTCCTGGATTCGTTTAGCTAAAACTAATTCTGACCCTAAAAAGGTTTTAAATTTAACCCTACCCTTATTAAAAGAGTATTTAGAGCAAGCCGAAGAGAAAAGGGTTCAGCTTTTTACAGAATGTCAGCAGGCCATTGAAAAAGGAAAACTAACCAGCTTTATGGTGCAACAGGGAGAAAAGAAATTAAAGGTGGTCTTTACTAGTTGTGATGAGGATGCTTATGTAGTTGATGATATAGCAGATTATTTATTATATAAAAAAGAAGTTTTAGGAGACATAATAGTAATTTTTACTAATAAGGGCAAGATTTCTATTATTAGTAAAAAGGAAAAAAAGATTGACCTTTTAGATATAGTAGCTATTCTAAGAATAGAAACCGCTCGGCATAAAAAAATTCCTTTTGACAAAATAAATAAACATGTTTTAAATCGGAGTGGTTTAATGGAAGGAATTGAATATTGGAATTTTGATTTATATAATCGTCGGATTGATTCTATTAAAGCAGTTAATTTAGATAAATTAATTGTGAAAAAGGCCATGTTAATTGGTTTGGATTTGGATAAGGTCTCTGCAGTGTGTCCGGCCAAAGAAGGATGTCGAGGAAAAAAATGTACTTATTATTCTTATAATATGTTGCGCTGTCGCAAGAGAAGAGCTGGAGTCAAAGATGATTATCAGCCCAAAGAAAGAAATTCTCAAAGCAATATTCGGGTGGTCAGAAAATAGGTAGTTAGCTTGTAGGTTGTTGGATTATAAAGTTCGTTAATTTTTAACGGGCTTTTTGTTTTATGTTAAGCATTGACCCTGTTAAATAATCTTAAATTTTTATAAAAAAATTTAAGATTAAGATTTAGGCATAAAAGAGCAGTATAAAAGAATAAATATTTATAAAGAATAATTTTAATTAATTCTATAGTATGGACTAAATCTTATTTAACAGGGTTGACTCAAAAGGTATTTAGGAGTACAATGATAGCTACATTCTGTTCAATTACCAATAACCAATTTTCAATTTACATTTAATTTTTCTCTCGATTCCGAAGGTTTCTCCTCGAGTCTGAGCGACTATCGGAGTCGAAGACGAGATCGAGGGGCAATAACCAATTTGAAATTAGTTGCTAGAAAGTCGAAAATAATAATAGCAAATTTCTAAATTCTATTTTCTATAACTATTTTCTAATTTCGACTTAACTAATCTCAAATGCTAATATTGATAATTGAAAAATTGATAATTTAATGTAAATTTTAAATTGAAAATTTAAAATTGATATATATGCTTTCAAAAAATATAATTATCAAAGGAGCACGAGTTCATAATTTACAGAATATTGATTTAGAACTCCCTAAAAACAAATTTATTGTAATTAGTGGGCTTTCTGGTTCAGGAAAGTCCTCTTTGGCTTTTGATACTCTTTACGCCGAGAGTCAGAGAAGATATATGGAATCTCTTTCCGCTTATTCTCGGCAATTTTTAGATTTAATGGACAAGCCAGACGTAGATAGTATTCAGGGATTACCACCAGCTATCTCTATTAGTCAGGGCAATACTAATCGTACTCCGCGATCTACGGTGGGCACTATTACAGAAGTATATGATTATTTAAGATTATTATTTGCGCGAGTGGGTAAAGCTTATTGTCCTAAGTGCAATAAATTAATTCAAAAACAAAATTTAAAAGAAATAATTAAAAGAGCTCAGAAAAATTTTAAAAACCAAGAAGTTATTATTCTCTCCCCAATTACCAAATCCAGTAAATTATATAATTCTAATCTTTTGAAAAAAATAAAAAAGAGTAATTATGACTTAATTAGAATTGATAAGGAATTTTATAATATTGACGATGCCTTAAACATTAATTTTAATGGCAACAAAAAATACAATGTAGATATTATAATAGATAAATTTAAAGTTGCTAATACTAAAAATACTTTAAATAGATTAAGTGATTCTTTATCTGCTGCCCTAGATTTATCTAATGGCTATGCAATAATTTTAAGCCCTCAAGCAGAGCAAGAAGAAATTTTTTCTAAACAATTGTATTGTTATAATTGTGATTTAAGTTTTTCTAATATAGAGCCACGTAATTTTTCTTTTAATTCTCCGCATGGAGCTTGTCCAGAATGTGGGGGCTTAGGAATTAAAATGAAATTGGACGGGGATTTAGTTATTCCTAATAAAAAATTGACCCTAAATCAAGGAGCGATCAGATTATTATTTAAAATTTCTGTTAATCAAAATGCATATTATAAAATTCTAGAAAAACTTTCTAAAATTTATAAAATTAATTTAGATATCCCAGTTAAAGATTTAAAAGTGGAAAAAAGGAATTTAATACTTTACGGCAATCAAGAAGGAAAAATACAAAAAAATTTAGAAGCCATTATTCCTTATTTAGAAAAAAAATATTTAGAAACAGATTCTGATTATGTGAAGTCCGAAATTGAAAAATGTATGCGGGTTTATCAGTGCCCGGTTTGCAAAGGAAAAAAATTAAAACCAGAATCTTTGGCAGTTAAAATAGGTGATAAAAATATTAGTGACATAACATCTTTAACCGCAGAAAGAGCTCAGAAATTTTTTAAAGATATTTTTAATCCCAATAATTCAGTCCTAAAAGGAAAAGAATTAAAAATAGCGGAGAAAATTATTCAAGAAATTATATTTAGATTAAATTCTATAATCTATGTGGGTTTAGATTATTTAAGCTTAGACCGTTCCGCTAATACTCTTTCGGGCGGAGAAATGCAGAGAGTTAGATTAACCACACAGATTAGTAGTTCTTTATCCGGAGTTTTATATATTTTGGACGAACCATCAGTGGGTTTGCATCAAAAAGACAATAAGCGTTTAATTAAGACCTTAAAAGATTTGCAGAACCTAGGTAATACTGTGATTGTAATAGAGCATGATCGAGAAACTATTTTGTCTGCAGATTATGTGGTGGATATTGGCCCAGGAGCTGGAGAAAATGGTGGTAAGATTATTGCTCAAGGTACGCCAGAACAAATAAAAAAAGATAAAAATTCAATTACTGGAAGATATTTATCCAATAAGTTAAGCATAGAAGTTCCTAAAAAATATAATCAGGGCAATGGTAAATTTTTAAAGATATTTGGGGCTAAAGAATTTAATTTAAAAAATATAGATGTTAAGATTCCTTTAGGAAAATTGGTTTGCGTAACCGGAGTTTCTGGTTCTGGAAAATCTACCTTAATTTTTAATATTTTAGGTAAGGCCCTATCCAATAAACTAACCCGAGCTAAAGATTTACCCGGCGAGCATAAAGAAATTAAGGGTTTAGAAAATATTGATAAGGTTATTAATATCGACCAGTCGCCGATTGGCCGTACTCCGCGCTCAAACCCAGCTACTTATACGGGAGTATTTACCTATATTCGAGATTTATTTGCTAATTTACCAGAATCAAAAATTCGAGGTTATAAATTAGGTAAATTTAGTTTTAATGTCCGGGGCGGTCGCTGTGAAACTTGCCAAGGCAATGGTTTGATTAAAATTGGGATGAATTTTATGCCGGATATGTATGTAGAATGTGAAGAATGTCGCGGTAAGAGGTATAATGAAGACATCTTAGAAATTCATTATAATGACAAAGATATTGCTGAGGTTTTAGACATGACGGTGAGTGAGGCCATAATTTTTTTCAAAGATATTCCAAATATTTATAATAAATTGAAAACTTTAAATAATGTTGGATTGGGTTATATTAAACTAGGTCAATCAGCCACTACTTTATCAGGTGGTGAGGCCCAAAGAGTTAAATTGTCTTCTGAGCTTTCTCGCAATGCCACTGGTAAGACCTTATATATTTTAGATGAACCAACCACGGGCTTGCATTTTGATGATATTAAAAAATTAATAGATGTTTTGAGAAGATTAGTTGCCAAAGGAAATAGTATTTTAATCATTGAGCACAATTTAGATGTAATTAAATGTGCGGATTGGATTATTGATTTGGGTCCAGAGGGTGGAGAAAAGGGTGGTGAAATAATTGCCGAAGGAACGCCAAAAGATATTGTTAGAAACAAGAAATCATATACTGGACAATACCTCGCTAAGTTAATTTCGAATTGAAAATTTATAACAGGTTAATATAAAAATACAATGATAGAAGGTCTAAACAATTTAGAAAGAGCGGTGCTTAGAACAATAATTTATTATGATCTTTTTGATTATCCCCTAACAGCTAATGAAATTTGGAAAGGCCTTTTTAAATATCAGACAGATTTATTTTTAGTTATTAATTGTTTAGCCAAAAGTGAAAATTTAAAAAAATATTTAGAAACCAGAGATGGTTTTTATTTTTTAAAAGCAAGAAAAGAAATATTAAATATTCGGAAAAAGAGAAGGGATTATAGTATTAAGAAATGGACCAAGGCCTTAAAAGCAGTAAAAATTATCAGATTCGTTCCTTTTTTAAGGGCAGTATTTTTATGCAATTCTATTCCATATTTTAATGCCCCAGAGGATAGTGATATAGATTTTTTTATTATTATTAAGAGTGGTTATTTATGGTTTAGCCGTTTTTTTATAACCCTATTATTACATTTAACAGGAATAAGAAGACATGGCCGAAAAATAAAAGATAGAATATGTTTAAGTTTTTATATTAGTACTGATAATTTAGATTTAAAAAATCTAAGCTATGAACAAGATATTCATTTTTATTATTGGTTGGCTAATTTTGCTTTAATTTTTGACCGCAATGGTGCGGAAAATTTTTTTCAGGCCAATTTGTGGTTAAAAGAATTTTTGCCACAGTTTTTCCCACAGCAGATTATTGATAATTGGATGATAAAAGAAAATAAATTAAGCTTTTTAGCAAGTAGAACTAAGGAATTCTTTTTAGATAATTTTTTTGGAAAATTTTTAAATTTAGTTTTAAAAAAAATACAATTATTTAAGATAAAACAAAATAAAAATTCTCGTTTGCAAGAAAATAATACCGATGTCTTAGTTCAAGATAATATTCTTAAGTTTCATGAAGAAGATAACCGCAAAGAAGTTAGAGATTTATTTTATAAAAAATTAAGGAGAACTATTGAATTGTTAAATGGTTGAATTGCCAAATTGTTGTATTTTAATAGTTTAACAATTTAGCAATTCAACAATTATTTATATATGTTATATAAAAAAGAAAAAATTCAAAAATTAGTAGAGTATTTATTTTACTTTTTTGTTTTTTTAATTCCTTGGCAAACTAGATATATTTATAAATATTTAAGTTTGGGTGGAGAAATTTTTGAATATGGTAAATTAGGCCTTTATCTTAGTGAATTGGTTTTGTGGTTAGTTATTATTTTGGCGATAGTTTTTTTACCTCGCCTAAAATTTAAGAAAATATATTATTTATTTTTTGCTTTGTTATTTGTTTCTTTAATTGGTTATTTTAATGTTTTGGATTATCAACTTTATTTTTACGCCTTAGGAAAATTAATCCAGGTGATTTTATTATTCTTAATTATTTCCAGTTTAAAATTTAGTTTTTTAAAAGTTTTTGTCAGTTTTATTTTTAGTATTTTTATTCACGCTTTAATAGCAATTGGGCAATTTTTTTCACAAACTATCAGTGCTAATAAATATCTAGGGATTGCTGGTCAATTTGCTGGCCAAGGTGGCCCTTCGGTTTTAGAGGGTGGTTTTGGGCGTTGGTTACGGGCTTATGGAGGGTTTTCCCACCCTAATATCTTGGGAGGTTTTATAGTTATCGCAATTTTATTTTTAATAGCCCTTTATTTTCAGCACAAAAAAGTTAAATATAGCTTTTTATTTTGGCCAGTTTTAATAATTTTCAGCCAGGCCCTGATTTTTAGTTTTTCGCGCAGTGCAATTTTAGCTTTAATTTTAAGTTTAATTTTTTTATTTTTTTATGCCCAGCAAAAAAAATTATTAGGCAAGTTTTTTTCGATTTTAGGTGTTTTAATTTTAATTGGAGCAATGAATTTTATTTTTTTCCAAGATTTAATGCAAAGTCGTTTGATTCAGCAAGACAGATTAGAAATTAAATCTAATCAAGAAAGAGCAGTTTTACAAAACCAAGCCCAAAAATTAATTGGGAGTAATTTTATTTTTGGCCAGGGGCTAAATAATTATTTACCGGTAGTTTTTGAGCAAGTTAATGATAATTTAGAAGTTTGGCAATATCAGCCAGCGCATAATATTTATTTATTGGTTTTAATAGAATTAGGAATTTTGGGCTTTTTAATTTATTTTAGCTTAATTTTTTATTTTTTACTTTTGGCTTTAAAAAGTAAAGAGGTCTTAAAATTTATTTTAGGATTAAGTTTAGTAGTGATATTATTAATTAGTTTTTTTGACCATTATTTTTGGACTTATTGGAGCGGGCTAGCCATAACCTTTTTAATTATTGGTTTGATAAATAAAAAACAGGGAATATTATAAGACATTCCCTGCAAAATTATTTTTTTCCAATTTTTTTTAGGATTTCGATAGCTTTATCGTAATCCCTCAGATTTCCAAGGTGTATTAAAGCTACTCCAGCATATTTGCCAGAAGTTTTTTTAATTTGTGAAAGATGATTGTTAATAATCTCATTATATTCTTTATCATTTTTATATCTAAAAAAAATACGAAAGTCTTCATCTTTCTTTTTTATTTTTTTCATTTTATCCTCCAATGAATTTTATTTTTATATTTTTATATTTTTTTTATAGATAAAATAAGAACCACCAATGGTTCCGATTAATATTATCATAATTGCCAAAATAAATACAGGAATTTGATAATTAACTGGTAAAAAGCCATCAAGAGCGATTAAAAGACCAGAAAGCATGAATAATTTTCCACCTAAGCGGTGGGTCTTATTCCAAACTTCTTCTGAGGACAATGTCCAGGGAGTTTTAATGCCCATAAACCAATTCATTTTTATTTTGCCTAGATAATTTCCAATAATCATAAATAAAATCCCAACAGCTACGGGAATATAAATACTGATATTAATATTATAGCCCACGGCATTTAAATTGGTTAATAAAAAGATGCCGGCTAAAAACAATAAAAAGATATTTTTAAAGATATGATAAATTTTTCTAAATTGTTCATATCTTTTTTTATTAGGGTCAATTAAGGGTAAAAAAATAAATAATAAATATAAGCCAATTAAAATTAGATTAATCATTAAAATATGACTTGAGGCGTTAGCCAAGCGGTCTACTTCCCCCTTGAAATTCCAATGGGCAGGTACTTGTTCAGGCATGGATTGAAAAAAATATAAAGAAGAAATTAGGGAAAATAAAATTAATAATAAAGGAAATAATTCAGTTTTAAGTGTTGGTTTAATAGGATTTTTCATAAAATTAATTTTTAAAATAATTAATTAAAATTTTAGCGACTTCTTCAAAGACGCTTAAGTTTAAAGAATAAATTATTTGTTGCCCGTCTCTTTGAGAAGTAATTAAATCAGCTCGTCTTAAAATGTTTAAATGATGAGAAATAGAGGGTAAGGTAATATTAAAATTATGCGCAATTTCACCAGCAGATAAATCTTTCTTTTTTAATAAATCCAAAATTTTTCTTCTAGTTGGATCTGATAAAGCATTTAGGGTTTCATTTAATACCATAAAAAGGTAATTAGATATTTAGGTAACTATCTAAATAATAATATAAAAAAATTTATTTGACAAGAGATAGATAAAAGCATTTTTAATTGATATAATAAAAGTATGATTAATTAATTTTTATGGAAAAGGAAAACTTAAAAAATCAAGATGAAAAAAAGGAGGGAATGTGTCAAAAATGTGGAGAAGAACCAGCATTTATGAATGGTTTATGTGTTTATTGCTATGAAGAGGAAGTTTATAAACAAGAGGTTGTTCCAGAGGAGAAAAAGAATTCAGAAATGATTATGCATGGAATGGGTTTAAAAAATCCTGACCAGCAAAAAGTGCTAAAAGAAAGAGCTATTAAAAAGGCAGTAAAAATGAATAGAAATAAGGATTAATTTTGAGTATTTTAAAAAAGTAATAGTTGAATTGACCCCGTTAAACCTGTTAAATTATCGCTTAATTGCGATACTATTTAACAGGTTGAAATAAGATTTAAGGTATATAATAAATCAATTTTAATAATCTTTTATTTTTTATTGACTTTATTTTTACATTATAATGCTGTTTTTAAATCTTAATTTTATCTTATCTAATTTATTTTTAAGAAAAATGAGTATTCAAAATAAATTTTTATACTTGATTAACTTGGCTAATTGAAGGGGATAAAATTATTTAACGGGGTTGACTTTTTTAGTTTTTCTGGTATATTAAGGAGACGCTATTAATAGATTAATAGGTTAATTGGATAATAGTTTAATAGGGTTGAAGGGGGTTAATACTGTGAATTGATGTTTTAAGCTATACTTGGTATAGGCAGTTAGATTTTTAGACATTTGCAGGATAAGCTTTTTTAATTTTTTTTCTCTCACATATGTTGCCCCTGTAGTTCAGTGGATAGAACAATGGCCTTCTAAGCCATGGACCTAGGTTCGATTCCTAGCGGGGGTACCATTTTATTAATAGTTTAATTGAGTAATTGGATAATAGTTTAATTGAATTGAAAAAATTGATATTATAAGTTAATATTTTATATATTATAAATAAAAGAAAAGTGATGATGATGTACAAAGAACATCAAAGTTATAAAATTGGATTTAGATTGTCTAATTTTATTTGGAAAATTATTAAAAGGTGGGATTATTTTTCTCGAGACACAATTGGTAAGCAATTAGTTCGATCAGTTGATTCTATTTCTAGTAATATTGCAGAAGGATGGAATAGATATTATAAAAAAGATAAAATTTTGTTTTTTAATTATGCCAAAAGTTCCTTTTATGAAACCATTGATTGGATAGAAAAATCTGTAAACAGAGGATTAATTTTTGACGAGGAAGCAAAGACCATTAATAAATTAGTGAAAGAATTTCCGAGAGAAATTAATGGATTGATTAAAGGAGTAAATCAAAATTTAAAGAAGTAGAATCAATTAATCTATTAATCAATTATCCTATTAACAATTACCTAACCATGGTGAGTGTAGCTCAATGGTAGAGCACTGGCTTGTGGTGCCAGTGGTTGTGGGTTCGAAACCCATCACTCACCCCATCTAAAGAAATCGCTCTAAAGGCGATTTTTTGGTATACTAACAATATGAAAAATCAAGTAAGAAATAATTTAATAATAGAGTTGCATGTTCCTGATTTAGAGCTTGTAAAGTCATTTTATTCAAAGTTAGGATTTGAAGTTACAATGGATGATAAGGTTAATAAAAATGAGCTTGGTTATTTAACTATGACTCGAAAAGATGCCTTGGGTAATACCATGCTTAATTTTTATGGTGGAGATGAAAGAGTATATAATCAATCATATTTTAAACAATTTCCCAAAGATACTAAAAGAGCTTATGCTTCAGAAATAACTATACCAGTTGAAGATATAAATGAAATATATGAACTAGCTATAACAAATTTTAAGGATTATGTGGTAAGGGGATTACAAGAAAAGCAAGATCATGAACATAAATGGAAAGATTTTCGCATGGAAGATCCTTTTGGTTTTTATTTAAGATTCACCGAATTATTAGATTGGGGACAGGAGTAGTTTTTATTTTATATTTTTTGAAATATCTTTAGCAATAAAGGCGTGCACTGTATTTGAGCGTAGCGAGTGGTACAGTGCGTTTTTTTGTTTTTATGCCTATGTTTACCTAAAAGCCATTGCTTTTATTTCAATAAAGAGATAGAATGCCTTATATTATAAAATTATTTATATGGCGAAAAGAAGACATGCTGTTGGTAAAAGGAAAAAATCACATTCTCATAAAACCAAGAAAAGATTAGAGATTAAGAGATTGATGTTAGAGGCCAAAGCTAAAAAAAGAATTGGAAAAAGTTAGTGGTTAGCTTAAATGCCCTAATTATTGGGGTATTTTTGATAAATAATTAATTTTATTTCAGACCATTGCTTTTTATGTTTTAAGGAGATAGAGTTTAAGTATAATTATTAAAATAAATAAATCCTCACACTTATATTTTTAAATGTGTGGAATTGGATAATGAAAATTTATATAAAAAATATTTTAATATTTAAACATTAAGCTTAATTTAAAAAATTAAGCGTGGGGATAAATTATGAGAGATTTTAATCGGGATAATAGGTCCAATAACAGAAGGGGCGGTAATAATTTTACCCCTAACCGTTTTCTTGGAAAAAAAGGTGATGGGTTTGGTCGACCAACGATGCATCCAGCGGTTTGTGACGAGTGTGGCCAGGATTGTGAAGTTCCATTTAAGCCCACGAGCGGTAAACCAATTCTTTGTAGTAATTGTTTTAAAGGTAAAGATAGGTCAAATTCAAGACGATCTAGTGGAAGAAGTTTTGACAGACCAAATTTTCGTGAAAAGAAAATGTATTCAGCAGTTTGTGATGAATGTGGCCAGGAGTGCGAAGTACCATTTAAACCCACGAGTGGTAAGCCCATATTTTGTTCTGCTTGTTTTTCTCAAAAAGATGATGGTAGGGGTCGGGCTAATTTTGGTGGAGAAAGAAAACCTAGAGGCGACAATAGAAGTGATAATAAAGGTAATCAATTTGAACAACAATTTCAGATTATTAATGAAAAGTTAGATAAAATTTTACAGAATTTACCATCCTCGTCTAAAGCTAAAGTTTCAGTTATAAAGGAAAAAACCGTTGTTAAGCCAAAGACCAAGAAAAAAATAATTAATAAATTATTAAAGAGGGTAAAGAAATCATCAAATCCAACTAAACTTAAAAAAGATAATAAAAAATAAATTATTAAAAAATAAGATAACAAAAACATCTTTATAAATAAAGGCGCGCACTGTATTTGAGCGTAGCGAGTAGTACAGTGTATTTTTTTGTTTAATGAAAAAACGTTTTTATTGTGAGGGCGTCTTTTGAAACAAGGGTTTGATTTTTGTATAAAAAAATCGCTCACCATCTCTGTTAAGCGATTTTTAATGTACTAATATAAGGTTTATAGTTTAGATTTATTTTTGTTTTAGATTTTTAATCATCTCAATTGATATTTGGTCAAGGTCAAATTGATGTTGCCATCCCCAATCTTCTCTTGCCTTTGAATCATTAATTGTTGATGGCCATGAATCTGCTATTTTTTGTCTTTCATCAGGGTTAAAGCTACAGGTAAAACCCTTTATATGCTTTGCAACATTATCTGCTAGCTCTTTTGCGGAAAAACTAACAGCAGTTAGATTATAAGAAGTTCTTACAGTTATTTTTCTTGGATTTGCTTCCATTAATTGGATAGTAGCATTAACGGCATCATCCATATACATCATTGGTAAAACCGTGTCTTCATTTACAAAACAATCATAATGATTGTTTTTTAGAGCTTCATGGTAAATCGCTACAGCATAGTCAGTTGTTCCTCCACCAGGCGGTGTTTTCCAGGAAATTATCCCAGGGTATCTTAAACTTCTTACATCTAAACCATATTTAATAAAATAATATTGGCATAATAATTCACCGGAAACCTTTGTAACTCCATACATAGTTGTTGGTTCAAGGATAGTTTTTTGAGGAGTATTTTTTAAGGGCGTTGTAGGACCAAAGGCAGCAATAGAGCTGGGCCAAAATAATCTATCTATTTTATATTCTACAGCTAATTCTAAAACATTTTTTAAAGCACCCATATTAACATCCCATGCTAAATCAGGATTTTTTTCACCAACAGCAGATAAAATTCCAACTAAATTATATATGGTGTTAATATTATATTTTTTTATTAAAGTTTCTAATTCTTTTTTATTTCTTGCGTCTGCTGTTTCAAATGGTCCGGCATTTCTAAATTCTTTAGTTGGTTTTTTTCTGTGACCAACTGCAATAACATTCTCATTTCCAAATTTTTTTCTTAAGGCTGGAATAAGCTCGGAACCAATTTGTCCTAAAGCACCTGTTACTAAAATTTTTCTTTTCATAATTGTTTTTATTTATATATTTATGTAAAAATAATTTTTTATTATATTAACAATACCTCTAAGTGGTTTTAAATACAATTGTTTTTAAAATAAAAAAAGCCCTGAAATTTTTTCAGGGCTTGGTAAAATTTTGTATCAATTAGGGCAGAGTCCGGAAAACAATTTTTCAAATTCTGTCTCTTTTGTGTGTTTGGAAAAAAATCTTCCTTCTTTGAGGAAACCCTTCTTAATAAGGTTTTCTCTAACTGTTTTTTCTAGGGGCAGGGCACGGATGAAATAATGAATTTTGGGATTTATTTTTTTTACCGCTTCCAAGATTTTGATGCCGTTAATTTTATGTCCTTCTCCATCGAGACCGTGATCTGTAACAAGAATGTCAGGATTAAATTCAGCAATTTTTTTTTCGTTTATCGGTAAACTTTCATGACAACCCATAACCAAAATTTCACATTTTGGAAGTCCGTTAGAAAAAATTATTCCCAAAGTTGAATTGTTTTCAATTAGAAGCACTCTTGGTTTATCCATGGCTCCTCCTAATATAGTTTTATTTTTTTTATTTTCTGAAGTTATTTTATACTTATATCTTTATTCTGTAAAGAGGAAAAAATAAATCCCCACACTTCAAAAAGTGTGGGGATAAAAAAGCCTGTTCGTGTTTGAACAGGCAAGGAGTTTAAATTTTTCTCAATATTTTGCAAAATTCAGGTCCAGATAAATCTTGGTTTAGGATTCTTTCTTTGGGGATTTTGCAATGATTACTAATGTAATTGATAATATTTTCATCATCATAAAAAGTACGGAAGATAGTTTTAAATTTGATTCTCAATTTTTTTATTTTGTTTAAAAATTCTACTCCATCAAAATTAGTATTATAACTAAGAATAATGAGATGGGGTTTAAATTTTTTTATCTCTTTAAAATTTATATGAGAATCGGCCTCCTTTACTACAAAATGTTTTTCTAGTTCGCATTTAAAGATGTCTTCAAGTTTTTCGTAGTTTTCAAATACAAGGATCCTTTTGAACACAGGAGTTTTTTTAAACATCTCTATAATTTTTTTAAACATTTCTTCCTCCGAATTGGTTTTTTTCTAAATTCATCTTATACTTATTTGTTTATTATGTAAAGAGGAAAAAGTAAATCCCCACACTTTTTGAAGTGTGGGGATAAAAAAGCCCGTTCACATTTGAACAGGCTATTAGGATTTCTAAACTTATTAGCGCGTGAGCAATAATTTGCCCACGGCAGAAATGTCACCAGCAACTTTGTAGAGATAGATTCCATTTGCAACTTTTTTTCCGTGTAAATCTTTACCGCCCCAGTCTGCATAGCCGCTTTGTGGTGTTTTGTGAGTTAATGACAATCTGCGTACAAGTTGACCCTTAGCATTATAAATTCTGAATTCGGCATTATTGTCCAGAGTTTTTTTGCCAGAGTAAGAAATTCGAGTTGAGGTCTTGAAAGGATTAGGAAGATTGGATAGCCTTATTTTTGATTCTTGAATATTTTCGTCTATTCCATAATCAGGGAGCAGTTTTAATATACAATAATTTATTTGCCCGCCAAGATTATCCCCGAGACCCTGCACATATGAACCGTAAGAATTATCATCAAAGTAGTATAAGATTATTTTTCCTTGAAAATAATCGTCAAGTTCAATGTCTTTTGTGGTGTATGGATATACGGTAATCTGATCGGAAAAATCAAAATTTGGATTATTAATATCAGTCAGTTCTAATAATCCATTTGTCCAGACATATCTTCCGCCAAGACAGATAATCGGATGTTCCAGATATTCATCATATTGAGAGTAGCCGAGTTGAGCGAGAGTACTGTAAGTGGCATCGGTCCAGCAATGCAAATATGCGTTTGGAGATGTAGATATTAGATTGGTTTGTCTGCTGCCATAACATTCTTCGTGACAAGCCACAACAACATATAGGATTGTGTCATTTTCAATGATTTCCCATGGTACGGATTGCCCGGAAAATGTATCATGTCCTGGTAGCTGAGGGATTTCATTAAAATAGAACTGCTCATCATTGGGGCGCCAGATGGCTTCAATTTGGGGAAGAAAATACATTAAATAATATTGATCTTTTATTTCTGGATCAGTGTAGGAGTAGCTTGCAAGAAAGGTAGTATGTAAATTTCCGAAGTCATCATAAAGAGCAGTATTAGCAGTATTATAATATTTAATATCAACATCAAGACAATTAGGAATAGTTCCATTAAATTCAAATTGAGGTAGATTATCTACTTGATAAAATGCTGTTCCCTGTCCCTGATTATGACTATAGATATTTTCTATCCACCAATTTGTTCCATAGTCCATAGATTCCCATACAAATAATCCAGGATTAACTGGCATATCTCCAAGGTCGCCTTCATTCCACACGCAATATCCAATTAAACTAACTCGGCCAGGGTTATTATAGTTTATGGCAAAAGAGAGAGAGCGCGGATTGCATGATTTTTCTCTCCAATAATACATCGGTGTGACTGAAGTCCAATTATTCAAGTTTAATAGTTGCGTTAAATCGGCATAAATCGAATTCTCTATGTCTATATACAAAATTCGGGGGTCTTTACAGCTATGTCCATATGGGTCGGGGGTGAAATTTTGCGAGATATGATATATTCTTATCCAATCGTCGCCATTAGGTGAGGGGCCGGCATATAATTGTGGCCAGATATATTCATCGGGCAAGGGAGAGGGTATAAAGTTAGTAGCTGACCAAAATCCGGGAATTTGTAAAAGGGCATAGTCATCGTAGCAAATTGTACAGCCATAATTTGAGCTCCATTCATTTTCATGCCAAGATGCAATGCAATTTCCGGTTGCTGGATGTATCGTACATGTACCATATCCTTGTGGCCAAAGGTCAAAATCTTTTATTTTCCATGGTCCGTCTATAGATCCATTTTCATTTATATACGTCCAGTATTGAAGGCGATTTGCAAAATCATATTCTTGACCATGAAAAATAAAGTATGCACCAGAACCGTTATCAGTTTGTTTCTCTACATAGCCATTCAAACCACCAGGCATATAGTCGTAATAAGAAGTCATTATTGGAGTTGGTTCCTTGGTGAATTCGTATTCAATATTGTCCACGCCTTCGGTATAAGGCAAGATTATCGTTCCTCTGTCCAGTCCGGAGACTGGGATTAAATTTTTTTGAGTTTGAGTTTGAGTATGAGCCGATACTGACAAAGACAGCAAACAAGTACAGATTAATACGAAGATGATAATTTTTTTCATCTTTTTTCCTCCTAAGATATTTTTTCTAAATTCATCTTATACTTATATCTTTATTATGTAAAGAGGAAAAAATAAATCCCCACACTTTTTGAAGTGTGGGGATAAAAAAGTCCCTTGTTTATTCAAGGGGCTTTAAAATTTTTTTAGGCTATTTTTTTGACAAGGTCAAGAACAGAGGTGTGGTCAGCGATGTGCCAACCCCTTTCCTCGGCAAAAATTCTTAATTTAATGTGGGGATTAAGGGCGATGGGAATGTCTACCATCTTTAGAACTTCAAGGTCACTTTCTTCCGAGTCGCCGGCAGCTAAAGATTCTTCAAGAGAAAATTCTTCTCTTTTAAGTATTTTTTCCAAGGCCTTCTTTTTTCCACCAGGCAGATGGAGTCCAGTTATGAGTTTATCAGTATAGATCTTTTCTCCACCATGTTTTTCATAAATCTGACAGCGAGTGGCAATAACTTCATCAACACCAAGCTCTTTTCCGGCCAGAGAAATAACTTCGTAGCTCCCGACTGAAAGCAGGACCACATAATAGCCATTGGCTTTTAATATCTTTACCAATTTATAAGAACTGGGATAGATGTTTTTTTTGAATTTGGTAAAAAAGTCTTCGGCCAGTCTGTCCATTTCCTTTTTCAGATTACAATAGATTCCTTCAGCCCAAAGATTAGCCCAGAGTTCTATCCATTTTTCGTAGTTGATTTCCCCTTTTTCCAAATTATTTAAGAGTTTTTGTTGATCTCCATAGACACCATGATTATACAGATGGGGATTATGTTGGTTTAAATATTCCATGAAGTCCATAGAAATATATCCCTTACTTAATGTGCCATCAAAATCTAAGATGGCGAGTTTTTTCTCAACTTCTTTCTTATTCATTTTTTAATCCTCCTGATATTTTTAATATTTTTTCTTTGGTAAATTTTAATTCTTATCAAGATAAAAGTCAAATGGATTTTTTTTGTTTTTTAAAAAATGGTAAGATTATGGTAGGAAAAAGGTAAAAGGAGAAAGGGGAGGGTCATAGAGTATAAGGTTTGTAAATTTGAAGATTAAAATTATTTTAAACTTGTAGTTTTGAATTTTAATTATTAGTATAATATTTGTATAATTAGTATACATTCGCATATTGGCATTTTAATAATTCGTATATGAAAGTAATTACTGATTTTCATATTCATTCCCGGTTTTCGCGGGCGTGTTCCAAACAAATTACTATTCCTAATTTAGCAAAATGGGCCGAGATTAAAGGAATAGATGTTTTGGCTACTTCAGATTTTACCCATCCGCAATGGTTGCAAGAAATTAAGGAAAATTTAAAACAAAATGGCCAGGGTTTATTTGTTTTAAAGAATGCTGAATACAAAACGCATTTCATTTTATCCACAGAAGTTTCTTGTATTTATAAAAGGGGGGACAAATGTCGACGTTTACATATTTGTATTTTGTTTCCCAATATTCAAGCCGTAGAAAAGTTTAATAATACTCTAGAAAAGTTAGGAAAAAATTTAAAATCAGATGGTCGACCGATTTTAGGATTAGATGCTCGAGAAATTGTAGACATTGCTTTAAATGCTGATGAAAAAGTATTGATTATTCCGGCGCATATTTGGACGCCGTGGTTTGCAATGTTTGGTTCTAAATCTGGTTTTAATTCCGCAGAAGAATGTTTTGGAAAATATACTAAACATATTTATGCAGTGGAGACGGGCCTGTCTTCCGACCCGCCAATGAATTGGTTAGTTTCTGATTTAGACCAATTTGTTTTAGTTTCTAATTCGGATGCTCATAGCTTAGAAAATTTAGGGCGGGAAGCTAACCTTTTTGATTTAGCAGAATTTTCTTATCAGGAAATTTATCAGGCCTTAAAAAATAAAGACAAGAATAAATTTTTAGCGACAATTGAATTTTATCCACAAGAAGGTAAATATCATTATGATGGGCATTTAAAATGCAAAGTTTGTTTTAATCCCCAAGAAACTAAAAAGAACAAGGGCTTATGCCCAGTTTGTAAAAAACCATTGACTATCGGCGTAATGAATCGAGTAATGGAATTAGCTGACCGTAGCGAAGCAGAATTGGAAAAAATTAAGGATAAATTTATTCCATACAAAAGTTTAATTCCTTTAAAAGAAATTATTGGTGAAATTGAAAGGGTTGGGAGCAAAAGTAAAAAAGTAAATACAATTTATCAAAATTTAATTCAAAAAGGAGAAAATGAATTCAATATTTTATTGAATATAGAGATAGAAGAGTTAAAAAAAATTGGTGGCCAGGTTTTTGCCGAAGCCATTAAAAGAATGCGTGCTGGTCAGGTTCATTTACAATCCGGCTATGATGGACAATATGGAGTAGTAAGGGTTTTTACTGAACAAGAAATTAAAAAATTACGCGGTGAGCAGAAAATTTTATTTTGAATAATTTAAAAAGCAAGGAAATTCATCCTTGCTTTTTGTTTTTTATTTTCTATAGGCCATAGGCCAGATAGATTTTTCTAATTTGGTCTTTTTTTTGAGTATATAGCCCCATTGCTATCTTAAATGTTGTTAAGACATATTTTTTGTGACTTAACTTTATAGCCATTTTGAACATTTCCTCCTGATTTTTTTCAGAGGAAAGTTTCATACTCAATTTTATCATAGATAGTCGCGTTTCCAGAATAGAATTCAGAATATAATTTGGCTTAGGAGTACTTTCAAGTTTTTTTGAGTTTAGGTCCATTGCTATCTTAAAAATCTTCATTTGGTTTTCCTCAGAGCAGAGAGTCAGAGCAATTTTAAGAAGGGATAAATCAAGAGGACATAAATATTTTTGAGCTATTTTTTTAAAGATTTCTATTTGAGCATCTTCATCTTGTAATTTCATGGCAACTTTTAGTAGCTTTTTTTCATATTGGACATAGGGTAGAATTGTTTTTTTCGGAAAAAAGCGACCACGAAAATCATCCATAGTATCACTGTTTTCGTCAATGACACAGCCCCAAATTTTTAATTGATTTTTTTTAGAAAACAATTTCCGGGTTTCTTCTAAAAGAGAAAGTTCAAAGAAATTACATTTATTATTTATAAATTTTTCTAGTAGATCTATTCGGTTTTTTTCAGGATCTGTGGGGGGTTGATTTAGAGGGATAGATAATATGAACATTTTCAAGATTTTTGGTCTGTTCTCGATATTACAGGAGGATTGCATAAGAAAAAATAAAATTTTGGTTAAATCTTTTCTTAGATATTTTTTTACAACAATTTTAGCAATTTCAATTTGATTTTGAACGGGAATATTTGGGAAAAAATCTTCCAGTAAGATGTATACTTGTTCTTTTTTACAGGATTCTAACATCATTTTTAGAGTTTCATAATTTTCTAGAGCATCTTCTCTTTCTTTCACTTTTTTTGCCTTAGCCTTTTTTGCCATTTTTGGCCTCCTATTTTTGATTTTTAATTGATTTAATTTTTCATTTCAACTTAACACATTGATTAATTCTAGTCAATGCCTTGTACTAGATGACCACATAGGTAACGCTTTTGTATATTTCTGAGTAAATTCAATAGGAGTTAAATAATCTAAAGATTGATGGGGTCTTTCAAAATTATACTCTACTAACCATTCAGTCAATTTTTGATTAAATATATTAATATCAGTAGTCAT
>Ga0268281_1000369_pt1 | contig 34579 bp, 36 predicted proteins | sample saktaG_10_FD_190134 | JGI IMG/M metagenome (GOLD analysis project Ga0268281, IMG submission 190134) | Saline water microbial communities from Sakinaw Lake, British Columbia, Canada - sak_2011_5_24_50m | ecosystem: Environmental > Aquatic > Non-marine Saline and Alkaline > Saline ...
TATTTGTCTCCTTCAAGGCAACCGCTATCCACACATTTTAATCCTGTCCACAAACTACTTTTCCACATTGACCACTGGCAGAGGCTTCCACTAAGGGATTGACGGCACGCCTGCAACTCTCGGGATCCATGGCGTCCCCGGAGATGGAACTCACGTCGGAGCCCGTCTTGCCGTCGGATGAGATCCTTGCACGTCTTCTTTTCGGTAGGAGTGTTTCCGATATATCGCCCATTCAGGCCCTGCAATTGGCCCAGACCGCCAATATGCTTGCGGGCGGCGGAGAGATCGATTTCATGGGAAAAATGCGTCAGTTTTTGGGCGTAGACCAACTCGAACTCAAACCAAGTGGCGATACCGAGGGAGAAACGTCCATACGGGCCGGTAAATATCTTGGTCAGAACGTGTAACTGGAAGTGGAGCGGGGAGTGGGGACTGAGTCCGGTAAGGCCTCGGTGAAGTGGGAGGTGACCCCCAACATCACCGTGGAGACCGAAGCGGGGGTGAACGCCGAGGGTGGGGTGGGGATTAAGTGGAAGTGGGACTATTAATATTTCCCATTTGAGTGGAAAGCGGTGATCAGACTTATTATCAGGGGTTAACCAGAAGCGTATATTCATCAGCAGCATCCGGAACCCGGCATACTGCCAGATAAAGGGCCCCCTCCGGCGCTGTCCAGGATATCCTGTCTACACCCTGACAAACCGGCGATACGAGCTCAGAAGTGAAAAGCCTGAGACGATAGCCACCCGCACCGTCGGGAATATCGAAAACCACTTCGGTTCCCTGGGCTGCGGAATCAAAGCGATACCAGTCCGTCTTGTGGAAATCAACATTGCCGTTAATCACATCTCCTGAAGAGACGACCGGAACCCGGTCTATGGGATAGGCCTCGCAACCCACAAAAACGAGCTTCTCCATCCCTGCTTCGTTTCTCACCCGCACACAACTCCCATTCCGGTTGGCAAGGCCTCCAACGAACGCCAGATTGTCGTCTTGTGGAAAAATTGCCTGCAGATTTCCTCCCTGTCGGACCATGAGGACACCGTTGGCATCCTCCAGTGAAAGAAAAGGAAAGTCCCAGTTAAGATCATTGAAGGGAATGTTCTCAATAATCCATAAACGCCCCATGCGTTCCAGCCAGGCAGGGGGAATAACAGGGATATCCAGTTTTTCACCCAGTGCAAGTACCACGTAGCCTTCGAATACACTCTCGTCCACTACAGATCCGTCGCTTCCCAGTTGTGTCATAACAAAATGGTCCGTGCCCATGAAGGAGATGTTACGGAATGTCAGGCTTTCCGATCCTCCTTGAACGTTCCATACATTTTCCCCGTATACCAGGATTTTTACATCCGGATCTGCAAGGTGGGCGTCTTTCGCCCAGGAAAGGGTTCCATCAAGGTTATTCAAAATCCTGTCATACCCGTTTTTTTTCACATAGGTGCCCACGATCACGCCCGGTTCCGTCTCAGACGGGAGATCCGGATAAGGGGGAAGCGAGGGTTTTATGCCTGTTTTTTCCTCGACCGCATTCTTCAGACATTCACGGGCAACCGAATAAACAGCCCATTGCGCCGTATCGGAATTTGTGAGGACGATTACGGCAAGCTTCTCGTCCGGGAGCATCTCCATGAACGAGTTGAAGTGTCCGGTGCTGCCGTTCTTTGTCCACGCCCTTCCAGCATAGCGCATCACGGGATCATCCATGGTATCCAGACCCAGGCCCGGCGTGGAATATGAGTTCAAATCCAGCGGCGTTCTTTCGCCCTGCCCCATAAGTTCTACAGTGTCTGGAGCGATAATTCGAGCACCCCCAAGTCCCCAGCCATGATTCAGAATCATGGAGAGAAAACGGCCCATGTCCAGGACAGTAGTTACCGCACCTCCTGTGGCCGCGAATACACAGTTTGCCTCGGCAGGCGGGATCGGCTCACCGCCTATATACCCCACGGCCATGTTTCCTGGGGTAACCCGAAAGGATGTGTTGTCCATCCCTAGGGGCTGGAAAAGCTGCCGGATCATGAAATCGTTGAATGTCTCTCCGCCCTGTCCTCCGAGCCGCAGGGCGATTTCGCCGGCCAGGACAAAACCCGTATTGCAGTAAACGGAGATTTCCCCCGGAGCGTAGCTTGGATAATCGTCAACAAGATAGTTGAGAAGCCAGTCTATGTAAAGGTCACAACCCCATTGGTTCCATGCCATTTCCACGAATCCGCCGTTGTATATGTCTCCGGGAATTCCTGAATGGTGGTTCAGAAGTCTTCGCACCGTGATATCCCCCATCTGGTTCGGATAACGGGCGGCGAGTTGAAAATCAGGGAGGTAAGTCGTGGCCGGGCTCTCGAGAGAAAGGAGGCCCCGGTCCACCAGTTGCAGCAGGGCCAAGGTGGTAAGGGTCTTGGAGCCCGAGCCCAGCATATAGGCGGTATCCGCCTGCGCCGGCAAACCGTTCTCCCGGTCCGCCCACCCGAATCCCTCTGACCATGCAATCCGGTCATCCGAAACCAGGGCAATGCTCAAACCTACCATGTTCTGTTCGGCCATGGTTTGAGTGATGAATTGGGATGTTTTCCGGATTGTCCCGGTAAAGGTCTCGTAACCGAGGTTGTTTCCATCATTGCAGGCGAGAGGCAGAAAAATAAGAAAGATATACAAGAGGGCTTGAAAGGTTCTTTTCGCTGAATTTTTCAAGGGCTTTCTCCTTTCTTTCGTGATATACGAACACATCCTTTCAGATGATTTTGATAATCAGTATGGAGTAGTTTATTCTGATGGTGAAACCCACCTCAAGATTGCTAATTGCTGAGAACTTCCTTTTTGTGGGGTGAAGTATATTAAGCGACCTCTTGTGTGTCAAGAAAATTTCAGGCACAAGATATGGGATGCTGTATGGATGACCCCGTTGAAGGTATTTGGCAACATTCGTTCTATTGAGAAATCTCCTCACCTTTTGGTCTAATCAGACGCCAAGAAGGTTAATTTAACCGGAATTCAAGCAAGCTTCTTCATTACACATATTTTTAGATGCATTAGAAAATCATGATTGGATGTAATCATCCCGGTATATTCGGGGTCGCTCCCCGATCAGGTCGAGGACAGGCTCCGATAGTGTCAGAATGTGGTTGGATTAGGAGATCAGCAGTGGCGTATTCGATGTTTGGAGGGTCATGGATTTTGGGCGTGGGCGGCGGCCTTGACCGGACAAGCCAGAGTCCCAAATGCATAAGGATTTCCCGGATGACCTGTACGTCTTCGATAAAGCTGATTATTCGCATGGTCCCCTTGCATTTCGGGCAGACCAGGGGATCAACTTCATAAATCTTCTGAATCAGCCTTGCCCAGTTCTTACGGAATGCCTTTGAATTTCCCTCTGGTTCAATGATGCTGGGGATGACATCATCTGTTCCTTTTTATTTCCGTTTTCCGCGAGCGACGTTGCTGTAATAGCCATAGTACTTCACCATCTGCTCACCACGGTTGGGAATGTGGGAACACATGGCCGCCAGCCATTCCAATGCCGGGAGGCTCTTGATTGTCTTTTTGTCCTTGGCCGTATAGACGACCGTCCCCCCCTGTTCCAAATATTTCATCCGTTCCTGCGAGAACGACGCCCGGATGATATAATGCGCTAGATTCTCCATCGCTGTTGCGTCATTGGGCTAAATTCTTTTACCGCAGAAGACATTGAATCCGGAATGTTTCCAAGCAGAGAGCATCTTGACCACCTCTTCCGTGATTTTGCCCTTCTTCAGGAGCATCTTGAATACCTTGTGCCGGAAAATGGCCTCCAGCTTCTTAAGCTCTAACGGCGGCAAGACTCTGAACATCCCCTTGTCCCCGTAAAAACATCCCTCCGTCAGAAGTATGTGGCAGTGAGGATTGAACCCTAGGAGGTCACCGAAGGTCTGCATGGCGATGACAGCGCCGGGTATGAGATTATTTTCAGGAACCGCATTCTGGAGAAAAACCTTCATTGATTCCCAAGCTCAGCGGCTGAGGACGGCGAGAAGTTTTCGGTCATAAAGAAAGTACCGGCGGAGGATCTTCGGGATGCTGAATATGAAATGACGATGGGGTATCTTTTTTAGGACATCTACACAGAGCCATTCTCCGAATTCCACAACCGTTTCTGGTGGCAGGAAGGGCAGAAGTGACGGCGCTTGCAGGAGAATGCCAGGAGGTTTTCGTGGCCGCAGTCTTTGCATTTCACACGGGCAAAACCGTGTTGCAGATCGCCGCAATCCAGATAACGGTAGATCACCTGCTCAACATAAGGCCGCCAAAATCCATACTGCCGTGAGAATTGCTCGTCATAGCACTGTACAAAGGTTTCAAAATAATCCTCTATGCAATGGTAATAATCAGAATCTTGCGGGTGGCGGGGCTGATAAACAGCGACTGACAATGGCATGTCTTCCTCGCTTTGGGCGGATCAATACGTCCAGAAGCATAAAGACATAATAGAACGATCGTTCTATTGTCAAGGGAAAATTTTCAGAGGAAATTCTTTGATAGTTCTCATCACGCGTTCAGTATCAGAGCTGCCTTTAGGGTTAGACCATGTAGTGAATATCTGGTTCATCCGGCAAATGCCGGGATGAGCGGATAGCGTTATAAGGGCACTGATGGTGGACCCGGAAATTCTACTCCTTGACGAACCTCTTTCGGCACTGGACCCCGGATTCAGAGAGGAGATCAGGGCGGGGCTCAAGAAACTGCACAGGGATTCCAATGTCACGTTTCTCATGGTTACACACGATTTCGCGGAAGCGCTCTCACTATCGGACCGGGCGGCGATAATGAACAATGGAAAAATCATACAGGCAGGAACGATGGAAGACATATTCAAACGCCCGGATTCCACCTTTGTTGCAGACTTTGTAGGCATGAAGAATCTCTTCGCCGCGCAGTTTCGAGAAACAACGGAGTTTACGGGAAACCTGGAGATAGAGTTGAGCGTAAAACCTTTGAACGGCAAAGGGTACATAGCGATCAGACCGGAAGACATTGTCCTCAGTCGAGAGGAATTAACTTCAAGCATGAGAAACTCCTTCGCGGGAAATATAACCGAAATATCCGATCGTGGATTATATTACGAAGCAGGCATTATGGTGGAAAACATCACATTCAAGTCCCTGGTTACAAAGGGCGCTCTGCTTGACCTCCGACTCGAGGAAGGAACCCGCATATTTGTCTCCTTCAAGGCAACCGCTATCCACACATTTTAATCCTGTCCACAAACTACTTTTCCACATTGACCACTGAAGATAAAAAGATTATACGTAGGAAAAATATTGGGAATCCCGCAAATTAGGTGCCACCAGAATCCCTTGAATTCACAGACATACTTGCCATATATAGGAGGAGATGTATGAGAATCACAATTATCTACGATAATGAAACATCAAAAAAGGATCTTATCCCCGACTGGGGATTTGCCTGTCTCGTGGAAGCATACGACAAAACGATACTCTTTGATACGGGGGCAAAGGGCGCCATACTCCTCGGCAATATGAAGACCCTTAATATTGATCCGGAATCTATCGAGATAGTTGTAATCTCTCATGCCCACTGGGATCACACAGGAGGACTAGCGGATTTTCTCAAAGAAAACAGCAACGTCAGTCTGTACATCCCTTCGTCGTACAGCATCCCACCAGATTCGGCCAGGGAGATTATAACGGTGAAAGAACCGATGGAAATCTGCGAAGGAATCTTCTCAACAGGAGAGCTTCAGGGGTCTGAACAAGTACCCTACGGTGGCGAGATTGAACAATCACTTGTTGTCAACACGGATAAGGGACAGGTTGTAATATCCGGTTGTTCTCACCCGGGTGTAAAAAATATACTGGAAGCAGCTTCCACATATGGAAAAATCCATGCTCTTATAGGCGGTCTGCACGGCTTTAACGAATTTAAACTGCTGAAGGGAATACCAGTGGTATGTGCCACCCATTGCACCCAGTTCAAGGCAAAAATAAAATCATTATATCCCGATACATATACTGAGGGAGGCGCGGGGCTGATAATCGACATATAGAGAAACCGGAGACAAGGAATCGGAGTATTTTGTGGAACAAGGCAAGGCAAAGCACATGGTGACGAAGGTACCATTTGAAACACATACGGATGAATACGAGGAGTGGTTTGAGGAAAACCGGTTCGTGTATGAGGCCGAGTTACGGGCTGTGAAAGAATTGCTGCCGGCAGGGGGAGAAAGCATCGAGATAGGTGTGGGCTCCGGAAGATTCGCTGTTCCACTCGGCATCAGGCTTGGAATTGACCCGTCCCTGAAAATGGCTGAGATTGCCATAAAACGAGGTATAGAGGTTCATGAAGGTGTTGCCGAAGATCTTCCATTTGATAATGACCGGTTTGATTTCGCACTGATGGTCACGGCAATCTGTTTCCTGAACGATGTAAAGACCGCTCTGCGTGAGGCATACAGGATACTGAAGCCGGGCGGCGCACTTTTGATCGGTTTTGTCGATCGCATCAGCCCTGTCGGAAAGAAATATGAAAGGTATAAAGCTGAAAACAAGTTTTACAGGGAGGCATCTTTTTATTCAGCGGACGAGATTGTTTTTCTCATGACAGGCGCAGGGTTCGGAAATTTTGCCTTTACCCAGACAATCTTCCGTGATCTGAAGGATATAGACCATACGGAAATAGTAAAGAAGGGATACGGCGAAGGCTCATTTGTCGTAATCAGGGGAGAGAAGCAGGGAACTGAAGGAGGCAACTGAATGGGATTTTTGAAGATATTTTCAGGTAAAACCCCCGAAGAATATGAACAAAAGGGAGACAGTTTCTTCGAGATCATGGAATACGGGGCAGCCAGGCTTGAGTATGAAACTGCTCTGGCCAAGATGAGCAAGAGAGGTTCGGAAGATACGGAGCTTGAAAATCGCCTCCGGGAAAAAGTGATCAGAAGCAGTGAAGCGCTGGCCCTGCGGCATAAACAGAATGGGGAATTGCTGAGAGAATCCGGAGACCATGAAGGCGCGTCAGAACTACTCCATCTCGCGCTGGAACTGACGGAAGATCCTGAGCTTATTGCTGAAATCGAACAATTGCTCGGCAAGACTCAGGACAAGATCGCAGGGGAGAATATGGAAGCCCCCTGGGTTCAAACCCAGGAGAATAAGGCAAAAAACCGGGAATGGCACACACAGGAGCGCGAATATTTTACCGCTCTGTGCGGCGCGCTGCCGGACGAGGTCCAAGATGCCTACCGGGGTTATGGAAACACGTTCATAACAGGATATGTGGCTCTGAACCGGGGTGAATATGAACTGGCGGTAATAAAGTTGTCGCAGGCGCTGGAAGAAAACCAGCCGGATAGTCTGATCTCCCTTGAATTGGCCACTGCATACCTGAACTTGAAAAGATACGAGGATGCCCTCCTGCTTCTTGAACAATTTATCAAAAACCATCCAGATTCCATACATGGATATCAGCTCTTATGCGAGACCTTGTGGACAATGAAAAAGTTCGATGAAGCCGATAACCTGCTCTTCTCCTGTCCGGTAGAAATGCTGGATTCAGCGCCCCTACTGCATCTCAGAGGCGAATCACTATACCGGTCCGGAAGACATCAGGACGCGGAGTCTTTCTACCTGGATCTCCTCGAGTCTCATGGCCGGGATGAGCACACAGCCCTGTCTCTGGCGGCAACATATGAAGCACTGGGGAAAAAGAAAGAAGCCCTTGATCTGTACAGCGAGATAATGTCGCAATGCCGCGGCTGCGGTGCGAGGGTCGACCCTTTCATCAAACAAAAATACGCTGATATCTCCACGGAACTCGGAGATCATTCAGCGCAGATACTGGAGATATATCTTTCGCTGGTTGATGAAGACCCGGCAGGGAGGGGAAACCATTTCAGAAAGGTAGAGCAGATCTACACTGCCATGGGAAACGAAAGGGAGGCGAGAAGGTATCGGGTGTTCGCCGATAGTCTGAACAGACCACCCACAGATTAAGAGTCCAAGAGAACATGAAAATAAGACTTTTACTGATAGACGCCCTAAACCTTATTCGCCGCGTGTATGCCGCGCAACCGGGAGATGACGGACCGGACCGCGTGGATGACGCACTGAAAACAAGCCTCCATTCCCTTCAACGTGCTCTGCGAGAATGCCGACCCACACACGCAATCTGTGTTTTTGACGGACACGAACCGAGCTGGCGACATAGTCTCTATCCCGAATACAAGGCCGGTCGTTCACCCATGCCCGAAGCCCTGAACGCACAGATGAACCGGTTCAGGGACACGTTTTTGGAGATCGGTGTCCCCTCCGTGTATTTTTCTAACCTGGAAGCAGACGATATTATAGCTACATTGGCCTGCAAGGTGGCATCCCGAAGCGGAAATGCCGTCATACTCTCGACAGACAGGATGTTTCTGCAGCTTGTTTCAGATCTGATAGTGGTGCGTGACCATTTCCAGAGACTGGATATGGATCAGGCATACGTAAAGGAAAAACTGCACGTACAACCGGATCAAGTGGTGGATTTCTTAGCACTTACGGGATACACAACGAACAACATAACCGGAGTCCCTACAGTAGGACCCAAAACAGCCGCCCGACTACTGAACGAGCTGGAAAACCTGGACAATATACTGTCGGTTGCCTATATCATCAAAGGCAAGCTGGGCGAAATGTTGTGCAAACATGCCGGAGAGGCGCGCTTATCACAATCCCTGGTTCGTCTGAAAGACGGTATGGAACTGGGGCTGAATCTGAAAGCATTTCGATATACGAATCAATGAAGCCACCCGTGAGCGCAGTGATTTTTAAAAATTTCAGCAAAATGTTTTGACACAAACAAAAAATCATGAGAGAAGCAAACGTTAATTTAGTTCACAATCCGATAATGAATTATATGGCGAAATTTACTCTGGTGGGAATATTATGAACAAAAAACACAAACAACTTATGAAAGAAGATATCAGAGTGAGCTTCTGGGGTGTACGCGGGACTCTGCCGGTGCCAGGGCGAAAGACAGTGAGGTACGGGGGGAATACATCCTGTGTAAGCATTAAATTCCCAAAGAATAATCTTTTCATTTTCGACGCCGGAACCGGGATAAAAGAACTGTCAAATTATCTCATATCCAAAAAAAGTAAGCCCACAAAGGCCATGATATTTATATCGCATCCTCACTGGGATCATATAAACGGCCTCCCCTTCTTCTCGCCTTTGTATACGAAGGGAAACGAGCTTGAGATCTGTGGCCCGCTCAATGGTGGCATGTCCATGCGTGAATTGATAGCAGGGCTAATGGACGGCGTATATTTTCCCATAAATATAAAGGAATTCGCCGCAGCGGTATCCTTCCATAATCTGGGAGAAGAAAGATTCGACATAGACGCAATAAAGATACAAACAATGTTTCTGAATCACCCGGGTCAATGCCTTGGGTACCGCCTGAACTACGGGGGCAGGTCTATCTGCTATGTCACGGACAATGAAATGTGCCCGGATTCCAACAGACTCTACAGCGAAAACTATGTAAACAAGCTGACAGACTTTGTCGCAAATACCGATGTATTGATAACCGACTGTACATACACAGATGAGGAATATGAAGAGAAAATCGGATGGGGACATTCATCGATAACTCAGGTGGTGGAGCTGGCCGACAGGGCCAGGGTAAAAACCCTGTACCTGTTTCACCATGACCCTGATCAAACAGACGATGATATAGACAATAAACTTAAGACGGCACAGGCTATATTAGAAAGGAAAGGCTCCTCCACCATATGCGTTGCACCGAAAGAGGGAGAATCTTTTGACGTATAGGGGAAAAGGATGAGGAACCATGCGCCTCCGCAGGGTGAAGGAAACATAAAGTTCAGCCTCAGGTTCTGGATAGGAATAATACTGCTGACAACAAATCAGCCGCTTGGCTGGGGGGCTGTGGTGGCATGTAATGCCATAGCCATAAACAAACACGACGAATTCTTCCTCTACCTGGGAATAGCGCTATACGCCCTGAGCTGGGTAATGCTGGGACTGGGTGCATTGCTGGCGGGCCCGGAAGGGGTCCGTTATTCTCGCCTTCTGCTGAAGAAGGCATGGCGGTATTTTGTTCGTCTTTTTAAGATACAACAGCAGTGAGGAGACAATCGGAAACTTTCCCGGTTATCTGGCAGCATCCCTCCGTCAACTCCATGGTTTTCTGCCGGATTTCCAAACCCCGGCAGCTCTTCACCATTGACTTCTCTTGACATTCAGCATCTACGAACTTTTATACAGCCTCCTAATCTGCCTGTCTCCTGAGGAAGGCAGGGGTTTCAAAATCCGGATTGTCATCATCATTTATCATTCCCATCCTGATAACAACAGGCTTCTCTCCTGTCTTATCGTCCCGGTTTCTTTTAAAAGTAGGGATTGACAGATCGTCTCTTCTTCTGTCGTTTAAACTCGGTATTTTGGGAATTTCAGAAACTCTTTCACCATTCCAGCCGTTTGAATCGAATCCTGTTGCAATGACGGTAATACGTACCTCGTCTTCCATATTATCATCGACAACCATTCCGAATATAATGTTTGCGTCTTCGTGAGCCTCGGCCTGTATCAGAGATGACGCCTCATTTACCTCAAAAAGTGTTATATTGGGTCCGCCTGTTATGTTGAGAAGTATACCCCGAGCCCCCTGAATAGAGTTTTCTTCCAGCAGGGGAGAGGAAATCGCCTTCTGCGCGGCTTCAACAGCCCTGTTATCACCACTGGCCACACCGGTACCCATAAGAGCCAGTCCCATCTCGGACATGACATTCTTGACATCAGCGAAATCAAGATTGATCAGACCGGGAACCATAATAAGGTCGGAAATTCCTTTAACTCCGTTGTAGAGAATATCGTCAGCCTTTTTGAACGCATCAGAAAAAGACATATTTCTCCCACTGATGCTCAGAAGCCTTTGATTAGGAACTACAATAAGCGTATCAACCACCTTTTTCAATTCTGTGAGGCCTTCCTCCGCCTGTCTCTCCCGTTTCTTTCCCTCAAACTGAAACGGTCTTGTGACTACCGCGACAGTGAGCGCCCCCAGTTCTTTCGCGATTTCCGCCACAATCGGTGCGCCACCGGTTCCGGTACCTCCGCCAAGACCTGCCGTCACGAAAACCATATCAGCTCCATCCAGGAGTTCCCTCAGCTTGTCCTGGGATTCAATAGCCGCCTTCTTACCCACTTCAGGATCCGATCCTGCGCCAAGACCCTTTGTAATCTCCGCGCCCAATTGTACTTTTATCGGAGCTTTTGACGCCACCATAGCCTGGGAATCCGTGTTTGCCACGATGAAATCCACACCTTTGAGATTATAGGTCATCATCATATTAACGGCATTTCCTCCGCCACCTCCGATACCTATAACCTTGATCTTTGCTGTGTTGCTTTTAGCGTTACCTTTTACTAATTCAAACATGTTAATACCCTCCCTTCTCAGAAAAAATCGTTGAACCATCTTTTTATTTTTTTTGTCAGGTTCCCCAGTATATTCTTTTCACTTTTCTTTACGGCATAATCAGAGTGGTCTTTACTTCCATGAACAACCAGACCCACTCCCGTCGCATACATCGGGTTATTAATTATATCTGTAATACCTCCCACACCCATGGGATATCCCTTCCTTACCGGGGTGTTAAATATCTGCTCCGCCAGTTCCGTTATCCCTCCAAGGGTTGCTGTCCCCCCTGTAAGCACAACACCTGCAGCCAATAAATCGTCATAACCCGATTTGACAATTTCTCTCTGCGCGAGACTGAGAATCTCTTCCATGCGCGGCTCAATGATCTCCCCCAGCACCTGCCTTGAAATATTTCTCGGACTTCTTCCACCCACACTTGGGACCTCTATGATTTCATTCTGGGGTATCAGCGGAGTATATGCGCAGCCATACCTTATCTTTATCTTTTCAGCTTCCAGCACCGGAGTCCGCAGTCCCACAGATATATCACTGGTAACGTAATTGCCCCCCAGAGGCAGGACAGCGGTATGCTGAATGCTTCCCCCGGCAAACACCGCTATGTCAGTGGTACCGCCACCGATATCGATCAGGGCAACGCCCAGTTCCTTTTCATCCTGACTGAGAATCGTTTCGCTGGAGGCCAGGGGTTCCAGAATGATGTCGTTCACATCCAGACCCACTCGATTAATTGACTTCATTATATTCTGTATGGACGTAATCGCTCCGGTAACAACATGAACCTTGGCTTCAAGCCTGACCCCCGACATCCCTATGGGTTCTTTTACTCCATCCTGATCGTCAACTATATAATACTGAGGCAGTATGTGAATTATCCTCCTGTCCAGAGGAATAGCAACCGCCTTGGCCGCCTCCAACGCTCTCTTTACGTCATATTCATCAACTTCACCGCCCTTGACCGCCACAATGCCATAACTGTTCAGTCCCTTTATATGACTCCCGGCAATACCCGCAAAAACGGACCTTATCTCACATCCCGACATCAATTCCGCCTCTTCCACAGCCCTCTTTATTGAATCCACGGTGTTGTCAATATTAACGACTACACCTTTCCGAAGACCGCTTGACGGATGAGTGCCAAGCCCGATTATATCTATTCCGGCATTTGTGATCTCACCGACAACGGCACATATTTTGGTTGTTCCTATGTCCAGCCCTACTACGATATTTTCCCTTTTTGCCATCCATCCATCCTCTCCGACATCATATCTCTGTCTTGTGATCTTCTATCGGACTTTTCGGACTGAAAACATTTCCACGCTGAACTACAATCCTGCTGCAATCTACGAGATCAATGCTCAAAGACGCCCCATCCGGATTTCTTCGCGCCAGATCCATCATAACCCTCTTCAGCCTCTTCAACTTTTTCCCGTAATCTCCAAAACCGAGATTCAAAAACAGGTGATTATCCGTAACAACAGAAAACTCATACAGGTCATCTACATAAATCTCCGATACATTCCATGCTCTCGGGAAATTGTCTCCTTCAGAAAGATAGTCAAGAAATTCAAAGGCCTTCTCCAGCAGACTTTTTCTTACTATTCCATTTCTGTAGAACCCTGTGAGCACTGGAGCGTTTACTCGGTCGCCCGCTTCAAACTTTTTAAACACCTCTCCACCACGATCCACAGCATACAGGTCTTTGTCCTTTTTAAGGAGAGCGAAGGCATCTCTCTCAACAACCTCAATAACCAGCCTGTCTGGAAATTCCCTTCCGACAGAGGCATTCTTGATCCACGGATCATCCTCTATGCCTCGCGCCATCTTCCCGGAATTCACAGTCAGGACATTTATAGAGGGTAATATCCCCGCAAGTTCAACAATCCTCTCCTTGCTGACCTTGTCGCAACCCCTGACGATGGTGTTTTTCAACTGGAAATAATTGGCACACATGGCAAAATTATATGCGTACACCATGAAAAAGGCCAGCAGGCCGGCAACACCGACAATGGCAAGTGTCCTGAAAATTTCGCCCGAGATCACTCCTGATCGCCGTTTCAGCCTGTTCTTCTTCGGCGAAGGGATTCTTTCAAGGGGTTTTTTCATAGATCCTCCCCTATGATCTTTAACTCTTTTTCAAGAAGAATTCCTTTCTCACCCAAAATTTTATTTTGGATTGTATCAATTAGGGCGATAACATCGCCTGCTTTCGCGTTGCCTCTATTCACAATGAAATTCCCGTGCTTTTCGGATATTTCCGCGTCCCCTGCCTTAAGACCCTTAAGCCCCGCCTCTTCAATCATTTTTCCTGCCGGACAGTTGGGACGGTTTTTGAACACGGAACCCGCGCTTCGATATAACAAAGGGTGTTTTTCTCTGCGCATCGCCATAATGTCTGAAATCTTTCCCTGAATTTCATTTCTGTCTCCTCTTGCAAGGTGGAAGTCGGCACCTGTAATAATTGTCCCTTTGGGAAGATCGAGATTTCTGTACTCAAACGGCAGGTCTTTTCTCTCTATCTCCCTTGTCTTCGCGCCGGCATCGATAATGGAAACCGATTTCACTACATCCTTTAACTCCTTTCCCCACGCGCCGGCATTCATTTTCAGACCACCTCCGACACTGCCCGGTATCCCGGCACAAAATTCCATCCCTGATAGAGCTTCCCTGATCGAAAACTCAACAATGCCGGAGAGTGAAACCCCGGCCTGGGCATAAAAGCAGACACTGCCGGCATATTCTTCTTTCAGAGTAGATCTACGGGGGAGATTCTGGTCCCTTATCTCCAGCCTTCGAAGCGCCTCCAGGGAAATCAGCACCCCTCTGTAACCACCATCTCTCACGATAAGATTCGTACAGTTTCCGACAGGGAGGAAAGAAACCTTTTCTCTAAGGAAAAAAGAAACCAGCGTTTTTAATTCACCGACAGTATCGGGAAAGATCAGCGCGTCAGCCCTGCCTCCGACACCCATGGAGGTGTGCTCAGACATCGGCTCATCGAAGAGCACCTTTCCGGTGACCATGCCGCCTATCTTGTCCCTGAATTGTCTGTCTATAATCATCCGTCCTGATCCCTGATCCCTAATCCCTGATCCCCGGTCTCTACTCCTGGCATCCAAGTCTTCCCAGCAGCTCCTCTCCTATCTTCCACACATCTCCCGCCCCCAGCGTCATGACCACATCACCCGGTTTCACTATGGCACACAGGTGATCGACAATCTCCTTAAAACCCGACAGGTACGTGACATTACCATGGCCATTGTCCTTTATGCCTTTGCAAAGGTTCATGGAATGAACGCCCTTTATCTCCTTCTCACTCGCGGCATATATGTCCGTCAAAATCAACACCCCGGCGTCGTCAAAGGAATTCAGGAACTCATCAAACAGGGCCTTGGTGCGTGTATAGCGGTGAGGCTGAAACACGACGACCAGCCGCCTGCCTTCCCATGCATTCTTCGCGGCTGCCAGCACCGCCTTTATCTCCGTCGGATGATGCCCATAATCATCAACCACCGTGACACCACCGGTCTGTCCCCTGGTCTCCAGTCGACGGTGCACGCCCTTATAAGCACTCAACCCCTCCTGTATCGTGGAAAATTTCATACCGAGTTCCAGAGCCACCGCCACAGCGGCCATAGAATTGTATACATTGAACAGGCCCGGAACCTGCATCTCCACTTTTCCGAGAAGGGTTTCCCTGTGGTAGAGAGTAAACTGTGATGTCAGCCCGCTGAAGGATATATCGATCGCTCTGAAATCGGCTTCGTTATCCACCCCATAGGTAACGACTTTTCTCTTTATCCTCGGCAGGATATCCCTCACATTGTCACAATCACCGCATAATATGACCGACCCGTAAAAGGGAACCGAGTTGGCAAATTGGAGAAAGGCATACTTGATCTCCCCTATTCCCGGATAATAATCCAGATGTTCGCGATCTATATTCGTAATCACTGCGATATACGGATTCAGATGGAGAAAAGAACCGTCGCTCTCATCGGCCTCGGCAACAATAAATTCGCCCTCCCCCAATCGTGCGTTGCTTCCTATGCTGTCCAGTCTACCCCCTATCACCATCGTAGGATCAAGATCACCATGCGCAAGCACCGTTGAAATAATGGAAGTTGTTGTAGTCTTGCCATGACAGCCAGACACTGCTATGGAATATTTCATCTTCAACAGTTCGGCCAGCATCTCGGCCCTTGGGATAACCGGAATATTCCGGCTGTGGGCCTCCATTACCTCGGGATTGTCTTCGCCGATGGCTGTCGATTTCACAACCACATCGGCATCCGTGAGGTTTGACGGTCTGTGGCCGTGGAATATCCGGGCTCCGAGTGATTCCAGCCTCGATGTGATATCGGTATGTTCCAGATCGGACCCGCTGATCTTGTACCCGAGATTCAGGAGGACCTCGGCAATGCCGCTCATACCGATACCGCCTATCCCGACAAAATGTATGTTCTTCACCCTTCTGTACATCAGACTCCTCCAACCCCTGTCAACGGTCCCCTGTCCAGCATGATCATGCATTCATCCACGATGTGTGCCGCCGCCTTCACGTTGCCCAGTTTTCCAGATTTCTCTTCCATCCTTCCTATCGTCTCCGGACTGCCGGCAAGCCTCCTGATGACCCCGGCAAGGCTTTTCCCATCAAGCCCGTCCTCGAGGATCATTTCGGCCGCGCCCGCATCAGTCAGCACGCGGGCATTCAACTCCTGGTGATTCCCGACCGCGAATGGATAGGGAATAAGCACAGATGCCTTTCCGGTCGCCGTTATCTCGGCAATGGATGTCGCGCCGGCCCTGCATATCAAGAGATCCGCTGCCCCATAAGCTGAAGACATATCAACAATAAAGGGATGTACCTCGGCATTTACCCCCCGATCTCGATAGGCGGCGGACACCTCATCGAAGTCTTCCTTACCCGTTTGATGGGTAATCACCAACCTGCATCGCATGTCCTCCAAATAGTTCATAGATTCCACAACCGCCCGGTTGATGGCCCGGGCCCCCTGACTGCCTCCAAATATAAGGATGGAAAATCTATTCCCTTCATTGCGAGATCTTTTAATGCCCCTCGCAAATTCCCTTCTCACGGGGTTTCCCGTAGCAACAACTTTACTGTCCGCGAACCAGTTTCCCGTATCGGGGAATGAGAGAAATATTTTGTCCACAAACCTGCCAAGCATCCTGTTTGTAAGGCCGGGCAGGGCGTTCTGTTCCGCGATTGCTGTTTTTATACCCATAAAATGAGCTGCTATCACCGCCGGCCCTGAAGCGTAGCCCCCTACACCCAGAACAATATCGGGGCGGAAGTCACGTATAATAAACACCGACTGTGCTATGCTCCACGGAATCTTCAGGAGACTGACCGTCATCTTTGCAGCCCCCCTGCCCTTCACTCCTTCCACATTTATCGTACGAAGAGTCAATCCCATATCACGAAGAACCCTGGCTTCCAGACCCTTTTCAGTTCCTATAAAAAGGACATCTCGCGCATCCGGTCTCTCCAGAAACTCCACGGCGATCGCCACGGCGGGGAATACATGCCCCCCGGTGCCTCCGCCCGCTATAATAACCCTGACGCCCTTCTCCATAAGCATCGACTAAGACCGGCCTTCCATCTCCCCTCTGTTCTGTTCCCGACAGGAAGATATGTTCAGCAATATGCCGACAGCCGTCATGCACATCATCAGTGATGTGCCACCGTAGCTGAGGAATGGGAGTACCAGCCCCTTTGTGGGAAGCAATCCCATAACTGCCGCCATATTGATAAACGCCTCCAGTGCGATGACCGTGGTCAATCCGGAGGCCAGAAGCATTCCGAACAGGTCCGCGCAGTTAAAGGAAATCGCGAAACCACGAAAGACAAGGATGCAGAACAACACAATAATGATTACAACTCCTACAAAACCGCCCTCTTCAGCAATTACCGAAAGGATGAAGTCGGTGTGCGGTTCGGGAAGATAAAAGAGCTTTTGCATTCCGTTTCCAAGCCCCACGCCAAAGGCTCCGCCGGAACCGAAGGAAATAAACGATTGTATTATCTGAAAACCTGTATTGGATGGATCTTCCCATGGATTAAGGAACGACATCAGCCTCTGCATGCGGTAACTTTCATGGAGAATCAGAACAACGCCAACAGGGATTACAGCCGCCACGAGACCGGCAAGATACACAATTCTGCTCCCCGCCAGATAGAGCATAAGCATAAACACGACAACCATGATAACGGCCGCGCCGAAATCCGGCTGACACAGCACAAGGCCGACAATTGCCATCATTATGACCAGCGGGATCACAAAGACACGCGAAAATTCCTTTATGTGTCCTATCTTCTTCGCAAAATAATGGGACAGGAATATAACCAGCATGATCTTCACAAGTTCGGATACCTGGAAAGACATATATCCAGTGCGAAGCCACCTGGTGGCACCGCCGGCCTTTAAACCGAAGCCCGGAATAAGAACCAGAGACAGAAGCGCTATGGATATAAGCACGCCGGGATAAGCCGCTTTTTTCCAATACCTGTAGGGAAGCCTAGATGCTCCTGTCATAACACCAAACCCGATCAGGACAAATAATATCTGCTTCTTGATATAGTGGTACCCGTCGCCATATTTTTCCATGGCAATTATGGAACTCGAGCTGTAGATCATAACCGTCCCGATGACAACCAGGATTATTGTAACAATAAGCAGCGCGATATCCGGCCTGTTTCTTGTTAATGAAGACTGTTCGCCCATGTTCCCTGTCCCTTTTGACGACCCATTTGACCAACCATGTCCTTGAAAACATCCCCCCGCTCCTCATAGTTTTTGAATTCATCAAAACTTGAGCAGCCGGGTGACAGCAGCACGATGTCGCCGGATGACGAATTGTCGCGAGCCATGTTGACGGCCTTTTTCAGGTTGCCTGCAATTTCAGTCCTCGTAATTCCACCAATGATGGAATCTATCTCTCTTCCGGCTTCACCGAAGACGATCAGCATCTTGACCTTTTCCCTTACAAGTTCCGCAAGTATTCCAAAGTCCCCGCCCTTGTATCTGCCTCCCATAAGGAGCACAACCGGCCCGGGGAATGATTCGAGTGCCCTGTGGACCGCGTCCACGTTTGTACCCTTGGAATCGTTGTAATATTCTACACCATCCACCCTTCCGGCAAATTCTATCCTGTGAGGGATGCCGGTAAAACCCTCCAGCACATCAATAATCTCCACAGGCGAACACCCGCACATTCTAGCGGCAAGCACTGCAGCCATCACATTTTCCAGATTGTGCGCGCCTTTCAATCCTATCGACCGGATGGGATATTTCTCATCCGGTCCGGCAGAGCGGTATCTCAAGAACTCGCCATCAATAAACATTCCATCTTTCAATCTTTGCGATGAGCTGAAGCATGAGACATGTTCAGCTGGCAGGCCCTTCGAAAGATCCGTCGACACAGGGTCATCGGCATTCAGAATGGCAAGATCCCCTTCTCCCTGGCGTGCGAATATCCTTTCCTTAACAGAGCGGTATTCTTCAAAAGATCCATGATAATCGACGTGGTCACAGGTTACGTTCAGAATCATAGCGATAAATGGGTGAAAATTCCTGACCCACTGTAACTGGAAACTGCTTACTTCTATCACCGCGTAATCGTCCTCCTGCCTGCCGTTCACATACGATATAAGCGGATTGCCTATATTGCCGCCGACAAAGACCTTTTTGCCACAATGTTCCAGTATCCTGCCCAGCAGACTGGTCGTGGTTGTTTTCCCATTTGTGCCGGTAATCGCGATAGCCGGTTTTTTCAAATATCCGGAGGCAAGTTCCAGTTCGCTTAGAATCGGGATTCCCATTCTTAAGCCCTCCACAAGCAGGGTGTTGAATGGTGGAACACCCGGTGAAGGCACAATCATGTCTGTTCGTGAAAGAACATCTGTATCATCCTGCCTGATGCCCAGTTCCACGTCTGCCAGCCCCGTAAAGACATCAACGGCATCTCCAAGCTCAGAGACAGGTTTTTCATCGGCAATCATAACCCTGGCACCCTTATCAAGCAGGAATCCGGCCGTCGCCACACCGGTTCGGCCCAGACCGATTACCAGAATTCTCTTTCCACTAAGATTCATAAACATTTACCCAAAACTGTCCCCCATTACCTCAACTTCAAAGTACTTATGGCGATAAGCGCGAGGATAATGGAAATGATCCAGAAACGCACAATAACCTTAGGCTCCGCCCATCCCTTCAACTCAAAGTGGTGATGTATAGGCGCCATCCTGAACATGCGGTCCCCGTTAGACACCTTGAACCAACCTACCTGGAAGATGACCGAAATGGTCTCAACTACAAATATGCCTCCTACTATCGCAAGGAGTATCTCCTGTTTTGTGAGAACGGCTATAGTACCCAGAGCGCCGCCCAGAGAGAGTGACCCCACATCTCCCATGAATATTTGAGCTGGATAGGTATTGTACCAGAGGAAACCGGCTCCGGCCCCAACCATTGCGCCGCAAAAGACCGCAAGCTCCCCCACTCCCGCCACATAGGATAGCTGGAGATATCCGGACAACTTTATATTCCCGGCAAAATAGGCAAAAAGAAGATAGGTCCCGAAGCATATCGTTGCCGGACCTATGGCAAGACCGTCCAGACCATCCGTAAGATTTACCGCGTTTGCCGCCCCTACAATAACAAACGTAGAAAAGATTACATAACCCCAGCCAAGATCAGGAAGAATGGTCTTAAAAAATGGCACTGTGAGATTCGAGCTGAAATCCGGGTTCATGTAAAGAACAATACTCACAAAAAGCGCTATCATAATCTCCGCGGCAAGCCTGAGTTTTCCCGGAACCCCCCTGCTGCTTCTGTTTGACAATTTCTGGTAATCATCCCAGAAACCGATAAGACCGAATCCCACCGTTACCATGAGAATAATCCATACATAGCCCACATTGAGTTTTGCCCAGAGGAGGGTTGACACAACAACAGAAAAGATGACAAGGATGCCGCCCATCGTGGGTGTACCCTCTTTTGAAAGATGAGAGCCGGGACCGTCACCGCGGATAGGCTGTTCTATGCCGATAGACCGGAGTTTATTAATCACCCATGGCCCAAGGACAAAACAAATGGTCAAACCGGTTATCGTGGCGTATATCGTCCTGAAGGTTATATAGCGAAACACATTAAGCCAGGAATATGTATCGCTGAATGGATATAAGAAGTGGTAGATCATTTATAAATTCTCCCGGTCAAACCCCAAGATGCCGTAATGTATAGCTTCCTATTCAGATATGATTACTTAACCGAACTCCTCTATTATTACCTGGAGAAATTCCTCCATTTTCATGCTTCTCGATCCTTTTACCAGTATCCAGTCTCCTTCGCGCAGCAATGAATGGAGCGCTTCTATCACCATTTCCGGTGTCTCGATAAAATATATGCGGTCTTCCCTGAACCCTTCTTCTATGGCGCCCCTCGCCACAGATCCCGCGAAATCTCCTCTGAGAAATATGCTGCCCACGCCGGTATCAGACATAGCTATTCCAATCTCTTCGTGCAGTTTTTCAGCCTCCACTCCCAGTTCAAGCATATCTCCGAAAATAACAATGCTCTCATTGTTTCCCTTTAAATCGCTCAATGCCTTGAGGGCCTCCATTGCCGATGCAGGATTGGAGTTGTAGGTATCATCGATAATGAAACTCCCACTCTTCAGCCTGTGAACGTCCATGCGGCCCTGTATCTGTCTAAATGCCGACAATCCGTTACAAATCATATCGTATCCAATATCCATGGCCCGGCAGGCAGCCGCGCAGGCCAGGGCATTGTATATATTATGTCTGCCGACAACGGTCATATCGACACCTTTGCCTGTCCCTCCCATCTCCAAGGTAAAACTAACTCCCCGCTCACCCCTCATAAAGATGCTTTCAGCACGGACAAACGCATTCTCATCGATACCGAAACTGATGTTTCTTCCCATCCACCGGTCTGCCAGTATCCTTGAAAATTCATCGTCTCTGTTGATAACCGCCACACCGTTATCCCTCATATTGGAAAAGAGATCCCCCTTCTCCTCCATGACTACATCCACAGACCCGAATCCCTCCAGATGGGCCGGCCCGATATTAGTGATAACGCCGATATCCGGCTCGGCAATGGCTGTAAGTCTTTCTATCTCACCCCTCCGGCTGGTTCCCATCTCAACTACAGCCATTTCATGTTCGGAGTTCATTTCAAGCAGGCTGAGGGGAAGCCCCACAAGATTGTTATAATTCCCCCTGCTCTTTAAGACATTCCCTGAAAGCCTCGCCACCGTGGCTATCATCTCTTTCGTTGTCGTCTTACCGGAGCTTCCCGTTACCGCTACAACAGGGATTTTGAACTTGTTTCTCCATAGATTGGCTATATCGCCCAGCGCGCGCAGGGTATCGTCAACAAGAACCACGGAAACATCATCGGGGACTCTTCTGATTATCTCTTCCCCCCCTCTTCGAACGAGCAGACCCGACGCACCGTTTTTTATCGCATCCGGTATAAAATCATGCCCGTCAAATCTCTCCCCTGTGAGAGGAATAAAGAGGTTGCCTTTGATCACATCTCTTGAATTTGTGGATAATCCCTCGAACGCACCTCCAGGAGTCTCCCTGACAAGGGTTCCTCCTGTTGCCGCTATTATCTCTTTAGTCTTCAGTACGGGGGATTTTATGCCTTTCAACGCGCACCTCCCGACCTGCGACTGGAAAGGGCCTCCCTGACAACTACCCTGTCATCAAAAGGAAACTTCCTGGTTCCCATGATCTGGTAATCCTCATGTCCCTTCCCCGCGACCAGTACGATATCCGATTCGCCGGCAATAGATACTGCCAGGTTTATAGCAGTTCGCCGGTCAGCGATAATCATATAACCTTTTTCATTGAAGCCATTGATGATATTCTCAGGAAAGTATCTTTTTGAATCGGTGCCAATCCCCGCTTCTATCTCATTCATGATTTTTGAGGGATCTTCCGTCCTCGGATTATCCGAAGTAATTATGGCCAGGTCACTTAACGTTACCGCGATTTTCCCCATAACAGGCCTCTTCGTACGATCTCTGTCACCTCCACACCCAAAAACCGTTATGATCCTGTCCTCTTTAAAGTCAGACAGATTTTCGAGCACCTTTTCCAGGGCGTCTCCGGTATGAGCATAATCCACAAATACCGAGGGCTCACCAGGTTTACTTACCTTTTCCAGACGACCGGGAACGGTCTCCAGCTCTCCTATGCCGGACCGGATATATTCCTCCGGTATCCCGAGCGACATTGCAGTCGCCGCCGCCGCGAGGATGTTGTAGAGATTGAATTTTCCGACCATGGCGGAAGATACCGGGAATACACCATCCGGGCCTTTTATATTCGCGTTTATTCCACCCATGGAAAAGGCAAAATCTGTGGACGACACATCACACAATTCCCCCACGCCGAATGTGACCGACGGCGTTTTTATTTCGCCAAGGAGCCTTGCACCCCACGGATCATCACGGTTAACGACTGCCACGCTCCCACTGAGCACATCAGTAAAAAATCTCTTCTTCACCATAAAATATTCTTCCATTGTGTGATGATAGTCGAGATGCTCCCGGGAGAGATTCGTAAATATTCCGATATCATACTCGCACCCATAGGTCCTTTTCAGGTCGATCGCGTGAGACGAAACCTCCATCACAACGTGCGTCACTCCCGCGTCAACCATTTCTCTCAGCATTCTGTGAAGGTCGAGAGACTCGGGTGTTGTGTGCGAAGCGGGGAATATATTACCTCCATATCTGTAATTTACCGTCCCTGTAACTCCCGTGCGAAACCCGGCAGATTCTAAAATGGACTCCAGGAAATAGGCTACCGTCGTTTTTCCATTTGTCCCTGTGACACCTATCAGGCATAGATCGCGGGAGGGATTGCCATAAAAGTTTTTCGCCAGTCTGCCCAGCGCCAGACGGCTGTCTTTCACCCTTATGAAGACAACACCAGGTTCAGTGAAAGGCTTTTCTTCATCATAGACGATATATCCCGTTCCCCTTTTCACCGCCTCACGCACGAAATCGTGGCCGTTGAACTCGGCGCCGGTAATCGCAACAAAGACGGACCTTTCTCCACATTTCCTGGAGTCGTAGCAAATATCAGATGCATCCCCGGAAATGTCTCCCGATACCTCCAGGACATCTATTCCTCTCAGCAGACGCGAAAGTTTCATACCGCGCGACCCCATTCTCAGGCACCCCTGTTAAAAAGGACGTAACAGGGCAGATTCTCCTCTATCCGGACACCCGGGGCCGGATTCTGACTCACAACCCAGCCACTCCCCGCAATTTTTACGTCTATTCCTCTGCTTTGCGAAATCCTTAAAACCTCCCTTATTGACATACCCTCAAAATCGGGGATAACCGATTCATCAACTTCCTTATCATGATAGATTGTTTTCGTGGCAATCGACGCCTGGATTATTCTTGCCGTTTCACTGTTTTCGTCAGCGGCAAGCTCCTTCAGCTCCATACTTTTATTGGAGCATCTCAATATCTGTTCCGAAACATTCTTGAAAACCGGCGCGGCAGCAGCTCCCCCCCATCTATGAATCTCCGGTTCATCCAGCATAACAAGAATTACCATCTGGGGATCTTCGGCAGGGAAGAACCCGATGAAAGAGGCTTCCACTTTTTTGGCCGAGTAACATCCCAGATCGAAATCGAACTTCTGGGAGGTGCCGGTCTTACCCGCCACAGAAAGGTTGACTATGCGGGCATTCCCCCCGGTTCCCCCTTCCACCACATCGGTAAGGATGTGCGTAATTCTACGTGAGGTCTCAGGAGATATAACCCGCCTTACCGCTACAGGGTCAAATTCCTTCACCACGCTGCCATTTTTATCCACCATACAGCGAACGACATGCGGCTTCATCATTACGCCGTCGTTTGCTATGGCGGACATCGCCGTGACTAATTGTATGGCTGTAACCGAAACACCCTGGCCAAAGGCTATCGTCGCGAAATCAACATCACTCCAGTCCTTCGAATCTCTCAGGATACCTATTGATTCACCTGGAAGGTCGACACCTGTCTTTGAACCGAACCCAAACATCGTAATATAATGGTAGAGCTTCTCCTTTCCAAGCCTCTCCGCGATTTTAATCGAACCTATATTGCTGGAATGTTTAATAATATCCGGCAAGCTAAGCTCCTGAAACTTTTCATTCTGTGCATCGTGGATAACCCTGTTTCCCACCGTGTAAGACCCGTTTTCACAGTCAAACATATCCGTTTCCGTGACAAGGCCTTCCTCAAAAGCGGCGGCGGCCACAAAGGGTTTAAAAACGGAACCTGGATCAAAACAATCGGTAACCGCCCTGTTTCTCCTGGCATTCGCGGGATATATTGAAAAGGCATTGGGATTGAACAGGGGTCCATTGGCCATAGCCAGTACTTCTCCTGTCCGGGGATCCATAACGATAACGGTTCCCCCCTTCGCGCCGGTACGTTCAATAGCCTCTCTTAACTGAGATTCAACAATATATTGAATCTTACTGTCGATAGTCAGAAAAAGACTGCAACTCTTGTCATCCACTGCACTGCCCGAATCATCACTCAAATAGATTTTGTGTCCCCTGGCATCTCTCCCCCACACCACCTTTTTTGGAACACCCTTCAGATATTCATCGTATTTTGATTCCAGTCCATCCAGGCCGGCGGAATCCAGGCCGGCAAATCCGAGAAGGTGGCAGGCCATTTCCCTGTGAGGATAAAATCTACGGGGTTCCTGCACCAGGTGAACACCCTTCAACTTCAAGGTGCGTATCCGCTCCGCCCTGACCGGAGAAATCTGCCGGGCAACCCAGCGGAAACTCCCCTGGTTTGAAAGCTCCCCTGCAATTTTTTGCCTCTTTACACCCAATATGGACGAAAGTTTCGACGAAACATTCCTGCGATCCTCGACACTTGAAGGATCCACGTAAACGGAATCCGCCATTATGGTAGCCGCAAGCTTCTGCCCGTTTCTGTCAAATATGAATCTTCTTTCCGGATACAGCGTCAGGCTCTTTTTGTGCTGCCTGTCGGCAAGCTTCCCCAGCGTTTCTCCGGAGATAACCTGAAGTTGAAACGCTCTCGACGCCAGCGCTACGTACAGCACAAAAAAGAGAACCAATATTGACACCACCCTGAATCTCAGCCATTTCCCCGATTTTGCAGTCATTTTAAGAAAATTACCTGATCCCTTTCCGGATAGCGCATCCCGAGTTTAGTCCTGGCGATGGATTCTATCCTGCGCGGAGATTTCAATGTCGCGATCTCAACCTTTAATTTCCTGTTTTCCTCCAAAAGGCTGTCGCTGCGGTGCATCTCTTCGGCTATCCGATAATCGATCTTTGTAATACTTATTCGAAACCACACATAGACAAGCGTGATAGCCATAAACATGAGTGCTATAAAGATGAGGCGAGAAACCTTCAAACCCCCTTTTTTTCTACCAGCCGCCAACATTCTCAGATCCTTACTGCCGTTCTCAGCCTGGCGCTTCTTGCCCTAGGATTAAATGCTATCTCGGCCTCTCCCGGCATAACAGGTTTTCTGGTCAACACCTTCAGCTTGCTCTTTCTGTTACAACGGCAAACCGGAAAATCCGGAGGGCAAATACACCCCTTTTCCCAGGAACGGAACAGATTTTTCACCATTCTGTCTTCAAGTGAATGAAATGATATTACGGAAAACCTGCCCTCCTTCTCCAGCATGTCAATTCCGTTCTCTATTGCGTTATGAAGATTTGTCAGTTCGTCATTGACGGCAATTCGGAGGGCCTGAAAGGTCTTTGTGGCTGGATGTATCCTCTTTTTCTTCAGGTGGACGGGCAGAGCGCCGGCAATAATCGCGGCGAGTTCACCCGTTGTTCTTATGGGAGACTGCCTTCGCCTTTCCGAAATTGCTCTTACAATCCTTCCGGGCATCATCTCTTCACCATAATCCTTTATGATCTTTTTCAGTTTCTCTTCCGGGAAACTGTTCACTATATCGAACGCCGTCAAGCCATCTTCCTGGTCCATCCGCATGTCAAGCGGCGCGTCCAGAGAAAAACTAAACCCCCTGTCAGCTGTATCGAACTGGTGGGATGAAACCCCCAGATCCAGCAGAATTCCATTTACCCTCTCAATCCCCAGTCCCGACAATATATTTCCGATGTCGGCAAAATTCCCCTTTACAAACAGCGCTCGATCCTTGAAGGGATTAAGCCTGCGCCGGGCTTCAGAGAGGGCATCCCTGTCACGATCGACACCGACAAGAATCCCATCCGGGGCCGTTTTTACAAGGATCCCATACGCGTGTCCCCCACCTCCCAGTGTCCCGTCAAAATATACCCCTCCCGGCCCGCAGTTCATTGAATCCACTGTTTCTTCAGGCATAATCGGTTCATGGAAGGTTGACTTTGTCATATCCCCAGATCAGCCATATAATCGCTGAAGGCCTCGATGTTCTGGCTGGAGCTGTAGAGCTCTTTCTCAAACATCTCCCTGTTCCAGATTTCTATACTCCGCCCCATACCGGCAATGACGATCTCTTTTTCAAGCTTCGCGTATTCCCTGAGAGGAGGCGGGATAAGCACCCTTCGCTGAGCGTTGAAAGAACAGTCAACAGCGCCCGACATAAAGAGCCGCTGAAACGCACGCACTTCCTTTCTTATTATGGACTGCTGGAACACCTTCTCCTCTATGGCAACCCACTCATTGTAAGGGAAAACCAGGAGGCAGCCATCCCAGTTTGTTATCACCATCCGATCGTCGTACTTCTCGGTGAAAACCTGGCACAGCCTGGCGGGAAACATAATCCTCCCCTTTTCATCGATGGTGTGATAGTATCTTCCCCTGAACACAGACATTGACAATACCCCCCACAATTATCCACTTTGCTCCACTTGATTGAACTATAAAGACACTTGATGGTTTTGTCAAGAAAAAAAACCCGCTATTTTCTTCTTTTAATTTGATATGTTAGGACTGCTGCGTTGTGATCTTTAAGATTGGACGAAAATTGGTGGGAACCATTGTTTTTTGATACAAAATACAGAAAATTCACAGGCGCCGGATAAAGGGCGGCCTTAATCGCCTCCATACCGGGATTACAGATAGGCCCCGGGGGCAGGCCCTTTGTCCTGTAGGTGTTGTAGGGTGTTTTCCTCTCAAGATCCGTCTTCCTGATATTTCCATCAAAATCCTCAATATCGTAAATGACTGTCGGGTCGCTCTGCAGTCTCATGCCTTTCTTCAGTCTGTTATGAAAAACAGCTGATACCAGCGGCCTTTCCTCCTTCGGCCCTCCCTCCTTTTCGATAATGGAGGCAAGGATCACAACCTCATTCTCCGTAAGGCCCAGTTCGTCGGCCCTCTCGAGCATGCCGGGCGTCATGACACGCTTGAACTGTCGCACCAAAAACCGTATAATCCCCTCCTCGCCCATCGACTTGTTAAGCGTATGGGTGTCGGGGAAGAGGTACCCCTCGGCACTTTCCCCCTCTATGCCGAGAGACGACAGTAGCCGGCTGTCCGACGCAAGGCTGATAAACCGGGTACGGTCGGCAAGTCCCTGATTTTCCAGACGAGTGGCTATCCGGCGCAGCGTAAACCCCTCCGGTATGAAAACCGGATATTCCTTGACCTTCCCCTTCACCAGCCTTTCCAGGACGGTCATCGGGCTCATGGAGCTGCGCAAATCATACTCGCCCGCCTGAATATGTTTCGATGCACCCGTTACAAAGGCCAGGAGATAGAACCCCCTTTTATGCCTGAGCAGTCCCGCTCCGTCGAGGATGTCGGCCATCTGAGCAAAAGAGATGCCCCGGGGTATCTCTACCGTCACCTCCCGGTACTCAAAATCTATCGGGCTGCTGGCATAATTGAAAAAAAGCAGGCACAGGAGGGCCACAACCATCGCGCACGTCACACCTATAGCCGCAATTATCTTAAGCCGTCTTCTGATCATCGTTCCTGTTCTCTCCGGGGTTTCGCTTCGGGGATATTCGGGTTATGATCCAGATAGTCCTGGAGAATAATGGCGGCCGCCATTCTGTCAACAACCGCCCTCCTCTTTCTGGGATTCATGTCCGCCTCTCTGAGCAGGCCCTCCGCCTCTTTCGTGGAAAGGGCTTCATTCCATTTCTCAACAGGCACGGAAACACCAGTCTCAAGAGCATCCGCAAACATATTCACCTTCTCGCACTGGATACCTTCCGTGCCATCCAGCCTGACAGGATATCCTATGACTATTTTTTCAACATTATATTTCCTTACAAGTATCTCTATCTGTTCAATGTCCTTTTTCCAGTATTTACTGGCAATAGTGGCGACACCCCTGGCAGTTATACCCAGCTCATCGCAGATTGCCACCCCTATTCTCTTTTCTCCGTAATCAAGGCCTAATACTATCATAATAGACGGAGTTCTATAGCATACTCGCGATGATATTACAAAACCCGGCGGATAATCCACTTGTACAAACCATGAGTTTCTGCTATTGCCCCGGAAGACACAGAGGAAAATGCAGGCAACAATCAGGATCACCGGACAGAAGATATGAAACATATCATCTTGGGCACGGCTGGACATGTTGATCATGGAAAGACCGCGCTTATAAAAGCCCTCACCGGCACAGACACCGACAGGCTCAAAGAGGAAAAAGAACGCGGGATTACCATTGAGCTTGGATTTGCCACGCTTACTCTCTCGAATGGACAGAAGATAGGGATAGTGGATGTTCCGGGTCATGAAAAATTCGTGAAAAATATGGTCGCCGGCGCCGGAGGGATAGATCTGGTTGTCATGGTGATCGCGGCGGACGAAGGCGTAATGCCGCAGACACGGGAACATCTGGAAATATGTGAGCTTCTCGGCATAAACAGGGGTCTTGTAGCCCTCACAAAGGCAGACATGGTGGACGGAGACTGGCTGGCCCTTGTACAGGAAGATATCAGAGCTTTTCTGAAGGGAACCTTTCTGGAAACCTCACCGATAATCCCGTTGTCATCGATCACGGGCGCCGGGATCCCGGACTTTCTCGCGGAGCTTAGTGAAATTATTTCAACCCTGGATGAGCGAACAGATTCCGGACTCTTCAGGCTGCCGGTAGACAGGGTATTTACCATGAAAGGTTTCGGCACTGTGGTGACCGGGACGCTGGCATCCGGGAGGATAACGGTCGGTGATACGGTAGAAATCATGCCCTCCGGTGCAAAGGCAAAGATAAGGGGCATCCAGATTCATAACGAAACATCCCAGGTGGCAGAGGCCGGACAGAGGACCGCCATCAACCTTCAGGGAACCGACAGAACAAAGATAGAGAGAGGGTATGTTCTCACCCGCGTCTCCACATTTGAGACATCAAGCCGTCTGGATGTTCATATGAAATATCTTGCCGGAGCCGGGAAAAAACTGAAGAACAGAGCCCTTGTCAGATTCCACACCGGGACCAGCGAAACGATTTCGAGGATCATACTGCCTGACAGGGAGGAAATCCAACCGGGAGAAGAAACTTACGCGCAGGTAATCCCCAAAACTCCTGTGGTGGCCATGTCGGGAGACAGGTTTGTTATCAGAAGTTATTCTCCGGTCACCACGGTAGGGGGCGGTGAGATAGTAGATCCTCTCGCAAAGAAACGCAGGAAACACACAATGCCGGGCGAAGAAGAAAGACTCCACAGGGGAACAGGTGAAGATAAGACAGACATAATACTGGAAAGGGCTGGCCTTGACGGCATTCCCAGCCGGAGCCTTTCGATAAGGACAGGGATTTCGCCCGGTGAGCAGGAAAAGATTCTTGAAAATATGTTGTCAAAAAAGAATGCCCTGCTGCTGGACCGGGATGAACGCAGGGTTGTCTCCTCCAGTGTATACAGAGATCTTCAGGACAGGGTAATATCGGAGATAGAGGCATATCATAAAAAGCATCCCTTGAAAGAAGGTCTTTCCAGAGAAGAACTGAGAAACACTCTCGGGGGCTACATCGATCCCAGGCTGTTTAACAAAGCCATCCGAGATCTTGAAGCGGACGGAAAGATAGTCGCGGAAAAGGAGAATGTCCGAATCGAAGGGCACAGAGTCAACCTGAAAGATGAAGAAGCTCGGATCAGGAAAGAGATTGCCGGCATTTACCGGGATTCCGGTCTGACTCCACCCTCAACAAAAGAAATCATGGAAAAATTCCCGAAGGAAAGGAACGCAGTAACCGATATCCTGGCTGTTATGATCAACACGAAAGTCCTTATCAAGGTCAACGAAGATCTGTATTTTTACAAAGAGTCTATCGACAGGCTGGAAAAAGATTACAGAGACCTCCTTATCAGAGACGGAACGGCATCACCCGCCAGTTTCAAGGACATGACGGGTCTGTCGCGCAAGTTTATAATTCCACTAATGGAATTATTTGATAAAACGAAGCTGACCATCCGGGTGGAAGATCACCGGATATTAAGAGAGAGGAAGAATTGAAAGCGCCCACGGAAAAGATTAATGTAAGGTTTTACAGCGGGGGAAAGGCTTCCGGGATTTCCGAATCTGTTATAAGAGAAGAGCCTGTAGAGATATTCCTGAACAACCGGAGAGCCGCGACTATTGCCTGCACGGGAATCCACCTTGAAGAACTTGCTGCCGGGTTTCTACGATCTGCCGGCATTATCAGGGTTCGGGAAGATATAGAAAAAATAACGGTATCTGCTGAAAAATCGAGGGTTGATGTCCTTACGAAAAATGGGGCCATTTCAAAACCGGGCTCTCCGGAAATATTTGTCATGTCCAGCGGCACAAAGTCAAAGGGATCGAAAGGGCCTAAAGACAGCATCACTTCCGATATTTCCATACCAGCAGAAAAAGGCGTGGAATTCATGGAAGTCTTGCTATCCTCATCAAAGCTTCACAGGGTGACACACGGCACACACTGCTCAGCCCTTGCGGATACAGAGGGTATAATTGTTTTGAGGGACGATATTGGAAGACACAACACCATAGACATGCTGGGAGGATACACTCTTCTGAATGACATTGATTGTTCCGACAAGATTATAGTCAAGACGGGAAGGGTCTCCTCAGAAATAGCGGAAAAGATCTGGACAATGGGAGTCCCCATCATCATTTCCCATTCAGTCCCAACCTCTGAAGCCATAAGCATCTTAAGGGAGGCGGGCATAACACTCATAGGCCATGTAAGAGGTGGGTCCTTTAAAGTGTATTCCAATGAAAGGCGGATAAGATTTTGACCACAAAAGACATTTATGTAAAAGATATACGCGCGGGGGACAGGGTCAGCGATATATTCCTCGTTATGGAAAAGAATCTGGCCATATCCCAGAAGGGGAACCCATATCTGAATCTGAAGCTCAGAGATATGACAGGCGAAGTAGATGGAAGGGTATGGGACAGAGCAACCGAGATGAACAACATCTTCCAGACGGGGGACATAATCCGGATACAGTCTTACGCGGTAAGCTTCAGAAATGTTGTGCAGCTCTCTATTTCAAAGATCACCGTCGCTGATGACCCGGCAATCAACCCGGCCGATTACCTGCCGTCATCCGCATCGAACAGTTCAGAAATGTTTGAGTCTCTCATGAACATCATAGGCACAATAGACAACCCACACCTGAAGGCCCTGCTGGAGCTGATATTCAGTGATGAAGAGATAGCCGACTCCTTTCAGAAGGCGCCGGCCGCGAAGGGGTTCCACCACGCATATATAGGCGGACTTCTTGAACATACGCTGTCTGTGACGCAGCTTCTAGATCTGGTGGCAAATCATTATCAGAAAGCGAACAGGGATCTTATTATAACAGGGGGAATTCTGCATGACATCGGAAAGATTTACGAACTCTCGTTCAAAGGTTCTATGAACTATACTGATGAAGGACGGCTTATAGGACACATAGTCATGGCCGTGGAACTTGTGGACGCTAAGATCGCCGAGCTTGAAGGATTTCCAAAGCAGCTCGCGCTTGAGCTTCGCCACATACTTCTCAGTCACCATGGAACCCTGGAATATGGATCCCCGAAACGACCCAAGACGCTGGAGGCCCTCATCGTAAACTTTATCGATGATCTCGACGCAAAAATGAACGCGTTCGGGGAATTTATAAGCAACTCCGGAGATGAATCAAGCTGGACACCCTATCACAGACTGCTCGAGAGATTTATCTACAGAGGTCAGGTGCCAGACAGGGGTGATCAGGAAGACGTGGAGTGACGTTGAGCTCCTACTGTCGTGCCTGCCTGTGCGTTGCACGCAGACAGATCAATCAGGAAATGCCATTTCGACCATTATTCTGTCGTTTCGACCGCAGGGAGAAATTCAGGATTTCTCAGTCGTAAAAACTCCTTCGAAATGACAGGGTATCGTTGACATAACACTACACCCGCGCGCCGAATATGGCGGTCCCTATCCTCACGATGGTCGCACCCTCCTCCACGGCGATCCGGTAATCACCCGACATCCCCATTGAAAGCTCGCGCATCTCGACATCCTTTATGCCCTCCGCGACAATCCTGTCCCTCAGCTCCCGCAGGGTCACAAAGTAAGGTCTGGCATCCTCAGGATCATCAAACCAGGGAGGCATCGTCATAAGTCCCCGGACAGAAAGATTGTCAAGTAACGAGATTTGCCTGATCAGGTCCGGCGCTTCATCCAGAGAAATACCGTTCTTGCTCTCTTCTCCACTCACATTTACCTCGACAAGGATATCAGTCACGCGCCCCGCGACCGCTGATCTCTTGTCAATCTCCACAGCCAGGCCCATCCGGTCAACGGAATGAACCATGTCAAAAAGTCTGACCGCGTATTTCGCCTTATTGGACTGCAGATGTCCTATCATATGCCATTTTACATCCACATTCATCTTCTCAATCTTTCTCTTTGCTTCCTGGATATAATTCTCACCCATTATATCCACCCCGGCCTCTATGGCCCTCAGTATTCTGTCATCGTCCACAGTCTTGGTCACAGCCATTAGCTGTATTTCAGAAGGATTTCTCCCCGACTTCACGGCCGCTTCGGCAATATTCTCCCTTATTTCCCTTATATTATCCTCTATAACTGACATCGTGTTTCCCTTCTGTTTAAAAACAAACCCGGCGGAGCCATTGAAAGGTCTCTGAAAAGCCGGACCCGGGTTGACCCCTGCCCTTCACATCATTCCCCGCGCATTGTATTGTACAGAACATGGTACATGCAAGTGTATTTTTTACTTGAATGCCGGGCAGAATCACACCCAATTGAAAATGACGCGGGATAAAAACTCTTTCCGCCCGGACAAAAAGATCCCCCGTCCTTACGCAAGGCGGGGGATTTTTCTTACAGATTATACAAAGGAGGGAAATTCTTTTTATTGTTTTTTCATGTACATTCGCGCTTCCCCGTAGAGCCTCCAGATACACAGGAATATAGCCAGTATGAAAAGACCCAGCATGAAACTGGGTTCAGTATTAAATTTGGAATCAATCCAGCGACCGGCATAGAGGAACATGAACGAGGATACAACTATAACAAACCCCCATACACTTATCTGTAATATCTGAGAAAGATTTGACCTCAGGTTCATTGAATTATGTGTGATCATCATGACTGCATCCTCCTTCCTTAATCGGTCCCCCGCGCAAAGGGCAGGGGCCTGAAATTTAACTTACCAGTGTTTTGAGTGCGTTTACGACAGGCGCCGTGAAGAGCGCTACGAGCACCGCGTAAAGAGCGAAAGAGCCGACAGCCTCGCTGAGATACAGTCTGGAATATTTCTGTTTCAGGGATGTGATGATCATACCTCCGACTATCAGGCATCCGAGATGGAAATAAGGGAAATTTCCAGCGTTACTTGCCGCATATTCCGCGTACCCGAATGAAGCGGTTGTCAGTACCACAAAAGCCGCCAGTACCAGTGTTTGAAATATTCTTTTCATGATTTGTATCCTCCTTTTGTTATTGTCTTTTGCCTTTTGGTAATGGAATAACCGTGCCAGTTCCAGGGTTTCGGGATAAAATAATTATAACATACTGAGTATATTAATGTTATTCTGACAGGTATGATAAGAAAATATGGTGTAAAGGTGTCGAGATACGCGATTGGTTAAAAGAAACGTCCAATCGGGTTTAATGAAATGTTCAG